>JGI25331J36430_1000166_pt1 | contig 41328 bp, 38 predicted proteins | sample HigsolmetaAR206D_FD_36430 | JGI IMG/M metagenome (IMG submission 36430) | reverse complement strand
GCCGTGGCAGGCGCGCCGGCGCCTGGCGGCGATGTGGCACCGCATCTGGCACGAACCGGTGCCGGCCGGCGCGCCGGCGGAGCGGGCAGCGAAGGCGGAATAGGCCACAGGCGTCCCCGCGCCACCGCCATGCGCGTGGAACGGGCCGGCTCAGTCCGCCGCGTCCCCGCGCTCCGGCACGCGCTCCAGTTCGAGCGTGGCGGCGTAGATCATCGGCCCGCTGGCGAAGTACTCCGAGGCCGCGAAGGCGATGCCGGCGACCTCGCGCTCCGGGTGCGGATTGGCCAGCCGTGGCGCGTACAGGCCCAGCAGCATGCCGTCCGGCGTCCTGTGCATCCAGGCGATGCGCGCGTCCGTGGCCGCGTCCGGCTCGTCGTCCGGCAGCCACAGGTCACGGCCGACGTGGGGGGCACGCGTGCCTGGCCGCCGGCATAGTGCAGCACCAGGAAGGCGTAGGGTGCGTCCGGATGGCCCGGCAGCCGGCAGCAGCCGGTCAGCAGCAGGTGCACGGCGGCAAAGCGCGGCCGCGGCGGCGGCAGCAGCACCGACGAAGCAGGAATGCCGGTGGCCGCGGCGGGGGCCTGGTCCATGCTCAGGAACACCACGCCGCCGATGTCGAAGTCGACGCCGAGCAGGCGCTGGCGTCCGGCCGGCACCGCAGCGAACCCGGCGGCGGGCAGGCGCACCGGCTCCAGCGGACGGGTGTGGGCCGGGCCCAGGTCCAGCGGCACCAGGCCCGCCGCGGCCGGTGGCGGGGGCACCGCCGCGGCGGTGGGCGTGGCCGTGGCGGCGGCGACCGGCGGCGGCCCGGGATCGGCCGCACGCAGGCGTGCCCGCTCCGCCGTGGGCAGGGGCGCGGCGATGCCCGCCGGGCCGTCGTCCGTGGGTGTGGCGGTCAGGTCCGCATCGTCGTCCTCCGCCGCGTCCGGCAGTGGCCACCACACCCAGCGGCCCTGCGCCGTGCGCGCCAGCAGCGCGCCGCCGTCGCGGGCGAAGGCCAGCTGCACCACGTGGTCGCCCAGCGGCAGCGGCGGCGCCGGCAGCACCGCGGCCCACTCGCCGCTGGCGCGGTCGCCGACCAGCACCTCGCCGCCGGCGGCGACGGCCAGCCAGCGCCCGTCGCCACTGGCCGCATGCACCGGCGGCACGGTGGCGGCCGGGAACGGCAGGCGCAGGTCGTGCCCGGCATCGGACCAGTACACGCCGCCGGAATACTGGGCGTGGAGCAGCAGGCCGGGGGCTGCCGGCGGCGTCCAACAGCCGCGAGCGGAAGCCCGGCTCCAGCCGGCGCTCGCGCAGGACGCGCCCGCTGGCGGCATCCATCTCCACCAGCCGGTGCGCCTCCGGCTCCTCCATGGAGTCGATGGAAACGGTGACCGTGTGGCCGTCGTCGGCGACCCAGGCGTCGTCGATGGCCAGCAGCGCGCCGGCCGGCGCCTGCGCGAACGGGCGCAGCAGCGTGCCGAGCGGTTGCAGCGTGGCGGCATCGCGCACCTGCAGCGCATCGGCCTGCCAGTGCACCAGCCGCCGCCCGTCGCGGCTGAAGCGCACGCCGGCAGCGGGCCGGGCAGCGCCACGCCGTGCGCCAGGACGCGGCCGCCGCGCAGGTCGAACACCGAGGCGATGGCGACGTGGCGCCCGTCGCGGCGCTGCAGTGTGGTGGCCAGCAGGTGCGCCGAGTCCGGCGACAGTCGCACCTGCAATGGCGTGCCGTCGAGCGGCCACGGCGGATACAGCAGACGGCCGGTGCGCCAGTCGAAGGCGCGCAGCTCGCGGCCGCTGGCGGTCACCAGCACCCGGCCGTCGGGCGTGAACGCGGCGTAGGACACCGGCTGCGGATGCACCAGCGGCGGGCCGGCTTCGCGGCCGTCGCGGACCGCGATCACGCGCGCCACGTGGCCGTCCACCACGGCCACGTGNTGGCCGTCGAAATGCAGCTCCTCCGCCGCCAGCGGCGGCGCGCGTCCTGCCGGCATGCCCGGCCCGCNCCAGCGCCACAGGTGCAGCCTGCCGTCGCGGGCGATGCTGGCGAACAGGCCGGTGCCGGGCGCATAGGCGGCGGCGTTGCGGGGCAGCGCCCGGCCCAGTGCCAGCTGCGCCACCGCCGGCCGCGCGGCGGCGATGCGTTCGCGCAGGTCGGCGTCGGGCGCGTCGGGCAGCCGCCAGAGCAGGCCGTCGTGCGGGGCGAAGGCGGCCACGGTGCCGTCGCCGGCATCGGCCTGCAGGCGCGTGGCGGCGATGGCGCGTGGCGCGGGCAGCACGCCGCCGGTGCCGCCGGCCGCGTCCCACACGTAGACATGGCCGCCGGCGGCGGCCAGCAGCCAGCGCCCGTCGCGGCTGAAGGCCAGCACCTCGACGGCGGCCGACGGCGCCGGCCTCACCTGGCGCATGCGCAGGCTGGCGGTGTCCAGCAGGCGCACGCTGCCGTCGGCATGGCCCAGCGCCAGCAGCGCGCCACCGGGCTGCGCCGCCCAGCGGGTCGGCGCCTCGGCCGGGGCGAAGGCATGCATCAGGCGCGGGCCGAGGCTGGTGGCGTCCAGCAGCTCCAGGCGGCGCTCGTAGCAGCGGGCGATGAAGCGTGCGCTGTCGCCCAGGATCCAGCTGCCGCCGATGGCGGACATGCGCCGTGCCGGCGTGCGTGCCCGCCAGCCGTCCACCGCGAACAGGCGTGCATCACCCTGGCGGTTGCGCAGCACCGCGTGGCGGCCGCTGGCGTCGAAGGTGGCGTCGAGCAGGTCGGGGAACACCTCCTCCGGCGGCGGCAGCAGGCGGCTGTCGGCGGTGGCGTACAGGCGCACGTCCTCGTCCATGTCGATCACCGCCACGCGCGTGCCGGCCGCGTCCAGGTCCAGGGCACGGCCGACGCCGCCGGTGGCGACCACGTCCACCAGCCGCGCGCCGCCCTGGCGCAGCGTGCCCAGGCGCATGCGTTCCAGCGCCACGCCGGCGGCGTCGCCGTGCGCCAGGCGTTCGCGCAGGTTACCGGCCAGCAGGGGCAGGGCGTCGGCATGGCGGCCCTCGACGACCAGACGCCAGGCCGCGTCGCCGCGCGTGCGCCAGGTCTGCCCGCGCGCGGCGGCCGCGCCCGCCTCCGCCCGCTCCCACTGCACCAGCGCCGTGCCAGGCCGACCACCAGCGCCAGCACCGCGGCCAGGATCGCGCCGCCCAGCTTCGGTTCGCGCCGGATCCAGCGGCCCAGGCGCTGGACGGCGTTGAGCGGGCGCACGCTGACCTNGCGCCCCTCGAGGAAGCGCCCCAGGTCCTCGGCCAGCGCATGCGCGTCCGGATAGCGCTCGGCCGGCGCGCGCGCCAGGCAGCGCATGCAGATCGCCTCCAGATCGAGCGGCAGGTCGGGACGATAGCGGCGTGGCCGGCGCAGGCGCCCGTGGCGCAGCAGGGCCAGGGTGCGGGCCGGCGTAGGCGCGTGGAAGGGCGGTTCGCCGGTCAGCAGCTCGTACAGGATCGCGCCCAGCCCGTAGATGTCGGTGGCCACGCCGATGCCGTCCGGCCCCGGGTCGAGCNGTTCGGGCGCCATGTAGCTGGGCGTGCCGGAGACCTCGTCCGGATCGACGGCGCGCCCGCCCTCCACGTGCCGGGCCAGGCCGAAGTCGGCGACCTGCGGCTCCCCGTTCTCGCCGATCAGCACGTTGCCCGGCTTCAGGTCCAGGTGCAGCACGCCCAGGCGGTGCGCGTAGTGCAGTGCCTCGGCGACGGTACGCACCAGGCGCGCGGCCTGGCGCGGCGCCATCGGGCCGTCGACTGCCAGCCGCCGGGCCAGGCTCGGCCCGCGCACCAGCGCCATCGCGTAGTACTCGATCCCGTCGTGGCTGCCGAACCCGTGGATCGCGACGATGTTGGGATGCTGCAGGCGCGCGGCCGAGCGCGCCTCACGGCGGAAGCGCGCGGCCGCCTCGTCCTGCGTCCACGGCGCGGACGAGAGCAGCTTGATGGCCACCTCGCGGTCCAGGCTGCGCTGCCAGGCACGGTACACCACGCCCATGCCGCCGGCGCCGAGCCGCTCGCGCAGTTCGTAGTCGCCGAAGTCGCGCTGCTGCGGGTCGGACAGGTCCAGTTCCAGCGCCTCGGGCGGCAGGAAGGCCGGATGGATCGCGCCGGCCGCGGCAGCCGGGCCGGGTGGCCGCGCCGCGCAGGCGGCAGGGTCGCCTCCGCTGCCCGTGTTCATGGCATCGTGCCCGTCGCTGTCCCGCGGCCCACGGCCGCCACGCAAAGACTGCACCGCCGCCGTCCGGGCCTCAAGCGACCGCGGCCGGACCTGGCCGGCGGGCCAGGGCCCGGCCCAGGGCCTCCACCTCGTGCTCGAGCGTGGCCGGGTCGTCCACGGTCTCCCTCAGTTCGGCGCGGACCGTCTCGCGCAGGCGGTTGCGCAGGCGGTGGATGGTGACGGCCAGGGTGTTGCGGCGCATGTCCAGGTGCGCGCACAGCGCGGCGTAATCGGCGGGGTCGGGCGGTTCCAGCAGGAACGGTTCCAGCTGTGCGAACAGCGCCGACTTCCCGGCCCACTCCGCCTCCACGCGCAGCCGGTCCATGGCCCGCGCCACCACTGTCAGCGCGTAGTCGCGCTCGAACACCGCGTCGGGGGACATCGCGGCCTGGTCCGGCGCCTCGAAGTCCGGCTCCAGCGGCAGGGGCGCCGCGTTGCCGCCGCGCCGGGCCGCGCACGCGCGCTGGTGCTCGTTGGCCAGGAAATGCTTCAGCGAGGTGAGCAGGAAGGCGCGGAAGCGCCCGCGTCCGGGGTCGGCGGTCGCGTGCAGCCGGCGCCTGAGCAGCTGCTCGAAGAACGACTGGGCCAGGTCCTCGGCGTCGCTGGGGGGCAGGCCACGTGCGCGCAGGTAGGCCACCACCGGCGAGCGGTAGGCGCGGCACAGCGCCTCCAGGGCCAGGCGGCCGGCTTCCGAGCTCTGCCTGGTCTCCAGCACCAGGCTCCAGCGCGTGGTCTGGAACATGTGGCCGAACTCCCGGATCGAACGGGCGGGATGTGACGCGGGCCTGGCCGGCTTGTCCATGTGCGGAGGGAAAGGCCGGCGCCCGCGCCGGAGAGATGGCATCGCGGACGCCGTAAAGAGCGCGTGGGCGCCGGTCGCGCGGCGCCCGGCAGGTGTATCCGGTCAGCGGGCCCGGTACCGGCTGGCGACGTAGGCGTAGGCCTGGTCCGGTCCCTGCCGCTCCAACACGATGGTCCCGCCCGCGGTCAGGCGCCGGTACGCGTCCCGGCCGATGGCCGCGACCAGCCGCCGCTCGGCGCGGTCGAAGCGTTGCGGGTGGCGGTAGTCGCGGTAGCTGCGGCCGCGCAGGACCATGCGGACCTGGTCCTCGCTCAGCCCGGACTGTTCGGCCAGGACGCGGATGCCGGCCTGGTCGTCGGCGGCGGGGGCGGGGAAGGCGGCCGTCGTGGCCAGGGCGAAGGTGGCGACGGCAAGGGCGGTGCGGAGTTTCATGGCGGTCTCCTGTACGCAGGCGGGGCGGAACGGTCCCGGCAACGGGCAGTACAGGAAACGCGCGGCGCGATTACACGCCGGCCGGCTCAGGCCGCGGCCGGCAGCTCCGGCGGCACCCCGGAGGCCAGGGCGTCNAAGTAGTGGGCGGTCAGGCGCAGCTGCGCCCCGGCGTCTTCCGCGCGGTTGACCACGGCGCGGAAGGCCGCGTTCTCCGGACGGTCCCTGGCGTACCAGCCCAGGTGCTTGCGCGCGATGCGCACGCCGCGCTCCTCGCCGTAGAAGGCGTACAGGGCGCGCAGGTGGTCCAGCAGCAGGTCGCGCACCTCGGCCAGGGAGGGCGGCGGCAGTTCCTGGCCGGTGGCCAGGTAGTGGGCGATCTCGCGGAAGATCCACGGCCGGCCCTGGGCGGCGCGGCCGACCATCACCGCGTCCGCGCCGGTCTGCGCCAGCACCTGCGCGGCCTTGCGTGGGGAGTCNATGTCGCCGTTGGCGATGACCGGGATGCGCACCTCGGCCTTGATCCGGGCGATGGTCTCGTACTCGGCCTGGCCGGTGTAGAGCTGGTCGCGGGTGCGGCCGTGCACGGCCAGGGCCTGGATGCCGGCGGCCTCGGCGATGCGCGCGATCGCAGGAGCGTTGCGGTGGGCCGCGTCCCAGCCGGTGCGGATCTTCAGCGTCACCGGCACGTCCACCGCGGCGACCACCGCCTCGAGGATGCGCCCGACCAGCGCCTCGTCGCGCATCAGCGCCGAGCCGGCCCAGGCGTTGCACACCTTCTTGGCCGGGCAGCCCATGTTGATGTCGATGATCTGCGCGCCGTGCTCGACGTTGTGGCGCGCGGCGGCGGCCAGCTGCGCCGGCTCGGTGCCGGCGATCTGCACGCTCACCGGCTCCGGCTCGCCGGCGTGGTCCATGCGGTGCACCGACTTGGGGGTGTTCCAGAAGCGCGGGTCGGAGATGGTCATCTCCGACACCGCCAGGCCCGCGCCCAGGCGCTTGCACAGCAGCCGGAACGGCTTGTCGGTGACCCCGGCCATGGGCGCCAGGACCACGCGCGGCTCGATGCTGTACGGGCCGATGCGCACGCGCGGCCTCCGCTCAGGCCCCGAAGCGGGCCATCACCTCGTCGTGGCGCGGCATCGCCGGCGCGGCGCCCGGACGCTCGGTGGACAGCGCGGCGAAGCGGTTGGCGTAGCGCACGTGCGTGGCGAACGGCTGTTCCGGCGCGCGCGCCAGCGCGGCGGCCAGGGCGCCGTTGAAGGCATCGCCGGCACCGGTGGTGTCGCTGGCGCTCACGCTCTCGGCCGCCACCCGGTAGTAGGGCTGGGCGTCGCCGCGCAGATCCTCCTCCGCGTGCGAGACGAAGGCGCCGACCGCACCGAGGGTGACCACCACCGTGCCGTGCGGCAACAGCTTGCGGCAGGCCGCGTGCAGGCTGGCGCCGTCCAGTGCGGCCACCGCCTCCGGCTCCACCCGCTCGCCGACGTGGCGCGAGAGCAGGGCGGCGAACTCGGTCTCGTTGGGGGTGACGATGTCGGCCAGGCGCAGCAGGCCGGCGCTGGTCGGAGCGTTGGCCGGGGCCGGGTTGAGCATCGCGGTCGCGCCGGCCTCGCGCGCGGCGGCCAGCGCCGCCTCCACCGCCGCCGGCGGCGACTCCAGCTGCGCCAGCACCACCCGCGCGCCGCGCAGCAGCTCCGGGTCGGCGGTGACGTGCGCGGCACCGAGGGTGCCGTTGGCCCCGGCGCCGATGACGATGGTGTTGCGCCCGCGCGCGTCCACGTAGATGCCGGCGGTGCCGGTGGGCTGCCCGCTGGCCTCGGCGCGCAGGTCGATGCCGTCGGCCGCGGCCAGTTCGCGGGCCAGGCGCCCGCCGGCATCGTCGCCCAGCGCGCACACGAAGGCGGTGCGCGCGCCGGCGCGGGCGGCGGCCACCGCCTGGTTGAAGCCCTTGCCGCCCGGCCCGGTGGCGTACTGGCCGGCGATGGTGGCGCCGACCGCCGGCAGATCGGCGCAGCGCCAGACGTGGTCGACGTTGAAGGAACCGACGACGATGACGGAGTTCATGCGGTGGTACCTGCGGTCGTAGGGAAGCGGGGCGGGCCGTGGGCCCGCCCGCGTCGGGATCCGGGCCGGGCCGTCAGCCGAAGTGCGAGAGCACGCCGGCGATGGTCGCGGTCATCAGAGTGGCGATGCTGCCGCCGAGCACGGCACGCAGGCCGAAGCGGGCCAGGTCCTGGCGGCGCTCCGGGGCCAGGCCGCCGATGCCGCCGATCTGGATGGCGATCGAGCTGAAGTTGGCGAAGCCGCACAGCGCGTAGGTCGCGATCAGGCGCGCCTCCTCGCCCAGCACCACGCCCGGGGCGCGGCCGTTGACGATGTCGGCCAGCTGCAGGTAGGCCACGAACTCGTTGATCACCACCTTCTGGCCGATCAGCGAGCCGACCGTGGTGGCGTCCTGCCACGGCACGCCGATCACCCAGGCGATGGGCGCCAGCACGTAGCCGATCAGGGTGGCCAGGTCGGTCGGGCGGCCCAGCAGCGACTGCAGGCCGGTGACTTCGCCGATCCAGGTCAGCGGCCAGTTGATCAGCGCGATCAGGGCGATGAAGGCCAGCAGCATGGCGCCGATGTTCAGCGCCAGGCGCAGGCCGTCGCCGGCGCCGGCGGCGGCCGCGTCGATGACGTTGGCGGTGGTCTTCTCCACTTCCATGCGCACGGTGCCGCGGGTCAGCGGCTCGCCGGTCTCGGGCACCAGGATCTTGGCGATCACCAGCGTGGCCGGCGCGGCCATGATGCTGGCGGCCAGCAGGTGCTTGGCGTAGAAGGCCTGCTGCTCCGGGTCGCCGCCGCCGAGCATGCCCACGTAGGCGGCCAGCACGCCGCCGGCGATGTGGGCCATGCCGCCGATCATCATGGTCAGCAGCTCGGACTGGGTCATCGTCGGGATGTACGGGCGCACGGTCAGCGGCGCCTCGGTCTGGCCGATGAACACGCTGGCGCAGACGCTGGTGGTCTCGGCGCCGGACACCTTCATCACCTTGGTGATGGCCCAGGCCATGGCCCGCACCACCGCCTGCATGATGCCCAGGTGGTAGAGCACGCCCATCAGCGAGGCGAAGAAGATGATGGTGGGCAGCACCTGGAAGGCGAAGATGAACCCGTAGCGCTCGGTGTCCATCAGCCCGCCGAAGATGAAGCTGGAACCCTCGTTGACGAAGCTCAGGATGCGGACGAAGCCGTGGCCCAGCGCGTCGAAGGCCTCGCGCCCGCCCGGCACCAGCAGGACCAGCGCGGCGAAGGCGATCTGCAGCACCACGCCCGTGCCCACCAGCTTCCAGTCCACTGCCCGGCGGTTGTTCGAGAACAGCCAGACGATGCCGATCAGTACGGCCAGCCCGAACAGGCCGAAGCCGACCCGGCCCAGAGCCTCGATCATGGGATCCCCATCATGTTAAGGAATTGCGAAAGCGTAGCAGGTCGGCGATGAAGACGCCTCGCCGCCGGTCCGCAGGGGCGCGGCGGGGCGCGTCCGCTGGCAGGGCCGGCAGCGGCCGCCGCTGGCCTTAAACTGCCCCGGTCACGTTGCGGAGATCCGACCATGCAGTACCGCCGACTCGGCGCCACCGGCCTGCAGCTGTCCGTGCTGTCGCTGGGCGCCTGGATGACCTTCGGCCGCCAGTTCGGCCGCAGCCAGGCGCGCGAACTGGTCGCCGAAGCCTGGGACCGCGGCATCAACTTCTTCGACAACGCCGAAGCCTATGCCAACGGCGAGGCTGAACGGGTCATGGGCGACGTGATCGCCGACCTGCGCCTGCCGCGCGACGGCTTCTGCGTGTCCAGCAAGGTGTTCTTCGGCGCGGCCGAATCGCCGCGCCCGACCCAGCGCGGCCTGTCGCGCAAGCACGTGGTCGACGCCTGCCACGCCGCGCTCAGGCGCCTGCGCGTGGACTACCTGGACCTGTACTTCTGCCACCGTCCGGACCCGGACACGCCGGTGGAGGAGACGGTGGCGGCGATGGACATGCTGGTGCGCCAGGGCAAGGTGCTGTACTGGGGCACCTCGGAATGGCCGGAGGCGCTGATCCGCGAGGCCGCGCGCATCGCCCGGGCACAGCACATGGCCGCGCCGGTGATGGAGCAGCCGCAGTACAACCTGCTGCACCGCCAGCGCGTGGAGCTGGAGTACGCGCCGCTGTACGCGGAGCTGGGCCTGGGCACCACGGTGTGGTCGCCGCTGGCCTCCGGCCTGCTGACCGGCAAGTACGCCGCCGGCGTGCAGGCGGGGCGGCTGGGCGAGCCGGGCAACGAATGGCTGCAGCGCATGGTGGTGGGCGATCCGCGCGAGCGCCGCCTGGAGCGCGCGCGCCGGTTCGCCGAGGTCGCCGCCGAGCTGGGCGAGAAGCCGGCGCCGCTGGCCATCGCCTGGTGCCTGCGCAACCCGCACGTCAGCAGCGTGATCCTCGGCGCCAGCAGCGTGGTGCAGCTGCGCGAGAACCTCACCGCGCTGGAGGTGGCCGCGCGCCACGACGATCCGGTGTGGGCGCGGCTGGAGGCGGCCACCGCCCTTTGAGGATGGCGGCCGTGGCGCCGGTCGCTTGACCTGATAATGAGAATAATTATCATCAATGGCCTCTGCCGAGGAGGCCACGATGAACGCGCACAGCCCGACTCCGCCCGGTCCCGCCACCAGGCACACGGCGTCGGCCCCGGCCGCCGCCGGACAGGCCGCCCTCAGCAGCGAGCAGCTGCTGCAGGGTCGCCGGGAAGTCCTGATCCGGCATGGCGACAGGCTCTACCGCCTGCGCCACACCAGCAACGACAAGCTGATCCTGACCAAGTAGGGCGGCCGCCGTCCGGCCCGCAAACAAAAAGACTCCCCGCGTCCGGCGGGGAGCAGGCGGACTCCGGCGGGAGCCGCGTCACCTCACGGGGTCAAAGCAGGGCAAGGGCGGGTGGCGCCGGCGGAGCCGGCGGCGGTTCCGGCGGTTCCGGAGCCGCGGGTGCAGGCGGCGCGGGCGGGGCCGGCGGCCGCGGCACGCGCAGGAACTCCAGCGAACGCATCGGCTGCGGCACGGTCACCTGCACCTCGCGCGCGGCGCGGTCGCGCAGCACGGTGACCCGCACCGATCCGCCCGGCGGCCGCGCGGACATCGCCCGCAGCGCCTCGCGCGGCGAGGCCACGTCCTTGCCGTCCACCTTCTGGATCACGTCGCCGGCCTGCAGGCCCGGCAGCGTCCCCTGCGACAGCACCAGCACGCCGCGGTCGGTGCCGAAGTAGCGGCCCAGCTGCGGATCCAGCGTCGCCAGGTTCAGGCCTTTCCAGCGCAACGCCTCGGACACCAGCGGCGCCTCGCAGCCGTCCTCGTCGCAGTGGGTCAGGTGCGCCACCTCGCTGCGGATGCGCTGTCCCAGTTCGCCCAGTTCCTTCAGTGCGGCCAGGTCCCGGCCTTCCAGCACTGTGGCCAGGCCGCCGTCCGTGCCCAGCGTGCGGACGAAGGCGAGGGGGCTGGCGGTGCCGGGCATGACGTCCACCTCCTGCACGCGGCCGCCGCGCTGGAACGCCAGGCGCACCGGCTTGCCNGCCTCCAGCCTGGCCAGCGCCGCGCGCGCGTTTTCCACCCGGCGCGCGCCGCTGTCGCCGGCGATGGGCCTGCCACCGATGCGCAGCAGGCGGTCGCCNGCGCGCAGTCCGGCCTGGTCTGCGCCGCTGCCGGGCGTGACGCCGGCGATGCGCACGCCGCCTTCCTCGTCCTCGCCCAGCAGGATGCCCAGGCGCGGCCGGGTGTCGCCGATCGAGACCAGCGCCTGGCGGGTGCCGAGTTCGCGTGACAGCTCGGCCACGCGGCGCGCGGCTGCCTGCAGTTCGGCGCGGGCCTGCTCCAGCTCGGCGCGCACCTGCTCCGGGTCCCTGTCGCGGCTGTCCGCGCCGGCGGCGTGGGCCGGCAGCGCCATGGCCAGGACCAGGGCCAGCGGCAACAGGCGGAGGTGGCGGTTGGGGTTCGGTTTCATCGGCAATCTCCGGTGCAGGCGGTTCGGTTCAGTACNCCTCCACCAGCGCGTAGCCGCCGGCGGAGGTGCCGTAGAGCGCGTGGAGGCGCTGGTCGGCGGCGAGGCTGGTCAGCTGGCGCAACGCGTCCACCCGCGCGTGCCACAGCCCGGCGCGTTCGCGCTCGTCCAGCGNGGCATCGGCCAGCGCCGCGTCGATCCCGGCCAGGCGGCCGCGCAGCGACGCGCTCAGCGCCACCTGCACGCCCTCGGCCGGTTCGAAGCCGTCGGACAGGTGCGCCAGCAGCGCTTCCAGGCGCGCCGATTCGGCGTACAGCCGCTGCAGGGTGGCATCGGCGCCGGTGGTGTCGGCACGGCGCGGTGCGGGCGTGTCCGCCGCGGGTGCCGGCGTGGCCGCCGGTTCCGGTTCCGGNACGGCCACCGCGGCCAGCAGCGGTGCATCCGCCGGAGCCGGAACCGGCAGCGGGCCGGCTTCGGCCGGCGTGGCGCCGGCGGTGCCGGCCACCATCGGCGCGGACATGGCGGCGGACGGCGGCGTGGACGGGGCCGGGCGCAACCACCACAGCGCCGGCGCGGCGGCCAGCGCGGCCACCGCCGCGGCCAGCGCCCACGCCGGGACGTGCCGGCGNGGACGCGGCGCCTGCAGGCGCGCGGCCAGCTGCGGCCACAGGTCCGACGGCGGCGCCTCCTGNGGCAGGGCCGCGAAGGCCTCGTGCCAGCCGGCCGGCGTGCGCGGGGAAGCGGGAGTGTCATTCATGGCGGGACTCCTCGACCTGGAGCAGCGCGCGCAGCCGGCGCGTGCCGCGCGACAGCTGCGATTTGGAAAAGCTAGGGGTGCGCTGCATCAGTCCGGCGATCTCCTCGTGGGTGTAGCCCTCGGCGTGGTACAGCCAGAGCACGCTGCGGGTGGCCGCCGGCAGCCGCGCCAGCGCGCGCTGCAGGGCGGCGGCGTCGGCCGCGGCCGGCGGAGGCGGGGCTTCGTCCTCGAAGTCGTGCCCGTCCAGCGGCAGGGCCTCGTCCAGGCGCCGGTTGCGGCGCAGCCGCAGCAGCGCCTCGTTGATGGCGATCTGCCGCAGCCAGCCCCAGAAGGGGCCCTGGCCGCGGTACTCGCCCACGCGCCGCAGCAGCTTGAGCATGGTTTCCTGCAGCGCCTCGGCGGCCTCCTCCGGATCGCCGCACAGGCGCAGGGCCAGCGTGTACACCGGGCGCTCGAACCAGCGGTACAGCTGCTCGAACGCCGCCGCCTCGCCCCGGCGCGCACGGGCCAGCAGCGTGTCCGGCACCTCGATGGCGAACGCCGAGCGCGGCGCGGCGCCGCCGCGCGCGTCGGCCGCGGGAACCGCCGGTGCGAAGGCCAGGCAGCTGGCCGGGGCGAACGGGGATGTGGGTGCGCTCATACGCCCTTCTGGATGCCGGAGCCGGCGAAAGCGTCGCAGCCTCCCGCCCGCGGTGCGCGGGCGGGGCCGGCCCTATACTGGACCGGTCGACCGGGCCATACGCCCGGCCAAGTCAGCAGGAGGGGAGTCCATGTTCTCGTCCGGTTTCCTGGCGGTGGTCCTGCTCGTGGCAGGCGTGATACTGCTGGCCAAGACCGTGCGGATGGTGCCGCAGGGCTATGAGTGGACCGTGGAGCGGTTCGGCAAGTACACCCACACCCTCACGCCCGGCCTGCACTTCCTCGTCCCGGTGGTCTACAGCGTCGGCCGCAAGGTCAACATGATGGAGCAGGTCCTGGACGTGCCCAGCCAGGACGTGATCACCAAGGACAACGCCGTGGTGAAGGTGGACGGCGTGGTGTTCTTCCAGGTGCTGGACGCGGCCAGGGCGGCCTACGAGGTGGCCAACCTCGAGGTGGCGATGATCGCCCTGGTGCAGACCAACATCCGCACCGTGATCGGCTCGATGGACCTGGACGAGTCGCTGAGCCAGCGCGAGGCGATCAATGCGCAGCTGCTGGGCGTGGTGGACCACGCCACCAACCCCTGGGGCGTGAAGGTCACCCGCATCGAGATCCGCGACATCCAGCCGCCGCGCGACCTGGTGGACGCGATGGCGCGGCAGATGAAGGCCGAGCGCGACAAGCGTGCGCAGATCCTCGAGGCCGAGGGCCTGCGCCAGGCCGAGATCCTGCGCGCCGAGGGCGAGAAGCAGGCCGCCATCCTCAAGGCCGAGGGCGGGCGCGAGGCCGCCTTCCGCGAGGCCGAGGCGCGCGAGCGCCTGGCCGAGGCGGAGGCCAAGGCCACCCGGATGGTGTCCGAAGCCATCGCCCAGGGCGACGTGCAGGCCATCAACTACTTCGTGGCGCAGAAGTACGTGGAGGCGTTCAGGGAGCTGGCCACCGCGCCCAACCAGAAGTTCGTTCTGATGCCGATGGAGGCCAGCGGCATGATCGGCTCCATCGGCGGCATCGCCGAACTGGCCCGCCAGGCCCTTGGACAGGCGCCCGAGGTCGCACCACGCCGCCCGCAGCCGCCGCGGCCGGGGGAGTGAGGCCATGCGCTGGGACGTCGTGACCTGGGCGGCGGTGGCGCTGCTGCTGATGGCTGCCGAGACCGTGGTCCCCGGGGCCTTCCTGCTGTGGATGGGCTTCGCCGCGGCGGCGGTGTTCCTGCTGGTGCTGGTGGCGCCGGGGATCCCGCTGCTGGCGCAGGTGGCGGCCTTCGTCGTGCTCAGCTTCGTGTCCGTCCAGGTGTACCGGAAGTGGTTCAGGCGCGCGGAGCGGCCCAGCGACCGGCCGCTGCTCAACCGCCGCGCCGAGCAGAACATCGGCATGGTNCTGACCCTCGACCAGGCCATCGTCGGCGGGCGCGGCCGCGTGCGCATAGGCGACTCGTCCTGGATCGCCGAGGGCCCCGACCTTCCGGCCGGCACCCGCGTGCGGGTGGTGGCGGTGGAGGGCGTCGTGCTGAAGGTGCAGGCCGAGTGAGCCGCCACGGCGGCCGGCCCGGGAGGCCCGGATGGCAGGCTGCTGCGGCTGCGGGGTGGNGGCGGCGCGCCTGCACGCGCGGCAGCGCCGGGTGCTGCGCATCGTCCTGGCGGTCAACGCCGCCACCTTCCTGTTGATGCTGGGCGCGGCCCTGCACGGCCGCTCCAGCGCGCTGNTGTCCGGCGCCCTGGACAACCTCGGCGACGCCCTGACCTATGCGCTCAGCCTGGCGGTGGTCGGTGCCCCGGCACGGGCCAAGGCGCGGGTGGCGATGTTCAAGGCCGCGCTGATCCTGGCCGCGGCGCTGGCGGTGGCCGCGGCGATCGCCTGGCGCCTGTTCGTGGACCCGGCCATGCCGCTGTTCGGCGCGATGGGCTGGGCCGGTGCGGCGAACCTGGCCGCCANCCTGGCCTGCCTGTGGCTGCTGCGGCCCTGGCGCGCGGGCGACGTCAACCTGGCCTCGGCCTACGAGTGCGCGCGCAACGACATCGCCGACGGCCTGGCGGTGCTGGCCGCCAGCGCCGCGGTGTGGTTGACCGGGCGCCCATGGCCGGACCTGGTGGTCGCCGGTCTGCTGCTGGCGGTGTTCCTGGCCTCGGCCTGGCGGGTGTGGCGGGCGGCGTACCGGAGCCTGCGCGCGGCCTGATCCGGGCGCCGGCCCCGGGCGGTGGGGGATAATGGCGGCTTTCCACCTCCGAGAACGCCATGACCCGCAAGACCGTCCTCAACGAAACCCACCGTGCCCTCGGCGCCAAGATGGTCGACTTCGGTGGCTGGGACATGCCGATCCACTACGGATCGCAGATCGACGAGCATCACCAGGTGCGCCGTGACGCCGGCATGTTCGACGTCAGCCACATGACCGTGGTCGACCTGCGCGGCCCGCGCGTGCGCGAGTTCCTGCGCCGCCTGCTGGCCAACTCGGTGGACAGGCTCAAGGTGCCGGGCAAGGCGCTGTACAGCTGCATGCTCAACGAGCAGGGCGGGGTCATCGACGACCTGATCACCTACTACATGGACGAGGCGTTCTTCCGCCTGGTGGTCAATGCCGCCACCCGCGACAAGGACCTGGCGTGGATCGGTGCCCAGGCGCAGCCCTTTGGTGTGGAAGTGAGCGAGCGCGCCGACCTGGCCATGATCGCCGTGCAGGGGCCGAACGCGCGCGAGCGGGTGATCGGGTTGCTGCGCGAGGCCGACCGCGAGGTCGCTGGCAGGCTGGGGCGCTTCGCCGCCATCGAGGTGCAGGCNGCCGACGGCACGCCGCTGTTCCTGGCCCGCACCGGCTACACCGGCGAGGACGGCTTCGAGGTGGCGNTGCCGGAAGGTGCCGCGGTGGCGTTCTGGAACGCCCTGCTGGAAGCGGGGGTGAAGCCGGCCGGCCTGGGTGCGCGCGACACCCTGCGCCTGGAGGCGGGCATGAACCTGTACGGCCAGGACATGGACGAGACCACCACGCCGTGGGAGTCGGGCCTGGGCTGGACCGTCGCCCTGGACGAGGGCCGCGACTTCATCGGCCGCGCTGCCCTGGAGGCGCAGCAGGCCGCCGGCGTGCCCCGGCAGATGATCGGCCTGGTGATGGACGAGAAGGGCGTGCTCCGCCACGGCCAGAAGGTGCTGGCCGCCGGCGGCGAGGGCGAGATCCTCTCCGGCACCTTCTCCCCGACCCTGGGCAAGGCCATCGCCCTGGCGCGGGTGCCGGCCGGCGAGCCGGGCCAGGTGAAGGTGGACATCCGTGGCCGCCAGATGCCGGTGCGGGTGGTGAAGATTCCGTTCGTGCGCGAGGGCAAGGCCCAGCCGGGCGTGCTGGCCTGAACCCGCGCCGCGGCCGCGCCGCTTACGGCGGCGCGACCGCGTCCGTTACACTACCGGCCCGTCCAGACCGCAGCAGCGGAGCAGTCATGAGCAGCGAGATCCCCGGCGACCTCAAGTTCCTCAAGTCCCACGAGTGGGCCCGTCTCGAAGGCAACGGCCGCGTCACCGTCGGCATTTCCGACCATGCGCAGGGCCTGCTGGGTGATCTGGTCTACGTCGAACTGCCGAACGTCGGCGACACCGTCGAGGCCGGCGCGGCCGTGGCGGTGGTGGAGTCGGTGAAGGCCGCCTCCGACGTCTACAGCCCGGTCAGCGGCACCATCGTCGAGGTCAACACCGACCTGGCCGACAAACCGGAGACCATCAACGAGGACGCCTACGGCGAAGGCTGGCTGTTCGTGGTGGAGATGAGCGACCCGGACCAGCTGGCCGAGCTGCTCTCGCCGGACGACTATGCCGAGCTGATCGCCGGCGAGGAAGACTGACGCCTCCCGGCGCCACCGCCGACCGACGCGACGCCCGCCCTCACCGGCGGGCGTTTCGTTTTGGGCAAGGCGGCGGCGCGCATCGCCGCCGGCGATGCCGCCGCCGGCGCGTCCTGGCGCGCCGGAAGGTTCGCGCAGTTCGGCGCAAATCGGCTTGTGCGACGCGAAACCGGCGCCGCGCGCGGATGCTTCCGCGCCCCTCCGCCGCGGCGGCGCGTGCGTGCCGAAGGTCAGGCGCCGCGTCGCCGCGCGTGTGGATGGCGAAACCGACGCCGTGCGAAAAACCGCTTGTTTTCCGCATCCGATTGCAAGGCGTGCAACGCGTGCGCCGACGCGCGCGGCGCGTCGCCGCCGACGGTGCGCGGCGCGCGGCCGCCGACGCGGGCGAAGTGGCGGGGAAAATTTGTCGCGCGGGTGTTGACAGTAAAAAAAACCGTGATTAGGTTTCGCCCAGCAGACGCTGCCTGCCGAAGCGAGTGATTCGAATCAACAAGACAACGGGAAGCACAACCAGGACATCCGCCAGGAACCTGAGCACGGTGGATGCGCTCCGCTTCCCTCCGAAAAACGCAGCGATTCCCCGAAACGTCACCCGCGTCCCCGCACGACGCGGGTGTTCCCGTATCCGTCCCGACGTGCGTACCGCGCCGACGGATGCCCCCCGGCGGCTGTCGCCGTGGGTTTTCGCGACTGGGCGTTACCCATCCGTAGTTCACTGACGAGGAGCCAGCCATGGCAACGAAGAAAGCTGCGAAGAAGCCGGCCGCCAAGAAGGCGGTGAAGAAGACCGCGAAGAAGGCCACCGCCAAGAAGGCCGTCAAGAAGACCGCCGCCAAGAAGGCGGTGAAGAAGACCGCGAAGAAGGCTGCCGCCAAGAAGGCCGTGCGGAAGACCGCCGCCAAGAAGGCGGTGAAGAAGACCGCCAAGAAGGCCACCAAGAAGACCGCCGCCAAGAAGGCGGTGAAGAAGACCGCCAAGAAGGCCGCCAAGAAGGCCCCCGCCAGGAAGGCGGCGAAGAAGACCGCCAAGAAGGCCGCCGCGAAGAAGCCGGCCGCGAAGAAGGCCGCCAAGAAGCCGGCCCGCAAGAAGCCGGCCCCGGTTGCGCTGCCGGCCACCCCGGCTCCGCTGATCTGAAGCAAGCCCCGATAACCGGACGAATGATGGCCTCCTCCCCGAAGCCCAGCGGGGAGGGGGCTTTTTTGTGGGGCGCGGAAGGTGCGGCCCTCAGCGCGGCGAGGCGGCGGCCTTGCCCGAGGCGCCGCCCTGGCGGGCCGGCCGGCTGGACGGCGCGGCGCCCTCGGCCATCAGGTTGTCCGCGCCGAACTCCACGTCCAGCCAGCGCTGCGGCGGCAGCCCCAGCGCCTGGTCGAGGATGGTCGGCAGCAGGCCGGAGGGCACGCTGCTTTCGCTGTTCCAGAGGATGGCCACGCCCAGGTCGCGGCCGGGGACCAGGGCGACCATGCCACGGTAGCCCTGCACCGCACCGGCATGGAACACCACTTCCTCGCCGGCGTAGTCGAACACGCGCCAGCCGAGCGCGTAGCTGGCCGCGTTGAGCCGCTCGCGGCGCCAGCCCGAGCGCATCTCGCCCGGCGTGGACACCACCGGGGCGTGCAGGGTGGCCAGCAGCGGCGCCGGCAGCACGTCCGGGCGGTGCCCGGTGTGCGCCAGCAGCCATTGCGCCATGTCGGCGGCACTGGCGTTGACGCCGGCGGCCGGCGCCAGGCGGTAGTAGGTGGGCTTGGGCGTGACCGCGACCCAGCCGTTGCGGCTGCGCACGTGCGGTCGCGCCCAGCGCGGGCTGCCGAGGATGCCGGCCAGGCCCACGCTGGCGTCGTGCATGCCCAGCGGCTCCAGGATGCGGCGCTTGACCGCCTGCTCGTAGAAGTCGCCCGAGGCGGCGAAGACCACGTCGCCGATCAGGCTGAAGGCCACGTTCTGGTAGGCATAGCAGTCGCCCGGCGTGCAGCCCAGCGGCGCGTCGGCCAGCTTCCGCGCCACCTGGTAGTACTCGGCGTTGCCCTCGATGTCGCGGTCGAACGCGTTGTGCGCCTTCAGGCCGACCCGGTGGCTGAGCACGTCGGCCACCGTCACCCTGCGCGTGGCCTCCTCGTCGGCCAGGCGGAAGCCGGGCACGTAGTCGGCCACGCGGCTGTCCCAGCGCAGGTGGCCGTCGTGGACCAGCAGCCCGGCGAGGGTGCCGGCGAAGGCCTTGGAGAGGGAGGCCAGGCGGAACACGGTGTGGGCGTCCACCGGCTCCGGCTGCGAGACGTCGGTGACGCCATAGCCGCGTGCGCTGAGGATGCGCCCGTTGTGCACGATGGCCATGGCCATGCCCGGCACGCGCTGGCCCTGCACCAGCTGTTCGGCCATGGCCTCGAAGCGGCCCACGTCGAAACCCGGCGCCAGCGGCAGCGGCGCGCGGCCGGACACCGGGCGGTAGGGAGCGGGTTGCGCGGGGGCCGGCTGCTGCAGCGCCGGATCGGGAAGCGTGGGCGTCTGCGCCGTGGAGGGCAGCGCCATGGCAAGCAGCATCGTCACCGATGCCAGACCCAGGGAGGCTGCCCTCAGCGTTCGCGTACCGCCCGACGATGGCTTGGGTCGACGCACGCGCCCGTTTCTCATCGCTGTGGTGCCTTACTCTACTGCTGCGGCCGATTCTAGCGCCGGGGTTAGCGGATTGCACAAACCAGGAGAAGATGAATGGGCAGTTTCTTGATCCTGCTGGTGTTTTTGGGTGGCCTGGTGTTGCTCGCCGGGTGGGCGATCGGCCTGTACAACACGCTGGTGAAGCGCCGCAACGCCTGGCGCAACGCCTTCGCGCAGATCGACGTGCAGCTGCAGCGGCGCTTCGACCTGATCCCCAACCTGGTGGAGACGGCCAAGGGCTACATGGCGCATGAGCGGCAGACGCTGGAGGCCGTGGTCGCCGCGCGCGCGGCGGCGCAGTCCGGCCTGGCCGCCGCCAAGGCGCATCCGGGCGATCCGGCGGCGATGGCGCAGCTGGCCGCTGCGCAGGGCCAGCTGGAGAGCACGCTGGGCCGCCTGCTGGCGGTGGCCGAGGCTTATCCGGACCTGAAGGCCAACCAGAACATGATGCAGCTGCACGAGGAGCTGACCAGCACCGAGAACCGGGTGGCGTTCGCGCGGCAGGCCTACAACGACGCGGTCATGGCCTACAACAACCAGCGTGAGACCTTCCCCTCGGTGCTGCTGGCCAACGCCTTCGGCTTCGGCCCGGCGGCGCTGCTGGAGATCCCCGCCGACCGGCCGGAGGTGCGCGAGGCGCCGAAAGTGCAGTTCTGAGCCTGCGGGTGCGGCCTTGAACTTCTTCGAGCACCAGGAGGCGGCCCGCCGCAGCTCCACGCGGCTGGTGCTGCTGTTCACGCTGGCCGTGGCCGCCATCGTCGGCGCGGTGGACGTGGTGGTGTGGCTGGCCAGCGGCAGCGTCGAGGCCGTGGTGGCGGCCAGCCTGCTCACCGGCGCGGTGATCGGGCTGGGTTCGCTGTACCGCATCGCCTCGCTGCGCGGCGGTGGCGCGGCGGTGGCCGCGCAGCTGGGCGGCACGTGGGTGCCCGAGGACACCCGCGATCCCGCGTTGCGCCGCCTGCGCAACGTGGTCGAGGAGGTGGCCATCGCCTCCGGCGTGCCGGTGCCGCGCCTGTTCGTGCTGGAGCAGGAGGCCGGCATCAACGCCTTCGCCGCCGGCTACGGTACCGCGGACGCGGCCATCGCCGTCACCCGCGGCGCCCTGGACCGGCTCAACCGCGACGAGCTGCAGGCGGTCATCGCCCACGAGTTCAGCCACATCCTCAACGGCGACATGCGCCTGAACATCCGCCTGATGGGCGTGCTGTTCGGGATCATGATGCTGAGCCTGATCGGCCAGCGGATCCTGCTGCACGCCCCGTCCGTGCGCGGGCGCAACAGCAACGCCAGTGCGGTGCTGGCGGTGATGCTGGCGGCGCTGGTGGCGATCGTGATCGGCAGCCTCGGCGTGTTCTTCGGCCGCCTGATCCAGGCCGCGGTCAGCCGCCAGCGCGAGTACCTGGCCGACGCCTCGGCGGTGCAGTTCACCCGCCAGCCGGCGGCGCTGGCCGGCGCGCTGAAGAAGATCGCCGGCCTGCACGCCGGCGCGCGCCTGGAGGACCGCGCCGGCGCCGGCGAGGTGGCGCACATGCTGTTCGCCCAGGGCTTCCACCTGGCCGGCTGGATGGCCACCCACCCGCCGCTGCTGGAGCGCATCCGCCGCCTGGATCCGTCCTTCGACGCGCGCCAGCTGCAGGCCCTGCAGGCGCGCTGGGCGGCCACGCCGCCGGACGGCATGGCCGAGGACCTGGCCCTGGGCCTGGTGGCCGCGGGCGACGTGCGGCCGCCGCCGCTGCCGGCGGCCGGTGCCGAGGTGGAGGTGGCGCCGCCGACGGTGGCGCGCCAGGTCGCCGCGCCGGCGGACGACGACTACGACCACGCCCACGCGCTGGCGGCCAGCCTGGACCCGGAGCTGTGCGCGCTGGCGCGGCGGCGCGACAGCGCCATGGCGGTGCTCGCCGCGCTGCTGCTGGAGGCCGACCCGGAGCTGGCCGGCCGCCAGCGCGCGCTGCTGGCCGAACGCTGCGGGCCGGCGTTGGCGGAACAGGCGCAGGCCGTGCACGAACGGCACCTGGCCGGCNTGCATCCGATGCTGCGCCTGCCGCTGGCGGCGCTGGCCTTCCCGGCGCTGCGCCAGCGCCCGCGGCCGGAACTGGACGCCTTCCTGGCCGCGGCCGACGCCATGGTCCATGCCGACGGCCGGGTGTCGGTGTTCGAGTACTGCCTGGGGCGGCTGCTGCAGGTGCAGGTGCGCGAGGCGCTGGACCCGGCNCGCCACGCCCGCTTCGGCCGGCGCAAGGCGCCTGGCGTGCGCGCCGAGTTCGCCACCCTGCTGGCGGTGCTGGCCGAGGCCGGCCATCCTGGCGATCCGGACGGCGCGCGCCGCGCCTACCTGGCCGGCCTGCAGCGGGTGCTGCCGCGCGACCACCTGCCGTACGCGCCGCCGGCCGCCGGAGTGCAGGCGCTGGACGTGGTGTGGGAGCCGCTGGATGCGCTGGCGCCACCGGCCAAGCAGGTGCTGGTGGAGGCGCTGGTGGACGCGGTCTCGCACGACGGCCGCGTCACCGTGGCCGAGGCGGAGCTGCTGCGCACCGTGTGCGCCGTGCTGCACTGCCCGCTGCCGGCGCTGCTGTCGCACTGAGGCGACGGCTGGTGCCGGCCTAGGCGGCACCGGCCGCGCGCAGGGCCAGCGTCTGCCAGCGCACCAGGTCGGCGGCGCGCTCGGCGATCATGATGGTCGGGGCGTTGGTGTTGCCGCCGGGCAGCTCCGGCATCACCGAGGCGTCCACCACGCGCAGGCGCTCGACGCCGTGCACGCGCAGCTGCGGATCCACCACCGCGTCCGCGTCGCGGCCCATGCGGCAGGTACCGGCCGGGTGGTAGATGGTCTCGGCCTTGGCCCGCACGAACTCGGCCAGCTCCGTGTCGGTCAGGTCCTCGCGCGGCGGATGGATCGNCGCGCCGCGGTAGCGGTCGAAGGCCGGCTGCGCCAGCAGCTCGCGGGAGAGCCTGGCGCACTCGACCATCATGCGCAGATCGAAGCCCTCCGGGTCGGACAGGTAGTTGGCCTGGATCCGCACCGGGCTGCGCGGGTCGGCGTCGCGCAGCAGGATGCGGCCGCGGCTGCGCGGGCGCAGGAAGCAGGCGTGCACGGTCAGGCCGTCGCCGGGCAGGCGGTTGCGGCCGTGGTCGTCGAGCATGGCCGGGACGAAGTGGAACTGCACGTCCGGGCGGTCGTCGGTGGCCAGGGCCGAGCGTACGAAGCCGCCGGCCTCGGCGATGTTGCTGGTGCCGGCGCCGCGGCGGCCACGCAGGAAGTAGTCGAAGGCGATCTTCAGCTCGCTGGCACGGTCGTAGCTCAGGCCCGGCGGGCAGTGGCGCAGGGTGCAGATGTCCAAGTGGTCCTGCAGGTTGGCGCCCACCCCGGGCAGGTCGGCCACCACCGGGATGCCGTGGGCGCGCAGCTGGTCGGCCGGGCCGATGCCGGAGAGCATCAGCACCTGCGGCGAGTTGACCGCGCCGGCGCTCAGCAGCACCTCGCCGGCGGCCCCGGCGCGGTGCACGCGGCCGCCTCGGGCGTACTCCACGCCGCGGGCGCGCCCGCCCTCGACCACGATGCGCAGCACCAGGGCGCCGGTGACCACCTCCAGGTTCGGACGGCGCCGGGCCGGGGCCAGGTAGGCGGCCGCGGCCGAGCAGCGGGCGCCGTCGCGCTGGGTCACCTGGTAGAAGCCGAAGCCCTCCTGGGTGGGGCCGTTGAAGTCGTCGTTGCGTGGCCAGCCGGCCTGCACCCCGGCCTCGACGAAGGCCTCCGAGAGCCGGTTGCGGTGGCGCAGGTCGGACACGCACAGCGGACCGTCGGCGCCGTGCAGCGGCCCGGCGCCGCGGGTGTTGCCCTCGGCGCGCAGGAACCAGGGCAGCACCGCCTCCCAGTGCCAGCCGTCGGCGCCGGCGCGCGCCCAGGCGTCGTAGTCGCCGGGCACGCCGCGGGTGTAGCACATGGCGTTGATCGAGCTGCAGCCGCCCAGCACCTTGCCGCGCGGCCACCACAGGCGGCGGCCGTGCAGCCGCGGCTCCGGCTCGGTGTAGTAGTCCCAGTTGATCCGGCGCTGGTTGACCAGCCGGCCCAGCCCCGCGGGCATGTGGATGAACGGGTGCCAGTCGCGCGGCCCGGCCTCCAGCAGCAGCACCCGGCAGGCCGGGTCCTCGCTCAGCCGGGCGGCCAGCACGCAGCCGGCCGAGCCGGCGCCGACGATCACGAAGTCGTACATGGTCCCCCCCCACCGGCCGCCTGGCGGCCCCGGTCCGGAATGCTGGAGGCGCCGGCGGCCGGCGCGCAAGTGCGGGCGGGGGTGTTGGCGATGTTGCAGTGCATCGGATACCGTGCGCGCTCTGGAAGCCCGCCGGCGCTGGCCTTCGGGCATGCGCCTCCCCCAGGAAGTCCCACATGAATCCAGCAGACGCGGCGTCCTCCCGGCTCGGCCGGTTCCGCTCGGCGCTGTCCGAATACCCCCCACTGCTGTGGGCGTTCGTCTATTTCTTCTGCCTGCTCAGCGGCTACTACGTGCTGCGCCCGGTGCGCGAGGCCATGGCCGCCTCCAGCGACATCGAGGCGATCTTCCCGCACGCCATGGTGGCCTTCTTCGCCGCGCGCGGGGTGCCGCTGGGCGAGTTCACCCTGCAGGTGATCTTCACCTCGGTGTTCCTGATCATGCTGCTGCTGCAGCCGGTGTACGGCTGGCTGGTCAGCCGCTACCCGCGCCGGGTGTTCCTGCCGGTGATCTACGGCTTCTTCATCGCCACCCTGCTGCTGTTCTACCTGATGTTCGACAGCGGCATGGCCGGGCGCGGCCTGGCCTTCATCCTCTGGATCACGGTGTTCAACCTGTTCGCGGTGGCCGTGTTCTGGAGCTTCATGGCCGACGTGTTCAGCAACGCCGAGGCGCGGCGCTGCTACGGCTACATCGGCGCGGCGGGCACCGTCGGCGCGTTCCTGGGGCCGGTGATCACCCGTACGCTGGTCGAGCGGGTCGGCATCGCCAACCTGATGCTGGTCTCGGCCGGGCTGCTGAGCGTGTGCATGGTCTGCATCCTGCGCCTGCGCCACTGGGCGGTGCTGCGCGAGCGGGAGCGGCGCCTGGCCAGTGGCGAGGTGCCGATGGGCGGGGAGATCATGGCCGGGCTGAAGCTGATCGCGCGCGAGCCGCTGCTGCGCTGGCTGGCCTTCATGGTGGTCATGGCGGTGGGCGTGGGCACGCTGCTGTACAACGAGCAGAACGCCATCGCCCGCACCGCCTTCGCCACCGCCGACGAGCGCGCCACCTTCTTCGCCACCCTGGACCTGGCGGTCAACACCCTGACCCTGGTGATCCAGGTGTTCGCCACCCGGCCGCTGCTGTCACGCTACGGCATCGCCCCGGCGCTGCTGATCCCGGCCGCGGCGATCATCATCGGCTATTCCATCCTGGCCGCCTCGCCGTTGCCGCTGATGGTGGCCATCGTCCAGGTGGTGACCCGGGCCGGCGAGTTCTCGCTGGCCAAGCCGGCGCGCGAGACCATCTACACCCGGGTCGGGCGCGAGTGGCGCTACAAGGCCGGCGCCGCCATCGACACGGTGGTCTACCGCGGCGGCGACCTGGCCTTCGTCTGGCTGCACAAGCTTCTGTCGGCCTTCGGCTCGCACGTGGTGTTCNGCGGCGGCCTGCTGGTGGCCGGCGGCATGGCCTTCGGCGCCTGGCGGCTGCTGCGCGAGGAGGCCAAGCTGCCGTCCGAGCGCGCCGTGGCCGCCGCACCGCCGGAGGCCGCGCCGGCGGCCGGTTCCTGAGCCGGCACCGGCCGGGCCTCAGCCGCGGCCGGGCGGCCGCGGCGAGACGTGCAGGCGGATCACCGCGCGGAACACCACCCCGCCGCCCGGATCGCGCACCTGCACGGTGACGGGCAGGTCGTAGGGCGCGGCGGATTCGGCCGGCGGACGGTCCGGCGTGGCGATGGCGTGCATCCGCCCGCGTGCCTTCCGCAGGTACTCCACCTCCATCCCGCGCGGGATCCAGCGCATGCCCGCCGGCAGGCTGGCCTCGGCCATCAGCCCGGCCGCCAGTTCGGCCAGGTTGCACAGGGCGATGGCGTGGACCGTGCCCAGGTGGTTGGTCACGCGGCGGCGGTGCTCCATCACCGCTTCGCAGCGGCACGGCTCCAGCACGGCCACGCGCGGGGCGATGCTGGAGAAATACGGCGCCCGGAAGCACACGGCGCGGGAGAACAGCCAGGCGCCACCAGGCCAGCGGCGCATGCGGCGGTACAGCTCGAGCAGGCGGTTGGGCATGTCGGATCACCCCGGTTTCCAGGAGGCGGATACGACGACGGCGGGCCGAAGCCCGCCGCCGCCGTGGCTTGCCGGTGCGTGGCGGCCGGTCAGGCCGCTTCGCGCTTGGCGCCCGGCAGGTCGTAGTAGCTGGCCGCGCGCAGCTCGTGCACGTCGAACTCGTCCACGGTGATCGTGTCGAGGGTGACGCGGCGCAGCTCCTCCAGCAGCTTGCGCTCCTCGGCGGTGATCACGCCCTCGCGCACCGCCTCGTCCAGCTGGGCGTCGAACTCCAGCGCCTCGATGCCCTTGCTCTTGAGCGCCTTGAGGAACTTGCGCTCCACCGGCTCGGCCTGCACGGCCAGCGGCAGGTAGCTGGCGATGCGGCCCCCGGGGTTGTTCTCGCACGGGGTCAGGAACACGCCCTTGGCCAGACGGTCGCGCGCCTCGTTCGGGGTCATCAGCAGCGAGGCAACGCGGTGGTTCAGGCGGTCGCCCGGAGCCTCGGCGCGGCGGCCGAGCGGGAACACCAGCGCCCACAGCAGCCAGCCCACCGGGCGGATCGGGAAGTTGCGCAGCGCGTCCGAAAGCGCCTTCTCGATCACGTGGAAGCTGTTGTACATGCTCCAGGCCAGCAGCGGCTTGTCGGCCTCCGGCGCGCCCTCGTCGTGGTGGCGCTTGAGGACGGCGCTGGCCATGTACAGGTGGCTGAGCACGTCGCCCAGGCGGCCGGACAGCGACTCCTTGAACTTCAGCTTGCCGCCCAGCAGCAGCATGGACACGTCGGCCATCAGCGCCAGGTTGGCGGCGTAGCGGTCCAGCTTGCGGAAGAACTGGCGGGTGTAGGCGTCGCCCGGCACCTTGCCGAACCTGGAGCCGGTCAGGCCCATCCAGAACGAGCGCACGGCGTTGGAGATGCCGAAGCGCACGTGACCGGCCAGGCTCTCGTCGAAGGCGGCGATGGCGGCCTTGCGGTCCTTCTCCTGGGCGGCCTTCATCTCCTTCATGACCCACGGATGGCACAGGATCGCGCCCTGGCCGAAGATCAGCAGGCTGCGGGTCATGATGTTGGCGCCCTCGACGGTGATGCTGATCGGGGCGGCCTGCCAATTGCGGCCGGCGAAGTTGCGCGGGCCGAGGATGATGCCCTTGCCGCCGATGATGTCCATGACGTCGCTGGCGACCTCGCGGCCCATGGTGGTGCAGTGGTACTTGGCGATGGCCGACGGCACCGACGGCACGTCACCGCGGTCCACCGCTGCGGCGGTGGCCTGCGACAGTGCGCTGATGGTGAAGGCCTTGCCGCCGATGCGGGCCAGGGCCTCCTCCACGCCCTCGAAGCGGCCGACCGACAGGCCGAACTGCTTGCGGATGCGGGCGTAGGCGCCGGTGACCACCGCGCCGGCCTTGGCGCCGCCGGAGGCGGTGGACGGCAGGGTGATCGAGCGGCCCACGGCCAGGCACTCGTTGAGCATGTTCCAGCCCTTGCCGGCCATCTCCGCGCCGCCGACCAGCTGGGTCAGCGGGATGAACACGTCGCGGCCGCGGATCGGGCCGTTCTGGAACGGCGAGTTGAGCGGGAAGTGGCGCTTGCCGATCTCCACGCCCGGGGTGTCGCGCGGCACCAGCGCCAGGGTGATGCCGATGTCCCTGGTGTCGCCCAGCAGGCCGTCCGGGTCGTACATGCGGAACGCCAGGCCGATCAGGGTGGCCACCGGCGCCAGGGTGATGTAGCGCTTGTCGAAGGTCAGGCGAACGCCCAGCACTTCCTCGCCCTTCCACGTGCCCTTGCAGACGATGCCGTAGTCGGGGATGGAGGTGGCGTCGGAGCCGGCGAACGGGCCGGTCAGGCCGAAGCAGGGCACTTCCTCGCCCACGGCCAGGCGCGGCAGGTAGTAGTCCTTCTGCTCCTTGGTGCCGTAGTGGACCAGCAGCTCGCCCGGGCCCAGCGAGTTGGGCACGCCGACGGTGGAGCTGACCACCGAGGAGATCGAGGCGATCTTCTGGATCACCTTGTGGTGGGCCAGCGCCGAGAAGCCCAGGCCGCCGTACTCCTTCGGGATGATCATGCCGAAGAACTTGTTCTTCTTGATGAAGTCCCACAGCTCGGGCGGCAGGTCGGCGTGGACGTGGGTGATCTCCCAGTCGTTGATCATCCGGCACAGCTCTTCCACCGGGCCGTCGAGGAAGGCCTGCTCCTCGGCGGTCAGCTCGGGCCTGGGATAGTCGAGCAGCTTCTGCCAGTCCGGATCGCCGGTGAACAGCTCGCCCTCGAAGCCGACCGAGCCGGTCTCCAGGGCGATGCGCTCGGTCTGCGACAGAGGCGGCAGGATCCTGCGGAACACGTTCAGCAGCGGTGCCACCAGCAGCGGCTTGCGGATGAACGGCAGCAGCAGCGGCACGGCGACGACCGCGGTGATGATCGCCAGCACCAGCGTGGTGGTCTGGTGGGCGCCCAGCAGCCAGCAGGCCCCCAGGCCGATGGCCATCAGGATGGTCCAGGTGATCAGGCGCATCCGGTGATAGGCGGCGATGCCGCTTATCAGCAGGAAGACCAGGATGGGTATGGCGATGGTCATGGACATGCTCCGGTGACGGATGGCGCTGGGCAGCCGGCCGACGGGCCGGGCGCGAAGGCCCGGTCCAGCTCCGCCAGGTAGTCCAGCACGGTGGTGGTAAACCTGTCGTTGTCGTCGCCGGCCAGCATATGCGTGGCGTCCGGCAACTGCACATGGCGCGCGTGTGGCGCCAGCGCGAGGAATTCGTCGATGGTGCGCGCGGACACCAGGTCACTGCGGCCGCCGCTGACCAGCAGNATCGGGCAGCGCACCGCGGCGGTGGCCGCGGCCAGGTCGTCCTGGTGGCGTTCGCCGTCGCGGGCCAGCTCGTCCACCAGGCGCGGGTCCCAGTGCCAGCGCCAGCGGCCGTCGTCGCCCTGGCGCAGCAGGCCGGCCAGCGCCTGCGGCGACTTGCGTGCACGGCGCGGCAGGTAGGCGGCGACGGCGTCGGCCGCCTCGTCCAGCGAGGCGAAGCCGTCCGGGAAGGCGGTCATGAAGGCGAGGATGCGCGCAACGCCGGCGCTTTCCCAGCGCGGCGTGATGTCCACCAGGACCATGGCGCGGAACAGGCCCGGCCAGCGCGCCTCGGCCAGCAGGCCGNACAGCCCGCCCATCGAGGCGCCGACCAGCACCGGCGGGCGCGGCAGCTCGCCGGCCAGCACGATCAGGTCGTCGGTGAACTGGTGCCCGGTGTAGGGCAGGTCGGCCGGGTTGCGCCCGGACTGGCCGTGGCCGCGGGCGTCGTAGCTCAGCCCGGCGTGGCCGTGCGCGGCCANGGTGGCGGCGGTGGCGGCCCAGGCGCCGCGGGTCTGGCCGAAGCCGTGCGCGTAGAGGATGTCGATGCCGGCCTCCGCTGCGGACGCGTGCCGGGTGGCGGCCAGCGTCACGCCGGCGCCCTCCAGCCGAAGGTCCTCGGTGGTCACGGATCGATGGTCCATACCTGATGGTATGGACCGCTTCGCGGCAAAGTCAATACGTCTGCGTATGGGGTCGCAAACGCGGNCGTGGCGGGCGCCGGAAGGTGTGGTTGCAGACGAAACTGCATACTGCAACGGACTGCGCCGTATGGTTAAATCCGGAAATGACCACGACCTCCGATACCGCGCCCGCCAGTCCCGCCCCGGCCCGGGGCCACCGCCTCAGCGCCGCCGACTGGGCGCAGGCCGCCCTGGACGTGATCGCCGAACAGGGCGTCTCGGCCGTCGCGGTCGAGCCGCTGGCCCGCCGCCTGGGCGTGACCAAGGGCAGCTTCTACTGGCATTTCCCCTCGCGCGACACGCTGCTGCAGGCGGCGCTGGACCGCTGGGAGGAGGTCGAGCAGGAGCAGGTGTTCGGCAGCCTGGAGGAGGTGGCCGACCCGCGCGAGCGCCTGCGCCAGTTGTTCCAGCTGGTCGGCCACGAGACCAAGCCGCACGCCATCTACAGCGAGCTGCTCAAGGCCCTGGACCATCCGGCGGTGCAGCCGGTGGTGCAGCGGGTCTCGCAGCGGCGCCTGGAATACCTCACCGCCTCGTTCCGCCAGGCCGGCCTGGGCCGCGCCGACGCCCAGCACCGTGCGCGCCTGACCTACGCGGCCTACGTCGGCTTCCTGCAGCTGCGCACCCAGCAGCCGAAGATGACCCACGAGGAGTTCGAGGAATACCTCGAGCACGTGATCAACACCCTGATCCCGCGCTGAGCCGTCGCACCGGCCGCCGCGGCGCGGCCGGCGCGCCGTCTCCTCGCCGGCGCCCAGCCGCCACGTTCCATGTGCATGTGCCCGGCGCGGATGCGCCGGCCGTGTCGGCGTGTCTCCGGTCCGCCCCCGATCGTCCGTTCCGGGCGTGGCCGGCGCGGGAGCACGCGTCGCGGCCGGACGCGGGCGTCGCGTCGCCGCTGACGCGGCTCCCCCGGGAACAATGGCGCCGGCGGCTCCGGCGCACGCCGGGACGCCCGGCCTTGCCGGGCAGGACCGGCCGCCCCGGTACGGTGGGCGGCCGGACGGGAGGGCGGCCCTACTGCGCGACGAAGGCGGGGCGGGTGAGGTTCTCCGGCGCGTCGCCGGTACACAGGACGTTGTCCTCGATGCGGATGCCGCCGTAGGGGCGGAAGAAGTCCACCCGCGCCCAGTCGACCGCGTCGGCGTGACCGTTGGCCTTCACCTCGTCCAGCAGCAGGTCGATGAAGTAGATGCCCGGCTCGATGGTCACCACCATGCCCGGCTCCAGCACCCGGGTCATGCGCAGGTAGGGATGGCCCGGCGGGCGCTCGATGGTGCCGCCGCGGTCGCTGGCGGCAAAGCCGGCCACATCGTGCACCTGCAGGCCGATGGGATGGCCCAGGCCGTGCGGGAAGAACGCCGCGCTCACGCCGGTGGCCAGGGCCGCCTCCGGCGAGACCCTGAGCACGCCGAATTCGCGCAGGATGTCCATCAGCGCCAGATGCGCGTCCACGTGCAGCTGGCGGTAGTCGGCGCCGGCGCGCACTGCCGCGCACATGGCCTGCTGCGCGGCGTCCACCGCGTCGATCATGGCCTGGAACTCGCCGCCCGGATCGGCGGCGTAGGTGCGGGTGATGTCGGCCGCGTAGCCGCAGCAGCTGGCGCCGGCGTCGATCAGGAAACTGCGCCGCTCCGCCGGCGGGTCGCGGTCCAGCTGGGTGTAGTGCAGCACCGCGCCGTGCTCGTTGAGCGCGACGATGTTCTGGTAGGGCACCTCGGTGGCGTCCTGGCGCGCGGCGGCGCAGTAGGCCAGGTGGATGTCGAACTCGCTGGCGCCGGCGCGGAAGGCGCGCTCGGCAGCACGATGGGCGTGCGCGGCGATGTGCTGGGCCTGGCGCATCAGCGCCAGCTCGTAGGGCGTCTTGTACGAGCGCTGGTAGTGCAGGTAGTCCAGCGCCGCCGGCGGGTTGTTCGGCTGGTAGGCGCCCAGGGTGGACTGCGCCTCGCCGAGGATGGCGCAGCGCGACGGCGGGCCGGGCAGCAGCGGCAGGGCCTCCTCCGGGGTGCGGATCACGTGCACGTCCACGTGCTCCACCCACCAGCCGGAGGGCGCCTCCGGCACCACGTGCCAGTAGTCGAACGGCTGCAGGTAGACCAGCTTCGGGCGCTGGCCGGGGGTGTAGACCAGCCAGCTGTCGGTGACCTGGGTCAGCGGCACCCAGTGCTTGAAGTGCGGGTTGACCGCGAACGGATAGTCGCGGTCGTCGAACACCTGGTAGTGGCGGCGGCCGCTGGGGATGAGCAGGTGGTCGTGGCCGCTGCGGGACAGCGCCTCGTCGGCGCGCGCGCACAGCACCGCCAGGTGCTGCGGGTAGAGGGTGGCGGGATCGGCGGGTCGCATCGTCGCGCTCGGTGGCGGGGAAAGGACATAGTCTGCCCCAANCGCCCGCCGGGCGCGGCGCTCAGGAGGGCGGGTTGCCCGCCTGGACCCAGGCGCGCACCGCCGCGCGCTGCTCCTCGGCGATGGTCAGGAAGCGGAAGCCGCACCAGCTCTGCCCCGGCGTGTTGGCCGGGCCGATCCACAGCAGGTGCGCGCCGACCAGGACCGGCAGCGGCTCGCCGGCCTGGCCCAGGTCGAAGCGCAGCTGGTACAGCGCGTCCTCGCACAGGGGCGCGTGGGCCATGAGCAGCATGCCGGTTTCCGACAGGTTGCCCAGGTAGCCGACCACCTGGTCGGTCATGGTGTCCACCACCGGCACGTTCTCGGAGACGCGGCGGCGCGGGGCTCGGCGGGATTCGTGGATCACGAGGCTTCCGGCTCCAGGTCCTCGGGCTTGTTGGGGCGACCGGCCAGGCCGCGCAGCGCGCGCAGCGTGGCCTGCCAGGCGCGGTCGATCAGCCGGCCCTTGTCCTCGGTGACGATGCGCGCCTGCTGCAGCGCCATCAGCCGCGCCAGGGTGTCCAGCGAGTGCTCGCCGGCCTTCTGGCCGCGCGCGTTGACGAACAGCGCGTTGCCTGTGGTCGGGTTGTACCAGGACAGGCGCTTGCGCCGCACCTCGCCCTGCTGGTTGACCACGAACTCGAACCAGGTGCCGAACGGCAGGGTGCGCAACCGCTCGTACCAGGCCTGCTCGACGGCGTTGCGCGGCGGCAGGGGCTTGCGTTCCGGCTGGGCGCTCTCGCCCAGGCGCGCACGCGCCTTCAGGCGCGCGGTCAGCTCGGTGCGCGAGGGGCCCTCTGCGTCGTCGTCGGCACGCGACAGGCGGCGGGCGATGGCGGCGGCCTCGTCACCGTGGTAGCCCACCTGGCGCAGCGCGTTCTCCACCAGGGTGGCCAAGGACGGATCGGGCGGGGCGTCCGGGTCGCAGGTGGCGGCGACGATGCGCGCGGTGGCTTCCTCGCGCGCCTTCCACTCGGCCGAGTCCTCGCCGTGGCGCAACGCGGTCAGGGTCAGCACGTCGGCCCAGGCCTGGTGGAGCAGGGCCTGCACGAACTGCGGCGGCTTGCGGTCCTCCAGGCGCGCGGCGATGGCCTCGGCGGCGCGCAGCTTGGCGCTTTCCAGGCGGTCGCGGCCGCGCGCGGCCTCGATCTGGCGGCGCTCGCTGACCTCGGCCTTGCGTGCCTGGGCCCGGTAGTGGTCCTCGATCTCCTGGCGGGCGCGCTCGAACACGGCCTCGTCGCCGTCGTACTCCTCGGCGACGCGGTCCACGGTCTGCCCGATCTGCGAGACCAGCTGCGGATCGGTCTCCTCCTCGCCGAGCCAGCTGGCGCCGGATTCGGCCACCAGGTTGAGCAGGTCGCGGGCCGGGTGGCGCTCGCGCACGAAGAAGCTGCGGTCCTGCAGCGCGGCGCGCGCCACCGGCACCTGCAGGCGCTCGAGCATGTCCTGGGCCGGCGCGTCCGGGTGCACCTCGCGGCCGATCTCGCCGTACAGCAGGCCCAGCAGGTCGAAGGTGTCCTGCTGGTCCGGGGTCAGCCCGGCGTTGTCGCCGTGGGTGCGGCGGGCCAGCTCCACCACGGCGCGGCGCAGGTCGTCGAGGGTGCGCCGGCGGCGGCCGGGCGTGCGGCTCTGCGGCACGTTCTGCAGCATGCCCAGGGTCTTGCTCACCGCCTCGTCCGGCAGGCGTACCGCCGGCGGCGCCGGCGCGGGCGCCTGCACGGCCTGGCGGTGCAGCGCCAGCAGCTGGCGCAGCGCCGAGAACATCAGCTGGTCGGTCGGCGCCGCGGCAGCGTCCGCCGGCGTGGCGGCTTCGCCTGCGGCCGTGCCGGCGGGCGCGGCGCCGTCGGCGGCCTCGCCTGTGGCCGCGACCGGGGCGCCCAGCGCGGCCAGCTCTCGAGCAGGGCGCCGCTCCAGGCCGAGTGGCTGGACTGGCCCTGCCAGCCGGTCAGCGGCCGCCGCTCGCCGTCGCCAGGCACGGCGGCCGGGCGCGGCCGCGACTGCCCGGGAGTGCGCGGGCGGTACGGCTGGTAGGTCAGGCCGGGCAGCACACCCTCGTGCGCCAGGCGCACGTTGAGGCGTTCGACCAGCTCGCCGTAGCGCTCCATCACGTGCGTCTCGAAGGCGCGGTAGAGCAGCAGCTGGGCGGGCACGCCCACCTGCAGCCGCTCGCCGGCGGCGCGCAGCAGCCGGCACAGCACGTAGGGGCCCAGCGGCAGGGTCTCCGGCCCGTAGGCCGGCCGCGCGGCCAGCACGCCGAAGCGCTGGCCCAGCAGCAGCAGCGGGATGCCACCGCGCTGCGCCTCGCGCCGGGCGATGTCGCGCAGGATGATCTCGCGGTCCAGGTCCTGGTCCTCGACCAGGGTCAGGCGGCTGAATTCGATCGGGGCGGGCGCGGGCGATTGCGCCTCCACCGGCGCGTCCTCGCGCAGCCGCGCCAGGACGTCCTCCAGGTCGGCCAGGTAGCCGGGCACCAGGTCGGCGCGGCGCTGCCGCAGCTGCTGCAGCTCGGCGAAACACTCGGCCTGTTCCTGCGAGCTGCGTGCGCGCTCGGACTGGCGGAACAGCTGCCGTTCGAACTCGTTCAGCGCCAGGTTCAGCGAGGCGCTCAGGGCCTGTGCGGCCAGCGCGTTGACCGCCTCCAGGATCTGGCGCACGCGCGGCGGGAGCGGCGCCGTGGCCAGCGTCAGGGCCGTGCCCTTCGATGTGGTCTGGAATGTCGCAGCCATCCGGCATGGCCCCCCCTGATTGGCCGGTATTTAGCATGTTTCCCGCACGGCCGGAAACCGCCGGCCGGCGGACCGCGGCCTACAGGAACAGGCCGATCACGTCGTTGGCGAAGCGCCGGCCCAGCGCGGTCGGGCGGATCCGCCCGCCGTCGCGCTCCAGCCAGCCGCGCGCGACGGCCTGCTCCACCTGGGCGGCGATGGCCGCGTACGGCAGGCCCGTACGCGCCTCGAACGCGGCCACCGCGAACCCCTCGTGCAGGCGCAGGGCGTTGAGCATGAACTCGAACGGGCGCCGCTCGGGATCGATGCGGTCGTCGCCACCCACCGCAGCGGCACTGCCGGCCGCGGCCATCCACGTGGCCGGGTGGCGCTGCTTCCAGCGGCGCAGGATCGCCTGCTCGGCGCCGAGGGTGATCTTGCCGTGGGCGCCGGCGCCGATGCCCAGATAGTCGCCGTAGCGCCAGTAGTTGAGGTTGTGCGCGCACTGCCGGCCCGGGCGGGCGTAGGCACTGGTCTCGTACTGGGCGTAGCCGGCCTGTTCGAGCAGGGCCTGGCAGCGCTCCTGGATGTCCCAGGCCAGGTCCTCGTCGGGCAGGCCCTCCGGCGGGCGCACGTGGAAGACCGTGTTGGGCTCCAGGGTCAGCTGGTAGTGGCTGATGTGCGCCGGCTGCAGGGCGAAGGCGCGCTCCAGGTCGCGCTCGGCCATGGCCAGGTCCTGGCCGGGCAGGGCGTACATCAGGTCCAGGTTGAGATTGTCGAAGCCGGCGTCCTGGGCCAGCTTCACCGCCGCCTCGGCCTCGCGGCTGTCGTGGATGCGGCCCAGGCGCCGCAGGCAGCCGTCGTCGAAGCTCTGGATGCCGAAGCTGATCCGGTTGACGCCGGCGGCGCGGTAGCCGTCGAAGCGGCCGTGCTCGGCGGTGCCGGGATTGGCCTCCAGGGTGATTTCCGCGTCCGGGGCCAGTCGCAGGCGCGCCGCGGCGGCCTGCAGGAAGCGGTCGATCGCCTCCGGCGGGAACAGCGAGGGCGTGCCGCCGCCGAAGAACACGCTGTGCACGGTGCGGCCCCAGACCAGCGGCAGGTCGTGCTCCAGGTCGCGGACCAGCGCGTCCACGTAGGCTTCGAACGGCGGGGGCTCCCGCGCCGCGTGCGAGTTGAAGTCGCAGTACGGGCACTTGCGCACGCACCAGGGCAGGTGCACGTACAGCGACAGCGGCGGCGGGACCAGGTCGGGCATGGTGGGGTGGTGCGCGGCGCCCTCAGCCCAGCACTTCGGGCAGGCGCGCGCGCAACAGCTCCAGCGCCTTGCCGCGATGGCTCAGGCGGTTCTTCAGCTCCATCGGCATCTCCGCCGCGGTCATGCCGTACTCCGGGTCCAGGAACACCGGGTCGTAGCCGTGGCCGCCCTCGCCGCGGCGCTGGCGGGTGATGCGGCCGCGCCACCGGCCCTCGACCAGCAGCGGCTGCGGGTCCCCGGCATGGCGCAGCACCGCCAGAACGCAGTGGAAGTGGGCGCCGCGGCGGGCGTCCTCCACGCCGTCCAGCTCGGCCAGCAGCCTGTCGATGTTGCGCTGCGCATCGGCCGGCTCGCCGGCGTAGCGGGCCGAGTACAGTCCGGGCGCGCCGCCGAGGGCGTCCACGCACAGGCCGGAGTCGTCGGCCAGCGCCGGCAGGCCGGTGGCGCGGCTGGCGTGGCGGGCCTTGATCAGGGCGTTCTCGATGAAGGTCAGGCCGGTTTCCTCGGCGTCCTCCACGCCCAGGTCCGACTGCGCCAGCAGTTCGATGCCGCTGCCGGCCAGGAGCACGCGCAGTTCCTCGAGCTTGCCGCGGTTGGAGGAGGCCAGTACCAGCTTCATGGGGCCTCCCTCAGCCGGCCAGGGCCCGGCGCTGCAGGTCCAGCAGCTGGCCGATGCCGTGTTCGGCCAGGGCCAGCAGCGCGTCCAGCTCGTCGCGGCGGAAGGCGTGGCCCTCGGCCGTGCCCTGCAGCTCGATGAAGGCACCGCCGTCGTTCATGACCACGTTCATGTCGGTGTCGCAGTCGCTGTCCTCGGCGTAGTCCAGGTCCAGCACCGGCACGCCGCGGTACAGGCCCACCGAGACCGCGGCCACCGCACCGAACACCGGGTCGCGGGCGATCTCGCGCCGGGCCAGCAGCCAGCGCACCGCGTCCACCAGGGCCACATAGGCACCGGTGATNGCGGCGGTNCGGGTGCCGCCGTCGGCCTGCAGCACGTCGCAGTCCAGGGTGATGGTGCGCTCGCCCAGGGCGCTGCGGTCCACGCAGGCACGCAGGGCGCGCCCGATCAGGCGCTGGATCTCCAGGGTGCGGCCGCCCTGCTTGCCCTTGGCCGCCTCGCGCTCGCCACGGGTGTGCGTGGCGCGCGGCAGCATGCCGTACTCGGCGGTCACCCAGCCCTCGCCCTTGCCGCGCAGGAACGGCGGCACCTTGTTCTCGACGCTGGCGGTGCACAGCACCCGGGTGTCGCCGAAGCTGACCAGCACCGAGCCTTCGGCGTGGCGGGTGTAGCCGCGTTCGATGCGCACCGGGCGCAGCTGGTCGGGGGCGCGGCCACTGGGACGGACGACGGTCATGCGGGATTCTTCCGGAAGTCGGGGGAGCGCGGCGGTGGCCGCGGGCGGCGGCGGGATGCCGCGGAGGGCCGGCTAGATTACCATTCGCGCCTTGCCACAACCGGATACCGGCATGATCCGTAGCATGACCGCCTTCGCCGCCGGCGAGCGCGGGACTCCTTGGGGCGTGCTCGGCTGCGAGCTGCGCTCGGTCAACCACCGCTTCCTCGAGATCGGCCTGCGNCTGGGCGAGGACCTGCGCGCGCTGGAGCCGGTGCTGCGCGAGCGCATCGCCGCGCGCATCCAGCGCGGCAAGCTGGACCTGGCCATGCGCCTGCGTGCACCGGAAGGTGCCGCCACGCTGGCGGTCAACGAGGCGTTGCTGGAGCAGCTGGGCGCGCTGGCGCAGCGCCTGGATGCCCGCTTCCCGCGCCTGCAGGTGGAGTTCACCCAGCTGCTGCAGCTGCCCGGCGTGCTGCAGGCGCCCAGCGCCGACGGCGAGGCGCTGCAGGCCGAGGCGCTGGCGCTGCTGGACCAGGTGCTGGACGAGTTCATCGCCGCGCGCGAGCGCGAGGGCGCCAAGCTGGCCGCGGCCATTGCCGAGCGGGTGGATGCGGTCGAGCGCATCGTCGGCCAGGTGCGCGGGCTGATCCCGGCCATCCGCGAGGGCCAGCGCGCCAAGCTGGCTGCGCGCCTGGCCGACCTGCCGCACCCGGTCGAGCCCGGCCGCGCCGAGCAGGAGCTGGTGCTGTGGCTGCAGAAGCTGGACGTGGACGAGGAGCTGGACCGGCTGGGCAGCCACATCGCCGAGCTGCGCCGCATCCTCGGCAAGGGCGAACCGGCCGGCCGCCGCCTGGACTTCCTGCTGCAGGAGTTCAACCGCGAGGCCAACACCCTGGGCTCCAAGTCGGTGGATGCCCGCACCTCGGCCGCCGCGGTCGAGCTGAAGGTGCTGATCGACCAGATCCGCGAGCAGGTCCAGAACATCGAATGAGCCAGATGCGAGGCACCCTCTTCATCGTCGCCGCGCCGTCCGGGGCCGGCAAATCCAGCATCGTCAACGCGGTGCTGGCGCGCGACCCCAAGCTGCGCCTGTCCATCTCCTTCACCTCGCGCGCGCCGCGGCCGGGCGAGCGCGACGGCGAGCACTACCACTTCGTCACCGAGGAGCAGTTCCAGCGCATGATCGACGCCGGCGACTTCTTCGAGTACGCCCGCGTGCACGGCGACTGGAAGGGCACGGCGCGGCAGTCGGTGGAGCCGCACCTGGAGGCCGGCCACGACGTGCTGCTGGAGATCGACTGGCAGGGCGCGGCGCAGGTGCGGGCCAAGGTGCCCGACGCGGTGAGCGTGTTCATCCTGCCGCCCTCGCGCCAGGCCCTGGAGCAGCGCATGCGCGCCCGCGGCCAGGACAGCGAGGAGGTGATCGCCCGGCGCCTGGCCGCCGCGCGCGAGGAGATGTCGCACTACGGCGAGTTCGACTACGTCATCGTCAACGAGGTGTTCGACACCGCGGTGGACGAGATGTGCGCCATCTTCACCGCCAGCCGCCTGCGACGCGGCCAGCAGCAGCTGCGCCACGCCCGCCTGATCCAGGCCCTGCTGGCACCGGACCAGTGAGCCGGGTCGGCCGCTAAGCGATTGATTGCAAAGGTCTGTTCAGCCGCGGCCCTTGCCGCGGCGCGGCCCTGTGGGTACACTCGGCGCCCATTTCCCCTCAACCGCGAGAGTGGCGACCCGCATCGCCCGGAACGTCTATGGCCCGTATCACCGTCGAAGATTGCCTGGAAGTGGTCAACAACCGCTTCGAACTGGTCATGATGGCCGCCAAGCGTGCGCGTCAGCTCGCCAATGGCGTGCCGGCCACACTGGACAACAGTGAGGCCGATGACAAGCCGACCGTGCTGGCCCTGCGCGAGATCGCGGCCCGCACCGTCGACAACAACCTGATCGAGGAAGTCGAGAAGGCCGAGCGCGAGCGCGCCGAGCGCGAGGCGCTGGAGTGGGCCGCCGCCGAGGTGGTGGCCGACGACGACCTGTCCAAGGGCGACGACTGACGCCCCGCCGCCGCGCCCGGCGCGGCCGCACATGCCGACGGCGGCCCGCCCCGGTGCGGGCCGTCGCCGTTTGCGGCCTACTCGAAGAACACCCGCCGCACCGTCGTCTGCGCGGCCTCCAGCGAGAAGTGCCGGGCGACGTTCTCCAGCCCGGCCGCGGCCTGGCGCTGCCAGCGTCCGCGGTCGTGGTACAGCGCCAGCACCGCCGCGGCGAAGCCCTCCGCGTCGTCGGCCACCGCCACGTCCACGCCGTCGCGCAGGTGCATGCCTTCCACCGCGCACGAGGTGGCCACCACCGGCTGGCCGTGGGCCATGCTCAGGTTGACCTTGCCCTTGACCCCGGCGCCGAAGCGCAGCGGTGCCACCGCTACCCGCACCCGGTCCATGTAGGGCGCCAGGTCCGGCACGTGGCCGTGCACCAGGATGCCTGGCTCGCCGGCCAGGGCGCGGACCTCCGGCGGCGGATCGGCGCCGATGCAGTGGAAGCGGATCCCCGGCGCCTGCGCGCGGATGCGCGGGAACACCTCGCGCGCGAACCACAGCACCGCGTCCACGTTGGGCGGATGGCGGAAGCCGCCGACGAACACCAGGTCGGCGCGCTCGTCGAAGCCGGCGCCCGGGCCGGCGACCTCGTGCAGGTTGGACAGCAGCTCCACCCGCAGGTGCGGCGCCTCGCGTGCCAGCTGCGTCTGCTCCTCGGCGCTGACCACCAGGGTCAGGTCGGCCGCGGCCATGGCCGCCAGCTCGCGCCGGCGCGTGGCTTCGGCTGCGCGCAGCGCCGCCGCGTCGCCGGCCAACTGCGCCCCGCGCCGCTCGCGCAGGTAGTGCAGGTCCACGGTGTCGAACACCAGCCGCGCCCGGGGCGCGTGCCGGCGCAGCAGCGGCAGGAAGGCGCCGGCCACGTGGTGGCGCACCAGCACGATCACGTCGAAGCGCGCNGCGTTGGCGCGCAGCCAGGCCGGCGCCGAGGCGGCGAACGGCGCGTACCAGGTCTCCACGCCCAGCTGCTGCAGCGCGGCGGTGGCCGGGCCGCCATGGGCCAGGCCGGTGGGCAGGAAGGCCACGTGCGCGCCGGCGGCGCGCAGCATGCGCAGCAGATTGAACTGGCGCAGCGAGGCCGAGTCCCGGTCCGGGCGCGGCACGGCCTCGTCCACGACGAGCACGCGGCGCTGGCCGGCGTGCAGACGCGCCGGGTCGGGCACAGTGCCCGGCGGCAGGCGCGTGGCCAGCGCTCCGGCCCACTTGCGCGCGAACACCCCGCGGTTGCGCACCTGGTAGGCCTTCACCCCGCTGCCGGTGTCGGTGCCGGCGGTGGTGCCCTCGTCGTGCAGCACGCGGCTGGCGGGCTGGTAGAGCACGCGCCGGCCGTGCGCGCGCACGGCGAAGGCCAGGTCGGTGTCCTCGTAGTAGGCCGGCGCGTAGCGGCGGTCGAAGCCGCCGACCGCCTCGAACAGGTCGCGCGGGATCGCCAGCGCCGCGCCGGAGCAGTAATCGGCCTCGCGCACGTAGGCGTAGCGCGGGTCGTCGGCCGCCTCGAAGCGGCCGTAGCTCCAGGCGCTGCCGTCGGCGAACACCACGCCGCCGGCCTCCTGCAGGCGCCCGTCCGGGTACAGCAGCTGCGCGCCGGCCAGGCCGCAGTCCGGATGGGCGTCGAAGGTGGCCAGCAGGGCGTCCAGCCAGCCCGGCTGAGGGATGGTGTCGTTGTTGAGGAACACCAGGTAGCGGCCGGCCGCGAGCGCTGCGCCGTCGTTGCAGGCGGCGATGAAGCCGCCGTTGGCGGCGCGGCGGTGGTAGCGCAGGCCGGCGACCCGGGCCATGCACGCGGCGGTGTCGTCGGTGCTGCCGTCGTCCACCACGATCACCTCGCACGGGGCGGCCGGTGGATGCGCGGCCAGGGCGCGCAGGCAGGCGACCGTGGCTTGGCACTGCCCGTAGACCGGGATCACGATGCTGGCCAGCGGCGCCTGTCCGGGGGACGGCTGCGGCACCGCGAAGGGCGCGAACGGGGCCGGGTCCGGCCGGTACAGGGGCGTGCGCGGCGGCGGGGGCGGCGGCCGCAGCTGCAGCAGCGCGCGCTGCCAGGTGGCGCGCCAGCCGCGGCTGCGCAGGCTGGACAGGCCGCGGCGGACCAGGCCGCGCAGGTGGGCCAGCCAGTAGCGGGCGTCGGCCAGCGACGTCAGGGCAGGCATCCGGTGGACAACTCCGACTGAAGACGGGGCCGGCCGGGTACGGCGCTGGCGGAAGGCTGCGCTAGACTCGGCCGACCCCCCATTCTCGCATCACCGTGCCCCGACGCCCCGAACAGGACGACAACGAGGACTACCGCGACGACGGCGGTGACCGCGCCGGCGGCTGGCGCGGCCGCCTGCTGACCGCGCTGCTGGCCTGCGTCGCCATGGCCGCCGGCTTCCTCGTCCCGTACGTGCTGTACCTCAACCACCAGGTGACCGAGCGCTTCGGCGCCCTGCAGTGGCAGATCCCCACC
>JGI25331J36430_1000153_pt1 | contig 42831 bp, 48 predicted proteins | sample HigsolmetaAR206D_FD_36430 | JGI IMG/M metagenome (IMG submission 36430) | reverse complement strand
ATCGGTCCATCGTAACCTTTACATCCGTTTCATCCGTGGCGTCCGGAAAAGGTTGCCCTTTTCACTCGCGCTTGGCTTTTGTTCAGTTTTCAAGGAACGATTCCAAAAGAAGATTTCCTATCGGCAACTATTTCATTTTAACAACTTGCCGATCTTAATGTCAACAACTTTCTTTCGGTCATTCATGAACGCGTCAAATACGCATCCACATTCGCTTGCTTCAGAAGCGACGGTAATTATATTAGCACCGTTAACATGGTGCGTCAATACATTTATGATAGGTAAAATATACCAAAACCCATCTCAAGAAAACGCCAGGGGCACCTGCAGCTCTAGTGTTTATGCGTGATTTTCATCTCACACGGCCCATCGACATAATATGTAAAGCAACAATAAAGGTCTCCTCCAGACAAAAGACACGTTTCCCTAAACAATCAATCCAGAGGCTGACGAAAAGCGGCGGCAAAATCACGGATCGTATGGCGGAGAACGATTTCTCCAAATCAGTTGTCCGCATCAAGCGGCAGACCGCGCGATAAACGCCGGGGTTATTTTCCAAATGCCTTCACACATAGCGCTCGAATTTCTTTTAAAAATTTTAAAATATCCTTCTTCTTTATTTACGCTTCTTGCCGCTCGCGGTATACTTTTTAAAAAGTGCGATGAGCGCCACGACGATGGAGCGTTTCCGGATCACGATAAAATTGTAACCGCTTTATTTCTCGTGAAAAACTTTAATACAATGGGGGGAAATCTTTCGATGAACCGATATCGCGAGGACCATACGTTCATCGATCTATTAAAGCGATCTCTCGATGAACGCTTTTTTGAATGGGCAGACAAGGAATTGGCGCACTTTGCGGAACGAACGATCATTTATGATGAACGGGCCAGGCATACCGATCGCGAAGGGCAGCCCCGTTTGATTAAATACGATCGGTACGGCGAGGACATTTCGGAAATTTGGGTGAACGAAGGCTACCGCCAAACGGCCGATGAGGTCTATCGCACAGGAATTGCCGCCTATCCGCATAAGCCGATCCCCCAATTAGAAGAAAAAGGCAATTACATTTATGCTTTCGCCCAAGGTTATCTCCTGTCGCAAGTGGAACCGGGATTGTACTGTCCCGTCACCTTGACCATGGCCGTCGCTTACCTCCTCGATCATTTTGCGGATGATTCCTTAAAGAAAAAATACTTGCCGCACGTTATATCCACCGGCGAAGTTCCCCTCTATGAAGGCGCCACCTTCTTGACCGAGCGCCAAGGCGGATCGGATGTCGGAGCGAACGAAACGAAGGCGGTGACCCGGGGCGATCATTACCTTTTATATGGGGAAAAATATTTTGCAAGCAACGCCGGGCGCGCGGGAGTCGCCGCCGTCCTGGCACGCATTGAAGGCGCCGGATCGGGAACCAAGGGGTTGAGCTTATTTCTTGTCCCCTGGCGCCGCGAAGACGGTTCCCTCAACGGCATCACCATTCGCCGTTTATAAAGATAAATTAGGCGTGCGCGCCGTCCCGTCCGCTGAAGTCGTTTTTCATGGAGCGAAAGGCTTTCTGATCGGCGAAGCTTCCAAAGGTTTTTATTACATGATGGATGCCCTAAATTTGTCGCGTGTTTGCAATGCCGTGGCTTCCGTAGGGATCATGCGGCGCGCGTTTGTCGAAGCGCGCGACTATGCCAAGCGACGGACGGCCTTTGGCGCGCGGTTGATCGACTTTCCCATGGTAAAAGAAACCCTCGGAAAATTGGCCGCGCGTCAAGATGCAGCTTTACGGGCAACGTTTGAGTTGGTGAAGCGCTTCGACGACGTCATGGGAAAACCGCGCGCAACGAAAGAAAGCGATAAGGCGTTGCTTCGCCTGTTGATCGCCTTATTAAAAGCGCGGACGGCGGCTGAAGCCATTGATTTCGCTCATGAAGCCATCCACCTGCATGGCGGAAACGGCTATATTGAAGACTTTGTCACCCCGCGATTATTAAGAGATGCGCAAGTGCTGACGGTTTGGGAGGGAACGGAAAATATTTTGGCGCTTGAGGTGTTGCGGTTAATTCGCAAATACCGAATTCACGAAGACTTCATTGGTGACGTCCAAGATATGTTGGCGTCTATGCCGGAATCGCTCGCGTCTCTCACCCGACCCGTGCGGGAAGGCATTGAACGGCTTCATGAACATATCCGCCGATTGACCAAGGCAAGCGAGGAATGGCAAACCCTCTATGCAAAACGCATCGCCCATCTCATGACGGATGTATTTATGAGCGCCGTCATCCTTCGCGATGCGGCCGGCCCGGATCGCACATCTAAAAAAATCTCCGCCGCCCATATCTTCATTGAGGAAATCTGGTCGAATCCACACGATTGGGAGAAAGGAAACAAGGCATATACGCATGTTTCCGAGCTCGTGGATTTATAATTTTGTGCAGCCGGCGCACCGCCCTGTTAAAAGACGTTCGTCGAATGGCAGGCGTTGCGTCGGTCCTGCATTTTCTGGGTCCTTGCCGCGGATTGGGTTGACCATCCGAACCGGCCAAGTAAACGGCTGGACGCCGATGATGTGAAATGTCGCGTGAATGCAAAAAATCCCGAGGAAATCCGGGATCCATCAAAAAACAAATTCTTTTTTAGCCACCGTAAACGCTTCAAGCGCTTCTTCATCGACGGCGTATCCGATGCCGGCGCCGTCCGGCACGCGGATGGTTCCGTTTTCGGCCACCACCTCGGGGACAATGATATCGCGGTGCCAATACCGATTCGACCCCGACGTATCGCCGGGAAGCGTAAAACCTTCCAAACTGGAAAGGGCGATGTTATGAGCCCGGCCGATCCCCGCTTCAAGCATGCCCCCGCACCAGACGGGAACGTCCCGCGATCGACAGTAATCGTGAATCCGCTTGGCCGCGGTCAGCCCGCCGACGCGGCCGATCTTAATATTGATGATCCGGCAGCTGCCGAGTTCGATCGCATGGCGCGCGTCATCGAAGGAGTGAATGCTTTCGTCGAGACAAATCGGCGTGTCGATGTGTTGTTGCAGACGAGCGTGATCGACGATGTCGTCATGGCCGAGCGGTTGCTCGATCATCAATAATCCGTAGGCGTCGAGCGCTTTCAAGCGATCCGCGTCTTTTAAAGTGTAAGCCGAATTGGCATCGGCCATGAGCGGAACGTCCGGAAACTCGCGCCGCACGTTGTCGATGAGGTCGATATCGCGGCCGGGTTTGATCTTAATCTTTATCCGCTTGTATCCGTCGGCGAGCGCTTTCCGAATCACTTCGAGCAGAGCGTTCATATCTTTTTGAAGGCCGATGCTGATGCCGACGTCGATCGTTTTTTTCTTTCCTCCGAGCGCACCGGCGAGCGACACCCCTTTGCGTTTGGCGTATACGTCCCAAATCGCGCCTTCAACAGCGGCTTTGGCCATATTGTTGCGCCGAATCGGACGAAAAAGGTCCGTCACGTCATCCGGATGGCGAAGAACTGCCCCTTTTAGAAGCGGTATGAGAAAATCCTCGATGACGTGCGCGACGGTGCCGACGGTTTCCTCCGTATACCACGGCGTATCAAAAGCGACCGATTCCCCGTAACCCTTAATTCCGTCACGATCAACAATTTCGATGATGAAGAAATGCTTGTCCTGAACGGTTCCGAAGCTCGTCGAAAACGGGTGCTTAAGGCGCATGCGCAGTTTTCTCATTACAATTTTTTGTATGGCGAAGGTTTCGGCTCCCATCTCATTCCTCCGGTTTCTCCAATCTTAACGATCGCCCGGCGCATAAAGCATCGGACGCGTCGGCTTGCCACCCGGCGCTCGCAGCGCCTTGCCAACCTTTGTTCATCCTGACATTTATATAACGGTATTGAACCGGCGCCTTTTAAAAAACCGGACGGCAAAATTACGCCTAGCACAGAATTGGCGGATGAGCACGCGGCCGGATGTTTTTCAAGGCAAGCAAACAATGTGACAGAGACCTTGCCGGACAAACGGTATCTATCGTCGCCCGCCGCCCCGGCCGATTTTCCCGTTATCCCCATTTTTGCCACTCTTGCCAAACGGCTCATATCGACCGGGATCCAGCCGCGAGATTCTTTCCCCTCAAAGGAATCGCTAATCCATATTATATCTCTTTGTGCAGGACGAGTGAAAACCGCGGTGCGTCACAGCAAGCGGCTTAAGCATCCGCTTTTTTAAGCGGGCCAACGCCGCATTCCGAATGGACCAGGCAACCATGCGAGATGTTAGACGTTTCTAGATGGATGGCCGCTAAGAAAACTACGGCGTGGATTCCAATGAACCCTGGCGGCGGCGAATCGCTTTCATGGAAATTCAACCGCTTGGGAGGATGGCATCGTTCAGGTACAATGAATAAAAAAGCCGTTCCATCGTCTGCCGAGAAGATGAAACGGGATGCCTTTTTTATAATCATTCAAAAAAGGCGGCGAAACGCCCTCATTGGCCGCGGCATTCTGTGCCAAAGCCCCCGATCGGTTGGACGGACGCTTGCGGGTGACAAAGAACATAGTGCGTGTTGCGAAAATGATGTCGGTTGAAGCTTGGGGAGATCATGAACGGCGAGCCGATGGGTGCAAAAAATTAAAACACTTATAAAGGGGGATGTCGCATGTCCTTGACATTTCGTTTCGACCACGCGGTCTGTGTGGCCCGCGATCCGTTCCAATCATTGAAAGACGCAGAAGCGGTCGGGTTATCCGCCGCAGCGGGAGGCCGCCATGAAAAATGGGGCACGTACAACAGCCTTCTCCACTTCGGCCTTTCGTATATTGAGTTTCTCGGGCTTGAAGATCGAAACCGGGCGGCCGCCGTGGCCGACAACTCATTGATCCGTCAGCTGGTCCGCGAACAGCCTTCTGGGGAAGGGTTGAACCGTCTTGCCTTGCGCACCAATCAAATGGAGGACGCCGCCCGCCATTTTCAAAGGCAAGGCTTGCGGGTGACGGGACCGATCCCGGGCCGCCGGGCGACGCCGGACGGACAAATTTTGGAATGGTCGATGCTTTTCATTGAAGAAACCGGCGAGGATCCTTTTTTCCTGCCGTTTATCATCGATTGGAAACAAACGGATGAAGAACGAGAACACCGGTTGCGCCAACTCGGCTTGCTTAAAAATAAAGGAAGACTCTCGGAAATCGCCACGGTGACCCGCGATGCGGAAAAAGCGGCGGCGACCTGGAAGCGTCTGTTTAGCGCGACGATCGAAAAACCGGCGGTCGACGAGCGGCTGAACGCCCGTATGATCCCTGTCTCGTTGGCCGGCGTCCGCTTCGCCTTCTACGAGCCGACCGGCGTCGGACCGGTTTCCGATCTCCTTTCGGCGCGCGGACAACGGCCGTTTCGCATCGTCATTGAAGACAGCGGTCTGAAAACGGCCCGCCGTTTAGCGGGCGCCGAAATGTGGTTTCGCTGATGTGAAAGGTTCCGTTTGCTTCTTGGAACTTTCGCCGCCGGTTTGCCGGCGTCATTCCGCGGCGGTTCCTCCGCGGAATTTTTTTATGCGCTTCAAATCGCCGCCTATTCCTGAATACCTCTTTCCGTCGTCCAAACGTTTCCTGCGTACGAATGGGACGAGCGCTTGATTTTCCAACTGCCCATTTTTGTGTCGTTTAGGCCGTTACCCTGTTTTCAACGCTCTGCCGCTCTTTCCCTTCCATTCCGAGGACTTCTTGGCATTGAACGGCGCCGGCGCGCGGCAAACGCCCCGACGCCCCCGACCGCACATGTAAAAGCCGCGTTGAAACGATTTCTTGGCGAACCTTGCATTTTTTCATTATATTAATTAAGTGTCACATTTACATCGTTTGGAGGCCATTGCAATGATCGAAAGCGAACTGGCGCGGTATCCGCTCGCCGACCGAGTGAAGCGGATCGTGCTCGACATACATCGACGTGAAAAACAACTGAGCGATGATGAACGGCTGCTGATCGGATCGCCCGGCTATACCGCCAGCGATCCAAATGTGGTCGCCGACGCGGTCACGGCGCTGGCGCTCGGAAAAAATGTTCTCCTAAAAGGGCCGACGGGTTCCGGCAAAACCAAACTCGCCGAGCTGTTGTCGCACCTATTCCAGCAGCCGATGCACATGATCAACTGCTCCGTCGACTTGGATGCCGAAGCGCTGCTCGGCCATAAAACGTTGGGAAGCGACGGCGAAGGCCATTCGCGCATCGACTTCGTACCCGGTCCGGTCGAGAAAGCGATGAAGCGCGGACATTTTCTTTACATTGATGAAATCAACATGGCAAGGGCCGACACGTTGCCTATACTGAACGGCGTTCTTGATTACCGCCGCACCGTTCACAATCCTTTTACCGCCGAGACCGTGCGCGCCAGCGAAGGCTTTGCCGTCATCGCCGCCATCAACGAAGGCTACATCGGCACGACGCCCCTTAATGAAGCGTTAAAAAACCGCTTCGTCGTCATCGACGTGCCATACTTGCAGGGCGATGCCTTAAAAGCGTTGTTGCGGCGCCAATCGAGCCTGCAAGATGACGCGTTGCTCGACCGTTTTGTCGCCTTAAGCCGTGATCTAATTTCAAAAGCGCGCGACGGGCAAATCGCGGAAGAAGGCGCGTCGATCCGCTCCCTTCTCGACGCCTGCGATTTAGCGGCGTTCATGTCGCCCCTGCGCGCCATCCGGCGAGCGATCGCCGATAAACTAGATGATGAACGGGAACGGGCCGCCGTCCTCACCATCGCAGAAACGCTCTTTGATTCTTAACTCAGCGCATTGGCAATGGAACGCGCTCCCTCTCATCGAACGGCGCCGATCGACAAACACAAGTGATCAAGTTCATAAACTTTCGCCGTCCCATGGACATTTTTAACCAATGGACGCGTATCCCTTGAAAGGGTGCCTTTGTAGCAACAGATCGATTTCCATGGCGAAAGTTGGCGATGCCGCACCCGATTCTTAAATGCGTCCGGTGCCGATGAACCGAGCAGACATTTCTGGGAAAGGAGGGGATTCTCATTGAAAGCCTTTAAATTTATGGAAAAACGAATCGACCCGTTTTTGCTCATGATCTTGACCGATCTCGCCCGCACGCTCGCGGAAGATCCCGGTTTGGAGGTCGACTTCGCCCTGCATTCGTACTATGACCGGAAAAATCGGCGGGTGACCATCAGCTCTTTTTGGGATCGGCTGCCGGACGAGCGCCGCATCGACGGAATGAAAACCGATGTCTATTTGCGCGCCTATGGCCACGCCCATTTCACGGATGAAACGGCTGTCGCCCGCTTCTTGTCCCGCCAAGACCGGAGCGACCATCCTTCCTTCGCCAAACAACTGTTGGCGTTATTCGAAGAACACCGCGTCGCCCGGCTGGCGATCCAGGACCGGCCCGGGATGAAAAAGGCGTTTATGAACCGCAGCGAATGGTTGCGGCGTTCCTACCGCCACCGCTATCACCGCCATCTTGCCCAAGGCGAGTGGACCGATGCGTTATTCTGCGGCATCGCCATACGCCTTGAAGGACGGCCGATCGCCTTAAAAACGCCGCTCGACGCTTGGGCCCCCCGCGTGCGCGCCGCCGCGGAAACGTTGCCTCATCTTGCCACGACTGAGGAGGTTTGCGCGCTCGCCGAAGCGCTGGCCAAAAACGTGCCGTCGGATTGGCCCGACATGACCGCCGCCTATGTCACCATCCTCACGGCGGAAGACAAGGCGGATGCCCGTTCTCTTGAAAAAAGCGCCAGGGCGTTAGCCGACACCTCTCCTGCAGAAAAAATGAACGGTGAGGAGGACGCCCAAAACGAAAGGTTTTCCGCTTGGCATCGGGAACAAAAACAGGCGGGCAACCACTTTTTATCGTTTGACCTGAACAAAGGCGCCAAAACGGATTTGCTCGGTACGGGCGAGCGAAAAATGGAAAACGGCGACCAGGCGTTCGCCACTGTTTATGGCGCGTCCCGCCGGTCGGACGGCAACCGCTATGACCGGTTACCGGAAGAACCGAAGACGGCCAGCGACTCTCCAAGCGGGCGCGATGCGCCATATGGCGCCGCCAACCGGCACGCCGAGGCGCATGACATCGAAGCCCGCCCGCCAAGCGCTGCAGACGCCGAGAAGTATCGTGCCCTGAAGGCACAAGTTGCACCGTCTGTACGCGCCCTAAAACGCACGCTGCAAAAAACGTTGGAACACCGAATGACAGCGCCCCGGCACGACCTGCACGCCGGCCGCCTCGGCAAGCGGCTCGTCCGCATCGCTACGGAGGAAAACCCGCGTCTTTTCTTCAAAAAAAGTACAACCGATCCGACGTTTGACGCGGCCTTTTACCTTCTCGTCGATTGTTCGGCATCGATGCACGATAAAATGGCAGACGTGCAAAAAGGGCTTGTCCTGTTTCACGAGACGCTTCAATCCCTCTCCGTCCCCCATGCCGTCACGGGGTTTTGGGAAGACGCTTTAGCCGCGAAAGACCGCGTTCAACCAAATTATTTTTTAAAAGCCGTCGAATTCGAACGATCGCTCCTTCCGGATTCGGGGCTGGGATTGCTGCAGCTTGAGCCGCAGGAAGACAACCGCGACGGCTTTTCGATCCGCATCGCGACCGAGCGATTCATCAATCGACCGGAGAAACACAAATGGTTGATCGTCTTCACGGATGGCGAGCCGTCGGCTTATGACTATGCGGACAACGGCATCCTCGATACGCAGGAAGCGGTGCGAATGGCCCGCAAAAAAGGCATTCGGGTCATCGGCGTCTTCCTGTCGGACGGGAACGGCCGGAAAGCCGAGGCAGAAACGCTCAAAGACATTTACGGGACGGAAAGCTTGATCGTTCCGTCGATCAAAGACATCCCAGAATATCTTTCGCCGTTGCTGCGCAAGTTGATCCACCGTACGGCAGCGGTCGAATGAGCGATAAGGGGCGTTCTAAGACTTGCGCGCCATGCGCCAAGCCCAATGGGCTTGGTGCGCCATCGCCTTACGCCCCTTCATCGCACCTTTCGCTTCCGTTCGGCAGGCTCTGCGCGAAGCCGAATGCCTGCCATGCTCCCTATGTTCCTAAGAACTTTTTGATTTTGAGGATCCGACATGCCGTGATGCATGCGGCCCTCCTCCACATCTCCCCATTCGCGTCTTTATTCAACATCACAAAAAGCAATCGTTTTTTATCATCGCGAAAAATCCGCCAAAACATTTTTTATCTTTCATTTCGATGCCCTCATTAAGCGAATGAAGCGCCCGCGTTTTCCTTTCGTGTTCAAATCGGTAGCCATTCGGGCTTCTCTTAAATGAAGCGGTTTCTTTATATCTTAGAAACGGTTGAGACCAAAAAGTTTTAACGAACGGGGTAATCGCACATTTTCCCATGAGTCAATCGTTTATAGGTTGCTGTCCATATCCCGGGACTTCTCACACACATAAATTATATCGAGATTTCAATTCAACCATACAGGTGAGGTGGTATGATGGAGCATTATAATGCCCCAAACATGGGCGGCAACCCCGCAAACGAGATGGCCAACTTAGGGATGACCAATGTCAACCTGCAGCCTAATCCGATGCCGAAAAAACCCGTGGCTGGCGTTCAAGAATGGATGCCGGAGCCGTGTGAACCGGCCGCATGTCCCAAGCCGTGTCCTCCCGTCGTCATGCCTGCCGTCGTGGATCCGACTCGACAAAATTTTGACCCGGGTGTTGAACAAGTCGTCATCGTCCCCCACATTCATCCGTCGCACACAACGCACCGGCATCACACCCATTATGTTAACGCCCATTACTTCCCGCACACGGAATCCGTCGTATGCACGGAAAGTTGCGAAGATATCATTTGCCCCCCTCCGCCATGTCCGCCGTGCGGTCCCCATTCCCATTTTGGCTATTGATGGAATATGAATCCTTTTTCGGCTGTCTTCTACGGCAGCCGAAAACCCGTTTTTTTACAAAATGCACGCCCACATATCGGACAACGGGGCAGCCGGACGCTTACCTGCTCGACGCGCGGTTCACCCGCTTGTTCAGCGCCGGGAATCCGTATTTCATATGAAACGGCAACCGCCGATGAACGACTCGGCGAACTTTTCGCTCCCCCATAAATCGATGCGCTCGATCGACCGGCCGGTTTGCGGAGCGTGCAGCATTTGCCCCGCACCCGCGTAAAACCCGACATGATGGACGGCGCCCTTCCCCTTCTCCCGGGCAAAGAAGACGAGGTCGCCCGGTTGCAGTTCACCCTTCTTCAGAGGTCTCCCCGCCTTAAATTGATCGCCGGCATCGCGCGGAATCGTGATTCCGAACCGTTTATGGACGGTATGAACAAATCCTGAACAATCAAACCCATAAGCGGACATGCCACCCCAAAGATAGTCCAAGCCGAGAAACCGTAACCCTTCTTCGACGAGCATGGCGCCCGTCGGCCTGACCGCCTGATCGAGTGCGGCGTCGCTCTTCCGCAACCGCTGTACGCCGTCGGGCGTCGCGACCGTATATGCCTCTTCCGCTTCGCCAACCAACGGCAGCCTCGTGCCATAACTCACTTCTAGAATGGGCGACTTTCCCGTTGGATCGTAAAGCCATGCCTTTGAAACCGTGACGACGACTGACCTGGCTCCTTCATATGGCCTCATCGTTTCACCATCCGCGAGCTGACGGACCGGCATCCATCCCGGATAGGTTTTCCGCCCGTTCGGACCCGGCTGTCCATGCACGGCGACTTCCGCCCAATCCCCGTCGCTTTCCGATACGGTCACCTTTGTCCCGTATAAGGCTTGGGTATCGACGCGTCCGACCAAATCTTTCTTCTCTTCATTCGTCATGGCGGCCAGCCATTCGTTCATTCTCACCGGGCGGTCGAGCGCAGGTTCATCGACGGCACGAGGAGCACCCGAATTTCTCCAAACCGCCGCGACGGCAACATTGACATAAGCGGTTTTCGGCGATTCGCTCATCTTTTTGCAAGATCCTCCCTTTCCCAGACACGCGGTGACGGCTATTGATACTATATTCTCCGCGTCGCTTCGGTTTCCTCGTGGCAGAAAAATTGGGAGCATGGAAGGGAACCGGCCCGACACGGCCTCTGCACGACCAGGGCTTGCTAAATCACGCTTATCATCCATACGAGATAGACAGGCAAAAAAGAAAACGCCGGGCCAAACGGAAGGATCGCCTTCCGTTGGTCCGGCGTTCGTTTTTATGAGGACGCATTGGCGTGGCGCAGCTTACGTTCGCTCGGAAGAAACAAGGCGAGTAACGCGCCGAAGAGCGGCAATATCAAAAAGAGATGGAATATGAAGTCGACGCCGTAGCGGTCCGACAGCCATCCCATAAAGGTCGCGCCGATGCCGCCGGCGCCGATGCCCAATCCGATCATCAGACCGGAAGCCAAGCCGACGTGGTCCGGCAACATCATTTGGCCGTATACAACGGTTACCGCAAATGAAGATAACACCAAAAAACCGAAGAGGAACAAGATGATGACCGCCAAAAGACCATGGGAAACAGGCAGCAGCCACGCGAACGGGATGGTCAAAGCCATCGAGCCGAGAAGCAGCCACTTATGGTCCAGCACATCCGAAAAGCGCCCCCCGAGAAACGTGCCGAGCGCACCGGCCAATAAAAATAGAAACGTCAACATATCGCCGATCCTTAGCGGAATGTGTTGATGCAAATAAAAGAACGGCAAAAAGCCGGCGACCCCAACCTGCGTCCACGAGCGAAGAATGACGATCAACGTCAGGAATATGATGCCCGGTATGTGTTTTTTTCCCGGTTTGGCCGCTTTTTTCCGATGAATCGCGTCAAGTTTTTCCCGATACCATGGTACGAGCGGGCCGGTCAAAAGGGCGCCCAACAAGCCGATGAACAAAAACCAAAACACGCCCTTGACGCCGACCGAAAGCAAAAACAGCGGCAACATCAAAGGCCCGAACGCTTGCCCCATGTTTCCGCCGACCTGAAAGATCGCCTGCGCCGTGCCCTTGGCGCGGCCGGCCGCCAAGTGAGCCCCGCGCGACGCCTCCGGATGGAAGAGCCCGGAGCCCAATCCCGATATGGCGATGGCGACGAGCAACAGCGGAAAGGACGGCACGAAGCCTGTCGCCGCAAGCCCTGCGCCGGTCACGAGCGTCCCTAAAGGCAGCAGCCACGGCTTCGGCCGGCGGTCGGTCAACAGACCGAAGACCGGCTGCATGACGCTGGAAACGAGATTGGAAACCAAAAGAATCGCGCCCGCCTGCGTATAGCTGAGATCAAACGCTTCCTTATACAAAGGCAGAAGCGCCGGGACGAGCCCGGTCGTCATCAAATCGTTCAAAAAATGGGCGCCGCCGAGCCGCCACAGCGCGTTTTTCTCAAGCCCCCGCGAATCTTTTACGGATACGGTTTGATCCGCCATTGTTCCGTCTCTCCTTCTCTTTCGATACACATGCATTATAACGAAAACCGAAGGAAAATTAAATCAAAACGAAGCCGTGCGGCCTTTGGGTGATTCAGCGGAACCCTTCCGGATTTCACCCGTTGATGAGCCGAGCCCGCGGGAATCCTTGCGGCGCCTACGCCAGATAGCGGAAAAACACATAGACCGTCGCCATGATGACGGTGAGAATCATCAACGGAAAGCCGATTTTCAAAAAGCGCATGAAGGAAAAGTCGTGGCCTTCATGGTCGGCCAATCCGGCAACAATGACGTTCGCGCTCGCGCCGATCAAGGTGCCGTTGCCGCCGAGACAAGCGCCGAGGGCAAGGCTCCACCAAACCGGTTCGGGGTTGGCGAGCCCCAATTCACCCATCTCCTTGATCATCGGTATCATCGTCGCGACGAACGGGATGTTATCGACAAAAGCCGATGCCAAGGCGCTCAACCATAAGACCAACAGCGACGTCTTCGCGACATCCCCGCCGGTCATGTCCATCGCTTTTGAAGCGATCGCATCAATGACGCCGGTTTCCACCAAACCGCCGACGAGAACGAACAATCCGATAAAGAAGAAGATCGTCGGCCATTCGATCTTCATCAACGCCCTTTCCAACTGACGCTCGCCGGTCATCAACAAGAGCAACACGGCGCCGATGAGCGCGACGGACGCCGATTCCAAATGGATGGTCTGATGAAGGAAAAACCCGGCGATCGTGAGCGCCAAAACGGATAAGCTTTGGACGAGCAGCCGGACATCCGTGATTTCATCACGCTCATTCAATGCCATCAGCCTGACCCGCGCCGCTTCGTTCGCCTTAAGCTGTTTCCGGTAAAGGCCGGCCAATATCAACATGACCACGATGGCGATCAAACCGGATATGGCGGTGAGATTGGCAATAAACGCATTAAACGTCAATTCTTTAACCGCGCTGCCGATCATGATGTTCGGGGGATCACCGATCATCGTCGCCGTTCCGCCGATGTTGGACATCAGGACTTCGGATATGAGATAGGGAAAAGCCGGAACTTGGAGCCGGCGCGTAATGCTGAAGGTGACGGGCACGATGAGCAATACGGTCGTGACGTTGTCGAGAAACGCCGAACCGACGGCCGTGATGGCCGAGAAAATCAACAAAATCTTGAGCGGACTCCCTTTAGCTTTTTTGGCCGACCAGATGGCGATGTAGTTAAATAGACCGGTCTCCGCCGTGATGGCGACGATGATCATCATGCCGATCAAAAGGCCGAGGGTATTGAAGTCGATGTGATGAATCGCCGTCTCCTGATCCAGGATGCCGAAGACGATCATCACCAACGCCCCGAGCAGCGCGGCGAGGGTGCGATGAATTTTTTCCGTGATGATGAAGGCATAAACGATGACAAAAAGACCAAGTGCCAGCCAAGCTTGTTCGTTCATGTTTCCTCTCCTCCCACAAATGATGGATACGGCCCGGCCGTTTGGAAACAGAAAACGGCTTCAGCCGAAAAAAGACAAAGAGGAGCCCGTCGGTTGACAGACTCCTCCTAAAAAAACAATGTTATTCATTTCAATTTCTAATTTGATTATAGCAAAAAACGGTTCAGTGATCCACCTTGATTGGATTGAGACAAAGCAATGCCGTCCGATCCGGGTTTGGCGAAGCCCGATAATTGAGGGGATTGCAGCCAGCCGAATCCATGAAAGCCAACCGCCAAAGGCTATGGCAGCATATTGGACCTGGTACGCTTTTCTTTTTTTCAAGGCTTTGGAATGCGTTGATCCATGCGGCGGGAAACCGCGCCGGATGTGTTGGCACGACAGGGATCCCTTGCTTGCCAAAGCATGGCACGGACGCTTCCCGGCGGAGATGACGGATGAGATGAAACCATCGGAAGCCTCGGCACGTTATATTTATGCAAAAGGCGTCTATTTGCGACCGGCTTTATTAAATGGGAAAACAGGAGCGATGGTATGGAAACGGTTCTCTATTTTTCCGACAACTTTTTTTCGGCGGGNTTGACAGACATCTATAATGAGAAGCAAGAAATCGTCGGACAGCTGAATTTGAAAAGCATCTTTTCATCCAGCCTAGAAGTCCTGAATGAATCCCATGAACCCGTGGTCACGGGGCGTTTTGCCTTTTTTACCAACCGATGGATCGTCGAAGATGGTCACGGTCGGGAACTCGGCATTTTACGGCCGCGATTTTCCTTTTTCTCAAAGCGTTACGAATATCGCTCCCACGAGCACGGGACATTCCGCATTCATTCTGAGGCCTTTTCAAAGCACTACGAAATTTTTAATGAAAAGAAAGAAAAAGTCGTTGAATTTGATAAAATCAGCGGCATATTTTCGGCTCCCGCGTTTCGGCTGCAAAATTGGGCGCCGATCCGGAATGAAGAATGGATCGCTGTCGTCATGGGCGTCTCCATGATCCAACGGCGAATAAGTAGCCAAGCGGCGAATGCCCATCCGCATGATGCGCCGCCAAAATACATAGAATAAAGGCCGCGCCCCGTCCCTATCGCGGGGCCTTTTTTGCATTCACCGCTGCGCCGAAGACCGTTTTTCACTTTCATGATAATGCATGATAATGCAAATAGGCCTCTTCGATCGTTTGATACGAATGGCTTGCCATAAGCTCTTGTTTCGTCCCGTTGAACACCAAATGACCTTTATTCAACATTCGGATATGCAAGTAATGTGAATCGATGGACAAATTGTCGATAATGTCCAATTGATGCGTGGATAACACGAAGGTGGCGTCATGAAAATGCTTGACGAGGTAACTTTTTAATTCATAAATCGATACCGGGTCCAGCGCCGCAAACGGTTCATCCAAAAAGATAAAATCGCTGTTCAACGACAAAGCGGCGATATGGCAGACTTTCTTCTTCATGCCATTCGATAACGCAAAAATAAATTTGTTTTTTTCCTTCTCAAGGTTAAATAATTTGAAGAGCCTTTCCGCTCTTTGCATCGACTCCCCGTCATAGGAGCGATACATCTTTAAAACAAAAGCGACGTATTCAAAAGCCGTTAATTCTTCAAAAAGAACGGGCTTTTCCGGAGAAAAGGACATACGGTATTTTAGGTTTTTTTCAACAATGGCTTCGTTCTCTGCGCTGAGATATTGAATGTGATCTTGTTTCTTCCTATTTCCTTTCAAGATTTCTTTGATTAACGTCGTTTTCCCCGCCCCGTTATGACCGATCAAAGCATATAAATTTCCTTTTTTAAAGCGTGTCGAAACATGGTGCAAGGCCGTTTTGTCCCCATAGGATACCGTCAAATTTTCGATAACGATTTCGTTTAACATGTTTCAAATCCGTCCTTGAACATCAAGGTGTTTTTTCACAAGGCGACTGATCAACCAGACAAGCAGAGTCAGAGGAACAGCCAATAGTATCGCCGCGAAGAAAATATGAATAAATTGGATTTGCACCTCGCCGTTCGGCATTAATTGATACAATGGAAAGGTTTCAAATGGAAAACTAACTCTGTGCCGAACGGGGTTCTCTAAGTTCTTCGACAATAAATAAAAGGAAAGAAAAAATGCGATCACCGCATTGAGAAAACCAATGATGACAAAAACCCTTATTGTTTTCATCAGACACTCCCCTTTAATAGTTGTTCTAATACTCTGGAATCTTTTCCTAGAATGAGATTTAAGGCTTCCACTGAAATGAGTAAAATAGCAAAATAGGTAAATGAGGGGTTGATCGATAATATCATCAACATTAAATCAAAGAATGTGGCCACAAGCGAGCCGCCGATGATAATCATTATCTTTCTTCCAAAATTTAACCGGTTAAACAGCGTTTCGCAAAAAGAAATCTCAATTGAGAATTTTTTTGCCCGGAATTGATAGGGAATACGACCGATTTCTAAAAACAAGACGTGGCCGAATTCATGAAACGTGACATGGAGCACATAGACGATCCCCATGCATAACGCGATGTGCAAATGACGTGTGATGACATAAGCCCATATCCCGATCCACAGCGTAAACAGACTATTTTTAAAGAGGCACAGATAGAAGATGTGAACATATTGTTTAACCAATTTCGGTATCATCTTGATAGCCGCCAATCGTCAAAAACAGGATCAATAACAAGGTGATAACGGTTACGCTAATAGCCGTCACTTCGCCAAATAAAGAATTAAGCGCCTCTACGCGGCTCAAATATTCTGGAAGAATTCGATAGGAAACGATTAAAATGAAAAGGCTTGTCATCCATTGAGCCATCAGGCCGAAAAATCTATGAAATAAATAATAAATGACAATGGCGGAGTAGAGACTAAAGTAGTTCATTACGATCACCGTTTTGAAGTCAATCGTTTTTAATAAAAACAGAAAAGGTTGGTGATGGAGAATCGCTACCAACTGCAGGTAAACGAGCAGAAAGACATTGCCCACAATAAAATAAATATGCAACAAGTATCCCGTATACTTAAAATGCGATAAGCGAAGGATTTCAATACCGGGAGAAATTTTTAAAAGATTGGAGAACGTAAAACTCGTTCCTCCTAAAATAAAAAACAGCACAAACACCTCATTTAAACTATAGTAATTCCCCGCCAATTTCGAAATGATCGCTATGAAAAGCACGATAAACACATTAAAAATCACGTAATCTTGACTGTGTAGGAGCACTAATCCCCCCAATCGGCCATTCAACTGATGAAACCATTTAGAGCTTCTATCCCTAAACAAACGAATGCGTTGATGCTCAATTTGCCGGGAGCCTACTAAAGAATAAACCAAGAAAAAAGCGATCATAATACCAAGCAAAATGAGCGTGGGAATTTTCTTGTCCAGCCACCATTCCCCGATTTGTGTATGCACCGGAATGCTCAATTCGACGGCCAAAAACCCTAAAAAAATGCCATATTTTACTAATAAATACTGATTGGCCGTTATATAGCGGGACAAAAATTTTTGTAGGATTCGTTCAACGGCGAACGCCGTAATAAAATAAGTTTGTGCGAGTACTTGCCAAAACAAAAGCGAATAAAAAAGGGAAATATTATCATAAATTGATAAGATGATAACCAGGATGATCATCGACAAACCCATGGGGCTGAGGTATGACAGTATATTTTTAAAATACTTCAAAAAAACAGAACAAATATAATGAAGCAATGAACCTTCGGTATCATCCCGGTTCGGATTCCTCATGACAAAAAATATATAAGGAAATAAACCACCGATTAAAAAGATATAAGCTGCCGTCGGAAACAGCGTGATATTCATTTGTATATGAAAACGAAACAAGGAAGGCGCCAGCGCAACAAGCGATGACCCGAAAACAACGAATAAAAAGAGGATAAAGGCGGATTCCGGTTTATGATAAAGCGAGATCAGCAATCGATTTTTTATTCTGACGACGACCAGCCATAAAAAAGTCAAAATCGTTCTCATGGGTCTCCTCCAAAAAAAATCCATAGAAGGCTTGTTCACATTGTTATCGACAACCTAAACGAAAAACACCTGCTTTAAGCTTAGTGGCAAAAACAAAATGACTTCTGCCATGTGCCCAGCAGATCGCTTCACCGATCGCCCAAGCAATCATGATAACTGCCATGACGACGACCAAAATCAGAAGCGGGTTCGCCAAAATCGCCTTTTTATTTTCTTCTTTTTTCGCCGAAATGGAGTGAAGGAAACCGAACCATTGAAAAATGAGATGATGGTAGACGCTCTTGATCGCTACATTCATCGAATATTCAACTCCTCCACAAGCCTTCTATGATCTATCTAAAAATTACTTTAAAACACTTTGTCTCTCAATAGGGAATTTGTCTTATATTTTAAAATAATTTTTTAATTTTATTTCAAAAAATAGGCCCTTTTTCCTGGTGGTTTATTCCAGGGAGCCTTTATTCATCCTCATCACGCCCTTTTTCACAAGAGGAACATTTGTTCCATCTCTTGGGAATGATATAATATATGCGAGGAAAAGAGGAAGGATCATCATGTCAGCTCCGAATGGCCATGGCTATGAAAGCGAAGTCCGCGCCCTTTACCGGCGGCTGCTGGATGGATGGAACCAACGGTATGCCGAAGCGGTGGCTGAACCGTTCGCCGAAGAGGGCGAACTCATCGGTTTCGACGGCAGCGAAGTCATCGGGAAACACGAAATTGTTTCACATCTTCAAGGCATCTTTGCCCATCATCAGCCTCCATCCTACGTGGCAAAAATCCGAAGCGTGCGTCGATTGGGCCCGGAAGCCGCACTCTTGCGGGCGATCGCCGGCATGGTGCCGCCCGGTCAGGCCGACCTTAACCCCAATCTCAATGCGCACCACACCGTCGTTGCCGTGAAACGCGAAGGCCGTTGGCAAATCGCGTTCTTTCAAAATACCCCCGCCCAATTTCACGGAAGGCCGAATTTGGTCAAGAAATTTACGGAGGAGTTACGTCAGTCATTATGAAGCATGGTGCAAAAAATCCCTTCACATCGAAATGGAAGGGATTTTTTAAATGGGCTATTTAAATTGAAAAAGCCGTAAAAAACATCCGAGTCCGATGGGCAAACGCGTCAGTCGCCGGCTCGTTCCGATTATACGTTAATTATTTTGTCGCCTAATCCGCCGGATCACGAGGCGTCGCGGGCGCTTTTCACCGGTTGCCAAGCCAAGATGTTGTCGACCAAAAACAATCGGATCCCTTTTCGACGATAACAATATGCCTTCAACAACCGGCCTTTCGCTTCCAGCACACGGATGTGCCGCTGGCTTAAGGCACCATTTCGGTCCATATAAATGATTTCCAGCACGTCCTGCGCGCGGATTTCCATGGCATCCGCCTCCGATAAACGAACATTTATTCTGGTATTATTATATACGAATAAACGTTCGCTATGCAAAGGCTCAAGCGGAGGCGTCCATCGCCTCACAGAACATTCATGGCACATCGCGTACGGCTGGCCGACGATCCGAGACGGTTTACGATCAACATCCAAAACGCCCTCTACACCAAATGATCGATAAAGTCCGCCAGACCGAAAACCTTTTTGCCGGCGCGCCCGACCGTCGTCTCGGCGGCGATCATGGCGTTCAGAATCGCTTCTTCCGTCGCTTCGGCGGCGGCATGGAAGGCGGGATCGAGGTCATCATCGGCCATACAGGCGAAGGAAATCAGCCGGCCGCGCTGGCCATGAGGCATTTTGTGCGCCGTCGTAAACCCGATGGCGATGTCGCCGCTGCCGTTTCCGTAATATGACCCCGTGCGCGCCAAACCGATGCCCGTCCGTTTGATGATCCGCAATAATTGCCGGTGAGTGACCGGGAGATCCGTAGCGACGATGATGATGATTGAACCGCGTTCCGGATCGGAATCCTCCGGCCTCGGCCCGTTTGAGATTTCCGCCCGAACGCCCTCTCCGCGGCCATCGGCTCCCTTTTCCCACACCGATGGCTTAACGGCTTCCGCTCCATCTGGCCCCGGCGAGCGGCGCGCCGTCCAACTCACCGGTTTTTCGCCTTCGCTCCCGCCCCTGTCCGGTTCCGTCCGCGCTCCGGCATCAGCGCCTTCTCGCGCCTTCATCCATTCTCGAATCAGCGGTCCGACGCGGCGCCCGTCCAGAATAAAATCATCCAAACGGCCGAAATTCGCCAAAACGAGCACGCCCAATGCATACGTGCCGAACGGCAAGCGAATGAGCCGCGACGCCGAGCCGATGCCTCCTTTCAATCCAAAAGCGACCATGCCGGTTCCGGCGCCGACCGCCCCCTCCGCAAAAGCGTGGGATGCTTTCTCAAGCGCCTTGAGCACATGTTCCTGCCTGACATAGCCCGCGCGAATGTCGTTAAGAAGCATATCGTTGCATTCAGCGACGACCGGGTTGACCGTCCCGGTCGTTCGCCCGATCTCCGGATTGCTCCGGAGTATGTATTCGACAACGGCATCCGCCGCAATGCCGACGCTCAACGTATTCGTCAGAATGATCGGCGACTCAAGCGAACCGAGTTCATTAATCTGAACGGTTCCAATCGTTTTGCCGAAACCGTTGAAAACATGGCTCGCGGCGACGACTTTTTCACGGAACACATTGCCGCCGTGCGGTAAAACCGCGGTCACGCCCGTTGCTTGCTCCGCCCCTTTCAAGGTGACGTGCCCGACGCGGACGCCTTTCACGTCGGCGATGGTGTTCGTCTCTCCGGGAGGCATCCGGCCGATGAGGATGCCGTAATCCCGAATCCGCCTCGTTTTTTTCATGGTCCTTCCCCTCCGGTTTTTACCCGATTTTACCAATGGCTTACACGTTCCGCCGCGCCTGTTTGACTTTTCCCGTGAACGTCGGGAACCGGCCTGCCCCGCTACGGATGCGTTCCAAGGCGTGGGAGCGGCCCGTTTACGACGCGATCATCTGGGTCATAACCCTTGTGGAGAAATGTTACTCACCATCCAACCGCTTTTTCCGGCCAATGAAACAAACGGCGCCACGAGTCTTCAATGGATATTCCGTTTTTTAAACTGTCCGCCCTTGACATCGTGAATGTTGCCGATGGCGAGAAACGCGTTCGGATCGATGCCGTTGACAATGCTTTTTAATTTCGCTTCTTCCAAACGCGTGATCACGGTAAAGATCACTTGTTTTTCATCGCCGGAATACGCGCCCTCCCCGTTCAGATAGGTGACGCCGCGGCCCAGCCGGTCGTTCAACGCGTCGCCGATTTCTCGATGTTTATCGCTGATGATCCAAACGGATTTTGATTGATCGAGCCCTTCAATGGTAATATCGATTGTCTTCGTGGCGATGAAATAAGCCATGAGCGAATACATGGCGCGGTCCCAACCAAAAACGAAACCGGCCGCCGATAAGATGAAGACGTTGATAAACATGACGATCTCGCCGACAGAAAAAGGCGTCGCTTTATTGACGAGGATGGATAAAATTTCGGTTCCGTCCGTTGAACCGCCGTTGCGGATGACGAGCCCCACCCCGACTCCGACGAGAATGCCGCCAAACACCGTCGCAAGCAACAGATCATTCGTCAAGGGTTTGACCGGCACCAATAGACTCGTAAACAACGACATTAAACCGATCCCATACAAGGTCGTCAAGGAAAAGGTCTTGCCGATTTGTTTATAGCCGAGCAAGAAGAAAGGCAGATTGAGCAAGATGAGGAAAATGCCTAGAGGCAGACCTAAAAGGACCGAAAGCATGATCGAAATGCCTGTGATGCCCCCGTCGATAATATGGTTGGGGACGAGAAAAATCTCGAGGCCGACCGCGACGAATAACGCGCCGATCGGAACAAAAATGCAGCGGTTGATCACATCTTTTTTTCCCTTTTTATTCGCTTTGATCATCGCAACATTGTTCATAGGTGACCTCCTCAATATCGATGTTCGTGACATGGAACAAGGCCGGTTGCCGTATGCGTTGAGGGGAAGATGCTGAAACGCGAGCGCGCCCATGAGCGGGGCATTGGCCAGATTTTGATCCGTCCTTTGCCGTACGGGGCAAAATCAGAGGACCGAAAAAATCCAATTTGGCCGAAGTGAAACGGGCAGCAGAGTGCTGCCGGACAACGGGTTGGCCGGGCAGAAAATTCTCCCGTCGGCGTACCGCGGTGAACCACCGAGAGCAGGCCGCATGATCCGCTTTTCGTACACCCCTAATACTATTATCCTTAAAATCCAAAGAACATTCAAAACATCGCTCTTGCCTTTCCCCATCCAATCCATGTGAGTACGTCTAAAAACGCTTCCGGAATTGGGGACACTCCCTCTTGTTCCTCAGTGTCGTCAGAAGCGAGCAAGGCGTTTGGCAAACAATGCGGCAGCCACGCCTCGAGCCCCAGATACGGACCTTGGGCGATTTGCCCTCCAAACGGGTCCATTCGAAAGCCGATGCTGTCTTTTCGCCCCCCAAATTCGCTGCGCTTCAGCTTGTCCACACATGTGGCTCAAAGCGGGACATCATGCCTGACAAGCGGCTGCCAGTAAGCAGAATCTCCGATCAGAAAAGCGGATGGACAGGGACGCTTGTCCCTGTCCGGCGCCTTCCTTTCATGGAAAGCCTCCAAGACAAGCGATGAACGGACGGCGCCGGATCGTCCATCGGTTTCCCGAAGAAAGCCGATGGAGGCGCATTCCGTTCCGCCGCATCGTCGTCTGTACGGACTTTCCTTATCCTTCACATCAACCTAACTCTCCGTTTTTCAAAAACAGCGACTTCATCGTTTCCACCAATCCGACCCCGTAAATCGCATATTCGATGCCGCGTAAAGTGGTGTCAAAGTTGATTTTCTCATCTTGAAAACAAGAAAAGAAAATCCCGAGCACGATCGCAAGGATGGGTAAAAAACGTTTCGGCAGCTTCAACGCCCTTCGTATGGCATAGAGAACAAACGCGAGCGCTATATAGATGCCGAACGTGAGTGTGAACAGATCATCCATAACAACCGCTCCTCTAAACTAATAGAGGGCATTGAAAGAGAAGGCCTGTAAAGCGATTGATGTGAAAGCACCCTCCCTATAATCTATGAAACAAGTCTCGAAAAAGCGCGGGCCGTCCGAAAGAAAAGGCGTAGACAAGCGGCGCGTCGATTCTAAAAGGCAGGCCGCCAAGCCCATGCCCGACGGGAGTGAGCAAGCGCGGCCGATGCGGGCCACCGCTGCGCTGAACGCTCCGCGGCGCGTCACAGAACCTGGCTTATTAATGAAAAACGGCGGACGACACAGCGTCCCACCGCCCTTTGTACAAGGATCCCGTCCGCATGCCATTTGCCTTTTTTTAAAAACCGTTATATTTGTTCCATACATGATGGCGAGATCGGACATATGATGCAGTGACACTGAAACAAAGGAGTGATTGGGATGGTCTTTCCGGCTTGGGGAGGTTTCGGCGGCTATGGCGGTTACGGCGGTTATGGCTGCGGATGTTCCGGTTATGGGGGATATGGTTTCAACTTCGCGTTAATCGTCGTTCTGTTTATCTTGTTGATCATCGTTGGAACGGCATACGTCTGGTAAGCCATACTTTTTCCGGTCCGCACAGGGCCGGAAAACTTTTTAAAATGCCCTTATCCGGTGCCGTTGCGTCGCGGATCGCTGACATCGCCGGTCTTTCCAAGCAAAACCGCCGCAACGGAATGGCCATCATTACTTTTTTCGAAAGTCGTTAAAATCGGCGGGATGGAATGGTCATTCAAGCGAAAAGCGCTATCCTCATTTTAAACAACCCGGCGTTCCCGCCCCATTCCAGAATACGGCCCGTCCTTGATAGGGCTCTTTCCTTTATAAATAGGAAAGGCCAAGAAAAGATCTCGGCCCGTGAACAAAATGGCTGAATGTACGGTTATGTCTGTCGGCCTTAACGTCCGCCCCCGTGATGCCCCCAATGATGGCCGTATCCGCCATGGGGATACCAACCGTGATGGCCGTAGGGGTACCATCCATGATGGCCATAAGGATACCCGCCATGATAACCGTAGGGATAGCCGCCGTGATAGCCATAGGGATACCCGCCGTACGGATAGTGCTGATAACCGTGCCAACCGTAATGCCCGTATCCGCCCCCGGGACCATAGCCTCCATGCGTCCCTCCGGGTCCAGGATCAAACCGCTCATATCCTCCATAATCCGCCGCGTCGTAACCTATGGGTTGGGGCCAAACCGGCGTCCAGGCTCTTTGTCCTTGCTCGTTGTTAGCCGTTTGTACACCCGCGGCCCCTTTTCCGTCACTGGCGACATTCTGCGAATAATCGTTTTGCCAACCGCCTCCGTTGCTCATAATTCCCATTACCTCCTGCTGTTTTTCTCTTGGCACCCAAGACAGGGGCAAAAAGCCTTTATCCACCATCGGACAGGCCAACCCCAGTTGTTCCGAAACCAGATCAGGTAATGAATTCGGCATGCGTCACTGTCGTTTGCCTATCGTTCCCTGCGAAGGAAGATGGAAAAAAGCCCAGGGAATCCCCCCTCTCTAACCACCTATTAGCAACATATTCACTACGTCGGGAATTTGTAACTTCGTCCTCACCGATTGATTTGTCCATCCTGAAAAAACTTAACGGGAAAAATCGTTTTTTCTCGGTGTTATGTGCCTGCATCCCCGATTTTTCTTGCGGGCGCGGCTTCAGTCGAGCGTTCATGAGCAAGGCTGGAAGAGGCATTCTTTAAGGAAACAGTGAAATCGATTCCATTTTGACGGTTGGGTGGGCCGTGCGCCATCTGGAAGCTCGGCACGATGGAAAACAAGGCTCTTCCGCCATGCTGTCGAAAACGGCGCATGACGTCGAATCGCCGGGTAACGGCGGAAGTGTCGGGTCCGTCGATGCGGTCCGTTTTTCAGGAGAAGGAGGCCGTCACCTCTTGATTCGAGATGATGAGAGTGCGTTCCTTAAACTCGGGGACTTCTGGTCCTGGGATCCATGCCGTTTGGCTATCCTCCTGGAAAACAGAGGGGAAAATGGGGCGTAAAGGTTTGATGCCCATTTCCTGTTCACCGCTTAGAACGCCGGGAGTATAAAGAACGGGATGCAAACGATGGAAGCATGGGGGCGGCCACCACAACCGTCCCTTCGTGTGGAAAAGGCATTTAATGAACGGGATGCAATCATGGAAGGACGCATGCGAAAAGGCAACAAGCGAGCGCCCGTCCGGACGCCCGCATCTGCCGACTTGTGCTGAATTATTATACGTATGGCGAAAGGTCAATGCATTCTCCGGGACGGTTCCAACCACGGCTTCCCACGAACCGTTTAATGCGTCGCAGATTTTAAGAAGCGCGGGAAACGCAACACGGCCACAAAAAGCCCGGCGAAGCCGAACGCGGCAAGTACGGCCAACGAACGCCAAATGTCGCCGACATCCGCTCCATGAACGATGATGTCCTGTAGGCCCCTCAGCGCCCAATATTGAGGGGTGAAATAACCGATGTTTTGAATGAAGAACGGCAGTAGGTAGGATGGCATCCATAAACCGCCGACCATGGCCCCGGCGAGTGCGATAAGCTGCGTGATCGCCATGCCTTGATTCTCGCCGCGGACGAGCACAGATAGCGCCAATCCGACACCGGTTCCGCACAAGCTCAATCCAATGATGAGCATGCTGAGCGCAGACAGGTGACCCAGTTTTAAATGATAGACGAAATGGCCGAAGCCTAAAAGAATAATCGATTGGACGATCACCGCGATCACGAAGGGAACCCACATCCCGACCAAATACGGGAGCGGCTTCATCGTCGTGCTTTGAATTCTGGAGAGTAAACCGGATTCTTTTTCTTTAAAGAAGCGTTTGGTCATCGAGATCATGATATAGAAGATGAACATGACCGTCATGCCGGGAACGACTTGTGAGATATAATCGATATGTTCTCCTGTGGTATTGATGTTTTGGATTTGAATGGGCGGCGTTAACGTTTTGACGGCCTGTTCCTTGTTTTCCCCTAATGCCGTCAATGACTTCGCCAATTTGGCTTCTCGATAGCCGTTGGCGATGTTTTTTAAAACGGCCTCGATCGCGCTCACTTCCGAGCTCGCCGCCGGATCGCGATAAAGTTTGACTTGAGCTTGGCGCCCTTCTTTTATCGCTTCTTCAAACCCTTTATTGATGACGAGCATCGACGCCAGTTGGCCTTTTTTTATTTTATTGATCAAGGAAGACAAATCCGCAGATGATTCGTTTTTTAAGCGGATTCCGTCCGTTTTTTTCAACTGTTTCAAAAAAGTTTGCGACAATGCGGTATGATCCTGGTCGACATAATGAATTTCGACGGACAGGTCATTGCCTTTGTTGAACAGGCTGCCGAACATGAGCATAAACAACATCGGCATGATCAGGAGAAAGAAAATATTTCCTTTTTCCTTGATCATCAACTTTAATTCTTTTACAATGATCGCCTTCATGACATCCTCCTCCGGGGTCTGTTCCCAAGCGCGTAAAAGCGCTCCCTGATAACCAATGAATTTTTTCGCATGGACAAGGCGGGCATCTTGCACCCTTTATTCGTCGCGCAAGGCCGTGCCCGTGACAGATAGAAAGACGTTTTCCAATGAGGGACGAACGATTTCGATTTGCTTGACGTCCCAGCGATGGGCGGCGGCCTTTTGCAAGAGAACATGCATGACAATGGCGGGGNGTTCGGTTTCCAAGAGCCAGCCCGCCCCTTCTTTCGTGACCCGGGAAACGTTCGGCACATCCGGGGCATCATTCAAGCCGCCCGCTTCAATGTAAATGGCTTTCCGGCCGTGTTTTTCGAGAAGAACGCCGAGCGGTCCCTGTGCTTTGACGACGCCGTGGTCGATAATGGCGACTTCGTCGCAGAGCGCTTCGACCTCCTCAAGATAGTGTGTGGAATAAATGATCGTGACACCCTGGCGGTTGAGATCACGAATCATTTCAAAAATGCGATTGCGCGATTGTGGGTCGATGCCGACGGTCGGCTCGTCGAGAACGAGCACTTTTGGGCGGTGCAGCAGCGCACAGCCGAGATTGATGCGCCGCTTCATCCCTCCGGAAAACGTCTTGACGGCATCGTTCGCCCGCTCCGTCAAACCGGTCTGTTCGAGCACTTCGGCGATCCTTTGCCGCAATTCCGGCCCTTTTACGCCGTAAAGCTGTCCAAAAAACAACAAATTGTCGTAGGCGGAAAGCTCTTCATAGAGCGTAATATCTTGCGGAACATAGCCGACGTACTTCGCCACCCAATCCTTTTGACCGGACACGTCGCGGCCGAGCAGGTCCACCCGCCCCCCATCCGGCTTGATGATGCCCGTCAAAATCTTCATCGTCGTCGACTTGCCGGCACCGTTCGGGCCGAGCAGACCGAACGAAGACCCGCTTTTCACTGAAAACGCGACGCCGTCCAGCGCTTGTTTTTTCCCGAACGCCTTCTTCAATCCGGTGACCTTTAGAATCGCCTCTTCTCGATGCACGAATGCCCTCTCCCTTCACGGGGGACAGTCCCCCAACGCTTTAAAGTGGTAAATCGCCAAAATCCCTTATAAATCAAGGGATATAGTTCTTCAGTTGTATAACAAAAATACACCATACAGCTTATGAAAATTAATTCTTTCGGTCTAATTTTTGGGGACTGTCCCCTACAAAGATAATTTCTTTTCTAGCAAGTAGGCCGTATAGCGAAGGATGCCGAAACCGATGAGCCATCCCACCAAAATGATGGCGATAGAGGACGCCCCATAGGGAAACCAAACGGCATGGATTTGGCCGGAAAGCACCGCATAAAGGCCTTTTTTGGAAGATATCGCGTTGAACCCCCAATAAAAGAAGCTGCCCAACACCATAATCACGAACCAGAGGATCGGAAAGATCGGCCTGAGCATTGTATATTTGACCGTCCCCGTAAATAAACCGAGCGAAATGATGAACGGCGAGAGACCGAGCAATAGTTCATACCAGCCCACGCCGGCTTTGATAAACTCCAACACGTCACGCGCGCTAAATCCGGCTTGAAAGACGGCGATCGTGCTGGCATACAGCAAAGCCAGGATAAAAACGGCGACGAGGATCGCGATCGCTTGCAAAAGCGCGCCCAAAAACTTGGCCGCCACCAATTGAAACCTAGGATACGGCAGCGTCAACCACCAGCCATTGGTGTTGTTGTCCCACTCTCTTTTGACGTGCCCATACCCCGAGAAAAAGATGATGTACGGCAAACCGAGCGAGAAAAACCAAATGTTGGTCAACCCGAAATCATCTTTCATGGAAGCATAGAAAATCACGGCAAACGCGGCGATGGCCATGGTGATGATATAGCAGATCCACCACTTTTTCGGAATCCTGCGCCGCGCCGCTTTGGATCGATTGCCCACCCAACGCCATTCATGGCGGACGAGCTGCCAAAATATATGCGACGGCATCACCTTTTTAACCTCCTCTTGTAAAACGTCTTGAAGATGTCGCGCAAGGAACCGTGCTCCGCCCGCAACGCTTCGGTCTCCCCCGACAAAATGACCCGGCCGCGGTCGATAAACACCGCATAATCAAAAAGGCCTTCCACCTCATGAATTTCATGGGTGCTGATCAAAATGGTTTGCTCCCTGTCTTCCAGGAAATCAATCAAACCTTCAATGATTTGTTCGCGGGAAAGCACATCAATGCCTAAAAACGGCTCATCCAAAATGACGAGCGGCACTTCACGGGAAAGACATAAGAGCAGCATTAAGCGGGCTTCCTGGCCACGAGACATGCCATTGACCTTCAAATCCATGTCAAGTTCCATAAAATCGGCCAGCCGTCTCGCCGCCTCCATATCGAATCCCGGCAAAAAAGCATCCGCCCATTTCATCGCTTTTTCAACGGTATGATTCGGGTACCAGCGCGCACGATCGGGAAGATAGGCGATGTCGCGATTGGTTGCCCAACCGGGTTTTCGACCGAGCACCTCAATGTGACCGCTGTCCGGCGCGACCAAACCTGTCATCGTCCGAAAAAAGGTCGATTTGCCGCAACCGTTCGGACCGAGAATGCCGACGATGCGATGCATGGGAATTTCAACGGTCAAGTGATCCAACGCCGCTTTATTTTCATAGCGTTTGACCAATTGTTCGCAGCGCACACAGATGTTTGTCATCCGCGCTCCCCGCTCCTTTCATCGATTTTCTTTTTCACATAGGCCGCCACATCGGACCACGAATATCCCAAGCTCTCCATTTGCGATAAAAAGGCGTCGATGTAGCGGGCGGCCAATTCTTGCCGAAACGTTTCAACGCGTTCCTTGGAAGAGGTGACGAACGTGCCCTGGCCGCGCCGCTTTTCCGTCAAGCCGTCGCGTTCCAACTCTTGATAGGCCCGCATAACGGTATTCGGATTGATTCGCAACTCATGCGCAAGTTCGCGAACCGAGGGAATCTTTTGACCCAAACCGATCTCTCCTTTAGCAATAGCGCTCCGTATTTGTTCCAATATTTGTTCATATAACGGTTGGCTGAAATCGATCTGAAAGCGGATCGAACCTACCCTCTGTTCTTGCATACGCTTCCCCCATTCGAGCTCCTATCTGGGGCTTTGGATTTTTGATAAACCGCCTGAATTTGCAGGGTTTGGCGTGAAGATCCCGTTCCGTTTTCCATTGACATGGCAAGCTTTAATCCATGACCGTTCGCGTCAAACCCATTTTCAGCTAATCACCGAATCGCGGTTTTACAGCCGTCTCCGCCCATCATTTGCGAAGGTCCAGCATTCCATTCGGTTTAAGTGTATTATATCACTTAATACACTTAATGCAAATAAATTTCGGGGGACAGTCCCCCGATGCTTTAGAGTGTTGAAGCAAAAAAGTCTTTATATATCAAGGAATTAGTTCATTGGTAGTAATGATAAATATCTATTAAAATTACTCCATTTGACCTATTTTTTGGGGACTGACCCCACTTCCAGACCCCACTTCCAGGGCGTATTTAATCGTGGCCACGGTGCCGACGCCGTACAATGCGTATTTTATTCCCGTAAGCAAGACGTCCGCCGTAAAGGCGCCGGCCTCAAACCAGGCGTACAAGACGCCGAGCAGGATCGCCACCAGCGGAATATAACGATTGCTGATCGACGTTGCCTCGCGCAACGCGTACAACACAAACGCCAAGGCGACATAGGCGCCGAAGTCCAATGACAACAATTGATCCATCAACCATTCACCTCACAATCATGAATGCCGTTTTTTTGCAACGGATTCCGACTTGTGGCCGCTGCCCATCCCGCATCCGCATCGCCGCGATGGGCATCACGGTCAACCATGGCGACGGCGCTCGATGCCGGACGCAAAGAACGCCGTCGCAGCAAATCGCATCATGGCCAACGCCCGCAGCCGCAAGAAACTCCGCCCGCCGTCCTCGCCTTCCGCGGCGACAAACGGGTGAACGGGACGAGTTAATATTTATCTATGGCGATTCAGATCATAATATTCCGTTGCCTCTGTACCTTTCCCTATCATCCACGCCGATTCCTGCCTTTCATCCCAAGCACTCCGCCAGCCGTGCCCAAAAAAGACTTTCTATAAAAGCGGCGCGGTGAAACATTCCCCGCAATAAGCCTCCCTTCTTCTCGTTTCCTGGAACCCAATCTCCCGGATGAAAAATCAACCCTTTCAAAAAAGAAAAGCCGCAACGCGCGGCCGAACAAAGCGTTATCTCCTTTTCATGACCCACTATCACGGGCAAGCAATCGGAGGCGCGACAAACGCCGCGCCTCAATCATAAGACTATGTGCCTTCGCGCACTTCACCGCCTCACATACAAGACAAATGCCCCTCTTCCAATGACCCGGGGAAAGGACCCAGACAAGGATAACCGCCTGCTCATACGATGCATTAACTTGAAACAAGGAGGGGAAAGATTTGGTGTGGCCAAACAGCGCATATGGTGGTGCAGATGGATATTGGGGAGCAAATGCGCCCCACGGTTACGGCATGCCGGTAGGCGGCTATCACGGTTATGGCTATCCGGTAAGCGGCGGCCATTACGGTTACAGCTTATCCGGATGCGGATGTCCGAGCTATGGCGGATATGGGTATTACCCGACCGGTTACGGTTATAACTTCGCATTGATCGTCGTTCTCTTCATTTTGCTCATCATCGTCGGAACCGTGTACGTTTACTGAAACGGGACGAAAGGCGGCGATTCGGCGATCCACGGCGCACGTTCGCGCGGTGCGCCTAGCTTTTAGGTGCAATAAAAGAAAAGGATGGTAAAGAAAGCCCTTTTCACATCCTTTTCTCATTTCTAATCTTTAAGTTATAAGGGGCGGGCTTAGGCGCTATAGCCCCGCCTTCTCAATCCCATTTATTGTCAGCCAATAGCGACCGATATTCTTCGTGGGACATCAAATAACGATACATATGGCGGCTGATCAGCCGGCTGCCCGCTGCATTCGGATGGATATGATCGGCCATATATCCCCTTTTCTGCGCGATTTGGAACGTCGCGCCCAGCGCTTTCCGATTCGAAACGAGCCCGGTGTCGTAGTCTTTCGCATAGTTTTTCAAAACGCCGGAATAGGCTTGGAGTGGCCGGTTATCGCCGAAGATGGCGTTCGGTATGATGACGACGATGCGGCAGCCCGAGCGCCGAAACGGATCCAAGTAGCGCGTGAGGGCCGTTTTATACTCGCTCGCGCTCAGAAAACGGCGGTCATTCATTCCGCCATTGAATAGAAAAAGATTGGGCTTGAGCGCCGCCAGCCATTTTTCCTGCATCGTATGGTTCAACCCCGCAAACCAAGCCAGCTGGTCGCCGCCCTGTCCGATGCGGCTGACGATCACCCCACGGTCATTGTAAAAATAACCGCCAAAAAGGATGACTTTGCCGTTGATGCGGCGGATGACGAGGGCGCGGTTTCCCCGATGTTCCGGAAGCGGGACGACACCCAGATCGCGGGGACCGTCGGTAACGACCCGCTTAAACGGGCCGCCGCGGTAGCCGACTTGAAAACTGCCGCCGTCGGGATGGATGAGGTAAAATAATTTCCCATGCTTCCATGAATCGTTCAGGCGGATGATGACGCGATCCCTCACCCCGTGATAAGTGTACAGACCTTTCATGTCCAAACTGTAAAGCGCGGGGGGCGCGGCCGGCGGCAAATCATTGATTTCCTTTAAATGCCGCGAATACCACAATCGACCGCCGTCCTGTGAAAAATACCTGGAATCAAAGGGGATGTATCCCGGACCGCCGTCGCCAAAACGTTTTTTTAAACGCGGAATGAAATCGTCCAAATAACGGCTTTTGGTCGCGGCGTGCAACGGTCCGTTCGTCAAACTGTCAATCCCTGCCATCACGAGAACCGGCTGCGACGAGACATCTTTATTTCCGGACGCCAAGCGCGGATGAACGACACCCACAACAAGCGTCGCGCCGATCGCAAGGATGGCGATGAGGAGCATCAACCACTTTTTCATTGTTCCGTTACCGTCGTCTGATGGACGGTTCCGATTCCCCCCTATATGTTTGCGCGTCTTTTAGGGCGATTTATTTATCATTTTATTTATTGGTAATGGACGAACAGCCTGCTTTTGTTAATTTTTGATGAACTTTTGCGGATATGAGAGGGAATTTTTGACGATTATGTGACAGATCGCCGCTGCGGCGCTGGCGACACCCGAAAAAAAGAGGTGGGCTAGCGAAGACCTTGTGACGTACCCCCTTTTAATCCCAAAGGAAAGGACCGCTTTCCCCCGAAGCGGTCCGATTATTTTTTGGGACGATTTGTCACACCAGCGATGGCTACCTTATTTTGGAACTTCATCTGTTGTTATGGCGGGGAATCAACCGACGGTTCTCTTCCAGACGTTTAGGCTTCCCACAACCGATTCCGCCTCAACTCTTTCGGATACGCCGAACGATTAGGCAGCGTTTGATTGAGAAGTTCGGTTCCCTTGATCGAGAAGCATCAAGCGGGTCAAAGCGATTGATAACCTTGATTACCAATAACCGGGAAACCCTCCGAAACCGCCGAAACCGCCGTAACCGGGGAACCCTCCGAACCCGTAACCGGGAAAACCTCCGAACCCTCCGAACCACGGACGAAACCATGGGCGAAAAAAGGGTCGATGGAAGCCACCGCCAAAAAACGGAGCGCCCCAAAACGGAAAGGCCCGTTCGTCGTCCGCTTGCGGCAATCCGCTAACCGGTGTCGCCGTCGCCGGATAGTTGCCATAGCCGTACTCCGCTGGCGGCACAAAGTATTGGTTGTTCATCATGAACTCTCCTTCGCTGTTTATAGGTCTTTTGCGGCAATCCCAAAACAAGCATGTGCGCTTGTCGTGGGAACAGCCGCCCTGCTTCGTGAGCATTATATGCAGGCGCCGCCAATTCGGGAGTAAAACGCCGCTATTTTTTCGGCCGCACGATGCCCCGACAGACATCCCCGCTACCGATTTTTAAAACGGGACATTTATTGCCCTTTTCCGGCGAATGGACCGAAAAAAGGCAAACCGCCAAACCCGCGCCGCGCGGTTCGCGGACACGCGGCTATTAAAGAGGCACCATCCTTCCGCTGATTAAAGGCGCGATTGTCCGCATCCCCTCCGTCACTTATGATGAGGAACATCATTCCCGCCACTTGCCCGCCGGCGTTTTCGCCGATGAATGTCCGGCAAATCAAACAACCTTCCCGCTTTTTAAGCACGCGCAAACCGCGTGCCTTTTGTTTCCTAACAGAACAAGCCGCAAACCTTCTCGCTTAAGCGGCTTCACTGGCGCACTCGCAGTCCGAGAGTCGAAAACGTTGGCGCCATCCGCTGTTGGCCAAGATCGGCCATGATCCGTGGCGCCCCTTTACACCCGCCGGACGCGGCACGCGTCTCCTTCGCATTGGCCGACCGGAATGATGCGGCGCCGATGGGCAATCCAATCATAAACTTTATCCCCGACTTTCAATTTTTGGACTAAATAAAGCAAGGGATACAGCGGCCAGAACACCGGGACGCGGCGCGCGATTTCCACGATCGAACCGATTCCCGAAAACGCCTCGCCCGTTGCGGCGTCGAGCGAATACAGCCGGCGCTCCGCTTCATTTTCGTCCAACCGGTACAGCGCGCGAAGCTGTTCGTCGCGCAGCGGCATAAAGCGCAAGGCTTTTCGACGATCGGCCTTTTCGATGATCCGTTTGGCGCGTGTGCACAACGGGCACCAATTATCGTAAAAAACGAGCAAAACTTGTTCGGACATGGTTCAAACCCCTTTTATAACAGTATAAGCCTCGGGAATCGCCTTCGTCTATTTTCCGGCTGCCGTCCGTTTCCAAGCGGTTGTGCTCCGTTGTTCACCCGTCCGGCCACGTGAAAAAGGCGCCTCCTCCATGAAGAAGGAAGCGCCATAGCACCATTTTGAAAAAGCCGGATGCCGAATCGATCGCACGGGTGCACCACTTAGTCGGACGCCCTCGGCACCGCGGCTTTCTCGACCGTTGATCAAAACAACATATAAATCAGAAACAGCGCGGAAAGCACGAAGCGGTAGATGGCAAAGGGCGTGAGCCGGACTTTTTGCAGCAACTTCAGGAAGTACTTGATCGCCAGCATCGCCACGATAAAGGCCGTGACAAAACCGGTCAGAAACAGCGGAATGTCCGAAGCCGACAGCTGGTCAAGGCTTTTGATGAGGTCAAGCCCCGTCGCCCCAATCATCATCGGTACAGCGAGGATAAAGGAAAATTCCGCGGCCGCCTTATATCCCGCACCGATTAAAATGCCGCCGGAAATCGTGGAACCCGAGCGGGAAAAGCCGGGCCAGAGCGACAAGCATTGAAAAAGTCCGATCTGAAACGCTTGTTTATATGTAATGCGATCCAAGCTGTCGCTCGCCGTTTGTCTGTGCTTTCGGTCCGCAAAGATGAGGAGAAGGCCCCCGGCGACGAGCCCGATGAGCACGGTCGTCGACGAAAACAGGTATTCTTTAATGAAATCATGCAAGAGAAGCCCGAGTACGATGGCGGGCAATGCGGCAATAATCAAATGCAACAGGTTCAGCGGATGTTTTTCCCCTTCAATCTTCGCCAAACCGAACAAGCTGAGAAATCTCTTAAAATACAAGACGACGACGGCCAAAATCGAACCGAGCTGAATAAAAATCTCGAAGGTTTTCGCCTTTTCTCCGGTAAATCCGATCAAATCGCCGACCAAAATTAAATGGCCGGTCGATGAAACCGGGGCAAATTCCGTCAGCCCCTCGACAATGCCTTCAATGATCGCTTTAATGAAATCCATCTCTTTCGACTCCTCTATGAATGGTCCTCTATACAAAATAACCGATGGAAGGCGATTCGACAACTAGGAATCGACCGCCCGCACGGATTCCCCTTTCTAAAGACCGCTTTTCACCTCAAAAAGTTGGATGGATATTTTTCCCTTTTTATTCGTTTTCCGCTCTTCACCATCATAAAGAAAACGAATATCCATGAAATAAACCCGCCGTTCGGCAAACGGGTGGATGGCGATCGATTTTGCCGGTTTTTCGTAAGACAGCTCTCAAAAACGCCTCTTTTTGCCGACCATTTTTTCCCATATCTTCGCGCCGAAAAATATTGTTTACATTTATATATCCCATGTTACAATTAAGTTACAAAGATTAATAAAGGATGAATCCTATGCGGTACATAAAAACGGTGCTTTTGTTTTTCATCCTCATCGGGCTGAGCGGCTGCTCCTTTGCGCCGCGCGCCGAACAGCCTTCCAAACCCAGCGAGGAAAATAAAGGAAAAGCGACGGCCGCGGCCGTCAAGGCGCAACCCCTCGTCCAGGAAACAGAGCGCCACGCCCGCGATGACACAAGCGGAATCAGCACCGAGGACAGCGCCGCGGGAAACATCGTCGGCACTTCGCGCACCGTGATCATTATAAAAACGCCTGCCGGTCAAGCCCAAAGCGTAAACGATTCGGCCGTCCAAAAACAGCCCGCGACGGCTGACCAACAGACCTCCGCGCAGACCACGTCCGGCAATGAGAAAACCACACAGACGAACGCCACAACGTCAGGAACGTCGAGCGGGAAAACCGATTCCGCGGGAGGCGTTGAACAAACGACGGATCATCAGCCGAATGGCGAGCGCCCCTCCGGCGCCGATCCCACGCCTGGAGATGGATTGAACGGCCATAACCCGCCCGTCACCGCCGTGGATTTGGCTTTTTTCAAAAAGCATTTATTAAAAGGGATGACGAAGGCCGATGTCGCCCTCCTCATTGGTCCGCCCGATCAAACCGGTCAGGACGACCAATCCGGAGAGCCGATCAGCGTTTATTACTTTCTCAATGACCCGTCTTACGTGCCGAACCATCCCGCTGACTCCGTCGACGAGGAAGGCCTCCTTGCCGAGAAGGTGAAATTTCAGCTCGTCATCACTTGGGACGACAACGGCGTCATAAAAAGCTACATCGTCTTTTACAAACAAGACGGCCGCATCGGCGAATGGAAGAGAAAATTTTACTCGGGCCCGTATCCCAATGAATAAAAATGATAAAGCGCCCGCGGCTGCACCGCATTGTACAACAATAAGATAAAGAAGCGAGATCGAAACCCATAACCCCCTCATCCGCCAAGATGAGGGTTTTTTTATCCGGCGCGGCCAGTACAAAATGCTGCACGCGTTCGACATCTTTGCCGCGGCTACCGCGTTTTTATCCGGCACACCCGTATAAAATGCATGTTATTTCGTTTGCGAAAGGCCGGCGGTTGATTTGGATTTTTCCTTATAATCGGACCGGCGCGGGTTTAAATGGCAGAAAATATAGATTTATTGAATCCTTGTCCGTTTCCGTTGTATTCATGGCGATTTTCGTTGAATTGTTCCGCGTTTTCATTGAATTCTCCCCTCGTTTTGTTGAATTATCCCGATTTTCATTGAATCCGTTGATCATGCAAACGAGAAATACGCACATTTTTTCGCCGCGGGGTCATGCGCGACGTCGCCACCTGGTTGAAAGCCGGATCGGATTGTTTTGTTGCTTGACGCCGCCCGGCGCGTTAAGATCGAACTGTCGAGGGCTTTTGCGGAAAGTCCGCGCCTTGCCTTGATATCACATTCCTTACATCCTTGGAGGCCAACATGTTTGTATTGAGTCAAGTTCGATATAAAAACCTGTTAAACATCGATCGCTTACACATTCCCGCCGAACAAGTGACCTGCATCGTCGGAGAAAGCGGCGCCGGAAAAACGACGTTGCTCAAGCTCCTCAATCACATGATCACTTGTGACGAAGGGACGATCACCTATCGCGGCAAATCCCTGGATGATTGGCATCCCGTGGCGTTGCGCCGGGAAGTCGTCATGTCACCACAACAACCGGTTCTCTTCGGCGACACCATCCGGGACAATCTGTTGATCGGCCTGAAATTTTCCGAACAATCCCCCGCCGACGATGAGCGGCTGAAAGCCGTTTTAAACCTCGTCTTGCTGGATAAAAACTTGGATGAAAACGCGGGAACCTTGTCCGGAGGCGAACGTCAACGCCTTGCGCTCGCCCGGGTCATCCTGATGGATCCTCCGGTTTATTTATTGGACGAACCGACGTCCATGCTCGACGACGATTTGGAGCATGGCGTCATGAAGCGTTTCATCGCTTACGCAAAAGCAAACCGTAAAACGGTCGTCATCGTCACCCACTCCAAAGCGGTCGCTCAACATTTCGCCGATCAAATCGTCGACATCACCGCATGGTCGAGGAAAGGCGGCGAACGGCGTGAATAAAATCATCGCTTTAGATATATGGCAGTTGGCCTCGGCCTACTTGTTCATTCTCATCCTGCTCTTGATCGTGCGCTGGAGAAAAATTCCGAGAGAAAAGGAAATCTTGATCTCGGCGCTCCGGATGACGCTGCAACTCGTTTTGGTCGGCTACGTGTTGACGTATATGTTCGACCATCCAAGCGTCTGGTTGACGCTGGCGGCGGTCGCGGCGATGGAAGCCTTTGCGATTTTCAACGTTTATAAGCGGGTCAAAGTCAAGCTGACCGCGCCGCTCAAAAGGATCGTCGCCTTTTCCATGACCGTCGGCACGCTCAGCACCTTGCTGTATTTTGATTTTATCGTCGTCCATTTCTCACCGTGGTTTTCACCTAGGTATTTCATCCCGATCGCCGGCATGATCATCGGCAATTCGATGACCGGTATCACGCTCGGCATCGGGACGCTGGCGGGCGGAATGAAAAACCGCCGCCACCTCGTGGAAGCCGCTTTGATGCTCGGCGCCACGCCGCGGGAAGCGATGCGCCCGATCGTCAACGAATCCTTCGACGCCGCCATTTTGCCGACCATCAATTCCATGGTCGGCATGGGGATCGTCTTCTTGCCGGGCATGATGACGGGGCAAATCTTATCCGGAACAAGCCCCGTCACCGCCATTGAATACCAAATCGCGGTCATGCTCGGCATTACCGGTGCGGTATCGTTAACCGTCATATTGTGCCTCCATTTCGCCGCCAAAGCTTACTTTAACCACCGCTCTCAACTCCGGGATTGAGAGCGGTTTTTTTGTGCCAAAAGATTCATTAGAAGAGAAATGCGCACTACAGCGATAAGGACGGCCGACCATCTTCCCGCGAACATCACTCCGTTCTTTGGGCTTCCGGTCATCTCCACTCCTTTTCCCGCTATTTTTTCAACGTTCCCTCCCACATCTTCTGACCCGTGCCATAAGTTCCATATTTTTTGAGAAAAACCGCCAAAAAATGGTACCCTCTGCGATCGAGCCGTCCGCTTATTTTCCCAATACACGAATTTTCAAAAATGTGTTACTGTAAGTCTACCAAACGGAAAGGAGGATCGCATCCAACATTTCTATTAATCTCACAGGGGAGGGAACAATGTTGAGAGGATTCGCGAAAAAACTGGCGTACGGTCTCGTCTCATCCGCTTTGTTGTTGATCGGTTCGTCGACCGCGGCTTTCGCACAAGAAAACGCGCATCAGCAAACGTGGAAAGCGCAAATCACCGTTAAACCCAAGCCTTTTGCCTCACCGCAATATGTCAGCGGCTTTACGCCAAGCCAGATCAATAAAGCTTATGGTTTGGACAAGCTGAACAAAACCGGTGCCGGGCAAACGATCGCGATTGTCGACGCTTACGGGAGCCCGACCATCGCACAAGATTTACAAACCTTCGACCAAGAGTTTAATCTACCCGCGGCCAACTTGGAAATCGCCTATCCCAACGGCAAACCGTCAACCAACGATCCGGGGTGGGCGCTTGAGACTTCCTTGGATGTGGAATGGGCGCACGCCATCGCCCCGCAAGCCAAAATCTTGTTGGTCGTCGCCAAATCCAGTTCGATCTCCGACCTTCTTTCAGCCATCAATTACGCCACGAACAGCGGGGCCAAAGTCGTCTCAAACAGCTGGGGCGGATCGGAATTTTCCTCTGAGTCTTACTACAACAGCTATTTCAATCACAGCGGCACCGTCTATTTAGCATCCTCCGGCGACAGCGGCGCGGGCGTTTCGTGGCCGGCTTCGTCCCCGTACGTCGTAGCGGTGGGCGGGACAAGCCTTCACACAGATGCCTCGGGGAATTACAGCAGTGAATCGGCTTGGTCGGGCTCCGGCGGCGGTTTGAGCAGCTATGAACCAAGACCCGCTTTTCAAGATCCGATTCAGCAGATCGTCGGGAGCAGGCGGGGAAATCCGGACATCGCCTTTGACGCCGATCCCAATACCGGCGTGGCGGTGTACGACAGCACGAAATATCAAGGGCAATCCGGCTGGTTTATCATCGGCGGAACGAGCCTGAGCGCACCCGCCTGGGCCGCCGTGATCGCATTGGCCGACGAAGGCCGCGCCACTCCTTATTCAAGCGCTCAAGTGCTGAATGCCCTCTACTCCCTTGCGAGCGGAGCGAATTACACCCGTTATTTCCACGACATCACGTCCGGCAATAACGGCGGTTATTCGGCGCGCAGCGGCTACGATCTGGTCACCGGCTGGGGCAGCCCGATCGGCGATCAGCTCGTCCCGGCATTAAACCAATTTTAAAAAACAGGAGACAAGGTCGACACGATCAGCCGGCCTTGTCCCCTGTTTTATCAGAAGAAAAATTATACACGCCGTTCCCGCGCTGGAGAACATCCCGTCGGAAACATAAAAGGAGCTGTGCCAAAGCGCGTTTCATGGAAAAAACGCGGTTCCTCATTTAAAACGAGAAACCGCGTTGGCAAAACGGATTATGTATGGTGACCCGTACTGGGCTCGAACCAGTGACCTCTACCCTGTCAAGGTAGCGCTCTCCCAACTGAGCTAACGAGTCATTTTCGAGCTCTTTTTTCCGAAGGACAAGTATTAATATACACGTATTTTATGTGTACGTCAAGGGGGATTTTTCATCCCTACGGAAAAAATGGAAGGAAAATGCCCCCTCCAAATCTGCTCTATATTTTTATCAAGTTAAGTCCAGCGGTCAGGATTAAACAACGCGAGAAGAAAGTCACTCCGGAGGCCGTTTTCGGGCAGCGCGATACTTATAAAACGGGGAAATGGTTTGTACATGCTCTCAATAGATGGATGCCCGTGAGAAAACATGCTATTAAGCCAAGCTTTTCTCCCCTGCACTATGCACTGGAAGCGATGCCCTGTTCCCGCGAAGACCGATGTCGGCGCCCAAAGCATCCGCCCGAAGACGGGTAGCGGTCACCGCGGAGCGTTCATCGCATCCCCACCCGAAGCCGGGGCGTGGCCAAATTCGCCTGAAGAGGCGGGCCGAGCGTCCCGATGCGGGCGTTTTTCGCTTGCCGCAATCCGTCGGGCATCTATGCGCCAAGCCCCCATCAATGGAACTTTTCCGGTTCTCACATCGCCGATTTTCAAGACCATAATCTGGATGGCAACCGGCGGCGATCACGACTGCCGGTAAACATATTGCTGCTTGGGCGCGGGAATTTCTTTCCACTTTGTCACTTTTAAATAGGGAATGGTTTGTTTAAAGGGCTGGTAATAGATCGTCGACAACGTTCCTTGGACGCTCAGCCATTGATCATTTTTATAGTGCACCTTTTCGGGGAATTGAACCATCATGCCGAACACCCCGGCATCCGCAATGCAGTGGATAATGCCGAATCTGAATAAGAACAATTGATTGTCGGTCAAGGCGTCGCCATGGTAGACAAACCCATTTATCGTCACCGTTTTATTCATAAAATTTCCGGGGTAATTATAAATGGTTTCAAGCGCCCTTAAATAATTGCCGTCATTCAACACGAGATGATCGCTGGCGCTGTATTTTTTAAGATCGCTCGTAATCATTTTTTTATAGTCCTCTGCGCCATAATAAAGACTGGTATTCGGCCGCAAAATCTCATGGTTTGAATAGTTATCCTTGTCGTTATCGATCATCGCGAAGTGAAAGCCCTTTGCTTTGACGATATTGGAATCCAGAGTCGCGATCGGGAGAAAAATCCCCGTGATGAGCGGAAAGGACAATAGACCATAAACGATGATTTTTTTATACCACGTATTTTCCTCATGAGCATGATCGTGGTCGTGTTCATGGTGGGAATGGGGCGCGCTTCCCTCTTTATTCCATTTATACAATTGATAGAGCGCGAGAAAAATAAAAACAAAAATCATAATAAATGTGAGAAAAGCATATTTCATATTAATATACTTGCTAATATCGCCCGTGACGTGCAGCTTTAAAAATAAATACATATAACCGAACAAAATGATAAATCTGAGCACCGGTCTCACTCCTAAACGAATAAGGCGCCGACAAAGACGCATATTGTAATGAGTGAAACTAACGTGAAGACAAATTTCTTTTTAAACGTATGCGACAGCATGATCAAATTTTTGATATCGACCATCGCCCCAAATACCATAAAAGCGACCAACGGGCCGACGGGGAACGTGCCTCTGAACGAGGAAGCGATAAACGCGTCCGCTTCGGAACAAAGCGACAAGATAAAGGCGAGAAGAATCATGACGAGGATCGCCGTCACTTTTGTATTCCCTAAGGACAACAACGTATCCGTCTTTATAAAGGTTTGCATCGCCGAAGCGATAAACGCGCCGATCACAAGAAACTTGCCAACCGAAAAAAACTCGTCAATAGCATGGTTGAGCGTTCCCGTCCATTTTTCTTTAAAAGACCCGGCATAATGGGCGTGATGATGATGGGACTTCGCCGCTTTTTTGCTAATAAACTCTCGAAGTTGGTCATCATTGAAAAGATAGGAAATGATCACACCCACAATAAAGGAAACGACGATGGCCAAACCGCATCGATCCAAAACCATTTGCCAACTGTTCCCGAATGCAACATAGGTGGAAAACACGACAACAGGATTAATGATGGGACCGGTCAGCATAAAAGCAATGGCGGCGTGCAAAGGCACGCGTTTTTTCACCAATCTTTCGGTAATGGGAACAATGCCGCATTCACAAGCCGGGAACAGCGATCCGACAAAGGTGCCAAACGCTATGGACAGAAACCGATTTTTGGGAATCACCTTTGCGACTATCTCTTCCGTGACAAACATTTGAATCAGCGCAGAAATGAAAACGCCGATCGTGACAAAGGGAATCGCTTCTATAATGATGCTGATAAATATCGTGTTCAACTGTAAAAAGGAAGAATGGATCACGTGCCCTCACCTAACATACGATTCTGCTTTACAAAAATCTATACCAGTATATAATACTAGACATTGGGTTTCATCAGAATGTGGGATTTTTTTTAAATTGGCGGATGGCGCTCTTTTTCGTTTTATAAATGTAATGGAGCGTATGCCTTGGAGGTAAGAAACAATGAATATCAAAGTGAAATGAACAGAATGGCTAAACAAGAAGTACGCCTTTTTTATTTTGGCCGTTGTGCTGCTTTGGTTTAAAACGTATATTGTGTATCGTCTCGAATTTAATTTGGGGATCAGCAACGATTTGCAAAAATTCTTGTTGTTCATCAACCCGATTGGTACCGTCAAGAATTTTGTGTAATGTAAGATAGATAGGGTATCTCTGAAATAGATTTGGAATAGAGGGGGGGCTGGTTCCCCCCCAGGGGACTGAATATT
>JGI25331J36430_1000150_pt1 | contig 43830 bp, 39 predicted proteins | sample HigsolmetaAR206D_FD_36430 | JGI IMG/M metagenome (IMG submission 36430) | reverse complement strand
AGAGATATTTTGAACTCCGTCAAGATTGGCGAACCGCCTAGTGCGGACCCGCATGCTAGGTGGTGTGAGGGGACGGGGTTCGTCACCCCCTCCTACTCGATTTATGTCGGAGACGCCCGGCGGCTGAAGCCGGTTTGGAGAAGGACGGCGTTCAGGTTCCCAAATAAAGCCTGTCATATCTTTAGAAGCGGAAGGGAAGGGCGGCCGTCGCGAGGAAAAAGGGTGTGCGATGGCGTTTTGGCGTTCGCCGCAATGATGGATGGATGCAACGCACTCCAGCCGTACTGGTCTTGGATAAAATCCTTTATGTAGCCCATCCGTTCATATCAAACATGAAATTTAAGGAAGGCGAAAGGCGCCTTCCTTTTGGCGTTATTGGTTGTATTGCGGTTCTTCCGATTGGACATATTGAAGGCGTTGGTTCAGCTGATCGAGAATGGCTTTTTGTTGTTGGGCTAAGCTTTTGAACATTTGTTTCGCCGCTTGGTCCTGGGTTTCCAAAGCAAAACTGTCGAGGTTTGCCAACGTCGCTTCGCAGCTGGCGATCGTCTGCTGAATTTTCGTGCCGATGGTCAATGTTTTCACCTCCACAACCTTAATATGATTAAAAAACGTCCGGTTATAACGGCCACAAACTGGCAAACCCGGCTCGCATGTTTTCGTGAAAAAAACGAAAACTATATTTGAACCGAAAAACGCGGAGGTGGTACACCATGAAATGGCATTGGGGCTCCATGCTTGCCGGCGTCGGCATCGGTGCGGCGGCGGTGACGATGATGAAAAACCGCAACAATAATAATATCCGCAAAATAGCCAACGACTTTTTAAAAAGCGACACGGGTGCGAAGTAGGAAAACATGCCTAGAGCACGCTGTTTGGATGCTGACTCATCAGGCCGTATGGGAACGGGCCTCTTTGGGTCAGTTTTTTTAAAGACGACGGCCTTGAACGCGTCCCAAGCATCAAGCGTATGCTTCGTTTTGGTGCCATCGGCTTTCTGCCGATCGTCGAAGAGAGCCGAAAAACCGCTTGATCAATGACTCCATGTCATGTAACAGACGTTCGTTTGTGTAAAAAGCGGAAGGCGCTCAGGAAGCGCCGCCTGTCACTTCGATCAAGCCTTGGCAAAGCGCGGCACGCAAGCAGATGGATTCTCCGTTTTAAGTTGAAATACGCCTCATCCACTGATAAGCCGCCCGCTTTCCGGGCGGTATTCGTTTGGGTATAAGGAATGCCGCCGGCATTTAACTTAAACGCTGGCCGAAGATTCGGTTCAACGATTGAATCCGGGAGGATCGATCTCCAAAAACATGCGTGGATCGTGGGGAACGATTTTTTTCTTCAGAGGAAAAATAAATACTTGACAAAAATTTAATTATATGTTATAATTAAAAAATTGTTGAAATTTATAATTGGTTTGGTATACTTCTTTTTGGACGTCATCTCTTCGTTTCGAGGAGATAGGCTCTAAAAAGGAGGAAATGCAGTGCAAGCAAACCAAGTCAGTCTTACGGCCATCATGACCGCCTACTTACGCGCCTACCATGCCATGAATGACATCCCAAAAATTTTCGATGATTTTCTCGCCATTCATCTGATACCTGAGGAAAGACGGGCGCTCATTGAACAAGGATTTTCTAAGGCTCTCCAAGCTCAAGTTTCGGAAAGCGGTTTGGACAGCTCCGATCCGAAGGCCCTGAGGTCCTTATTGCAGGCCATGGGGCTGCCGCATGTCCTCAGCCGGTCACGATATGCGGAAGACCATCTTGATCTGGCTGTCAAACAAGGGGTCGAGCAGTATGTGATCCTTGGGGCCGGGATGGATACCTTTGCTTTTCGTCGTCCGGATCTCCTGCGCCAAATTCAGGTGTTTGAAGTGGACCACCCCGCTACGCAAGCCTTCAAACGTCAGCGGTTGGCTGAATTGGCATGGGAAATCCCATCACATCTCCACTTTGTGCCCGTGGATTTCACAAAGGAAAGTTTGGCCGATGCGCTTAAGAGAACTTCGTATGACGTGCAGGCGAAAAGCTTTTTTAGCTGGCTGGGCGTCACCATGTATTTGACCCGAGAAGAAGTGTTGGCAACGCTTCGTGCCATTGCCGAAATTTCTTCCGCCGGCAGCATGGTTGTTTTCGATTACTTTGTGCCTGAAGAAAATGCGCTGAAAGAGATGCAGGAGGATTTGCGCAAGATCGGCGAGCCGATAAAAACGGCTTTTGATCCGGCCACATTGGCTTCTGAATTGGAAGGTTTGGGGCTCCATCTTCATGAAAACGCCAGCCCGTCCGCTATCCAGGAGCGGTATTTTCAAAATCGGACGGACGGTTATCATGCGAGTAAACATGTCCGCTTTGCGTTGGCAGTCGTAGAGTAAAAAGTTCTTCCTTATTCGATGATCATTTACGCCGGGTGAAGTGCCCGGTTTTTTTGTACGCTTTGTTCACCGAGTGGTTCAGGCTTGTGCTTCCCGCCGGCACGCTTGGCGTCGCCGATCGGCTTCCTGCTTCAGCATGCGGGAAGTATGTGCAGAGACATGAGGAAGGCAGCCTTGCTTCCGTATATAATAAAAAGTATGAATTCAAACCTTTAAAACTTTGATCGGACCATTCGCCCAATTTTTAATCGTTTCCGCTTTTCAACGCCATCGGGGGCAATGGTGAAGGGAGGAATACAAATATGGAACATTTCAGCGCCCAACGCCTTTTGCGCCGGCTTTGGCTTGCCGCTTTTTTCTTTTGTTTATCCGGTTTGGCCGTTTTGATTTTCGGGCTGGAGCGGCATCGCTTGGCGGTGATCGATGCGCCGGTTTCGCACATGCTTCGCGCGGAGCGGCCGCAGGCGTTTACCGCGTTCATGGAAAGCGTCACTTTTTTTGGTTCCGATCTCGCGGTGTTGGGGGTGACCCTGGCGACCGCTTTATGTCTATCGGCTTTTAAACGGCGGCACGCGGACGCCCTTGCTTTTTTGCTCTGCACCCCCGGTTCCATTTTCATTTACAGGTTGCTGAAAGACGTTTTTCGTCGGGCGCGCCCCGCGGCCGAACATCTGGTGGCAGCCGGCGGATACAGTTTTCCGAGCGGCCATGCGACGATGGCGATGGCTTGTTACGGCATGTTCGCGTATCTCGTTTGCAAACATTTTTGCCGGAACGTCAAAGGAGTTATTTTGACCGTTCTCTTGGCCGGAATGTGGATTGTATTGATCGCGGCAAGCCGGGTGTATCTGGGGGTGCATTATCCGACGGACGTGCTCGCCGGCTTTTTCGTCGGGAGCGCTTGGTTGTTGGTGTGCATTTGGATCAACCGCCGTATCGAGGCTCCCTGATTTCCCATCGCCGTCCGGCGGATCTTCGTTCGGGCAGGATCGCTTACTTTAGCGTTTTCCGCCAAGCTTCACGTGAATCCGCCTATTTATTCCGGTTGCTTTCATGAAAACGCTTCATTTATACTGAGTAAGGTGAAAGAAAGGGAGTGCCAAGATGGAAGCAAAATATGTGAACGAATCTCGCGCCGTCAAGTCGGCGCACGTTTTGCCGCCGGATACCAACAATTACAATACGATGTTCGGCGGAATCTTGATGGCCCATATCGATGACATCGCGGCGATTTCCGCGGCGCGCCATGCCCGCCGGCCGGTCGTGACCGCCTCGACGGATTCGGTCGATTTCCTTCATCCCATCAAAGCGGGATCGTCGGTCTGTCTGGAATCGTTCGTGACGTGGACGCATAAAACATCGATGGAAGTTTTTGTGAAAGTAATCGTTGAGGATTTGTTGACGGGGGATCGCAAACTTTGCGCGACGTCCTTTTTGACGTTTGTCGCTTTGGGCGAAGACGGAAGGCCGACTGAAGTGCCTCCCGTCATTCCGGAAACGGACGAAGAAATCATGCTTTATGAAAGCGCTCCATCGCGCTATGAAATTCGCAAACTAAGGAGAGAGGAAAGCCGGCGCTTTGCCAAAGTGATCACCGTGAAAAAGCCTTGGGAGCGGTGACGGAAGCAGCGAGAGCGATGGCGTTTGCTCTGCTAAAAATCAATCTCTGTGCCATCGGGATGCCTGGCTTTGCAAGTTTAGGAAAATCGAACGGCCGTCCGTCGGCCTGCCGAGCGGCATAATCATCGATCGCCTTTTCCGCAAACGAGGCGGGACGCTTGATCAAACACGTAAAAAACAAATGATTGCCGCAAGGGTCCAAACCATCGTGTCGGCGACAGCGGCGGCACGCCGAACCGCGCCCAGTCTTCCGATCGCCTTTGCCCGTTAAAAGGAAAATCCGGTTTGCGCGGCGAAATGATATAGCCGAAAACAAAGACGGGAGGCAGCGCGATGATGGGCACTTATGACATAGAAATTCGCCGCGACGTCCGCATACCGCTCCGCGACGGCGTGACGCTGTCCGCAGATTTGTATCGGCCTGCCGAGGCGGGACGGTATCCGGCGATCGTCGTGCGCACACCGTACATGAAAAATACGAAGGCGAATCATGAAAACGGCTGCTATTACGCGCGGCACGGGTACGCCGTGCTGATCGTCGATGTCCGCGGCCGAGGCGATTCGGACGGCGCGTTTATTCCCTACCGGAACGAAGGGGACGACGGCTATGATTGCATCGAATGGGCCGCGGAGCAAGATTGGTGTGACGGCAACGTCGGCACGATGGGCGGATCTTATCTCGGGCGCATCCAATGGCTCACCGCGATTAAACAACCGCCGCATCTCAAAACCATGATCGTCTCGGTCACTCCGTCCGACCCGTTTGTCGAATGGCCGACGGGGACGCCGACGCCGATGCACGTCTGCTGGTTGTACATGACGAGCGGGCGGATCATGCAAAACATTGATGTCATCGATTGGGAGGCGGTGTATAAACACCTGCCGCTCGTGACGATGGACGAAAAGACGGGCAAACGCCTGCCGCACTGGCGCGAAGAGCTCGAGCATACCCACCTCGATGATTGGTGGAAAGCGATCTGTTACCAAAACGCGTTTGATAAAGTCGATCTTCCGGTTTTACATATTTCGGGTTGGTATGACGATGAGCAGGTCGGCACGCCGCTCAATTTTATCGGCATGACCAAACAAGCCCCGTCCGAACGCGCGCGCCGCAACCAAAAATTAATCATGGGTCCGTGGATTCACCAAATCAACACGTCGACGAAAATCGGCGCCATCGATTTCGGCCCCGATGCCGTGATCGATTTAAAAGGTTATCAATTGAGATGGTTTAATCGTTGGCTAAAAGGCGAAAAAAACGGCATTGACGCGGAAAAACCGGTCAAAATCTTCGTGATGGGGCGAAACGAATGGGTGGAAGAAGAGGCTTGGCCTTTGCCGAATACGAAGTGGACGCGCTTTTACCTTCACAGCGACGGTCGTGCGAACAGCCGCTTCGGCGATGGCGTGCTCTCGATGCATCCGCCCGAAACCGACGAAGCCGAGGCCGATAGCTACGACTATGATCCGAGCGATCCGGTGCCGTTTATCACCGACATGGTGTCGAACCAAATCGGCGGGGCGGATGACTATTCGGCGATTGAACGGCGCGACGACGTTTTGGTCTACAGCACGCCGCCCCTAGACGCGGATGTGGAAGTGACCGGACCCGTTAAAATGGAGCTGTACGCAAGTTCCGACGCCAAAGATACCGACTTCATGGTTAAACTGTTGGACGTCCATCCCAACGGATTCGCGCAGCGGCTCACCGACGGCATGGTGCGTGCACGTTTTCGGAACGGCATGGATCGTCCGGAATTGATCAAACCGGGCGTGATCTATAAGTTTGAAATCGATTGCTGGAACACGTCGCACGTATTTAAGAAAGGCCACCGCATCCGCATCGAAATCGCATCGAGCGCATTTCCGAAATACGACGTGAATCTGAACACCGGTGCGCCGCTCGGGAAAACAAGCGAGATGATAACGGCCCATCAAACGGTTTTTCACGATCCCGAACACCCGTCGGCGATCATCCTGCCGATCATCGAAAGGTAATCGGAAGCGCCAACAACGGGGAAGCGGTATGCGGACGGTTTGGAAGCGTGAGGCGCGCGTCAGATCGTTTGCGGGGCTTGAAAAAGCAGGCGTTTATATCCTTTGGAAGGCGAAAAAATCCGCTAAAAGGTTAAGAAATCCGCGAACGTCCAAACAGGCGAATCGCTCCGGCATAAGCTGTTAATGTGTGGTGGTTTACCCCCACAAATCTGATTATAAAAAGGAGCGATTGACGAATGAGTTATGGTGGTGGCTACGGTTACGGCTACGGCGCCGGCTTCGCGTTGATCGTCGTTTTGTTCATTCTTTTGATCATCGTCGGCACGTCCTACGTTTGGTAATGAAAGTTCAAAACCACCCGAAACGGGTGGTTTTGGTTTCTCACGATGAAAAAAGCGTTCAGGCAAAGCCCTGAACGCTTTTTAACGGGAAAGAAGAAATCACTTTTCGATGGAAATGGCGAAAAACCGCTCCGCAACGTCCGGCGCGTCAGAACGCCCTGTGATGCGATTCCGTTCATACATGGCGGAGGATACGGCCGCACCCCATGCCGGCCGAGGCAGGGAACGGATGAGGCACTAATGCGTTCCTTCCCGACCGGTCCCGCTTCGCTAAGCATCCGTTCGTAAGCGCGGGCGAAGGCGCGCGTAAATCGGCAAAGCGAGGATGGAGATAATAATGCCTTTGATGATGTTAAAGGGCAAGATCGCCAGGACGATCAGGCTGATCAGATCATGGATCGAATGGTTGGCGGCCTTCGCGAGCTGCACCGCTTGTTCAATGCTGAAGCCTAGGAAATAGGCGTACAACGGAAAAATAATAAAGTAGTTGGCGACGCTCATGACGCCCGCCATGACCAAGGTTCCCGCTCCCATGCCGATGATGAGCGAGCGCAGCGTTTTCCTCTTATGATAGATGTAAGCGCTGACCACTATGAAGAGGCTGCCGGCAAAGAAATTGGCGGCTTCTCCGATGACGGATCCCATCACGAAAGCGTGGATGATATTCTTGACCGCTTCGACGACGACGCCGGCGAGCGGGCCGTACATGATGGCCGCGATGAGCGCCGGAATGTCGCTCAGGTCGATTTGCAAAAACATGGGAATGAGCGGCAGCGGGAATTGCAGATACATGATCAAATAGGCGATCGCCGAAAGCAAGGCGACGGTAATGTTCCTTCTTAAAGACATTTTTTTCATCAGATCACCTCATTTTTGATTCTTTGGGTCGGGTCTGATGATGGGCTGCGGCGGAGTGCGGACTTCGAACGCGTCGTGCCGAAAACTTTTTACATAATAAAAACGCCCAAGGGACATTCCCTTGGGCGTCGAAGTTTTCACGAAATACGAAACGATCGGCTCCGAAAAAGCGCAGCCGTGCTCATCATCCTTCTCCCATCCAGACTATACTGTCGGTTCCGGATTCTCACCGGATCCTGCCTTGACGGCTCGCGGACTTAGAGAGCAAGCTCTCAACACCGCCGGTCGGGAATTTCACCCTGCCCCGAAGGAATGTCTTTAATTTTCATATCCATTATAACCACCTGGAATCGGTACAGCAAGCAATTTGTTTCGCCTTTTGTCGGCGCGGCCGCGGCGGTTTCGGATTGCCCGTCAAAAGAAGGACGCACCAAGCTTTTGCCGCGGTTGAAAACGCCGCCTTATAGTTGATTATGCCCTGCCGATACGTAAGACGGGGATGGCCGGCCTGAAACATGGGCGTTTTTGTTCGGTTCTTCTTGATATCCTCGGGCGACGGGAACCTTGTCCCATATTCGTCAATATATTTAGCAGTGTCGTGCGATTGGAGCTACACGGCCGCCGTATTTATTTTCCACTATTTAATCAATTAATAATTTATAATCGAATAAGAGCTACCTCTGTCGGAGGGAAATCGATTTATATGTTTACCCATTTATATTTTGTGAGGCATGCCCATTCCGCCTATACACCTGATGAATACGGAAGGCCGTTATCTGAAAGAGGGCAGGCCGATGCCAAAAAAGTGACAGCAATACTTGAAAAGGAAAAGCTCGATGCCGTCATTTCCAGTCCTTATAAACGGGCGGTACAAACCGTAGAAGGCATCGCCGCATGCATCGGCAAAGAGATCGCCATTGAGCCGGCATTTAGAGAGCGGAAACTGTCCGCAAAGCCCGTCACGAATTTTGATCAAGCCATTGAAAAAGTCTGGCGGAATTTCCGCTTTTCCTGGGAAGGAGGGGAGTCCAATCTCGCCGCCCAGGAAAGGGGCGTGCAAGCCACTTTGCAGGTTTTGGAGAAATATGCGGGCCAAAACATCGTTATCGGCACCCATGGCAATTTAATGGTTCTGATTATGAATTATTTTGACAAGCGGTTTGATTTTCATTTTTGGAGAGCCCTTGATATGCCGGATATTTATCGATTGACTTTTCAATGCACGTCGTTAAAAGGCGTGAAACGAATTTGGCATCGTTCATCGGGCGGTTTCTAGCGCCGCCGTATCAGGATTTTAAGGGAAATTTTTGGGTTTTTAGCAAAATGCGGAAAGCGAAACGCATTAATTACGGCCGTTTGCGGAATTTCCCGAGAAACGCCATCATACGATGTATTGGCAAACTTGCGTCCTGTCCGTCCCAGGCAAAAGCGATGAGGCGCTGGCGATTCTAGCCCGCGCCCTCGAAAGCGGGATATGGTGGCATCCGCATTTGCTCGCCCATGATCCTGATTTGAAACCGCTGCAAGAATCAGAAGCCTTTAAGAAGATTATTAAACTGTGCCAAGAAAAATTGGAAAAGAACAAGGACGGCATTCCGGCGCGGCTTTTCGAATACGGCAACCCGGACGCGAAGGCGGCGATTTTTTCCTTGCATTGGCGGAATGCGAATGTCGAGGAATTTGCGTCTTATTGGCTTGATGAGCGACCGACCGCTACCTTTTTGGTTTTCCGCAATCGTCGCAAAGCTGCGGCTATAAGGCGTATTGTTGGGATGACCGCGAGACCGCATGGAAAGATATCGAGCGGGCTTATGCGGAATTTAAAAAACGCCGCGCGTTCGATACCGCCATCCTTGCCGGCGCTTCCCGAGGCGGGGTTCTCGCCGTCGAGCTCTATTTTTCCGCGCCCCGTTTTTGGACACAAGCGGTTTTATCGCGGCTGTTCCCGCCATTAAAGACATCTCCTCAATAGAAAAATCGATAAAAGAAAAGAGAAGGAAGGATTTAAAAGGCAGCTTGATCACGGGGGACAAAGACCCTTATTACCAGAAAAAGCTGGAGCTGGCGGCGCTTTTTGAAAAAGCGGGAATCCCGTGCCGATGCGTGGTAAAGGAAGGAATGGGCCATGTTTTTCCCGATGATTTCACCGTTTTGCTCGAACAAGCGGTTGAATTCCTCTTGTGACCGGGCATCTGTCGGCAAATGGAATCATTCGTATATCGAAACGACTGTTTTTGTAGACGCGATCTATCACCTTTTATAGGGGGGATGGGCAACGGTTCGCTTAGCATTGCTTTCGCTATTCCCATTCTTGCTCGCGAAAAAACTGCCTTATGGGCATATGGCCATATTGTGTTCAGCCGCTTTTTTCTTCGACTGAAGGCACGTCTGCAAGAAAACGCCCCACCTGTCTAATGAGGGGGCTTGACGGCAAAGGGCGTTGGCGTGTTTTCTTTCTTGAAAAGGAAGCCTATAGGGTTTTCTTGGCGTAAATGCGACGCGATCTTGTCTTCGTGTTCTGACCGCCAATGCTCAAGGGCGATAATACATGTACGGCCAAAAAGTGTTGAAGGGCGCTTTATTCCGTTTTTTGGCGCTCCCGAAATTTCCGCACTTTAATGAGGTTTCCGCACGTTTTGTCGTCGCAATACCGCTTCGAGCGGTTCCGCGTGTTGTCATAAAACACCCATAAACAATCCTTGTTTTCACAGATTTTGATGCGTTCCGGGTTCCCTTCAATCGCCGTTTGGATGAAAGAAGTAACGACGGCGTCCATGACCTGCGCCCATCCCTGTTGGGCGGCGACGGTCTTGAGGCGCCAGCCTTTTCCGTTTTCCCCTTTGACGATGGTGCGGATCACCGGCGTTTGTTTTAAGAAAGCATTCAGCCCGTCGACGTCCGCTTGATTAATTTGTTCCCCCGTTGCCAGCTTTTCCGTGAGCTGTTGCAAAAATGTCCGCAAGCGGACGAGGGCTTTCAGTTCGTCCGGCCCGGCCGGCACCGGCGCCTGAAGCTCCCATTTATTAAGAAATTGCGTTTGCCAGTCCCGTTGGCCAAGCCGGTCTTCCGGAGGTTTCCCGGTTCCGCGCCAATCCCGCCAAACGCTGTTCAAAAAATCCGTCCAGAGCAAATCCATAAAAAATCCTCCTTGCCGTATTGACCGGAAGCGGGGCTTTCGGTATGATATTTTTGTAACTACCTAATTAACTATTTGGTGGTTACAAATGAATGAACCATTATTTCTTATTGTAACGAGTAACGCCCGTAAATGACAATTTCAAGGAGGTATTGACATGGAAGCGTCGCGTTTGACCGTCCTTCAGTTGCTCAGAGAGTATAGCTGGGACAAGGAATCGTGGTTTTTGCCGTTGGCTTCCGCCATCGGAGGCATCACATCCGAAGAAGCCTCATGGCGGCCGCCGGGCGGAGGCAACACCATTTGGCAAACATTGAATCACCTCAACTTTTACAATGCGCGTATCCTTGAAAGGTTAAAAGGCCGCACGCCGGCCCCTTTGTCCGTCACGAATACGGAAACGTTCGGAGAACCTGGTGACCCGAATGACGCCGCCGGATGGCAAGAGACGGTTCGCCGCGCCCGCCAAATCGCGGAAGACATTCGTGAAGCGCTGAACGGCATCACGGAGGCTGAATTGGACAACGATGGCCTTGGCGAAGCGCTCACGGCATGGGTCATGCATGATGCCTATCACACCGGACAAATCGTTTTGCTCAGGAAAATGCAAGGCACTTGGCCGGCTGAACGGGAATAACCCGCCGACACAATGATGCCGGATTTGCGTCCGCCTAGCCGGATCGGTGTTGCCGCCTTGTGATCATCATGATGTGGATGGCCGCTTCTCATGCGGCTTTTTTGTTTGCCCCTAGTAAAGACAGAGATGAACGCGACAACTCGAAAGATCGGCATTTGTACGTCGATAGACGTTACCAATATTGGTTTTATCGGAAGGAAGGGGGGAGCGAAAAGATTACTCCTCATCATTTCAAAAGTGAAAGAGAGAGTACGAAAAAAATAGGGGTAAAGCAAATCTATTCATGACGCTCTTTATCCCAATTTTTATCGTTTTGCCAGTTATACGTGTCTTTAAAGATATTGAGCTTATGATTGTAGATTTGGATGACATGAGGAGAAAGTCATTTGATTTCTGGTTCGCTTCGATCATACTCGTAATAAATGGTCTTCGGCGGTTTATCTTTTTGATGATTAAAAACAATGTCGACGCGGATGGCTGTTCGGATCGTTGCCCCGCCGTTATTAATTAAAAACGCTCTTGCCGTATAGGCGTGAGTGGGCGAATCATACGTTTTGATCAGTTTTCCATGCGGTGCTTCTTCAAGTGTTGTATGCGATAGGTCATAAATGCCGATAAAAATGATAATTAAGATGAGGGCGGTTAGAAAAGCAAAAATTCTTTTTTTAGTTGTTTTCTTCTTTCTCCCCATCGTTTATCCGGCCCTTCTTAAAAATAATAATAAATTCGGTCAAGTCTTTCTGTTTATATTAATATCCCTTACGATATAAGCCCATAATGTTTCTGAATCTTGGTTTCGTTAAAATCGGAGCTGAACCACTTTATATAGAAGTGAAGCAAATTAAAACCAGCAGCTTGCTGAGAATAAATGAGTCATGGTTGTTACCTCAAAAATTCAATAACCGTTGATGATATTTGCAGTCAGATTTCCGGGGATGAGATCAAGCGATAAAGGCCGTCCAAGTGAAATTTCTTTTTTTCGACCCGATGGAAGAAAGCAATACCTAATAGAAAGGCAGAGCCCCTAGCGATCAATATTGAAAGTAGTCCTATTTTTCCGTAAATAACTTGGTATAATAAATGCAAATGGATTGGCAAAAGGAGCAGAAAAAAGCATTGGGCAATAAAAATGTTCATCACGAAGCATTTATGGAGTTTATCCGACCTTATCGCTCTGACTTGTCCAAATATTGCCGGATGATGGCGGGAAACCCTTGGGACGCTGACGATCTTTTTCAGGAAACGTTGATCAAGGCCTACCAATCATCGGCTTCCCTTGGTGAACATCCGGCTCCAAAAGCGTATTTGTTCCGGATCGCGACGAATGTCTGGATTGACCACTGCCGAAAACATAAAGTGCCTTTGGATAGATATGAGGACGAGCGGTTCGCGGTTCAGACGCACGCCCTTGAGTATGAGGTGCGTGAAGCATTGGAAGAACTATTATGCCTTTTGCCGCCGCGCCAAGTATCTGTGTTGCTGTTGACGGACGTCTTCGGATTTAGCGCACGGTCGGCGGCCTCGATGATGGAGATGACCGAAGGCGCCTTGAAAGCGGCATTGCATCGCGCGCGAACGACTTTGAAACAGGCAAAGGAGGAAGAAGAACAGATACGGTTCCGTTTGCGTTCGAAAAGCGTTGCCGAATTGGTCGACATCTTTTTAAAGGCGTTTCAGCAGAAAAATCCGGCTGCTGTCAGCCGGGCGTATCATGCGCTTCAATATCACGGCGTTGAAGTCATGCGGGTGTTGAACCGGGGAACGGTTTCCTTCCGTTTTGAAGATCCGGACGGCAATGTGTTTACCGTTGTCGCCCGAGACGAAAAATATTTTCACAATGATCAGGAATGACCGTATCTTTTTGTGTTTGTGCTCCGTTATATCCTATGAATCGATTATTTTTAAGGAGTTGTGGTGAAATGGCATTCGTAAAAAGAATCGATACGGTTTTTGTCCCTGTAACGGATTTGGAAAGGTCGGAGAGGTGGTATTTGGAGATGTTCCCTTTTAAAGTCACCTTTCGAAGCGGCGACGGCCGTTACGTCGGATTCAGCTTTAAGGACCACCATCCTCTTCAAACCGGGCTTTGCATTTATAAAGCGGAAAAAGTCGTAAAGTCGGAACATGAGACGTTCAATTTTTTCACCGAAGACGCGGAGGGATACCACCGCTTTCTCCAAGAGCGGAATGTTAAAGTCACCGATATTCATGTTGACGGCAACACGAGATTTTTTGAATTTTATGATCCGGATGGCAACCGAATGAGCGCCGTCGCTTTTCCTGAGTAAGACAAAACGGGAAGGGGAAAACCTGCTAGCGGCAATGGGAGCCAATGTCGGTTTCAAATGGTGGGTTCCATAAGACAGATTGTTTTTAATGATCAGAATTTTTGTGTAAGAAACCTTTGCTAGAGTAATGAAGTCGACAAAATCCGAAATTGAAACATGATTCGCAAAGTTTGTGAAAAAAGTCAAGGATAGAGCGTTGCGGCGATGGCCGTTTAAAGAAACGTCCTATTTTAGTTCCAACGCGTTAGTCATGGATAAACAAGCTCCGGAATCACCGGAGTTTTTTCTTTTGACGCCGTAAATTAAAAGGAAAAGCAAGTAAATGAGTCGCATGCTGTAGAAATGTTGGAATAATCATACAAAAGTAGGAGGTCGAGACTCATAATTTTTATAATTCCTATTTTTTTCGGGATAGGATTGGGTTTGCCAAGGTTTTACTATTTAAAATAAGGATTTTTCTAGAAACATCCATTAAACCGCTCAAAGGCAACGCCCTGTTTCTCAGCAATTTTTATGAACGAAACGAGAACAACCGCGACATCCGTTCTATGACCATTTTGGCTTGAGGGAGGTGGCCTGGGGGCAATTTTGAAAGGGTTTACAATAAAGGGCATCCTTACGTCCTTTTCATTGTAAAATCCTCTTCGTTTACCGCGGCATGGGGGAAACAGCCTCGAAGGAGGTGATGTCGCTGTTTAAATGCGGCCGCTGTAAATGAAGGCTTGGTATGAAATTTAAACAGAAGGGGGCGTTCAAAATTAAAAGAGCATTTTCCAAAGCAGCCAAAGTGATGCTTGCTATTGCATTGGTCCTGCTTTATTCCGGCGCAAGGTTGGGTACCGCGAGCGCCGCGGGCGGAACGAATGGTTCAAGCGGGATGCATGAAATCTCGAAAACGATTCAATATCATTGCGCCAGCGTCACGAGTTTTGACATGCCCGTCACCATCAAGGCGACCGTCCCGGATTCGGTCAAACCCGGCGAAACGTTTATGATTAAAAACTCTTCAAGCACGGTGACGTTGCCGGCAGATGTCGTCTCGACTTTAAAAACTGTTTTGCATGCGGACACCATCTCAGGTCAGGCGACACTCTTTGAAGTCAAATCCACAAACACAGATAAAACCGTGAACGTGGCGAATCCGCCGATTCCCATTCCCGAAACCGTTGTTCCTGATTTCGGGCCACTAACGTTTTCCGTCCCGGGTGAAGGCGGTGTCGATGCAGGACCGTATACCGCGGGTCAATCAGGCGAAATGGCATTCTACGCCGGAAATATCAATACCACAATTATTGTCCATAACGCGCTCGGAGACACCCCAATTCCCGCTAATTGCTCTCCTGTCGAAGGTGCAGATACGAAGATCAATACCGTACCCATTCAAGAAGAACAAGTGGACCAACCGCCGGTCATCACTTTAAAAGGCGATAATCCGATGACCGTTGAACTTGGCAATACGTTCCTTGATCCTGGCGCCAAGGCAACCGATGATGTCGATGGTGATTTAACAAATAAAATTTATGTAGATGGGTATGTCGATACTTTGCATTTAGGATCCTATAAGTTGACCTATAGGGTCACCGACAGCGCCGGGCACAATACCTCTGTCGAGCGAACGGTCAATGTCGTAAAACCCGAAGGAACCATCGCATACAATTGTACCGTACCTCTTGATTTGGGATTGGGTGAACCTATTGAACTTAATTTTGACATGCCAATAACCGTCAAAGGCACGACGCCGAAATCCGTCCAACCCGGAGCGGACGTCAAGATTACCGATGCCCAAACCGTCGTTACTATACCTGCCGACATCATTACAGTGATGAACCAATTAGGTGGCACAACATTAACCGGCACAACCGATGAATTTATATTAAAAAGCGACAATCCTGAAATGACAGTGGATGTGGCAAAGCAACATAACATCGAAATTCCCGAAACGGCCGTTCCGTCATCGGGTTCTCTGACTATTACCGTCCCGAATAAAGGATTGGAAGTGACCGGATTCAAGGCCGGAGATCAAGGGGTTATGCATTTAAACGCTGGTGAAATCAAAACCCATATGGTGTTTGCGGGAGCGCAGGTTCCAATAGTGGATGCGACATGTAATCCGATAGACGGCGAAGACACGACGGTCAACACCATCACGATCGACGGGGAAAAACCGGCGCTTACTTTGAATGGCGACAACCCGCTGACCGTGGAATACGGCAGCACGTTCCATGATCCGGGCGCTAAGGCCATCGATAATGTCGACGGAGATCTCACGAATCAAATCCAAGTCACGGGCGAAGTGGACACCCACAAATTGGGAACCTACACATTGACGTATACGGTTTCCGACAATGCCGGCAACACGGCGACAGCGGAGAGGACCGTCAAAGTCGTCGATACCGAAAAGCCCAAGATCACATTAAAAGGTGACAACCCGATGACCGTTGAACTCGGCAGCACCTTCGAAGATCCGGGTGCGACGGCCACCGACAATGTCGACGGGGATCTCACCGATAAAATTCAAGTCACGGGCGAAGTGAACACCGATGAATACGGCACGTACACGGTCACCTATTCCGTGACGGACAGCTCCGGCAACACGGCGACGGCGACACGGACGGTTCACGTCGTCAAGTCCTCCGGAACGGTCAATCCCGGTGATAATGAAGGAACAAAAGTTTACCCCGGTGAACAGGTGACCATTGGCGATTCCGGTGCCGTTTTGACGATGCCGGACGATTTGCCCGTGGGGACGACTTTGAAAGTCACGGATGTCAGCAATAGTGACGAAGTGGTCAATGCCCCTGATTTAATCCTTGCGGGCGAAGTCTATCACTTCGACATCCAATATCCGGACGGCCAAGCTCCAAAAGGTAAATTCACTTTGACCCTGACTTACGACGCCGCCAAGTATTCGCCGGATCAAGTCGATATCTACTATTACAATGAAAAAACGGGCAAGTGGGAAAAACTCAACGGAAAAGTCGATCCGGAAAACGGTACGATCACGGTTGAGGTGACCCACTTCTCGACATACGGCGTCTTTGCCAAAGCGGATAACAGCGGCGGAGACAACGGCAACAATGGCGGCAACGATAACGGGGACAATGGCGGCAACAATAATGGCGGCAGTGACAACGGAGGCAATGGCGGAAACGATAACGGCAACCATGGCAACGGCGGAACCGGCAATGGCAACACCGGAAACGGCGGTAACAATGGCGGTTCCGGAAACGGCGGCAACGATAACGGCGGCAGCGCCAGTGGGGGCAACGGCCAAGGCGGCCAATTGCCTGAAACGGCAACCATGAACCCGATTGGCATCGCCTTTGGCTTTATCTTGGCGGCTATCGGCGCGTTCATCTTGGCCAGAAAGAAAAAACTTGCACGATAGGGTGATTCGGCCATGAAAAAAATTGGCTTTGTCCTTTTGATCGCAGGGATCATGATCATGGTGTGGTTCGGTTACGGCCAATGGAAAGCGGTTCAATCGGCCCACACCTTGAATGAAAATGTCTCCAAAGCCTTTGATAAAGGGACAAAGCCAAAAGCTGATGGCGGGGCGAATTCACAGGCGGCGGGACAAGAGCCGCCGCCTGTTCCCCATTATAAAACGGGAGAACGGGTCGCCCGGCTTTTCATCCCTAAAATTAAGGAATCGTATAATGTTTTTTGGGGAACCGACAAAAAAACGCTCGAAAAAGGTGCCGGCATGTATGTGAGCCGGTGGACCGTGCCGCCCGGGTACGGCGGACATACCGTCATCTCCGGACATCGGGATACCGTCTTTCGCCCCTTAAAAGATTTAAAAAAAGGCGACATGGTGTATGTCAACTATAAGGGCGTAGATTATCAGTACGAAATTAAAAAAATATGGATTACGAATGCCGATGACCGCACGGTAATTGTAAAAAAAGACAAGCCGACACTTACATTGACGACCTGCTATCCCTTTTATTACGTGGGCAATGCCCCGGATCGCTACATCATTCAGGGTGAACTCGTCAAGAAAGGTGATTTGTTGAAGGACCATTCATTAAAATAGCTCAATGCCCAGTTTTACGCGGAAATACATGAAGGATTCATGGCGCAGGCACACATACCGCATCTTTGGGTATGTGTGTTTTTTCCTAATGGGAGGGGGATTGGATGATGAGAATCGTAAAGCGCTCCGTGCAGCCGATACGGCTTCTGCTTGTGCTGCTGCTGGCACTAATGCCGGCCGTTGCCGCGGCCAAATCCGGCGATGAAACAAATTATAAACCGACGCTCAATTATGTGGCTTTGGGGGATTCCTTGGCGGCCGGGTTTTTAAATTCCGGTTCCGTGGGCGAGGGGTATCCCGTGTACATCAAGCGATCGTTGGAGGATGAACTCGGCTATTCCGTTCATTTAAGCAATGAAGGCGTCGGAGGCTATCGGACGGTCGATGTTTTGAAACAGTTGGAAAATGAGACGGTCAAGCGTGAACTCATCGAAGCGGATCTCATCACGCTTGATATCGGGGCCAATGATGTTCTTCAGAAAGTGGGAACCTCGCCGGATACGAGTGATCCCAATGTGATCGCGGCAGTCACTCAAGCGATTCAAGAAATCCAGTCCAATTTGGACGTCATTTTAAAGGAAATCAAAGAGCTGAATCCCGACGCGCCGCTATATGTCATGGGCTATTACAACGCCATACCTTATGCGGATGGCCAGGATGCGATTGTGCTGATGATCAATGCCTTGAATTCGGTTATCAACGGTGAGGCGAAAAAGTTTGAAGCCGAATTTGTGCCCACTTTTGATTTGTTTGCCGGGCATTACGAACAATATTTGCCCAATCACAATAATATTCATCCGAATGCGGACGGTTATAAGGTGATCGCCGGCCGGTTCCTGGAGAAAATCATCCCGTTTTTTGCGACGGAGATTGTCCCCGGTGCGGAAACGCCGGTGCATGCGAAGCAAAGAGTGACGATACAAGGGACCAAAAACGTGATCACGCTGCCGTCTGACCTGCCTGTCGGGACCACTTTGATGGTGACGGACGCCAGCCAAAGCGATGCGGTCACGAGCAACGCAGGTTTAAAGCCGGCGGGTGACGTTTATCGATTTGATTTTAAATATCCGGACGGGACCAGTTCCAAAGGCCCGTTCATCCTGACGATGGGCTACGATGCCGATCGCTATGCGAAGGATCAGGTGGATATTTACTCCTATAACGAATCCAAAGGGATGTGGGAGGAACAGAACGGTACAGTGGATGAAGCGGCTGGAACCATCACCGTCAGCCTCTCCCATTTTTCGACTTACGGCGTGTTTGCCAAGATCAACGATGGATCAAATCATCACGGCGGAGAGCCCGTTGATAACGGAGATAGCGATAACGCCGGCTCCGGCGGAAACAATGACAACACTGGCCACCATCCTGGCACCCATGACAACAACGGCCAAAGTTCTGGCAGCCATAACAGCGCGAGCCCCGGCAACGGCGGTGCTGAACAAGGCGGCCGGCTTCCGGATACCGCGAGCCCCAACGCGCCGTTCATATTGTTCGGGTTCTTGTTGGCAGCGGCCGGAGCGGTGCTTATATGGAGAAATAAAAAGTCTTTAAATTAGGAGATATGAATGGATCGGTAAATCATGACGCCGGCTCCTCCATGGCTTGAAGGGGGCCGGCGCCTTTGTTTTAATGGGCATCCCGCATTGGCCATGGAACGGATCGCTGTACTTAGCGTTTGCTGTTTTTCGGTCGTGGTGGAGGCGCTGCCGTCGCCGTCGACTCAAATTCAAAGGCGCTTTCACATGGTGCTTTGCCATTGTTTGAATCGCCGTGCGCCTTTCAAGATGTCATGGCAGTGCCGCCAGCTCCTCCCTCATTTATTGAGGTATTCAATAAGCCTTTGCATCGCGATAGATCCCCATTTCATTTTCGGAACGGGCGGATTTGGGGGTTCCGGCATGACTCGGCGATGGGATGATGGGGCGGTGTACAAAAGTCGGGGAGCGCCAATGTGCGGCTTAGAAACCCCTATTTTTGTCGGGATAGGTTTGTGATGATGAATGCTTTATAATGGCAACAAAGTATTTATATTCTGAATAAAATGCCATAATGATGGTTTTCCAACAGGCAAGGCTTGTGCGGTTTCACTTGTCCGGCCGAAACTATGTGAAGGAGGAGCAATTTTTAAATGGGTGATGCGGCGCTGACAATCGGTTATACGATAAAAAAGAAATTTTTTATAGCGCTTCTCGTCGGATTATTGATGCTCGGCGGAATGGCGGCGGTCTTTGGCGTGACCGGCACGGCGTTCGCCCTGCCGTTGGGCGGGATGGGGGATTTCCATGTCCAATTTGATAAATTGGAGGGAAAAGGATTTGTATTGATGCCGCAAATCGGGAAAACGGGAGATTCCGATGCCGCGCCTTTAGTGAGGAACAAAATTGACAGCGCAACGGTGTACGGCTTGCACATTTACAAGGATCTCAAATTGCCGACGGGAAAATGGATCCGAATCAATATCAACGGATCGCAGCCGACCACCATCAAAGGCCTCATACAGGATGCCCGGTTTATTGACGCGAATTTACAGTTTAATAATTTGGCCGTCGAGCAGCATAATACGTCCAAGATGTCAAGCGAAGAAGCCTTTACCAACAATTGGGGACAATCCGCGGACAGCGTGACGATTACGGACGGAAAAATTGTAACCGATTACTTATTTCAAAATATGGTTAATTTGCAAGGGGCGAAAATTTCCATCCAAAGCATTTCCGGCCCCGATGAAACGGCGGATCAAGCGAACGCGGGCGGCGCGGCGGCATTGGGAGACGGCGGCGGCGACGGCGGTTCCGGTTTGGGCGGCAAGCTGCCGTCAACGGCGAGCAATGGTTTCATGATGGTTTCGATTGGTATCGCCTTGGCTGCGATCGGAACGGTGATCACCTTAAGAAGGAAACGCGTCAACGGGCTGAGGAAATCTTAAAAAAATCGATCGGTGTAGCTTCCTAGGACATCGGAAAACGTCAAGACTCATACCGGTGAGGTGAAGAGAGTGGAAACAGGCAAGCCTATCGGAAGGACAGTCAAAAAGAAATTTATGGCCGCCCTTTGTGCCGGATTGTTGGCGCTCGGCGGTATGGTGACGGTTTTTGGAATGACCGGAACCGCCTTTGCCTTGCCTCTCGGCGGGATGGGAGATTTTTATGTCCAGTTTGATAAGCTGGAAGGCTCGGGATTTCAATTGCTTCCGCAAGTCGGAGAAACGGGCGACTCGGACGCCAGCCCCATGGTGAGGAACAAAATTGAGGAAGCGACGGTGTATAATCTGCACATTTATAAGGACTTAAAGCTGCCGACCGGAAAGTGGATCCGGATCAACATCAAAGGAACGGAGCCGACGAAAATCAAAGGATTGATCCAAGACGCCCGTTTTATTGAGGCTAATTTGCAATTCAACAATTTAGGCATCCATGAGCAGAACACGAATGATTACACAAAAAATTGGACGCAAACGGCGGATACCGTCACCATCACTAATGCAAAAATTGTCACCGACTACTTGTTCCAAACCATGGTCAATTTGCAAGGCGCCAAGATTTCCATTGAAAGCATCGACCAACCTGAAACGACTGAAAGTCCATAGTCCCATGAAGCGATCACCATGTATCGAGGAGGGAAGCCGCCATGGGCGACGCGGCTGCCAAGGCTGAAAAAAAACAAGAAAGGTTGGAAAAGGCCCGGGCAAAATTGGAAAAACGGCTGGAAAAATTGGAGAACGCGGGCAAATTTAAAGCGTGGAGAAGCCGCCGGCCGTTTTGGGGGGCGACTTTCTCGGTATTGGCAGGGCTGTTGATTTTATATATTCCCATCCAGCTGTACGCGATTGCCTTTGTCCCCGGCAGCTTTGCTTTCATCGGGCTGCTGTTCGGCGGCCTTGTGTTGATCTTAGGCGTTCTTTCTTATATATTCCCGCAATTCTCGACCGTTCTTGGCGTGATCACGATGTTCCTGTCCATTCTTTCCATTATGGGCGCTCTTGGCGGATTCTTGCTCGGCACCCTTTTTGGCCTGATCGGCGGAGCGCTTTGCATCGGTTGGGAAGAGCATGTGATCGCTCCGGACGCCAATGGCCCGGACCAAATGAACCGGCCCGATAAAGGGGAAAAGGCGAAAACGAATCCGATTGATACGAGCGAAGTCGCTAGTTCAAGTTCTTCAAGCTAGATTTCTGCTTGCGGCGGATCCGGCGGGGAAAGAATGGCGGGCAAGGGGATTGTGATATGAAATCTAGTAAAAAGCTTCATAAACGCCTCATCCTGTTTGGATGGATGATTGTTTTTATAATAGGTATTTGTTTCCCGTCGTTTTCGCCGAGAATGGCATTGGGCGAAGGCGAAGACGACGGCTCCGACAACAGCGGCGGTTTTTTGATTGAGGCGGATAAAGTCGAAGGCACAATCGATGTTATGAAGATCCTTTCACAAGGCGAAGCGGATATCGGCGAGGGGAAGATATACGGGTTAACCATCACCAAAAAGTTAGAAACCGCGGATAAAGGGACGCTTGTCATCAAAATCAAATCCCAGGGCCCCATTGACGTTGAAAACTTAAAAGGGAAATTAATGGGAATGCCGGGGTTGGGCGGTGTTTGCAATCCGAGCCGACCGGATTGGGTGTGCATGACAGGCGTCAAAATGACATTAAGCGAGCAAACGGCAGACGCCATTTCCCTGCCGAACGCGACTGTTGAGACGTGTTTTGATGGGCAATGTGAAGACGCCCGTTTAGAATCGAAATCACAAACCTCGGGCAAAACCTTGGATGAAATCGAGAAAGAAATGGCTTTGCTCAAGGAACAATTGGATCAGGTGAAAGCGCGGATTCAGAAAGCGAAAGCGTTGGCGGAAACGGCTGCCAATGAAAAGCAGACCGCGTTGTTGCAGCAGCTCTTGAAAGAAGCGCAAGCGGCCGCGGACTCGCCGAACGAACTGGAGCCGCTCGCGAAACAAATCGGTGAAAGATACAACGGGTTGAATCAAAGCGCCAGCGCGTGGGGGGCTGCTTTGGAGGAAGCCGATCAGTGGCTCAAGCAAATCATGGTCACGATTGAACAAGATGAAAACGCCTTTGCTTCCTTCACCGGGCAGAAACCGGGCAGCGACGCCAAAAAAACGGGTCAAAACAAGCAGACAACCGACATTGCCCCACCCCTGAAAAACTTGGAACAACGTTTAAAAGAAATCCAAGATGAGGCCAAGTCCCTGCAAGGCGAGATAAAAGCCCTGCAGACGCAAAGGCAGAGCTTCATGGACCGTTTGGCCGGATTTAAGCGGGATATTGGCGAATTGCAGCGTGACATCAATCAGAACAAGGATCAATATTCGGAAGAACAATTGAAACAAATTCTTCAATTTTTGGCCGTCGGCTCATCCGACGAAGGGATGGCATCTGCGCCATCCGGCCATTCAGCCGACGAATCCGGCGGAGCATCAGGCAGTCATCGGACAAATAGCGGGGACGAAAACGGCGGGAAGGAGCAAACCGGCCATCCGGGACAAGGCGATCAAGCCCGATTGGAGCAACAGCTCGAAGCAGCGATCCAGAACGGGAAAAGGCAAGCAGCATCCATTCAGCCGACATTGGATGAGGCAAAGGTTGAAATCAATCAGATGGAACAGCTGGCGGGCGACCTTTCCGAACGGCACTTGTTCATCCTGAATACTTTGAACGCCAAAAAGGCCGATCAATTTGAAGCCGTTTTAGACGCCTTTCAAAAAGATGTGGCTGGCTTAACCGAACCGGTTAAGGGATTAAGGGCCACCCTTTCCAAGGCGGAAGCGCTGCAAAACAAGTTAGGGAAAGAAAATAAAGATCTCCAAGAGTTACAGGCGGTTTTCGGCCAGATTGAGGCTCTGAATAAAAGGCTCAAAGATGGGGTAAAAAAGAAACTGGAGGCCTTGCCGTATTTTGAGAGGGTCCATGATTTTATCGAGCGGATGGATAAGATCCTTGAAGAATGGGATACCTGGTAAAGGTTGAACATACTGCCTTTTCGTATTTAAAAACCGGCGCGTTTCGACCAAGCGCCGGTTTTGTTATGTGCAGGATACAAAAACGAGCCACGATGTCGGGTCATCGTGCCCATTATCTCTCCCGTATGAAAATTTTCGGGTTGGCATCCGTTGATCGGGAAGACAAAACCATCCGCACATGTTATAAAATGCAATAATCTTTTTTATTTTATAGTCAAAAAGGTTCCTTTCACCATTCGGGTTGAATTTGCCATGATCATTGGAGGATGGCCATGAAAAAGTTTGCCGTTTATCTTGCTTCAGGGGTGTTGACGACGATCGCCGCAAGTTTTATCGCCGGCCTGAAACGAAATGCCGTGCCTGTGCAGAAACGGGCCGAAGCTTTAGATATGGCTGAAGCCCCGAATATCAAAGCCGTCAGTTCGGAAAATGGAAGCCCCGGCAAAAAGGTTTACGGCCTCCCGTTTTTCCCATTCGATGGTTGACCGGCAGGAACTTATCCAGCCAGCGGCGAAAATAGATAGAGCGAAATTCAATGCTTCGTGGGGGAAGTTTATGAAACTCAAAATCATCCATACCAACGACGTGCACAGTCATTTTGAAAATTTTTCAAGAGCGGCTTCATTGATCCGAAAACTGAAGGACGAACACACGCTGCTCCTTGATGGCGGTGATTTTGCGGATTTTAAAAGCATCGAGCTGCGCGGGACGAAGGGAATGGCCGCGGTTGAATTGTTGGAAGCTCTCGGTTACGATGCTTTGACGATCGGAAATAATGAGATGTTCAACGGTGTCGATACGCTTGAGCATATGGCCACCCATAGCCGGTTTCCGTTTATCAGCAGCAATCTTTTCAAAAAGGATCGCACGAAAATCAATGGCGTGGTGCCCAGTGCGATTATCGAAAAAGGCGGATGCCGCATTTTGATCACGGGGGCTTCTCCTGATTTGGGCGTTTTCAACGACGGGCTGGGCATTTATGTCCCTTCATACAAAGAAGCCATCTACGAAGAAATCAAAAGGAATCAAGGGAAATACGATCTTTGCGTCGTTTTGAACCACGTGGGAACGGCGGCGGATGAGGAACTTGCCCGGGAAATAAGCGAAATCAATGTCATCTTATCCGCACATGACCATAAGCTTTTTTCTGAAGCCAAAAGGATCAACGGAACCATCTTGAATAGTGCGGGATGTTACGGGGAATATGTCGGCGTTCTGGAGCTGGAAGTTGCGGATGGCATGGTCGAGTTGCTGCATTCCGCGACTCTGTCCACCGCCGAGATGGATGCGGATGATGAGGTCATGGCGATCTTAAAAACGAATAAGGCGAAAGCGGTGGAAGCCTTAAGCCGTCCGCTTTACGCCATCGATCGTCCGCTTTGGCACGATGTCATTGAAGAAAATCCGCTCACGAACTTGATTGCGGATGGTTTAAGAGACATGTTGGCGTGCGATATCGGTTTAATCAACAGCGGGATCGTGAACGCCGGCATTTTCCGCTATTTAACCGAAAAGAAGTTAATTGAAGTCTGCCCGTCCCCGTTAAATCCCACCGCTTTTGAAATTAAAGGGAAGGATATCCGAACGGCTTTGGAACAATCGCTCGATGTCCAAGTCTGCCTGGCGGACGGCAGAGGCCCCGGGTTTAGAGGAAAGTATGCAGGACGGCTGCATGTCTCCGGCGCCACCGTGATCCATGACGGCACCCATGTCGTCGAAGTGCTCGTCGGAGATCAACCTTTAAGAGACGAAGCGTGGTACACGGTGGCGAGTTCCGATTACTTGCAACGCGGTTCAGGCTATCCGTCGCTGGCGCACAACCGCAATGCCAAATATCGCGCCGAAGAAATCCGCGATGTCATCAGGTTGTATGCGTGGGACCCACATTTTATTGAAAAGGCCTATATGAATAGATGGAAAGAGCGGCAAACCGTTCGCACCGTCGGACAGAGCAGGGACGAAGCGGACAGAAATAGGATAGGGAGCGGTTTCCGTTCATAAAGGGTGATTCCAGTTATTTTGATCATAAGTGAGATTCGTATGGATCCAAAATTTAGAAAAGACTTTTATACATCATTGGCTCTTTTAAGGATCGCCCTCATCGTTTGACTCGTTCTACTCGTTTTAAAATGACGCTTTTATTCCTGTTTTCAATAGTTGGTTATTGGGGCGGCTCCTTCTTCCGCCTTCTTTATGGCGACACGCCGGGTAAAAACTGATCGGAACGCTCCGAGATGGGCGCCGAGGTTTTTTCGGGATCGCCAAGCAGGTATTGTGCCCTTTTTACAATACCTGCTTTTTGTTTATTGACGGACCTATCACCAAGTTGCCGATGATACCGTCCATGGCCAATCCATCAGCCATTATGGAACATTGTGAGGAATCGGCTATTTAGTACCGAAATATTAATTTTTATAAAAATCAGGAGGCAATAACTGCAAATGCAGTTATTTTTTAAGAAAGTTTAGATTTATTGAATTCTCGCTGATTTACATTGAATTCTTGGTTGATTTCGTTGAATTGTTCTTAGTTTTCGTTGAATTCACCCTGCATTTCATTGGATGGAGGAAAGGAGGACATCTAGGTTTTCCAAATTAACCATAAAAAACATTTAATTTTTCATTTTTAATGCAAAATGTAAATCAAAAGACATAGTTGCCGGGTTGGAGTCGTTCTTCCCGAGATTTATAGCGCCCGCTTTTTTTATGACTTCTTTCCAAAAAAATCGCCAAACGATTATTTTGCGATTCATTTCTGCGGTGAACTGTTCCTTTTTACAATGTGGCGTTTTTCAAAACAACCTGCTTGTTTCAGTCCCCATAAAATCGCATGTTCCTTGGGAAAATAAAAAGGAGCCGAATTTATTTACGGTGCGGCTTTTCAAACAGGAGTGTTTTGATTGACTTTTTCATTAGCAAACCGTACACTGAAAACGAATTAATTTTTCCTTAAGGAAACATTTTTTTATTAATAAAATAAAATAGAGTCAAGCAATATTTGCTTCGCTCGGAGGCTGTTGGGCCGCCCGCGGCTTTGTCTGAGACAAAAAACGATCATGCCGTTTGTGTGAGCGGGGCATGGGGGATGAGCGCATGGGGAGCAAATCGAGCTATTATCGTTGGGTAATTCCTCGTCAAATGAAAGGAACCGTTCCCGGCGCGTACAGCGCCTTGCGCGGAGAGACGAGGGGACTTAAGAGCATTTTGCCCTTTCTCGGACCGGCGTTTATCGCTTCGGTCGCTTATATCGATCCCGGCAATTTCGCGACCAACATCGCGGCTGGGTCAAAGTACGGTTATATGCTGTTATGGGTGATCGCCTGTTCCAATTTAATGGCGATACTCATCCAAACGTTGTCGGCCAAACTCGGCATCGCCACCGGCCAAAATTTGCCGGAGGTCGCCGGCAACCGCTTTTCTAAACCGGTGAATATCTTTCTTTGGCTGCAAAGCGAACTCGTCGTCATGGCCACCGATCTCGCCGAGTTTACGGGAGCTGCGCTCGGCATGTATTTGGTGTTCGGCCTGCCGATGCTGACGTCAGCCGTGCTCGTCGCCGTCCTATCCTTTCTCATTCTCATGTTGGAACAAAAAGGCGTGCGCAAGCTGGAAGCCGGGATCACCGCCATGGTGTTTGTCATCGTGTTCGCTTTCGCGTTTCAAATTTTCTTGGCACAACCCGATGCCGGCGCCGTAGCTCACGGGCTGCTCGTCCCGAAATTTCACGGCACGGAAAGCCTTTTGCTTTCGGCGGGGATTCTCGGGGCGACGGTCATGCCGCATGCGATCTATTTGCATTCGTCGCTCACGCAAAATCGGGTGGTCGGCGCGAACGAACTGGAGCGGAAAAAAATCTTTCGCTTCGAATTCATCGACATTCTGATCGCCATGTTCATCGCCGGCGCGATAAACGCGAGCATGCTCGTCATGTCCGCGGCGCTCTTTCACGAAAACGGCCTCCGCGTCGAAGACATCGATGTCGCGTTCCATGAACTTGGGCGTTTGGTTGCTCCGGTTTCCGCTTTGCTGTTTGGGGTCGGATTATTGTCCGCCGGCCTGTCGAGTTCCACGGTGGGAACGATGTCGGGCGACATCATGATGAAAGGTTTCATCAAGCGACGCATCAACATCTATTTGCGGCGATTGATCACGATGGTTCCGCCGCTGGCCATCATCCTCACCGGTGTGAATCCGTCGCGGGCGCTCGTCATCAGCCAAGTCATTTTGTCCTTCGGCATCGCTTTTGCGCTCATCCCGCTCATCTTGTTTACGAGCGATCGGCGCTTGATGGGGAACCTTGTCAATAAAAAAATCACGACGCTGGTCGCTTGGCTGATCGCGATGCTCGTCATCTCCCTGAACGTTTTCCTGCTTTATCAAAGCTTTTTTGCCTAATCGGTTTGAGCACGATCCGCCGAACAAGGCGGTTTTTTCTTTTATAAAAGCCTGTTTTTGTGTGGTTGAACGTTGTGCCTTTCTTTTCAACCGCCACATGGTGCCTCTGTACATGTGGCATCTTTCGTCGAGAATGCAGTATCAGTTACGGCGGCTTGGAAAAACTTGTTGGGAAACCGGTCGGCGCTGCGCGTGCCCACTGCAATCCGGATAGCGTCGGCGAGAACGGGGGCCTCGAGAATCCTCGAAATTCACGATGGCGGGGAATCCACTGAAAGCCATGGGGCATTCCAAGAAAAGCGGCGCCGGATTTTAATGAAAAACGATGCGGTTTTACGCGGAAGCTTTCTTAATTGGATGGAATCATGACCATCGGCCAGAAAAAGCTCCGGCGGCGTTCGGATGAAATTGGACGGCATAAGTTGTTCCGCAAAACGAAGGCGGACCCAAAAGGGGGAAAAAGCCCTTTTAGGTCCGCCTCTTTTTTTGACAGGCGTCTGCCGCGGACGGGCGATCCCGTCTTGTCCTGTCCGTTCCAGCGCGTCAGGTCGTCAGGACGAAATCGAGGATGAGCCCGAGCGACAAAAGCATGCCGAACAACGTATGCATTTGCGCCGTCGCCTTCATGGCGGGCATGAGCTGAATCGATTGCGTTTTGCCTTTAAACAGTTTGGCGGCTTGGAACGCCTTCGGCAGGCTGAAAAAGACGATTAACAGCCATGCGGATTCGACTCGGAAGAGCATCAGGCCGACGATCCAGATGTAGGCAACGGCGAACATCCCCGTCAAAAAAGCGACCGCCCTTTTTCGGCCGAGAAGGATGGCGAGCGTGCGCCGCCCTTTTTCTTTGTCGCCGTCAAGGTCGCGGATGTTGTTGGCCATCAAAATGCCGGCAACCAAGATGGCGATCGGCACGGCGAGGAGAACGCTCGTCATCGTGACGGTGCCGGTTTGAATATAAAAGGAGATGAGCACGATGATGAGCCCCATGAAAAGTCCGGACACCAATTCCCCGAAAGGCGTATAGGCGATCGGATAGGGGCCACCGGTGTAGAGATAGCCGGCCAAAATGCACACGGTGCCGACGAGCGCGAGCCACCAACTCGTGGCCATGCAGATGTACACGCCGATCAACATCGCGGCAAAGCAAAAAAGATAAGCGAGATTCAGTACGACTTGGGGCGGAATGCCGTCGCGGACGATGGTGCCGCCGATGCCGACGGAATCCGCGGTGTCGAGGCCCCTTTTGTAATCAAAATATTCGTTGAACATGTTCGTCGCCGCCTGGATCAACAGCGAGGCGACGAGCATCGCGATAAATAAAAGAATATGAATGCGGCCGTATGACAGCGCGATCGCTGTGCCCAAAATCACGGGGACAAACGATGCCGTCAACGTGTGGGGGCGAAGCAGCTGCCACCAAATCCGCCAACCGGTGTTTCTTTCTATGTTTGCCATGATCGTCTCTCCCAACAACCGATCATTTAATCATGTGACCGAAGTTCAATTCAAGTTTATGAGAATCCCAAAAGGGTGTCAATGATCACAACCGGGACGGGCAGGGCCTAGCCGCCTGCTTTGGAAAAACGGGGGCGATGAACGAAAGGCGTGGAAAATTGGTTTCATGACGTTCGCTGGCAATCGCTTGTTTCAGTCCGCCGCCAAGCGTCCCTGCAAAACGATCAGCTTTCGAGAGAAAGAGATCCATGAAAAGAAACAAGTATGCAACGGTAGGGACGAACGTAGGCGAAATTCAGAATCTTGATCGTCGCGGGTATTTTTCAATAAGATTGAGCGGCGGGAGGGGGCGACTGGTTAAATCGACCCGCGATAAGCGAATGGAAGCGATGATGAATCCATGTAACCTTTTCGGTAAGAAAAAAGGGGTGTAAAATAACAAAAAACTTTGAAATAATATCCAACGTATAATATATTGGAAAAAAGCGATCAATTTGGCGGTAGTGTGATCATTTAGTTGTGAGTTTTAGAGAGTGGGGGAATATGCGGTGAGGAACACGTGCGTTTCTTTGCTTTTGAGATTCTTGGTTTGTTTTCTTGGCATTATTTTCGTTTCAGCCGTGCCGAGCCTGTTCGCCAATGGCTTTCACTTAAACTGGCCGACCTATTGGAGGGCTTTGACACAAATCGTGCATTCGCTTTCGCATGCCCCGGATATGGTCTACACGAAAAATGAAGTCACCCGCACTTTGGCATACAATGTGTTTCCGGAATATTGGGGATACTACGGCTATTCGTTTACGATTTTTATCTCGGCGTTGGTCGCCTCGTTTGTCGTCGGGCTTTTGCTTACCTACGCGACCGTCATGCAATCGAAAAAAACGGTGAACGTTATCGTTTCCATTCTTTCGTTTTTGGAATCAATTCCGGATCTTTTGATCATCGCGGTGTTTGATTTCGTCGTCATCGCCATTTACAACCAGACCGGGGTCTTGCTCTTTAACGTGGCCGGCGCTTTTGAACGGACGTATTTTGTGCCGATCGTCATCCTGACGATTTTGCCGAGCATTCTCTTCTTCAGAATCCTTTTGCTCGCCGTGCTCGAAGAAGAAAACGAGCTTTATGTCGATCTCGCCCGCGCCAAAGGGCTGAAAAGAAGCCGGATCGTTCTCGTCCATGTTTACCGCAACGCTCTGATCACCCTGTGCACCCATCTGAAGCCGATCTTCTCGGTTTTGTTGTCCAACTTGGTCATCGTCGAGTACGTTTTCAACATCTTCGGCATCACGCGCTACATCCTCGATCATCCGCAACCGGACATTTTCGCGCTGAGCATTCTATTATTCTTTATCCCCGTCTATTTTCTGATGGCGGGCTTGCGGCTCTACGCGGAACATTTGACCGGGAAAAAGGTGGCGGTATGATGGTGCGGCAGCTCGTCCGAAAACCGCTGTTTTGGATCGGGTTTTTCTATATTTTTTTGTGGCTGGCGGGGAGTTTCGCTTACCTTTGGATTGGGCACAACCATATTCCCATCGCGGATTTGACGTTAAACACCCAACATAGGATCGCCGCGCGGCCGCCGTATCCGCCGCAGCAGTTTCCGCCCTTGGGCGCCGATGATTTTGCGCAAAGCATCTTTATCGTCGTGTTGATCGGCGCGAAGTTCACGCTCGTATTCGCCATCCTGATCGCCTGGCTCAGGGTCGTATTGGCCGCGATCATCGGCGTCGCGTTCCGTCTTTGGATTCCGAAGATCGGCCGCATTGTGCTGGCCCCCTTTGAAAGTTTGAGTTATTTTCCGATCGCGCTCCTCGCCTATTTTATTCTGCAATGGGTGTTGTTTCAGGACGCGAGAATGCATGAGAACCACTTTTTCTACGGGTTTTGGGCGCGGACGTGGATGACGGTCGCGGTGTTGACGCTGATTGTTTTGCCGAACACCGCTCAAACCCTATATAATGAAACGGATCATCTTATGCAAAAAGAATTTATGGAATCGGCCAAGGTGCTCGGCGGCGGCCGTTGGCATCTTGTCCGAAAACATTTGCAACCTTACTTGTTCCCGAGACTCGTTCTCGTCTTTGTTCGGGAAATCGTGCAAGTGCTCTTATTGATGGCGCATCTCGGCCTCTTTCATCTTGCCATTGGCGGCATACTTATGAAAGATAACATGTTTAGTCATGAAGCCCCTTATTCGTTGTCCAACGACTGGGGCGGGTTGATTGGCGTTTATTGGCATTTTCTGTGGACAACCTATCCTTATTTAGCGCTCATTCCGATCGTTTTGGTCACCTTGGCGATTCTTTCTGTCAAGGCGGTTTTGCTCGCCGTTCAACAGGTTGTGGAACAGGATGCGGGCGGCGGTCTTTCAAAATCTGCAAAGTATAAGCAGCGAACGGCGGATGCGACAGCCGTGGGGAACGGTCCACTATCCTTCGAGACGGTCACTGATCCGGACAGACAGGCATACGGAATGGGGTAGGGGCCAGGCTCGTGAATGAAATCGGTCTGAAAGCACCGTGGCAATGGACGGTCCGTTTGAACGGATTCGAGCTGACTTGGCCGCCGTGTGAGGGCAACGCCTTGGCCTGGGCGTCCTAGCACCAAAGACGGCAGAGGAATTCGTTCCCGTTCCGGAAAAGAAATAGGAGCATTTGTAAAAAAGCCGCTTTATCTCCTATACCGATTGCCGCGCTCGGTCTGCTTAAATTGACAGTCAAAAAGCGGCAGGTGTATGCTAGCAGTGGTGTTGGAAGGCACATATCTGCCTTTACTCGCGCGATAGGCATCGCTCTAAAACCGAGCGTGGATTCATAATAAAGCATAGAACCGTTGAATCAAACGGGTTCTCCTTGAAAGGCTGAAACGGGAACGAATGCCTGTTTCCGCAATATAGGCACGGATGCGTCTCCGCATCTGGTAGAGCTTTGATGATACATCCGGCGCCGTCCCGTGCGCCTTGTCCGGATGCAAGCGCGTTGAACGTTTGGGCGGTGCCGTCGTTTCTTCGGCGGGCACAAGGCGGTTTTCCTTAAGTTGAGGATGGGCGTTCATTGTGCCCGCCCGTGTTGATGAGGAGGCTTGACGATGATCGGCGTGGAACACGAAATCATGCTCGATGAGATAAAAAAGGCGGCAGCCGTGGCGCGTAAACGGGGACATGCCGTCTTGTACAGCCGTTCCGTGCCCGCAGACATGGCCGATTTGCTGGCCTTTTTCGCCAACGGCCGCTCCGTCGCTCAAGATTTTCGCTCGTTCTGGCACGTTCGTGGCGAACGGTCTTTCAGCGCCGTCGGCAAAGCCGTGGACGTGCACGGGAACGGCGGCGAGCGATTCAAAAGTCTGGAAAAATTTAAACTAGAATGGTCGAACCGCGTTGTTTCCGCCGCATCACACGGCGGCCCCGGCCCGTTTCTGACGGGCGGATTTTCTTTTTTTGACGATGTTTCGCCAAGCGGCCCGTGGACGTCGTTCGGCAGCGTCGCGTTTGTCCTTCCCCGCTACTTGCTCATCGCAGAGAGCGGAAAGAAATGGTTGATGATGAACGCCGTGATCGCGCCGGATGCGGATCCCGTCCGACTTTATAAACGGATGACGGAAGATATCCGTCAATTGATGAAGGAAAACGGCGGAGATGAGCAAGAGGTGCGGATCGTTGACCGCATCCCGGATCGCCGCGAAGACTGGATCGCCGCCGTGGAGCGGGCACGGCAGAGAATCAATGAGGGGGATTTGGAAAAGGTCGTCCTTTCCCGAACGGTGACGATAAAAACCGACGGGCCGATTCGTCCCGAAGCGGTTTTGCGGCGGCTCGTCGCCGGGGAGGCGGGGCGCTTTATTTTCGCTTTTGAACGCGGCGGCACCGCCTTTGTCGGTGCGACGCCGGAGCGGCTTGTCAAACGCAGCGGCCAGCGCTTGATCAGCGACTGCCTGGCGGGGACGGCGGCGCGCGGCGGCACGCCTGAAGACGACGAGCGGTTGGGCAACGAACTCCTCGGCGACGTCAAAAATTTAGCGGAACATCGCTTTGTCGTCGAAATGATCCGCACAACGTTAAGCGGATTTTGCGAACGGTTAAGCGTTCCCGACCGGCCGCGGCTCATGAAAACGAACAGCGTCCAACATTTATATACGCCGATTGAAGGCGAAGTCAAAACGGGCGTCTCCCTCCTGGATGCCGTTCGCGCGTTGCACCCGACCCCGGCGATGGGCGGTACGCCCCGGGATGCGGCGCTCGAAGCGATCCAAAAACGGGAAAGGCATGAGCGAGGATGGTATGCGTCGCCCATCGGTTGGCTCGATTTGGAAGATAACGGCGATTTCGCCGTCGCCATCCGCTCCGCACTCATTCATCAAGATGAAGCTTGCCTTTATGCCGGCTGCGGCATCGTCAAGGATTCCGAACCGATGAAGGAATATGAAGAAACCGAGATGAAATTCCGGCCGATGATCAAGGCACTGGGAGGTGGCGGGCATGAATCGTAACGAGGGCTTGACGGCTTTTACCGCCGCCTTTGTCGATGAGCTGGCGCGCGCCGGCGTCCGCGAAGTCGTCATCAGTCCTGGCTCGCGCTCCACGCCCTTGGCGATGTTGTTCAACGCCCATCCGGACACGCGGATATGGATCGATGTCGATGAGCGCTCCGCCGCCTTTTTTGCCCTCGGCCTGGCAAAAGGGGCGGGGAAACCGGTCGCGCTCGTCTGTTCATCGGGGACGGCGGCGGCCAACTATTTTCCGGCGGTGATTGAGGCGCGCTACAGCCGCATTCCCCTCATTGTGTTGACGGCCGATCGTCCCCATGAGCTGCGCGAAGTTGGGGCGCCGCAGGCGATTGACCAAGTGAAACTGTACGGCGATCATGTCAAATGGCATCAGGACATGCCGATTCCCGAGGACGGCGAAGCGCTGGCGGCGTTTGCCCGGACCAGCGCGCGCCGCGCGTTCCTCATGGCCGGCGCCGCGCCGGAAGGTCCCGTTCACGTGAACTTTCCGTTCCGCGAACCGCTCGTTCCCGATCTCGACCGCACGCCTCTTTGGGAGGCCGGGCGGACGGCGGGCGGCATGGACAACCGCCATGTCGCAAGAGGCGTCGCGTCGCTTGCGAATGAAGATTACAAGGCGCTCGCCGACGTGTGGAAAACCGTAGAAAAACCGTTGATCATTGCGGGGCCGCTGCGCCATCCTCCATTGAAAGAAGCGCTCCTCCGCCTCGCGCGGGTTCTTGATGCCCCCGTCCTCGCCGATCCGCTATCCGGACTGCGGTCGGGCACGCGCGGCGACGAGCGGGTGATCGACAGCTACGACGCCTTTTTAAGAGCGCCGGCGTTCAGCGAGCGCGTGCGGCCGGACGGCATCCTCCGCTTCGGGGCGATGCCGTTCTCCAAACCGCTCTTGAAGTTTCTTGAAGCCTGCCGGCCGAAGGTGCACATCATCGTTGATGAGGCCGATCCGTGGCGCGATCCGACGCATACGGCTTCCGGCGTGATCCACGCGGATCCGGCCGCGTTTTGCCGGGATTGGGCCGAAGCGCTTGGCGCTTCCATGAAGCATGCGGAGTGGGTCGCTCTTTGGGAAAGCGTAAACGGGATCACGGCGGACACCGTCACCCGTTTCGTTCGCGAACAGGAATGGTTTGAAGGCCGCGTCGTCACGGAACTCGTGGACGCGATCGATCGCGGCGCGCTTTTTGCGGGCAACAGCATGCCGATCCGGGATGTCGACACCTTTTTCTTAAAAACGGACAAAGCGATTGAAGTCTTTGCCAACCGCGGCGCCAACGGCATTGATGGCGTCGTGTCGACGGCCCTCGGAACCGGTGTGTCGTCCGGACCGCTCCATCTTTTGATCGGCGATCTCTCGTTCTTCCATGACATGAACGGTCTGATGGTCGCCAAACGCCATGGTTTGGACGCGACGCTCATCGTCGTCAACAACAACGGCGGCGGGATATTTTCTTTCCTGCCGCAGGCCGAATCGGCCGGAGCGGACTTTGAAACGCTGTTCGGCACGCCGCTTGATCTGGACATCCGCGCGGTCGCAGCCGTTTACCAAGCCTTTTACAAAAAGGCGACCGATGCGGCCGAATTGCGGGCGGCGCTTGCGGAAGCGCGCAGTGTCAAAGGTTTGAAAATCATCGAAGCGGTCACCGACCGCAGGCAGAACACGGCCATCCATAAGTCGCTGTGGCAAACCGTCGCCGCGGCGGTTGCGGCCGCTCTGGATGATTGATGGAACATTTTTCCTTTCGCGATTGATTTTGTCGAAGGGGGGCGGCAGCCGTGAAGATAGAGGCGAACGGTGTCCGTTACAGCGTGGACGTCCAGGGGGCGGGCGAGCCGCTGTTATTGCTGCACGGGTTTACGGGCACGAAGAAAACGTGGGCAAAGTGCCTGCCCGAATGGACGGAGCGGTTTCAAACGATCGCAGTGGACATTGTCGGGCACGGGGAAAGCGATTCGCCGGAGGACGTGCGCCATTACAAAATGGAAGCGGTCGCCGATGCGCTGGAGATCGTGTTGGACCGTCTCGGCGTCAAGAAAACGCATGTGGTCGGCTACTCGATGGGCGGCCGGCTCGCCCTGTATTTCACCATCATGCGCCCGCACCGAATCGGGCGAACGTTGCTTGAAAGCGCTTCGCCCGGCTTGGAAACGCCCGAAGAAAGGCGGGCGCGCGCCGAGCGCGACGACGCCCTCGCCGACCGGATCGTGGCCTGCGGCTTGGAAGCGTTCGTTGACGAATGGGAAAACCTTCCGCTTTTTGCGACGCAGCGCGACCTGCCGGAGGACGTCCGCCGGGAAATTCGCCGGGAAAGGTTGTCGCAAAACCCGATCGGCCTGGCGGGCAGCTTGCGCGGGATGGGAACGGGGCGCCAACCGTCGCTCTGGGATGCGCTCCCGCATTGCCAAACGCCGATCATCCTCGTCGTCGGCGCCTTGGACGAGAAATTCGTCGCGATTGCCGAGCGCATGGCCGCCCGGCTTCCGCGCGGCGTCCGGCGCATCGTGGACGGTTGCGGCCATGCGGTTCACGTGGAACGGCCCGATATTTTTGCTAAAATAGTAATTGAAGCGTTAAGCGGTCATTGAAGCCCGGTGAAATCGGCAGACGCCGCGGCGGTTGCGGCGGCGGCACACCCTTGTTTTCTTGGCCGAGCTCCCCCGCTTCTTGGGCAACCGCCTGTTTCGCTGCCGATACTGGAAAAGCCCGCTGGTTGGAAGCGCAAACGCCGCCTTGGGCGAAGGCCGAAAACCGGCCGTGCGTCCGTTCGTTCGGGCGCCGCAAAATCCGTAAAAGAATGGACGGTGAGAGTATGGCAATTGAATGGAAAACCGCGCATACATATGATGAAATCTTGTATGAGACGTATGACGGCATTGCGAAGATTACGATCAACCGCCCCGAAGTGCGCAACGCCTTTACCCCGAAGACGGTCAACGAAATGTATGACGCGTTTTCGCGCGCCCGCGACGATTCAAGCATCGGCGTCATCATTTTGACCGGTGCGGGCGACAAAGCGTTTTGCTCGGGCGGCGACCAAAAGGTGCGCGGCCACGGCGGCTACGTCGGGGAGGACAACATCCCGCGGCTGAACGTGCTCGATTTGCAACGCCTCATCCGCGTCATCCCGAAACCGGTCATCGCCATGGTCAACGGCTATGCGATCGGCGGCGGCCACGTGTTGCACGTCGTTTGCGACTTGACGATCGCCTCCGAAAACGCGATTTTCGGCCAAACCGGTCCGAAAGTCGGCAGCTTCGACGCCGGTTATGGCGCGGCCCTCTTGGCGCGCATCGTCGGGCATAAGAAAGCTCGGGAGATCTGGTATCTGTGCCGCCAATATACCGCTCAAGAAGCGCTGGAGATGGGGCTTGTCAACGCGGTCGTGCCCTTCGAGCGCTTGGAAGAAGAAACGGTCAAATGGGCGAAGGAAATCCTTGAAAAAAGCCCGACGGCCATTCGCTTCCTGAAAGCGGCGTTCAATGCCGACACGGACGGGCTCGCCGGTTTGCAGCAACTCGCCGGCGATGCGACGCTGCTGTATTACACGACCGACGAAGCGAAGGAAGGCCGCGACGCTTTCAAGGAAAAACGGAAGCCGGATTTCAGCAAATTCCCGCGGTTCCCGTGATTGAACAGGCAAAAAGAGAAGACGTCGCGAAAGAAAAAACACGCTTGATGTCATTCAAGCGTGTTTTAAAGTTCGACACATTTTAAGGGAGTTTTACGATGATGACGGACACGGTCATGCCGCATTGGCTCAGGAAACGGGCGGAGTTGACGCCCGATCGGGTCGCCGTCGAAACCTTCGAGGCGGCGGTGACGTTTCGCGAATTGAATGAATCGACGAGAAATCTCGCGGCGAACTTGCAGGCTTACGGCATCAAAGAAGGCGACCGCGTCGCGCTTTTGATGGGCAACAGTTTGGCGATGATTCAATCGTACCATGCGCTCGCTTACTTGGGTGCGATTGCCGTTCCGCTCAACACGCGCTTAACGCCCGCCGAAATCGCTTGGCAGCTCGAGGACAGCGGCGCCTCGCTCTTGCTGCATGACGGTTCGAAGCTTGATTCCGTCCACGGTTTGGAACCGCGCCGCGCCGAGGTGCGCGCCGTCCGCGACTGGATCAGCACCCCCGCGCGTCATCCCGCACGGCTCAAAGAAACGATCCGGCTGGATGAACCGCATACGATCATTTATACGTCCGGCACGACGGGGCGTCCGAAAGGCGTCATCCTCAGCCACGGCAATCATTGGTGGAGCGCGGTCGGCTCGGCGCTCAACCTCGGGGTGAACTTCGACGACAAATGGCTCGCCGCCGTGCCGCTTTTCCACGTCAGCGGCTTGTCCATTTTGATGAAAAGCGTCATTTACGGCATGCCGGTGTTTTTACAAGAACGCTTTGACGCGAAGGCGGTGAATGAAGCGATTTTTTCCCGGCGCGTGACCATCGTGTCGGTCGTGACGGCCATGATGACGAAGCTGCTCGACGACTTGGGCGATCAAGCTTATCCCGCTTGGTTTCGCTGTATGCTGCTCGGGGGCGGACCCGCGCCGATGCCTCTCCTCGAAAAAGCCAAGGCGAAAGGAATCCCCGTTTTTCAAACCTACGGGCTAAGCGAAACGGCGTCGCAAATCGTCACGCTCGCGCCGGAATACATGATGGAAAAAATCGGTTCGGCGGGCAAGCCGCTGTTTCCCGCGGAAATCAAGATCGTTGACGACAGCGGCAAGGAACGGCGGCCGGGGGAGGAAGGCGAAATCGTCGTCAAAGGCCCCAATGTGACGAAGGGCTATTGGCAGCGGCCGGAGGCGACGGCCGAGGCTTGGCGCGACGGGTGGTTTCATACCGGCGACATCGGGGTTTTGGATGACGACGGATTTTTATACGTCCTGGACCGCCGCAAAGATTTGATCATTTCGGGCGGAGAAAACGTCTATCCCGCCGAAGTGGAAGCGGCGCTCGTCGGCCATCCGCTCATCGAAGAAGCCGGGGTCGTCGGAGCGGCGGATAACGTCTGGGGGCAAGTGCCGGCGGCCTTCATCGTCACGAAAAATGGGGCAAAACTCGCCGCGGCGGACGTCGAAGCGTTTTGCCGCAACCGGCTCGCGGGCTATAAAGTGCCGAAGCACGTGTTTTTCGTCGACCGTCTGCCCCGCAACGCGTCGGGCAAACTGCTGCGGCGCAAACTGGTCGAGCGGTTGCCGTCGGAGTTAAGAACCGGCGTCGACGGATGAGCGGAGTGGGGTTCGCGCCGGTTTTCAGCGGACAAATGGTTCCTGATTTTGAAGGGTACAGCCGTTCCTTATGGCGTGTAAAAAGGTTCGTGGGGCTTTGGAAAAGGATTCGGTGAAAAGAAAAGGCTGAGGATTTAAAGAGGCAATTGATTCAACAAATTTTTCAGGGCGATGAGTTCGTCCTTCGATAACGTAATGCCGCGGCCCATGCGTTCTTTGTTCGGGGACCAGCTGCGGAGGTCGTATTTCGGCTCGCGGTTGTTCCAGCTTACGATTGTGAGTTCTTTCGTCCATCCGTTTTCGGATTCGGACAACGTGCCGAACGACTCCAGGACTTGAAAGGCGAATTCCGCCACGCGTTTTTCCCTCCTTTCCAGCCCATGCGGATTCGCTTCCCGGCCGCCGCCGGCGATTCATCCACCCGCGCAATATCAATATACTATATTCTGAAAAATATGGACAAGAGGGTGCGCGTTGACGGCACCCGATTTTTTTCGACAAAGAGGCGAACGCCCCGCTTTATGCCAATGAAGTTGCTGTCGGTCATACATAAAATCATTGTCAAAAGACAAAACGGCATCAAATCAAATACATGCTTTCAATCTAGCTTTCCCTCGGATAAGAAGGCCTACTTCCCCTCATGGACCTGCCAAATAGACGGCCGCAGCCCTTGGCGGCTTAGGTCCTCATCTTTATACATGAGGCGGTCGATTTTTGTCCGGTGATCGACCTTTCAAATCGTTGGTGGCTGTTATCCGATGATCGCCCTCCTTCTATTGAATGCGATAACGTTCCGAACCCTCTTCTTTATCAAATGATTAAGGTTTAAAAAGACCGGCCGCTTATGTCGGATCGGTCAAGAATGATTATGTTTGGATATTTTCTGGACAAGGAGCTGCCCACGTATGATTCATGCGCCAATCGGGCCGATCATCGAACAGCCCGACAAAGACGATGTTTTATATCGAACGTTGGAAATTCAAATGCAGCGGTTGGGCCATTTAGTGCCATACCGCGAACAACTCAATTGGTCCACGCATTATACGGATTGTCTGCTCGGTGATCATGATGCGCTGAAGAAGTTGCAAAAAATGGTGGCGAAAAATGATCGGACATGGGCGTTTTACGCGAAATGGACTGGAAAAACCGTCTATCAACATGTGCTCTGCCACCCGAACGACCGCGATCTCTATCTGCCCTTCCGCTTTGAGAGCCCGTTTTGCATCATCCATGATAACCGAAAAATGTGGGTGGGGTCTGCCCCGCGCCTTTTGGAAGAATTGAAATGGTTGGAGATCTCCATAAAAGCTGCGGGGACGGAGGACGTGCGGGCGTTCTGGGAAGCTTTTCAAAACGCGGCAAGGCAAGCGGTGCAATCGGTCAGTGCGATGACTTTGCAACGCCGTTCTGAAGATTAATGGGCAAACGGGAAGGTCACGGTCACTTTGAACAAATCGCCGTCCACGGCGATGTCGAGTCCGCCGCCGTGCAAATCCACAATCGATTTGGCGATGGCGAGCCCGAGACCGGAACCCTCCGTGTGCCGCGACGGTTCGCCGCGCTTGAACCGTTCGAACAATTCATCGACATCATCGTTGAGCTCATATTTCGTGATGTTTTTGAACGTGAACACCGCTTCCTGTCCTTTGACTTCCGCATGAATATAGACGCGCGTGTTTTCAAGCGAGTATTTCAGGATATTGCCGATCAAATTATCGAACACGCGCCAGCATTTTTGCCCGTCGACCATGGCGTAAATGGGTTGTTCCGGCGCTTTGACCCGGAATGTCAGTCCGGATTGCGCGATGCGCTCCTCATTTTCCGCGATGGCCTGGTGCAAAAGCTGGACGAGGTCGACGCGCCTCTTTTGGAGTTCAACGGCGCCGCTCGCCATTTTCGACACTTCAAAAAGATCGTCGATGAGCACTTTCAAGCGCTTGGCTTTCCGGGTGATGATTTCCACGTATTCACGGCTTTTTTCATCGTCCAGATCCTGCTGTTTCAACAATTCGGCGTACGTCATAATCGATGTGAGCGGCGTGCGCAAATCGTGGCTGACGTTCGTGATCAATTCGGTTTTCAGACGTTCGCTTTTCGCTTCTTTTTCTTGTGAACTCACAACCCCGTGTTTCAGGCGGTTGATGTTCGCTTCCAGCCGGGCAAACGGCGATCGCCCCCGCGCCGGCAAATCCGGCAGCATGAACCCGGCCGCCAAATGGTTTGTATGTTCGACGAGGCGGCTGATCGCGGCGGACCGCTTCAAAATCGCATAAAGCGCCGGCAGGCCCAAAACCAATTCGACCGGCCCGAAAACAAAGACGAGCGACGGGTCACCCAAGATCGGCCACGCCAACATCCCCGCGACGAACACCACGAAAAGCAAGATTAACGTTTGTAACGCGATGGACCGGTTCAAGAAAAGGTCCCGACAGACGCGCCAAAAACGATAGGTGACAGATTGGCGCAAGAGTCGCTCCGGCGTTCCTTTGCGCCACCGTTCGATGGCCATGGTCCATAAAATGTAGGCGGCACTCACCTTGACGGCCTCCAGTATGAGGCTGATAAAATCGCTGGGACTCCCCCATACGCGAAAAACATCCCAAACGAACAAAGTGGCGTACACGGCGCCCGCCAATACGACATCAAAGGGGAGGCGCGCCGTCCACGGCCCGGACGCAACCGAAAGCGGCCGCTTTATAAACAATACGATGCCGGCCGCCAAGGCGATCAAACCGGTGAGGGTGGTGAAATAAAATCGGCGTTGGTCCTTCAAAAAATCTCGGTACCCGATCATGACGGCGCTGTCGCTCGGGGCATGTCGCGATAAACCGATCTCGCCTTCATAAGCGGCGGAACCCATCGCGATATCCGACATCATTCGGTCGTCTTTATGAAAGGCCTCTTCCGGTATCGGGTGAAAGGTTTGATATCGGCGGGTCACGTCCCGGATGTTTTTATCTTCAGGGAGATTGGTGTAAACCTGCCCGGTATTCATGTCCTTAATTCGATATTTAAAAGCGCGCTCCTCGTTATAAAACAACATTTTTTTCTGTTCGTAATCCGACTTGAATTCCTCGAGGGCGTTTGAAAATTGGCGGTCTAAGACCGATATCTTTTTTTCGAGCTCTTTTTTCAAGGCGTTCGCCGTTTTCTCGTCGCCTTTGGCCTTCGCCTTGTCGATCAAGGATTGATACTTTTTTTGTGTATTTTTGACGTCCGCTTGATATGGATCCTTTTCGCGGATGGCGTTGATCCATTCGGATTCCGATTTGCCGGACAAGACGTACAAACGAAGATGGCCGATGAAGGTGTCCCGGTAATTTTGATATTCCTGCGTATCAAAGTAGGATTGGCCGACGAAGCGGTAGCCCTCATGTAACAGCAAACTCAATGCGTTGAGGCCGTAAATGAAGAGCAGCACGGCAACGGCGAAGAGCCCTTTATTTTTCCATTTTGTAGCCAATGCCCCAAACCACCTTTAAATACCGGGGATTCCCCGGGTCGATTTCAATCTTTTCGCGAATTTTGCGGATGTGAACGGCGACGGTGTTTTCCGGATGGAAACCCGGCTCTTCCCACACCCGCTCATAAATTTCGTGGATGGAAAACACCCTTCCCGCGTGGCGCATCAAGAGTTCGACGATTTTATATTCAATCGGCGTCAGCCGCACCGCTTGGCCGTCCACTCTCAACTCTTTCGCCTCGGTGTCCAGCGCCAGACCGCCTAACACGATCGTGTGGGGCTTTTTTTCGTAAGTGCCGAGCGTGACATAGCGCCGCAATTGCGATTTTACGCGGGCGATGAGTTCGAGGGGATTGAACGGTTTAGTGACGTAATCATCGGCCCCGATCTGCAAGCCGAGGATTTTGTCCGTATCTTCCGATTTTGCGCTGAGCATGATGATCGGGATGTTTTTGCCTTCCCGGATTTTGAATGTGGTTCGGATTCCGTCTTGCTCGGGCATCATGATGTCCATGATGATGAGGTGAATCGGCGTGTCCGTCAGGATTTCCAACGCTTCCCGGCCGTTTTCCGCTTGATAGACGGAAAAACCTTCATTTTTCAAATAAATGCCGATCGCCTCGCGAATATCGCGATCATCGTCGACGACCAAAATATTCAGCTTATCCAATAAACGCAGCCCCCTTTTTCTCACATTCGTCGCGCAAGTGCCGCAGGCCTTGGAACAGGCGCGATTTCACCGTTCCGATCGGGCAGGACAACACCTCCGCGATATCGCGCAAAGGGCGTTCCTCGAAAAAGCGCAACATGACAATTTCACGCTGTTTTTCCGGCAAGCGGCGCAGCAAGTCCCGGATTTCTTCCTTCGCTTCTCGCCGGGCAACGGCCTCAAAAACTTGATCATGACCGACAATAAATGGTGCCGCGATCTCGTCATCGCCAATTCGTTCCTTTTGAAAGCGGGCGCTGCGCCAATAATCGCGGCATAGGTTTTTGGCTACGCAAAACAGCCAACATGGGACATTGGCGGGAAGCCCAACTTTTTGGCATTGCGCGTGGAGTTTTAAAAACGCCTCTTGGGTCAAGTCTTCCGCGAGCGCCTCATCCGCGAGCAACCGGCGCAGATAATCCAAAACGGCAGAATAATAGCGTTCGGCGAAAAGGGTGAAGGCGGCCTCGCCGTCCGCCGTTTGACGTGAAACGACCGACTGATTAGACATTTCATAATTCACCTTCAATATACCAAATCGTTTCCAAACTTTGATACCGATTATAAAAAGGAAATCTTAAAGGTCGACCAACGATTTTCTTAAGAATTTCTTAAAAACGGAATGCAACGGGCGTGATGAGAGAGGGGGGAAACCTTTTATCTCGGCATGCGATAAAATAGCCATGCCGGCGATCGATGATGTATAAAATTTTGTGTAAAGCATTTTGCTAGAACAAAAGAAAAAAGGTAGGGTATTCTCTGATTTGGACCACAACACATTCCAGAGAAAGGAGT
>JGI25331J36430_1000141_pt1 | contig 45140 bp, 38 predicted proteins | sample HigsolmetaAR206D_FD_36430 | JGI IMG/M metagenome (IMG submission 36430) | reverse complement strand
AATTCCGCCACACCCGCGGATAAATGGTGAGCCATGCAGGATTCGAACCTGCGACCCTCTGATTAAAAGTCAGATGCTCTACCAACTGAGCTAATGGCTCAAAAATGGCTGGGCCAGCTGGATTCGAACCAGCGCATGACGGAGTCAAAGTCCGTTGCCTTACCGCTTGGCTATGGCCCAATGGCGGTTCCGACGGGAATCGAACCCGCGATCTCCTGCGTGACAGGCAGGCGTGATAACCGCTACACTACGGAACCACTCATGATATGATAAATTTCAAATGACCCGTACGGGATTCGAACCCGTGTTACCGCCGTGAAAGGGCGGTGTCTTAACCGCTTGACCAACGGGCCGCGATGACTGCTTTGTATGTATGGCGGAGAAGGAGGGATTTGAACCCTCGCGCCGCTTACGCGACCTACGCCCTTAGCAGGGGCGCCTCTTCAGCCACTTGAGTACTTCCCCAAAATGGCTCCGCAGGTAGGATTCGAACCTACGACCGATCGGTTAACAGCCGATTGCTCTACCACTGAGCTACTGCGGAATAACAAGCAACATCTTGTCGACTCTTAACATTATAATGACGGGACACGAAGGTGTCAACCCTGTTTTAAAATTTATTTTTAAAGCTTGTTTCGAAGATGCTGCATGCCCATTATTTCCGGCCCGGTTCAGCATACGTTTTGTGCAGCACCAGTTTTCCACCGCATCTCCCGCAAACGTACCGGTTGGTGTTGACCTTTCTTTGCCTTTTATACAGGATGCCACACTCCGTACAGACATATTCGTAACGCGGGGACGGGCGGCTGGTCATGCGGGAAGCCGCTTTACTCGGCAGCACGGCACAATAGCGGGGCGCGTCCGTTTCCTTTAACAATTGTTTGAAGTCCGCATCCCGGTGCCTGTACCCTTTCCCTTCCAGATGAAGATGGTAATGGCAAAGTTCGTGTTTGATAATGCCGATCAGCTCTTTTTCTCCGAGTTCTTCTAAATATTTTTTATTGATTTCGATATTGTGGCTTTTTAACAAATATCTTCCCCCGGTGGTCCGCAGCCGGGGATTAAATGAGGCTGCATGCCGGAAAGGTTTGTGAAAATACTCCATCGATATTTTTTCCACAAGGCCTTGCAATTCCTTGTTATCCATGGCCGTATGCCTCCTTACTCATAATGAAAAATGGATGCCGCGGGCACCTGCGCTTTTCTTTTCACATGACAAGTTATTATAGCATATACTTTAGTAAAAGTGCGGGGGATTGGTTTTGTTTCAGCATTCAGGAACAAGGGGGCGTTTGTGTGCCGGTATGGTTTCAAAACCAAATACGGAGAGCTTTTTGCGAGAAAAGGCGCAGTGAAATTAAACTGCTGAATGAATGCTGGTTTTTTTACAATGAAAAGAAGATGCGCGTGTAACTGGCGCATCTTCTTTTCACTTTTAATCATTTGGAAGCATGGTGAGCGATAATCTTCCTTTTTGGACGTCCACTTTCTCCACCCATACGGTAACAATATCGCCGACTGAGACGATATCAAGCGGATGTTTAACAAAACCTTTACTTAATTTTGAAATATGGACAAGCCCGTCTTCTTTCACGCCGACATCGACAAACGCCCCGAAATCGACGACATTCCGGACGGTTCCTTGCATCTCCATCCCCGGTTTCAGATCTTCCAGTTTCATAATATCCTTTTTCAAAAGCGGTTTTGGCAGTTCATCACGCGGGTCGCGGCCCGGTTTTTTCAAGGCTTCGAAAATATCTTGCAGGGTCAGTTCGCCGATGCCGAGTGTCTTTGCCATTTCCGGGACAGACAGTGTTTCGAGCGATTGGATCAGCTTTTCTGTACCGATATCCGCTGTCGTCATGCCCAGTTCATTCAGCAAAGATCTGGCCGCATCGTAGCTTTCCGGGTGGATCGGTGTTTTATCAAGTGGTTCTTCCCCATCCGGTATGCGGAGAAAGCCGATACTTTGTTCGTATGTTTTTGCGCCGAGGCGGGGAATCTTTTTCAATTCGGCCCGGTTTTTAAATTTGCCGTTCTCATCGCGGAATTTTACAATATTGCCCGCTACAGTGCTGCTGAGCCCGGACACATATTGCAAAAGAGACGGGGATGCGGTATTGACATCGACACCGACCTGGTTGACGGCTGTTTCAACGACGAAAGTGAGCGATTCATTCAGTTTCTTTTGCGAAACGTCATGCTGGTACTGCCCGACACCGACCGATTTCGGATCGATTTTCACAAGCTCTGCCAGCGGGTCCTGGAGCCTGCGGGCGATGGAGACGGCGCTCCGTTCTTCAACATGCAAATCCGGAAATTCTTTGCGGGCAAGGTCGGATGCAGAGTAGACGCTTGCCCCCGCTTCATTGACAATCATATAGAAAACATCTTCTTCTATTTCTTTTAAAATACCGGCAATCCATTGCTCGGTTTCCTGTGAGGCTGTGCCGTTTCCGATCGCAATGACCTCCACCTTAAAATCCCGGATGATGCTTTTTACAATCGCTTTGGCTTCTTCTGTTTTCGGTTTTGGCGGATGCGGGTAAATCACGCCGATTTTCAGCACTTTGCCCGTTTCATCCACGACTGCGAGTTTGCAGCCGGTTCGGTACGCCGGGTCAACCCCGAGCACCGTTTTTCCTTTTAAAGGCGGCTGAAGAAGCAGGTTCCTTAAATTTTCGGCAAAAATATGGATCGCCCGGTCTTCCGCTTTTTCGGACAGTTCGTTGCGGATTTCCCTTTCAATGGCGGGCTCAATTAGCCGTTTATAGCCATCTTCCACCGCTTCCTTGACGATGCCTGATGTAATGGAGGCTTCACTTCGGATCACTTGCCGGTTCAAATACGCCAAAATCCGCTCGGTGTCGGCCTCAATGGATACGCGCAAAATGTTTTCTTTTTCGCCGCGGTTAAGGGCAAGCACGCGGTGGGGAACGATTTTGCGGACCGGTTCTTCGTAGGCGTAATACATTTCGTATACTTTCTTCTCATCTTTTTCCTCGTCTTTGACGGTGCTTGCCATCACGCCTGTTTTAAACGTTTGGCCGCGGATCCAGCCGCGGTATTTCGGCTCATCCGAAACCATTTCGGCAATTATATCTTTTGCACCCTGCAATGCTTCTTCGGCAGATGCCACCTGCTTTTCCGCTGATACGTACGCTGCCAGTTCAGCATCCAGGTCGCCTTCAGCCGGAAACGAAAGCATCCAGCGGGCCAGCGGTTCCAGCCCTTTTTCCTTTGCAATCGTGGCCCTTGTCCGGCGTTTTTGTTTATACGGGCGGTAGAGGTCTTCTACCAGCTGAAGCTTTTCTGCCTGTAAAATTTTCCCTTTCAGCTCTTCTGTTAATTTTCCTTGCTCATCGATCAGGCGGATGACTTCCTCTTTTCGCTGCTCAAGATTTTGCAAATAGTTCCACCGCTCCATAATGTCACGGATCTGCACTTCATCGAGCGCACCGGTCATTTCTTTCCGGTAACGGGCAATAAAAGGAACGGTATTGCCGTCTTCCAGCAAACCGATGACATTCCGGATGCTCTTTTCCGGGAACTGCAATTCTTTTCCCAGCTGGCTGATAAGCCTTGCCTGTTTTTCTTCCAAATTAAACACCACACTTCTGATTACTCTTCTGTTATTTTATCATGCTTTACGGGCTGAAAAAAATTGCAAAATAAAAAAGCTTGCCTTTACTGCAAGCTCCCAATAATAAATGTAGCGTCGTCATCCATGGTCTGTTGTTCTTTTAACTGGTCGGCAATCCGTTCGATAGACTCACATTTCTTCAAAAAAGATTGGACATTCCGCTCTTTCACGCCGTCTGAATGGATGACGAACCTGGAACCCGGTTCATAGTCAAAAATCTCGGTTTTGAATTGCTGCGGCTTGCCGGACAAGTACCCGGTAATCGGGATCGGATAAGTCAGTTTGCCGCCCGGTGCCACCATAAAAAAGCGGATGTTGCCGACACAGCTGTAAACAAATTGGCGTGATTTAAAACAGGCTTTGAAAATGGCAACCGCTGCGCCCCGCTTCCGGTACAAAGCACGATTGCATGCGTCCATCAGCGTGTCAACATCGTCATCCGATTGTTCTTTCACGACTTTCGCAACAGCCTGGGAAGAGTAGTAGGCAAATTCCCCGCTCCCCAGCCCGTCTGCCAGCACACAGAGGAAATAGTCATCCGTTGCCTTCATAAAATAGGCGTCTCCGCACAGGTCCCGGCCGGCCTTTGTTGTCTGAAATCCATATACTTCTACTTGCTTTGAACTAAGATAATTCATAATGGCTAATTCTCCACATGTTGCAGTTCACCTTCTATGGCGTCCCGCAGTTTTTTGATCGCACGGCGTTGCAGGCGCGAGACGTGCATTTGCGAAATCCCCAATTTCTCACCTGTGTCCTTCTGGCTTAAATTTTCAATATACGTGTAGTGGATGACCTGGCGTTCCCTCTCGCTCAGTACGTGCAACACTTTTTCAAGCACAAGCCGCTGGTTGACTTTTTCATATCCGTCATCTTCACTGCCGACCATATCCAGCAGGGTCACGGTACTGCCGTCTGAATCCGACTCAATCGAATGGTCAACGGAAAGTGCGTGGTAGCTTTTGCTCATTTCCATTGCTTCCAGCACTTCTTCTTCTGAGATTTCAAGATGTGCAGCAATTTCAGCGATTTTTGGCGAGCGTTGCAGTTCGTTCGTCAGTTTTTCAACAGTGGATTTAATCCGCGGGCCGAGTTCTTTAATCCTTCGGGGGACGTGGACACTCCATGTTTTGTCTCTCAAAAACCGCTTAATTTCTCCGATGATGGTCGGAATCGCAAAGGATTCAAAGCTTTTTCCAATATTCGGGTCAAAGCGCTGAATGGCGCCGAGCAGGCCGATAATCCCCACCTGGAAAATGTCCTCCTGGTAGGCTCTTCCTTTCGAATATTTGCGGGCAAGCGACTCCACAAGTTTCTGGTAGTGCGCGACAAGTATTTCCTGCGCCTCTTTGTCGCCGTTTTGCTGAAAAGATTGTATCAATTGATTGACATCAATCTGATCAGGTTGAGGCAGTTTTGACATTCGTCTCCACCTGCTCCCCTTGAAGGTACTTGGTCATCATGACTGTAATCCCGCCATCATAATGTATGCGGACTTCATCCATTAAACTTTCAATGAGATAAAGGCCCAATCCTCCTTCTCTCATAAATTCGATCTGCACATCTTCCGTGTAAGGCCCAGCAAGTTCCCTTACTTTTTCCAGATCAAAACTGTCTCCGTTATCGGAAACCATGACTTCAAGGCGGTCCGGATAGAGGCTGAAATCGATGCTGACTTCCCCGTCCTCCTTGTCCTTATAGGCATGCTGGACAGCATTGGTAATAGCTTCGCTCGCGGCGATCTTCAAATCCTCGATGAGTTCGTAATCAAATCCCATGCGGCTTGCAATACCGGAAATGGTGAGGCGGATGACTCCGACATATTCCGCTTTGGCAGGGATTTTCATACTGATATGATCAAACTCCTCCATGTCTCACACTCCACCTTCTATTTCGGTATTAATCTTCATGATGTCGGAAAGGCCTGTAATATCAAACAGCCGTTTCAAACGGTCGGAAAGCCCCGTCAACGTGAGCATCCCGCCGTTTGCCCGCAAGCTTTTAAACAAACCGACCAGAACACCCAGCCCGGTGCTGTCCATATATGAAACATTGGTTAAATCTATTAAAACTTCCAAACCTGCTTTTCCTTCATATGGTTCAAATGCTTCTCTTAATTTTGGAGCTGTAAATGCGTCAATTTCCCCCGAAATGGTTACGTTTAAGGTATTTTGACTTTCCTTTTCCTTTACATCTACTGCAAAGTCCATTTCTTTCACCTCTTTAACATTCATCACTAAGTGGTTCATACCCTTTCCGGGCTGATGGCAAACCTGCTTTTAGGCAGTTCTTTTTAAAATCAGCAAGGTAAAATCATCACACAATTCAAATTCCTGCCATCTTTCCAGCTCCCTGTACACATTTTCCACGATTTCCTGTGCGCTCTTGCGAATATTTTTCCGGATCAGGCCGGTAATCGTTTCCCGGCTGACAAATCCTTCCTTTGTCCGGCATTCCGTTACACCGTCTGACAACAGCACAATCATATCGCCGAGCTGTACATCTTTTATATATTCATGATACTTCGATTTTTTTTCAATGCCCAAAAGCAGCCCTTTTGCGATTAAATCCTCAAATTCATCCGTTTCCGCATGATAGTAAAAACCGGGCTCGTGCCCGGCGGATGCGTAGGAGAACTTATGTACTACCGGGTCATACATACCGTAAAACATCGTGATAAACATACTCGGGTCGACATTCTGTTCAACGACGCGGTTCAGATTTTCCAAAATGATATGGGGTTGGTGGCTGTATTCCGGCAAACTGTCCATCGCGTATTTGATCATGGACATGCAGAGCGCCGCCGGGATCCCTTTCCCGATCACATCCGCGATTGCAATGCCGATACGGCGGTTCTCATCTTCAATAAAATGATAATAATCGCCGCTCATTTGTTTGGCCGGCATGCTGATCACGCCAATATCAATGCCATCCTGCTCCGGGACATTCGCCTTGAGCAGGGTTTGCTGCATGCCCGCAGCAATCTCAATTTCGCTCTTCAGTTCTTTTTGTTTTGTCCGGAGGCTTTGCTGTTCCCTGTAAACGAGCCCGTAGGCAAGCATAACTTCCAGCAGGACATCAAAGGACTGCTGCACCGTTTTGGAAAGCCCGGGTTCGATTTGCTGCAAAACAGAGCGGTGGCACATAATCATGTCTTCAGGAGAGATCCGGTTTTCAATCAGTTTGCGGCTGAACTTCTCGCACTGGTACAGCGCCTGTTCATCCGGATGCTGTAAAAAATGGCTGAGAATCTCTTTATATTCCTGCTCCATTGCATCGCGGAAATCCATCTTTTTCCTCCTATCATCGTATCCACTTGATTGCGGTAACGGTTGTTCCCTCATTCGGCGCCGAAACGATATCAAATTCGTCCATCAGGCGTCTTACTCCCGGCAGGCCTGCCCCAAGCCCTCCGGATGTGGAATAGCCGTCTTCCATTACTTTCCGGATATTTTCAATCCCCGGCCCTTTATCTGTAGCGATCACTTTCAGCCCTTTTTTCCCGTCTTGCAGAACTTTCTCAATCCGGATTTCCCCTTGTCCTGCGTATATAAAAATATTGCGGGCGAGTTCGCTGATGGCCGTTGTGATTCTTGCCTGGTCGACAGCACCGAAATGGAGCTCCCTTGCAATGTTTCTCCCAAGCTGGCGGGCGGCCACAATATCCCACTCATTCAAAATTTTTACACAGGAATGGTTATCCATACAGCTAGTCCCCCAATTCCTGTTTTAATTTCTCCAGGCCGCTTTCCAAATCCAGTGCCGTCATGACGCCCTCCATCGTAATTCCCAACTCGATCAGGGTAATGGCGACTGCAGGCTGGATTCCGGTGATGACCACTTTTGCGCCCAGCATTTTGGACATATTGACCACATCGCCCAGCACTTTTGCGATGAATGAGTCAATAAAATCGATAGAGGTGATGTCGATGACAACACCGCTTGCATTCGTTTCGTATATTTTTTTAAGCAAATCTTCCTGAAACTCCAAAGCTGTCTGGTCATCAAGCTCCCATTGGATCGAGACCAGCAGGCAGTTTCCCAGCTTTAAAATGGGTATGCGCATCAATCAACCCTCCCATTCTACGATTTTCCTCCCTGTCATTTCAAGAGCCTGTTCAATTCCTCTTTGCAGTGTACTCGTTGTTGTAATATGATTTAATTTGATTCCCAAATTTGTTAACGTATGTGCAATTTCAGCACGGATGCCGACAAGCATGCAGCGGGAGCCGACAAGCCGGACAGCATTTGCCGCCTGAATGAGATGATGGGCAACAACCGTATCAACAACTGGCACGCCCGTAATGTCGATCAGTACCACCTCCGACTTGTTTTTCACAATGCCGTACAGCAGGTTTTCCATAATCTGTCTTGCCCTTTCCGAGTCAATGGTGCCGACTAATGGAAGGACGGCAATTTTGTCAAACACCGGAATCAAGGGGGCGGACAATTCCTTTAACGCACTTTGCTGAAGCGAAATGGTTTTTTCCCAGATGGTGGTGTAGGCATTGACAAATTCATTTTGAACGGCATTGGTCCATTCCCGGAAGATTTCCCAAAATTCCTGGTGCTTTTCAAACACGACATCCGGGTTGTTATTCATCATCAGGTTGTAAACAATATCCCCGAGAATTTGAATGCCAGTCGTTGCAAAAGTGAGCGGCCAGCCCAGTGTCACGATTCTTTCGGAAAACTCGCCGAGCTGTTTCTCGTATTCGTGATTGCCTTTCGTCAACCGCGCAAGAATCACTTCGACAAAATCCCGGCTTGTTTTTTCAAACACCACCCCTTCATCAAAATGAAACGGGGCACCGCCTTTTGCTTTCATGCTTTTCATCCATTCATCCAGTATTTCATCTTTATGTTCTGGTATAAATTTCGCTAAATATGATTGCATGATCAACCCTCTTTCCTCCGAACAGTTTGAAGCGCCCTTCTTTGACAGCCTGCTTTAGACATGCCGGGCTTTTCCGGAAGACTTGCACAAAAACAAATGAACTGCTGCCTTTCGCCCCGGCGGATGGCTTTTTTCTGAACCGGTTTGTTGAAAAAACACAGAAAAATCCATTTGATTTATAAGTTATTATATCTGTTTTTGCCGGCAACCGGAAAATATTTTTTATGTAAATGGCACAGAAATCGGGCAAAAGCAGCATTTTTCCGGAAATTTTCTTCGGTTTATCTTATAGCGTTATCATATACCCGTTTTCAGATAGGGTTAAACCACATTCGTTGTATTTTTTTTGAAGGTGGGTTTCGCATGTTTGACCGCAGCACGTGAAAAAATATGCTAAAACGGGCGACGGGATGATCTCTCTTTTGTTCCAGCTTATTTTAAGAATGGCAAAGCCTGCCGAATGAAAAAACGCCCTTTAAAAAGAGCGTTCCTAAAATTCGACCAGTCCCAGGCTGATTTGCAGGGCGTCGTCAATTTTTTCCATGACTTCTTCATCAAGATGCGTAATCTTATCCGTTAAGCGTTGTTTATCGATTGTGCGTATTTGTTCAAGCAATATCACAGAATCCCTTTCCAAACCGTAACGCTTTGCATCAATTTCCACATGCGTGGGCAATTTTGCTTTCTGGATTTGCGCTGTTATCGCGGCAACAATGACAGTGGGGCTAAAACGGTTTCCAATGTCGTTTTGTAAAATGAGGACAGGACGTACGCCTCCCTGCTCGGAGCCGACCACCGGAGATAGATCGGCGAAGTACACGTCTCCACGCTTAACAATCAAAGGATTACCCCCCGCTTACTAGGCTTTCAACTGTATGTTCTGCTTCGTATTCAGCCTGGATCGCTTCGGAGGCAATCGCCAAATTAATTTTTGCCATTTCCATGTAACCACGCCTCATCGTTTCGCGGATTTGGCGTTTTTTCCGTTCTTTTAAATACATTTTTGTGGCACGGTAAATTAATTCATTGCGATTCATATTTTCAGTTTCAGCAAATCCGTCCAATTCCGTCAACAGCTGCTGCGGCAAGCGGACTAAAATTTCTGTTGAAATAGGTTCAGACACCTGCTACACCTCCACGCACTAGACACCGTTTCTACTTTCCATTCCCTTTTCATCATACCATCAAATACACTATATGCAAAGGCCAAATCACCATTCCTGTCTATTATCGGCAAAAAAATCATGTCATTATTCAAAATTCGCCAAAACATTTTTCAACCTTCAAGGACCGGATTCGACACGTCCGCGACATCGTTCCCGTTTTTCAGGAAAATGCGCGGCACCCGGCTTGAAATGGAACAGGTAACCTCGTAGTTGATGGTTTCGAGCTTTTCGGCAATTTCGTCAACAGGAATGGACAAATCTCCCTGCTTTCCAATCAAGGTTGCTTTTGTCCCGACAGCAACCGGACGGGCAAGCTTGACCATGCATTGATCCATGCAAATCCTGCCGACAATAGGCGCTCTTTCCCCGTCAATGATCACTTCCTGACCTGAAAGCCTGCGGATCCAGCCATCTGCATATCCAATCGGCAGCGTGGCGATCCATTCATCGCCGGAAGCCTGATAAGTGGCACCATAACTCACCGTGTCCCCGGCATGGATTTGTTTCACATGCGTCACCTTCGTATGAAGGGAGAACGCCTCTTTTAACGGAAACGGCAAAACCGGCTTGATGGCGGGCGAAGGGGAGAGCCCGTACATTGCAATGCCGAAACGGACAGCATTAAACGGAGACTGGTCAAATCTCAAAGCGGCGGCGCTGTTTGCGCAGTGCACATACGGCGGGCGGTGTTCGAGGTTTAAAACCATATCCTGAAACTGGCTATATTGCTTTTCATACAAAGTCGTATCGATTTCATCCGCTGTCGCAAAGTGGGTAAAGATCCCTTCAAAATAGAAACAGGATTGTTGGTTCACGATTTTTTCCACTTCTTTTAATTCCTGTAGGGTTCTTACGCCAATCCGGCCCATTCCGGTATCACATTTAAGATGGACGGATAGTTTCCGCCCGGTTAAATACCGGCCTGCTTCCTCAAGCCAGTCTTTTTGAAAAACAGTCAGGGAGATGTTTTCTTCAGCCGCGACTCCGGCATCTTCCGGACGGGCTGCCCCCAAAACAAGTATCGGAGCGGTAATCCCTTTTTTTCGTAACGCGAGCGCCTCGTCCAAAAATGCAACCGCAAGCGCTGAAGCTCCGGATGCAAGCGCGGTTTTCGCCACATATTCCGCGCCGTGCCCGTAGGCGTTCGCTTTTACAACCGCAATGATTTGCGTATGCTCGGGCAAAAGCTGGCGCATATTTCCGACATTTTCCGAAATGGCATCCAAATCGACTTCCACCCATGTATCCCGGTAAAAAGCCATGATTACACTTCCTTTATGATTCCATATCCTGATTATCGAACGCGTAGCCAGCGTTGTCAATGGTTTTTAAAAGGAAGTCTTATCAAACCGGTTTGGGACGGATTGCCGAAAGCAACATGCTGTAACCGCATCAAGAAAAAAACCCGCAGAGAATGGCTGCGGGCTTGTGCTTTTAGTGCTTACGAACGGGTTATCCGCATTTTATTTTTCCGGTTCTCCTCCGACAGACTGGGCGACTTCCATCATTTCCGCAGCCGTGAGCGATTTGGAGGCAAGCGTATATTCGACACCGTTCACCGTCCAGGACAGGGAGTCGCCTGTCTTGATCCCGAACGCAAACCCGAGATCCGCCATTTCCCCGTTTGCAGGAATCGGTTCTGTGGAAGCAGCAGGGAGTACCTCTGCCTTTTCCTCAATCAGCGTATACGTTTTATCGCCCGTATAGGTCAAAATAACGCGCTTGCCGTTTGCAACGGCAACTTCCTGTTCATCGAGCAGCGTCGTCCCCCCGATTTTTGCCGTCGGATATTTTACCGAAAACTCTTTGTTGCCGACCTTTCCGTCCACCGGCACTTCGAGTTTCGCCCCTGTCATATTTTTTTTCGTGTCAAACGCGTTGCTGTCGAATTTTGCATTAAAATCCACTTTCGTAAAAAGCACACTGACAAGCGTATTGCGGTCCGTGTCCATCACTTTCACACTGACTGGTGCAAGCGTCCTTTTGTCAAAAGTAATTTGCTGGTACGGCAGCATCTTATGNTTTTGNTAGCGTGTCTTCGTCTCAAACACATATCGGTTCTTTTTCACCGTCATCTTTGCCTCTTTATCTTTCAATATGTCTTTCACAAGTGATTCATAAAGGTACGCCTGGCTTGTGTTGTTCGGCCAGTCGCTTTGAAATTTGTAGCTTTTGTTGAGGGCGGGCGTGACCACAAACACGCCTTCTTTATTGCGCAAAATCATCTGGCTCTGCCCCTCGCCCGCATTTTTCAGGTTGACACGGTAATATCCCGGCCGGTTGTGCCAAACTTCAATATTGTATGTCCGCGGTTCATTGCCCGTTTTCAGCGTCATTTTCGCATTCAGCTTGTAGCCGTCCATCTTCTCCACTTTTTCATTTAATTTTCCGGCCACATCCTGCGGTTTTTTCGCTCCGCAGGCGGAAAGCAGAAAAATGGCAAACAGCGCCGCAAACAAAACCCAGTACTTTCTCTTCATCCTTTCAACCCCTTTATTGTCTCAAATCTTATGAAGAGAAAGGCTTCATCAAAAGCCCGTGCCTTGTCTCTCCTCTCTTACTCTGAATATATGAGACAACCCGGGCCTGTATGATGGGGAATTGAAAAAACGTTATAGCTTCAGTCTTCCAGAATCACTTGGGCGAATGCATATTCACGGCTGTGCGTGATCGACAAATGGGCATGGGGCTCTGCCGGCTTTGAAAAATACGGGCGGCCATTTTCATCTTTTGCGATTTCAATTTCCTGAAAAGACAACGTGCCCCCGATCCCCGTGCCAAAAGCTTTGGAATAAGCTTCTTTCGCCGCAAACCTGCCGGCCAGGAATTCAATTTTCCTTTTTTCTGTCAACTTGCAGAACTTTTGCTGCTCCGCTTTTGTTAAAATCCGCCCCGGAAACCGCGGCTGCCGTTCATACAGCTTTTTTATCCTTTCAAGCTCGACAATATCAATGCCAATTCCTTTGATCATGTGCTCACCTTCTGTTTTTCCAGAGTATAAACCACAAAATTTCCGATACCCGATTTTCACGCTGCTGCGGTGCCTCTGCCTTCCGTGAAAATATGCGCCGGTAAATCGTTCTGCTGGTATCCATGATGGCGGTTCGGCCCTTTTTGAAAATACGCGCCGGATTTGGGCTATCCCTTTTTCCATCCTGCTGGCGGTTGCGGTTAGAAGCAGGCCGGACGTCTAATTCGTCATTTCCGGCATATGTATAAATAGAGCTTTTCCATTGAAAGGAGTATTTGCAATGCTGATCCGCCCGATCCGCTTTTCTGCTTTTATTGGTTCCTATCCCGTCGTATCTGCCATTTTCCTGGCCCAGTGCCTCTTGTTTGCGGCCATGCGGCTTCCGGTTTTACCAACACAAACCCTTTATGAAACACTGTCCGGTGTGAACCTTTATATTGCCCAAGGGGAAATATGGCGGCTTGTCTCCCCTGTTTTTGTCCATATTGATTTCAGCCACCTGCTGTTGAATTCCTTCTCCCTTTTGCTGCTCGGCCCCTGTCTCGAACGGCTGGCCGGAAAATGGAAGTTTACCCTATTATATTTTGGCTGCGGATGCTGCGCCAATCTCGCTTCTTTTTTTCTGCTTCCGCTTACCTATTCCCATGCCGGTGCGAGCGGTGCCCTGTTCGGCCTGATCGGCGCATATGTCGCCCTTGTCTGGGTCGGGGAAGATGTGCCAAAAACAAGCCGGCAAACCATTTTATCGATTGCGGTCATTTCCGTTGTAACGGCTATGATGCAGCCTGGTGCCAACCACACAGCCCATCTTTCCGGACTCGTTGCCGGCATGCTGCTCGGAGGCATGCTTTTGCAAAGAAAAGCGGCTTCTCCTGCTTAGAAAAAGTCAATTCTCCGGACTCATTGCCGGCGTGCTGCTCGGGGGAATGACTTTTACGAAAAAAACGGATTCTTCCGCTTTAAAAAAAGCCAATTCTTTTCAGCCGCATTACCGGCGTGCTGCTCGGGGGAAAGGCTTTTACGAAAAAAAGCGGATTCTTCCGCTTTAAAAAAAGCAACGGGAGCTGCCGTTGCTTTTTTAATGGGGCGCCGGCAACTTTTGCCATACCGGCATTTTTACTTGTAAAGAGTCGCAGCCGGATACAAACCGACCCGCTCGTAAAGCTGATGATGCTCTATTTTTTTGGCCCCGCCTTCGTTTGGTTAAAATGGTTTGCGGTTTGTTGTTGTTCTTCTCGGCTTTCTTCCCTTATTGTAAGACCCTTTGTAGGACCCTGCAGGCTTGCCCCGTCTGCTATGGTCTTTTTTATGCGGAAGCGGCCGTTCTTCTGAAATATGAACCGGTGTTTTATCCGGCTCTTTCGTCATCAGTTTCAAAGCAGCTGCCGTGACCTCAGCCGGGTCATATTCTGCAAGCAGCTCCTTCGCTACCGACATATATTCATCAATATTGCCTTCTTTGATGGTTTCCCCGATCCGTTCCATGGTGACGCGCTGCTGCCCTTCAAACGCTTCATCCCAGGTCGGCGGGCGCATCGGGAGCATTCTCTTTTTCGTTGTCTGTTCAACCGTTTTGAGATAGCCCATTTCCCGCGGCGTGACAAAGGTCATTGCCATGCCTTCCCGTCCGGCACGGCCCGTTCTTCCGATCCGGTGCACATAGGATTCCGGATCCTGCGGAATATCGTAATTGTAAACATGGGTTACACCCGAGATATCCAGCCCGCGTGCGGCAACATCGGTGGCAACAAGCACATCAATTTTCCCGTCTTTAAACTTCCGGAGTACCGATAAGCGTTTCGCCTGGCTCAAATCACCGTGGATACCTTCTGCAAGATAGCCGCGCAAGTTCAGGGCATTCGCCAGTTCATCAACTCTCCGCTTCGTGCGCCCAAACACAATCGCAAGGTCCGGAGACTGTACATCCAAAAGCCTTGACAATACATCGAATTTTTCGCGTTCCTGGACTTTGACGTAGTATTGTTCAATAGACGGAACGGTCATTTCTTTTGCTTTCACACGGACAAGTTCCGGGTTGTTCATGAAGCGTTCGGCAATTTTCCGGATCGGATCCGGCATGGTTGCCGAGAACAGCATCGTTTGGCGGTCTTTCGGCACGGTGGAAAGAATGGCTTCAATGTCATCAATAAAGCCCATATTCAACATTTCATCCGCTTCGTCAAGCACAAGCGTATGCACATGGTCGAGTTTCAAGGTTCCCCGGTGTATATGGTCAAGAATCCGTCCCGGTGTTCCGACAATAATTTGCGGATGGTTCTTCAGCGCACGGATCTGACGCGAAATATCCTGGCCGCCATAAACAGCCAGCACATGAACGCGCGAATCCTGGCCGATCCGGTACAATTCTTCAGATACTTGAATGGCAAGCTCGCGGGTTGGCGCGATAATGATTCCTTGAATATTACGGCTTCTATGATCAATCTTTTCAATTAACGGTATGCCAAATGCTGCAGTTTTTCCCGTACCTGTCTGCGCCTGGCCGATAATATCCTTCCCTTGCATGGTGAGCGGAATGGTGGCTGCCTGAATCGGCGATGCCTCTTCAAATCCCATTCTTTTCACAGCTTTTAAAATCGCCGGGCTTAAATTTAATTCTGAAAACTTCGTCAATCTTCTCAATCTCCTTCTAAACGTTCAACAGGGCCGCATGTCTTCCTTAGGGTTTTACCCTTTTCGGCAAAAAAATATACTCTTTTGAGCATTGTCAGCTAAAAGCGTAAACGATGTACGGTAATCGTAACATGAATACGGCAAGATTTCAACGAATATGGAGCCGTGGTTTTTTCACAATCATTTTGGGACTTTCAATTTTTCGGTACAATGGTCGCCGCTATACAATTTTTCTAAAAGATATCTAATCTCTGGCACAAAAAAGTGATAAAATCGCCATCATTTATATCTCCGGGTATTTCATTATCCAGTTCTAGAATAAATTTGCCAACCAACACTTTCTCTTTATGCACTAATTTCCCTGTAAATCTATAGGAAAAATATTCATCCAGTTTTTCAATTGTGTACTTTGGCTTTTCCGCCTTCATCAAATCAGAAACATTCAAACAGTAAATCGGGTTCTTTAATACATAGCCTTCTGTGTAATTTAACGGTTGGGCAAAGCATCTGATTTCGGTTTCTCCATCCGTCACGATTACTTCAGCTTCTAAAGCTTCTTTGGAAATCCACTCTATATTTTTTATTTTCAATTTAGCACATCCTTTCTATTTATTCTAAACCATATGCTTTGTACTTTCTTTGCTCGTTCTTTGTATCGGTAATATTTTACTCGAAGGAGCAAATGAGCGGAAAAATAAAGGGACATAGGCTTCAAATTTTTAAACCGCTGAAACAAAAAAATGATCATTTTCAATTCCCGTGCCTGCTTTTCCATCCATCATTCGATCAAACCCTTTTAGAAGCCATGGACAGAAAAGCAATCCATGGAAGAATAATGGCGCACTTTTAACCCATCGACTCTGTTTATGCACTTTCATCGTTTGGGTTCATTTTTTCATTTATGGCATCCATTTTGCTTTTATTAGTTGTACAGGCTATGGTTTCTGAATACAAATATATCAATCGCATGATGGAAAGGCTGAGGAAAATGATGGAAAGCATGATTAGTTATATTTTTCTTGGGCTGTCGCTTGCTGCGCCGATCGGGCCGGTGAATGCCGCTCAAATTGACAAGGGGATTAAAAATGGCTTTCTCCACTCATGGCTGCTCGGAATCGGTGCCATGGCAGCGGACGGTTTGTATATGCTGCTCGTTTATCTCGGTGTCGTCCATTTGCTCAGCATCGGATTTGTAAAATCATTCCTTTGGTTTTTCGGATGCTTTGTCCTTACATACACCGGCATTGAAAGCATGATTGCAGCCAATCAGCCGATTTCCGGTTTGATGAGAAACAAAGAAAAATTGTCCAAATCATTCCTGACCGGTTTTCTGATGTCTCTGACCAATCCGCTCACCATTTTATTCTGGCTCGGCGTTTACGGTTCCGTGCTTGCAAAAACAGCTGAATCTGTAGGCCCGCAGCAGTTTCTCCTCTACAGCCTGGCCATCTTTATCGGAGTGGCGCTGTGGGATTTTTCGATGGCTGCCGTCTCAAGCAGCTTCGGAAAACTGCTAACCAACCGTTTGATTCTTTTCATTTCGAGGCTGTCCGGCCTGTCTCTTGTCGGTTTCGGCATTTATTTCGGCATTCAGGCGGTCAAGAGTCTGTAGCATAAGCAAACAAAAGTCCCGCCGAACTCTTGTACCTTTTCGCTGGTTTTCCGGAAAAAATCAGCACGTTCTTGCTTTCCGCCCGCTTTTTTACCGTCCGGCCCTTTTTGCCGATTCAGTCACTTTTTTTTTCAAATAAAGGGATGATTTCTGAAGTGGGCATGGAATCCTTTCATTTATACCGCGTTTTTCGAAATGCGCCGGATTTTTCCGGCTTTTCGCCAGTTCTTTCGCTTTTTCTGAATCTTTTTCGCCTTTTCTGCTGGTTTCGACAAGCAACTTATATAGTTCCATAGTTTTCAAGAGAAATTTCCCGTATACTAATCATAACAGCAATCAAACTTTATAAGTTGGAGGAGAATTGTCAATGGCAGCTTCACATATTCAAGCCGTTCTCTTTGATTTAGACGGGGTCATCACAGATACTGCGGAATACCACTACTTAGCATGGAAAAAGCTGGCTGATGAGCTGCAGGTTCCTTTTGACCGCCATTTTAATGAAGCGCTTAAAGGGCTCAGCCGCATGGACTCTTTAAAGAAAATATTGGAGAACGCCCGGCCGGAGCCTTCCTTTTCTAAAGAAAAGCTGAGCGAGCTCGCGGACAGGAAAAATGAATATTACAAAGAACTGATCCGCCAAATTTCCCCTGCCGATTTGCTTCCGGGCATCCACAACCTGCTCGAAGATATAAAGGAAAGGGGAATCAAAACAGCGCTGGCTTCCGCGAGCAAAAACGCCATGTTTGTCATCGACAGACTGGGGGTGGCTTCCTTTTTTGATGAAATCGTGGACGCTGCCCGCATTCAGCACGGCAAGCCGGATCCGGAAATCTTTTTAACCGGCGCCCGCAAGCTGGACGCGGATCCGGCATTTTGCATCGGCATTGAAGACGCGGAAGCCGGCATCCAGGCCATTAAAGCGGCCGGCATGTTTGCAGTCGGGGTCGGCACGCCGGAAAACATGAAGCAGGCGGATTTCCTTGTTGAAGGGACGCAGGATCTTGACTTTGAAAAAATCGAAAGCGCATTTCTTCTGAAAAATAAAGGATGAGGCGTGATGGTTACCATTTCCGATGTCGCAAAACAGGCGAATGTTTCAAAGATGACGGTTTCACGGGTCCTTAACCACCCCGAACAGGTTAGAGATGATTTAAAAAAACTGGTATATGAGGCGATGGAGCAGTTGAACTATGTACCCAATTATGCGGCACGTGCCCTCGTCTCCCACCGTACCCAGGTCATCAAGTTCCTGATATTGGAGGAAATGGACACAACAGAGCCGTATTATATGAACTTGCTGGCCGGCATTGCCAAGGAGCTCGACCAAAACCACTACTCGCTTCAGCTGGTCACACGGAAATCGAAGGACATCGGCCAGTGCGACGGTGTGATTGCGACGGGTGTCCGCAGCCAGGATTACGATACCATTTTAAAAGAATTTTCCAAACCGGTGATTTTATTCGGGCAAAATGACAGAGGGTTTGATTTTATTGATGTGGACAATGAAAAAGGCGTACGGCTGTTAACAGAGCATGTCATTCGCCGCGGGTTTAAAAAAATTTATTTTTTCGGCATTGACCTGCAAGAGCCCTTTATGTTTGCGAGACAAAAAGGTTATCTGGATGCAACCGAAGCAAACGGGTTGCCGCCGTTTCTTTGCAGGGTCAAAAACAGTTCAAGCGCCGCCCAGCAAGAAGCGGAAAAAATTTTATCCAGCCGGAAAGAAAGATGCGCGTTTGTATGCGCAAGCGACCGGATTGCCCTCGGTGTGATCAGAGCCGCCCAATCGCTACGGCTATCCATACCAAGTGAGGTTGCGGTCACCGGTTTTGACGGGGTGTTTCTTGACCGGATTTCCGCTCCCCATATTACAACCGTGCGCCAGCCCGTTGTAAAAATGGGAGAAGCATGTGCACGCATGCTGTTGAAAAAAATTCAGGAAAACGGGAAATCCCAAGGGCACCAGTTTTTTGAACCGGAAGTGGTCATCCGCCCCTCCACCGTCTGTGAATAAGCAGCCTTACACCGGTTGCTTATTTTTTTCAGGATGGGCTTGGGCCAATCAAACCCGTAAAAAGCATTTTGTTAACGGTAACATCGCTGAAAAATTTGTTCCGGATAAAGGGGTGATGATACGTTGAAAGGGTATAGAAGAAACGTGGAGGTGAACCGCTTTGCAAGATGCGTGGTGGAAAGAAGCTGTCATCTATCAGGTATATCCGCGCAGTTTCAAAGATGCAAACGGGGACGGCGTGGGCGATATCCCGGGCATCATTGAAAAGCTGGATTATATCCGTGATCTCGGGGCAACGGCCATCTGGCTCAATCCGATTTTCGCATCGCCGCATGTGGACAATGGCTATGATGTCAGCAACTACGAAAAAATCGACCCGGTTTTCGGCACGATGGAAGATGTGGAACACCTGATCAAGGAAGCGAAAAAACGCGGGCTTAAAATCATTCTGGACCTTGTGCTGAACCATACGTCAGACCGCCACCCGTGGTTCCAAGAAGCGCGGAAAAGCAAAGAAAATCCGTACAGGGATTACTACATTTGGCATGACCCTGTCAAAGGGCGTGAACCGACGAACTGGGCGAGCTTTTTCGGCGGCAGCACATGGACATTGGATCAACAAACCGGGCAATATTATTTTCATCTGTTCAGCGACAAAATGCCCGATCTGAACTGGGAGAACAAAAAAGTGCGCGAAGAAATGGCAAAAATCGCCCTATTCTGGCTGGATAAAGGTGTGGACGGATTCCGGCTGGATGCGGTCATTCACCTGGCAAAGGACACCCGTTTTCTTCCCGTTAAAACAAAATCGGAAGAAGCCTTTGTGCTTGCAGAACAGTATTATGCCAACCTGCCGCGTGTCCATGATTATATCCGTGAATTTAACCGTACGATTAAAGCGAAGCATCCAGAAGCTTTTTTAATCGGGGAAACAGCTTCCGCCGACACGAAGCTTGCCCGGCTTTATTCAAGGCCGGACCGCGAAGAATGCGACTGCATCATTACCTTTAACTACTTAGGGTTTGACACAGAAGCAAAAAAACCTGGCATTCCGCAAAACTGGCAACAGGGAAAATGGGACTTGCTTGCTTTTAAAAAAGCGATGTCCCAGTGGCAACATGACTTGTACGGGGAAGGCTTCAATTCGCTCTACTGGAATAATCATGATATGCCGCGGGCCTTGTCGCGTTTCGGGGACGAAGGTAAATACCGGGAAAAAAGCGCAAAGATGCTTGCTACTTTGATGTATTTGCAATGGGGGCTGCCGATTTTGCTGCAGGGCGAAGAAATCGGCATGGTGAACTTGAAGCTCCCGCGGCTCCAAGACTATGAGGACCCAAGTATCAAAGGGCTTGCCACAATTGCGAAAAAGAAAGGCTATGCGGAGGAAGAAATTTTAAAAATGGTGCAACAGCGCTCTAAAGATACGTCAAGAGGCGCCATGCAGTGGAACAATGATCGATACGGCGGCTTTTCTACATATGCTCCGTGGCTCGGCATCAATGAAGATACGCGGACCGTGAACGTAGCGGCGCAGGAAAAAGATCCCGGCTCCGTGCTGCATTATTACCGGAAGCTGATCGAACTGAAAAAATCAATGCCTGTCTTTACGGCCGGCAGCTGGGAAATGCTGGCTGATGAGGACCCGGACATCTACGCGTATATACGGAAGCATGAAGGCAGCTGTGCCATGATTGTCTGCAATACATCGAAAAAGCTGCAGACCTTTACCTGCCCGGAGCTTACCCGCCACAGATGGGCATGCCTGCTCAATAACAACGGCTATCATAGCAAAGCGGTGCCAAGCAAACTGGTGCTATCGCCTTTTGAATGCTTTGTTTTATTACAGGAGTAGCATAAGAGGAGGAGAAAAGATGGAACACGCAGGAATTTTTCATCAGCCGTTCAGCGCGGATGCATATGTATATGACAAAAAAACGATGCACCTGAAGCTGCGCACGAAAAAAGGGGATATTCAGAAAGCCGTCCTCATTTGGGGAGACCCGTATTTATTTAAAAAAAAGCAAGACGGGGAATATCACTGGGAATCTGAACGCCTCGAAATGGAAAAAAAGGCTGAAACAGAGGCGCACGATGTCTGGTTTGCCGAAGTCCGTCCGCCGCACCGCCGCCTGCAGTACGCCTTTATCCTTACCGGCACGGATGGCAGCAACATTTTTTATGGCGGGCGCGGCTTTTACCCGGCAAATGAAGATACACTGCGGGTGCCTGACTATTATTTTAAATTTCCGTTTATGCACGAAATCGATATGTTCAAGGCGCCTGACTGGGTGAAGTCCACCATTTGGTACCAGATTTTCCCTGAACGGTTTGCAAACGGCAATCCCGCCATTTCTCCGGAAAATGCCCTGCCGTGGGGAAGCAAAGACCCGGGCGTGGACGACTTTTTCGGCGGCGACCTCGAGGGGATCATCGGCCATCTCGATTATCTCACCGATCTAGGCATTAACGGGATTTACTTGACGCCGATTTTCGAAGCCCCTTCCAATCATAAATACGATACATTCGACTATTTTACGATTGACCCGCATTTCGGCGATAAAGAAATATTCCGCAAACTGGTGAAAGAAGCCCACAAGCGCGGGATCCGGATTATGCTCGATGCGGTGTTCAACCATATTGGGAAAAATTCAAAACAGTGGCAGGATGTGCTGAAAAACGGGGAGAAATCGCGCTACAAAGACTGGTTCCATATCCACTCTTTCCCGGTCCGCGAAGGCGAAAACGGGAACATTGACGGGCATGATACGCTCTCATTTGACACGTTTGCTTTTACGACAAGCATGCCGAAGTTGAATACGGCCAATCCCGAAGTNCAACAGCATNTGCTCGATATTGCNACNTACTGGATCCGTGAATTTGACATTGACGGCTGGCGCCTTGATGTCGCCAACGAAGTCGACCATGCTTTTTGGAAAAAGTTCCACCAGGCCGTTGTAGGCGAGAAACCGGATGTTTTTATTCTCGGCGAAATTTGGCATGATGCATGGCCTTGGCTTTTAGGCGATGAGTTTCATTCGGTCATGAATTATCCATTTACGCAGACGATAATTGAATACTTTGTGGATGAAAAAATTTCCGCTGAAAAACTGATGCACAGCCTCAACCAGCAGTTTATGCATTATATGCAGTCCAACAACGAGGTTTTGTTTAATATGCTTGACAGCCATGACACCCCGCGGATTTTGACAAAGGCAGGCGGCGACAAGCAAAAGGTGAAGCTTGCCCTTGCCTTTACGTTCGCGCATACCGGTTCGCCGTGCATTTATTACGGCACGGAGGTCGGAATAGACGGCGCAGGTGACCCGCTTTGCCGGAAATGCATGGTCTGGGATGAAGACAAGCAGGACCGCGACATGCTCGCATTTATGAAAAAGCTGATCCGCTTCCGGAAAGACCATCAACAAACCTTGACATACGGCGATCTCGTCTGGCTGAAAACCGATAACGAAAAACAAGTGGTCAGCTTCCTGCGCAAAGGGGAAAAATGCACCTTGCTGTTTGCCTTTAACCGGTCGGACCAAGAACAGGCCATCCCGTGGAGCGAGCTGGATGTAAAACCGGACACCGTAAAAGACGCTTGGGAAAACAAACCGGTTTCAAGCAAAACCCTTGTCCTCCCGCCAATGGACTTTGCGATTCTGGAAATCACAAACTGACCCTGACCGTAGCGTTCTTGAAACCCATTCGTCGCTTCCCATTGCGATTTTAAAAATCACAAACTACCCCTCCCCCCTGCCGGATAATTGGCAGGGGGCTTTTCATTTTGTTACCGTTAACAGAAAATTTTACATTGTAACCGTTTTCCACTCTCTTCTATAATAAAGTTGTACCAAAAAAGGGAGGTTCATGAAATGAAAGTATTCAAGAAGCTGTTCGTGCTTACGCTTGTCTTGGGCGTCATCATGGCGCTCGCCGCGTGCGGGGGATCGAAAAAAACAAACAGCGGATCTTCTCAAGACAGCGGTGGCAAAAAGACGCTCACGGTTTCCGTGGAAGAATCTTATGCCGATTATGTCAACAGTATTAAGGGCGATTTTGAAAAGAAAAACAATTGTACTGTAAAAGTGGTCAAAAAGCCGATGTTTGACCAGCTGGAAGCACTGCCTTTGGACGGCCCGGCAGGAAAAGCCCCAGATGTGATGCTCGCTTCTTATGACCGGATCGGCGGACTCGGCCAGCAGGGGCATCTGCTTAAACTGTCCAAAAAAGATGTTAGCGCCTATGATGCAAAAGACCAGCGCCAAGTCATGATCGACAACAAAGTTTACGGCGTCCCGTTCGTCATTGAAACGCTCGTCCTTTATTACAACAAAGATTTGTTGAAAAGCCCGCCAAAAACATTTGCCGATCTTGAAAAATTGGCGAAAGACAGCAAATATAATTTTTCATCCGAATCCGGAAAGAATACAGGATTCCTTGTTAAATGGACGGACTTCTACTATTCTTACGGCTTGCTCGCGGGTTACGGTGGCTATGTGTTCGGCGATAACGGCACAAACACAAAAGATATCGGGTTGAACAATGCCGGTTCCGTAAAAGCCATTACGTACGCCACACACTGGTTTAAAGATATTTGGCCAAAAGGAATGAAAGATACAAAAAGCTCCGGCGACTTTGTAACAGAAGAATTCTCAAAAGGCAAAGCGGCTGCCGTCATTGACGGTCCTTGGTCGGCGGACACCTACGCGAAAGCAAAAGTAAATTACGGCGTAGCCCCGATCCCGACGCTTCCAAACGGCCACAAGTACGAAGCATTCGGCGGCGGAAAAGGATGGGTTGCTTCCAACTATACGAAAGAACCGAAACTTGCGGAAAAATGGATTCAATACGTCACCAACTCCGCAAACAGCTACAAATTCTATGAAAAATACAAAGAAATCCCTGCCAACCCGACTGCGCGCGAAAAAGCGGCTGCGACAAATGATGAACTGACAAAAGCGGTTGTTGAACAGTACAAATCCGACCAGCCGATGCCGAACGTTCCGGAAATGGCAGAAGTCTGGACCGGTATGGAATCGACGATGTTTGACGCAGCGAGCGGCAAGAAAACACCAAAGCAGGCAGCCGATGCAGCGGTGAAGACGATCAAAGACAATATTTCCCAAAAGTATTCCAATAAATAATCCGCTTTATCCATTTCCAGGTGGGGATACGCTCCACCTGGTTTTCAAAATATGGTGCTAGGCCGTTAGCAGGTTGAAAGCCGTGTAAACTTCCAGGTTTGGCGTCCATGTTGCAAAAAGCACCAGTAACATAAGTCAACTGCGCGTATTTTCAAGATTGGCATCCGGACCACAAAAATCTGCTGCCAACAAAAAATGAAATATTTTCAAAAAGGTGTCCCTGCCGCAAAACTGCAGCGCTGTATCACATGGACGTAAGACCAAGTCATCCATTTGCAAAAGGCACAAAGTAGCCATGTTTCGCTCATTTTCTATAGCTGCAGCATGAAAATCTGCCAGCGGGATTTTTTGGAAAGACCAATATAGAAACGAGGTAATCAAAATGGAAACCGAACCGAATAAACTGAAGGATGTCCGAAAAGCCGGCTTCTTCTCCCTGATCCCGGGGCTCGGCCAGTTTTATAACAAGCAGCCTTTTAAAGGCGTCCTTTTTCTGGCTATTTTTATCCTTTTTGCCATCCAAATGATCGTAGCAGGCATCCCGGCAATAAACGATTTTATCACGCTGGGCTCTGTCCCGCGGGTTGACCATTCGCTGTTTCTGCTGATCAAGGGTTCCCTGCAAATCATTTTAATTGCAATTTTTCTTGCTTTTTATTTGCTGAATATTTATGATGCCCGGCGTGTTGCCGCCATCTGGAACTTAAAGGGGACAGCCAACACATCCACCAAGGCCATTTTAAAAAACGCATGGGATGCAGGCTTTCCTTATTTGCTGACGATTCCGGCCTATGTGGCCATGACATTCGTCATCATTTTTCCTGTGCTTGTGACGCTGTTCACTGCTTTTACAAACTATGATTTTTATCATATTCCGCCTTTCCGCTTGATTGACTGGGTCGGGATCAAAAATTTCTTAAATATTTTTTCGCTTAGCTCGTATCGGGCCACGTTTACAAGTGTGCTCAGCTGGACAATCATCTGGACATTATGCGCGACCACCGGCCAGATTGTGCTCGGCATTTTAACAGCCTGTGTGGTAAACCAGCCTTTTATCAAAGGGAAAAAGCTGTTTCGGATCATTTTTTTGCTGCCATGGGCGGTGCCGGCCTTTATTACCATTATGAGCTTTTCCAACATTTTCAATGACAGTATCGGTGCCATCAATGCCCAGGTCATTCCGCTGCTCAACCATCTTCTGTTTACCGACATTCCGGCCATCTCGTGGAAAACGGATCCGTTCTGGACAAAAGTGGCCTTGATCATGATCCAGACATGGCTCGGTTTCCCGTATATTTATGTGATGGTCACCGGCGTTCTGCAGTCGATCCCGGGCGATTTATACGAAGCCGCCATCATTGACGGCGCAAATTTCTGGCAAAAGTTCCGCAGGATTACCCTGCCGATGATTTTATTTGCCACCGCGCCTGTTCTGATCACCCAGTACACATTTAATTTTAATAACTTCTCAATTATTTATCTCTTTAATAACGGCGGGCCGGGCAGTGTCGGAGCGGGGGCCGGGTCGAGCGATATTTTAATTTCCTGGATTTATAAACTGACGACCGGGACATCGCCGCAGTACGCGATGGCCGCGGCGATTACCCTTATGATTTCATTTATTGTAATTGCCGTCTCGATGATCGCCTTTAAAAAGACAAACGCTTTCGGCAATGAGGAGATGATGTAGGATGAAGGCGTTAATGAAAAATCAAAAATTTACCCGTTTCTGGAACCGGTTTTTCACCTATGCATTTTTAATCCTATTAAGTGTGATCATTCTGTACCCATTGCTCATTACAGCGTCGTCTGCTTTCCGGGAGTCCAATATCGTTTCCTTCCAGCTGGATTTTCATTCCCACTGGACATTGGACAATTTCCGCCAGCTGTTTACCCAGACGCTGTATCCGGAATGGTATAAAAACACGCTTATCATCGCGGTAGCAACGATGGTTTTACAGGTCGTCATCGTGACGCTTGCCGGCTACACTTACAGCCGCTACCGTTTTAAAGGAAGAAAGTACAGCCTTGTCTTTTTCCTGATCATCCAAATGGTTCCGACAATGGCGGCCCTGACCGCATTTTATGTACTGGCGAATATCCTGGACGCGCTGGACACGTACTGGTTTTTAACCTTGCTTTATGTTGGCGGCGGCATTCCGATGAATACGTGGCTGATGAAAGGGTATTTCGATACGGTGCCGCGCGATTTGGACGAATCTGCAAGAATTGACGGGGCCGGCCATTTGCGCGTATTTTGGCAAATTGTGCTCCCGCTTGTTAAACCGATGCTTGCCGTCCAGGCACTCTGGGCATTTATGGGGCCGTTCGGGGATTATTTGCTGGCCAAATTTTTGCTCCGGACACCGGAACATTTAACCGTGGCAGTCGGCCTCCAGCAATTTATTTCCAACCCGACCCAGCAAAAGGTGACGCTCTTTGCTGCCGGCGCCATTTTAGCCGCGCTGCCAATCTGTATTTTGTTTTTCTTCCTGCAAAAAAACTTTGTATCCGGGCTGACGTCGGGCGGCACAAAAGGATAAAGGGCGTAACGGGATGGACAGCTTTAACAGCTGCCGGCCCGGGCGGAAAAAACTTGTAAAAAACATAGCATACTTTATTGAAATGTGGGATTGCTTATGGAACAGATTCAAAGATTCCCTGCTGGTTATTTTGCGATGATCGTTTCACCTGTAAAAATTTTCCGGTACCGGGGTGCGCTTAGCGTTTGGAAACTGATTCTCATTTTTCTCTTTTTAAACGCCTGCCTGATTGCCCCGCTTTCACTCTCTTTTGCGCGGGCAGGAAATATCAGCTTAGAGCAAGTGGCGCCGCATTTAAATGCAGCGATACAAACCGGGTATACCGGGCAGAACGCCGTCCTTTCCTTTCAAAACGGCGTGCTCCAATCCGGCAACGCGTGGACAAAGGAGCACGGAGATACGATTATCTCCTTTGATCCGCGCAAAACCACGGCCGTTTCGGAAAGCCGTTACCATACAAAAGTCGCGCATTACAAAAATGCGCTCCTTTTCCGGAAAGACCGGCTCATTCTGGCTGATGAAAACGGCTTTGGCTTTTCCGTCCGCTACCCGGCCGGAAACGAGAAGATCACGATCCAAAACGGCCGTGATCTTGCTTCTTTTGCCGGCGCTCTCTGGTTCCGGCAACATAAAGTCATCCTGATTCCGCTTGTTTCATGCCTGATCGGAATCCTGTTTCTTTTCAGCAATATACTTTTAATGGGGGCAGTGTCCCTGATACTTTGGCTGACACGTTTTTCAAGTTTTTCCGGCATCCGTTCATTGAAACAGGCTGCAACCATTACACTATCTGCAGCAGGAGTTCCGTCCATTATTGCCATGTTGGCAGGCTTTGCCGGCGCAGGTGCTGCAACAATGATGATGATCCAATCACTGGGCATGGTGCTTTTCATTGCGATGATTTTTTTAAAAACAAAATTTCTGNCGGACGACATGTAANTACAAGATGCTGACGAGGAGGATTTCTAATGTATTANAACCGGCTTTTCGATGTAGATGAATGGACTTTAAAAACAACGAAGCTCCACCGTGAACATATNCGGCTTCAGGAAAGCATCACTTCTTTAGGAAACGGCTATATGGGAATGCGCGGNAATTTCGAGGAGTCTTATTCCGGGGATCATCACCAGGGCACATATATTGCAGGGGTCTGGTACCCGGATAAAACAAGGGTGGGCTGGTGGAAAGTCGGCTATCCCGATTATTTCGGAAAAGTCATTAACGCGGTCAATCTTGCCGGGTTGCGCGTCTGGATTGATCAAGAGGAAATTGACCTGTTTCTGGACCCGCTCGAACAATTTCAGCTGGAACTTGATATGAAAAATGCCGTCTTGCGCCATTCCTATCTTGTCGAAAAGTCCGGCAAGAAAGTCAAAATTGAATTTGAACGTTTTTTCAGCATTGTCTATAAAGAAATTGCCGCGATCCGAATCCGTGCCACCAATCTTGGCAATCCGGCCGTCCTCACGTTAAAACCTTTCCTGGACGGCAATGTCAAAAACGAAGACGCCAATTATGATGAAATGTTCTGGACGGAAATCCAGTCTGAAGCAACGGAAGACAAGGCCGCGGTTGTCACGGAAACAATTGAAAACCCGTTCGGTGTTCCCCGTTTTACCGTAGCTGCCGCCATGGGCAATCTGACGGAGGCAACGCTTGCTTCCTGTGAGTCGGATACGCTTTATGCCGGCCACGTATATGAAAAAACGCTCGGCGAAAACGAGTCGCTCCTTCTGGATAAAATCGTTTCTGTCACGACAAGCCGGGACTATGAAAAAGATGCGCTCCTCCCCCGCGCCTACGAATTGCTTGAACAGGCTTTGGAAAACGGGTACGAAAAGCTGTACGAGGAGCACGCAGCAGCCTGGCATAAACGGTGGGAGAAAGCAGACGTCCGCATTTCCGGCGATCCGGAAGCCCAGCAAGGGATCCGCTTTAACCTATTCCAGCTTTTTTCGACCTATTACGGCGATGATCCGCGCTTAAACATCGGCCCGAAAGGTTTCACCGGCGAAAAATACGGCGGCGCGACGTACTGGGATACAGAAGCCTATGCCGTACCCATGTATCTGGCCGTTGCCACGCCGGAAGTCACAAGAAATTTACTGCTCTACCGCTACCATCAGCTTCCAGAAGCGTATGAAAACGCAAAAAAACTCGGGCTGAAAGGCGCTTTATATCCGATGGTCACCTTTACCGGGATCGAATGCCATAACGAATGGGAAATCACATTCGAAGAAATTCACCGGAACGGCGCCATTGCTTATGCCATTTACAATTATGTCAATTACACCGGCGACAAAGACTACATCAGCCAGTACGGGATTGACGTCCTCGTCGGGATCAGCCGCTTTTTCGCCGACCGTGTCCATTTTTCCGAGCGAAAGAAAAAATACATGATCCATGGCGTCACCGGCCCGAACGAGTATGAAAACAACGTCAACAACAACTGGTACACAAACCGGATTGCCGTCTGGACGCTTAAATATACCCTTGCGTCCCTTGATTTTACCGGTGCGGAAAAAGCAGCCGCGCTGAATATTACGGAAGAAGAACGCGCGCATTGGCAGGATATTATCGACCGGATGTATTTTCCGTATGATGAAGAGCTGGGCATTTTTCTACAACAGGACGGCTTCCTGGATAAACCGATCAAACCAGTTAGCTGCCTCCCGAAAGAAGATCTGCCGCTCAATCAGCACTGGTCATGGGACCGGATTCTGCGCTCCTGTTATATTAAGCAGGCTGACGTACTGCAAGGGTTTTATTTCTTCAATGATGCGTTTACAATAGAAGAAAAGCGGCGCCATTTTGAATTTTACGAACCGCTCACCGTCCATGAATCGAGCCTCTCCCCGTGCGTCCATGCGATTCTAGCGGCTGAGCTTCGAAAAGAAGACAAAGCGGTCGAACTGTATAAGCGCACGTCCCGGCTTGATCTTGACAACTATAACCATGATACGGAAGACGGGCTGCACATCACGTCCATGACCGGAAGCTGGCTCTCCATTGTTCACGGGTTTGCCGGCATGCGCACCTTCCATGAAACATTGTCGTTTGCGCCGTTTTTGCCGAAAGACTGGGATGAATACGCATTTAAAATCAATTACCGGCACCGCCTCCTTGAGGTGAAAGTGAACAAAAAAGAAGTCACCATCTCCCTTCTGGAAGGCGAACCGCTTGAATTGAAGTTATATGGGGAATTCATCCATCTAACAAATACGTACACGAAGGAGTATGAGCTGTCATGACAGAATGGTGGAAAAAAGCCGTTGTTTACCAGATTTACCCGCGTAGTTTTTATGATACAAATGGTGACGGAATCGGCGATTTGCGGGGAATTATGGATAAGCTCGACTATTTGAAAACACTCGGGATCGACTGCATCTGGATCAGCCCGGTGTACGACTCGCCGCAGGATGACAATGGCTACGACATCCGTGACTACCGCAAGATCGACAAGATGTTCGGGGCAAATGAAGATATGGACCGCCTGCTTTACGAAGCCCATGCACGCGGGATTAAAATCGTGATGGATCTTGTCGTGAACCATACCTCCGATGAACATGCCTGGTTTGTCGAAAGCCGGAAATCGAAGGATAATCCGTACCGCGACTTTTATTTTTGGAAAGATCCGAAACCGGACGGCACCCCTCCGAACAACTGGGGTTCGATGTTTTCCGGTTCCGCCTGGGAGTACGACGAAACAACCGGGCAATACTATTTGCACTATTTTTCAAAGAAACAGCCNGACTTAAACTGGGAAAACGAAAAAGTGCGGAAAGAGATTTACGATATGATGAAGTTCTGGATGGATAAAGGGGTGGACGGCTGGCGCATGGATGTGATCGGCTCGATTTCCAAGTTCCTTGATTTTCCTGATTATGAACTTCCGGAAGGGCAAAAATACGGCATTGGCAAGTATCATGCAAACGGGCCGCGCCTCCATGCGTTCATCCAGGAAATGAACCGCGAAGTGCTGTCGAAATACGACTGCATGACTGTCGGGGAAGCCATTGGATCCGATGTTGAAATCGCCAAGAAATATACGGGACCGGACCGCCATGAACTCAATATGATTTTTAACTTTGAACATATGGATGTCGATACGAAACCAGGCAGCCCTGCCGGCAAATGGGCTTTGAAGCCTTTTGACCTCATTGAATTGAAACAAATCCTTTCCCGCTGGCAATATGCGCTCGCGGATACCGGCTGGAATGCGCTCTATTTTGAAAACCATGACCAGGCGAGGGTTGTATCGCGCTGGGGCAATGATACAACGTTCCGGGCGGAATGTGCAAAAGCGTTTGCCACCATTTTGCACGGGCTGAAAGGGACCCCTTTTATTTACCAAGGGGAAGAAATCGGGATGGTGAATGCCGCGCTCGAACTCGAAGAATATGATGATATTGAAATCCGGAATGCTTATCAAGAGCTCGTGCTTGAAAATCAAATCATGACGAAGGATGAATTTTTAACAGCTGTCCGAAAAAAAGGACGTGACAATGCACGGACGCCGATGCAGTGGGACAGTGGTCCGAATGCCGGATTTACAACCGGAAAACCGTGGCTTAAAGTGAACGCCCGCTATCCGGAGATCAACGTAGCAAAAGCGCTTCAAGATTCGAATTCGATTTTTTATTACTATCAATCTCTGATCAAGCTGCGGCATACATATGATGTGTTTACAGACGGCCGGTATGAGCTGCTGATGCCGGACCATCCGCATTTGTACGTATACACGAGGGAGAATGAATCGGAAAAGCTGCTCGTTGCCGCCAACTTAAGCGAAAACACGGTAAGCTTTGATCAACCGGATGGCAACTGGAAACTGCTGCTTGGAAACTATGAAGATACGCGCTCCAGCACGCTGTTCCGCCCGTATGAAGCAGGAATTTATTATCTGGAAAAATAGATTTTTGTGCTATGTTCACCCGATTGCCTTTGGATGCAAAGAGCGTGTTTGTACGGCGGTTGCTCCGCCATACGCCTCCGCTTTGCCCGGTTGCTTTTTTATGCAAAGAGCCCTCTATCCTGCGTATGAGGGGCTCTTTGCTGTTTCTTTGGTTTGGTAGATTTTTGGCTGAAAGTCTAGGCACGTTTCTTTCGCAGGAGATATGGCTGGAATTTGTCCCGCTTCTTATCGCAGACGCCTCCCTACGATCACTTTTGAACGAAATTCTGACCGCTTTCTTAACGTAGATGCGGCCTATGTGAAGAAAGGCCGGCTTTTTCCCCCGCTTGCTTCACTTAGAGGTGGTCTATGTGAAGGAAGAGATCCTTTTTGGCTCGGTTTCTTAATGTGGACGCGCTCTATGTTAAGAAACAAGCTCATTTTCCTCCGCTTCCTTAACGTAGACGCGCTCTATGTTAAGGAAGCACCTCATTTTCCCTCGCTTCCTTAACGTAGACACGCTCTATGTTAAGGAAGCACCTCATTTTCCCTCGCTTCCTTAACGTAGACGCGCTCTATGTTAAGAAACTATCTCATTTTCCCTCGCTTCCTTAACGTAGACGCGCTCTATGTTAAGAAACTATCTCATTTTCCTCCGCTTCCTTAACGTAGACACGCTCTATGTTAAGAAACTATCTCATTTTCCTCCGCTTCCTTAACGTAGACGTGCTCCATGTTAAGAAACTATCTCATTTTCCCTCGCTTCCTTAACGTAGACGCGCTCTATGTTAAGAAACAAGCTCATTTTCCTCCGCTTCCTTAACGTAGACACCTCTATGTTAAGAAAGCATCTCATTTTCTCTCGTTTCCTTAACATGGACTCGTTCTATGTTAAGGAACAAGCTCATTTTCCCCAGCTTCCTTCACATAGACACACTCTATAGCCAAGTTCCCGACCGCTTCCCTTACATTGAACCCGTCCAGTCTCCATTCCACATGACAAAGCTTGCCGGAAAATATCCTTTGCCAAAAATGAAAGACAGCCGCCGGAAAAAACTGGCAGCTGTCTTTCACGTATCATCTATTTAGGAAACCGTAATGGCCTTGACCACTTCTTCCAGCTGCATGCCTCTTGAGGCTTTGACCAAAACCAAATCGCCGGCTCCGATTTTTCCTTTCAACATATCGATCAGCCTCTTCTTGTCCTCAAACGCAAACACACGGTTGTCCGGAAAATCGCAAGCATCCGCAATCAAACGGCCCAACTTGCCATATGTAAAAACAAAATCAATTTTTTCGGGATTCAAGTCGCAGCCAACCTCCCTGTGAAACGCCGCTTCCTTTTCGCCCAGTTCAAGCATATCCCCGAGCACGAGGATTTTCCGGCCCGTTCCTTCAAACTGCTCCACAAGCCGGATGGCCGCACGCATCGACGTCGGGCTTGCATTATATGCATCGTTGATAATTTTTGAACCGTTGATGCCGTCCGCCATTTCCATCCGCATTTCGCTCAGCCTCGTTTTCCCAAGCCCTGCGCGGATTTCCTCAAATGGCATGCCAAACTCGCGGCCGGCAAGAATGGCGGCAAGCGAATTGATGACATTGTATTCACCAAGGACCGGCAGATAAAAATCGATATCTTCCGATGCATTTGTCCGGAACGCGCTGCCGCTTGTCTCTTGTTTCCATTCCACCGGATAAAGATCATTTCCGTGCCCTTTGCCAAACGTCTTTGTTCGGATGCCGGTAATGTTTGGCACCCGTTCCTGCAAAAGCGGTTCATCCCCCATATAGATCAGCAGCCCGTTTTCCGGAAGGCCTTCTGTAATTTCGAGTTTTGCATCGGCAATCGCTTCACGGGAACCGAGATTTTGAATATGCGCCTCACCGATATTTGTAATAATGGCCACATCCGGGCGGGCAATCGATGTGAGGAAAGAAATTTCCCCTTTTGCACTCATGCCCATTTCCACTACGGCGATTTCCGTGTCTTCATCAAGGGACAAAAGCGTTAACGGAACGCCCTGGTGGTTGTTAAAATTGCCTTCCGTTTTTTGCACTTTAAATTTTTCGGAAAGGACGGCGGCGACCATATCTTTTGTTGTCGTTTTGCCGTTGCTGCCGGTAATGCCGACAACTTTTGCCCGCAAGGCGTTCCGGTAGCTTTTTGACAGTTCTTGCAAGCTCTTCTCTGTGTCTTCCACGATAAGAAGCGGCACGTTCGCCGGCGGGTTTGGCACATCTTTTTGCCAGAGGGATGCAGCTGCGCCTCTGCGGAACGCGTCTTCCACATATTGATGGCCGTCCGCATGTCTGCCAGTAAGCGGCACATACAGATTCCCTTTTTCGATTTTGCGCGAATCAATGCATACGCCATGTACAAGCGTTTCGTTGTGCTGCAGTTGTTCCCCGTTTTCCACATGGATCATTCCGGTCATTTCCCGGATCGTCCGTCTGATCATTTTCGCTCTTTTCCTCCTTGAAAACAGAACGGGAACCATTCAGAATGGTTCCAAACTGAGATTCGGAAAGCTATTTCGTCCGAGTAAAATTCAGAACAGAAACCATTAATAATGGTTCCAAACCCCGTTACAAAGTATATTTAATCCGCTGTTTTTCCGCATGTCGCTCCAGGGCAAGTTCAATCAGCTTTTCGATCAGCTGCGGGTAATCCAGCCCTGCCTCTTTCCACAGAAGCGGAAACATGCTGAACGGTGTAAATCCGGGCATCGTATTGATTTCATTGATGATCACCCGTTCGTCTTCTGTCACAAAAAAGTCAGCACGCACCAGCCCCGAGCAGTCGAGTGCTTTAAATGCTGTAATCGCAGCTTCGGTACATTTTTTATACACTTTTTCGGGAATATCGGCCGGAATGATTAACGCCGTTTCCCCGTCTTCGTATTTCGCTTTATAATCGTAAAAATCTTTTTTCGCGACAATTTCGCCGGCAACGGAACATTGCGGATCGTCATTCCCAATCACGCCAAGTTCAATTTCCCTGGCCGTGACGCCTTCTTCGACAATGATTTTCCGGTCGTACTGAAAGGCTTCCTTAAATGCTGCTTCCAACTCCGTGCGGTTTTTACACTTACTGATCCCGACGCTTGAACCGAGATTCGCCGGTTTGACGAAACAAGGGTAGCCGGTCTTTTCTTCCACTTGTTGAAAACAGGTTTCGGGCGCATTTTCCCATTCACTCCGGATAAAAGAAACATATTTCACTTGGTCGAGCCCGGCTTGTGCAAACAGGTTTTTCATAATTACTTTATCCATTCCGGCTGAAGAGGCAAGCACGCCGTTTCCGACATACGGCAGGTTTAACAGTTCAAGCATGCCCTGTACGGTGCCGTCTTCCCCGTTTGGCCCGTGCAGCAGCGGAAAAATGACGTCATAGCCGCCTTTTTCACCCGATACAGTGGTTGACAGCGCATTGGGGGCCATTTTCTTTCCGTCACGGAACTCAAGCTGTTTCACGGTTTCAACAGGTCCGGTTAAAAGCGGCCCTTTTATCCAGTCCCCTTCCGTTGTAATGAAGATGGGGTAAATATCGTATTTTTCGTGATCCAAGGCCTGTATTACAGCTTTGGCGGTTTGCAGGGATACTTCGTGTTCAGCGGATTTCCCGCCGTAAAGCAAACAGATTTTCTTTTTCATTGTCATCCTCCATCATACGAACAGGATATTCCTATTTTAACATTTTACACACCCGGTGTGCGCCAAATTTGCCATTTTGATTTGTTCAGTTTCTTCCCTATTGTATGGCAAAACGGGCATTTGTGTAACACGATTTGTTCAGGATTTTTTTAACAGGGGGCTGTTTCCCGTTGCGCTTTGCGACTTGAAAGATGGTGCCCGTTAAAAAACGCCGTCGTCTGCAGCCCTAAAGATGGTTTTACTAAAAAGGTTTTCCGCCGCTATCCATTTTAAAAATAAAACAGGACCCGATACCATTGAAATGCGGGGGATCGGCCCTGACGTTGAAGAGGATTTTGCATCATGAAAAGCGGGGTGGCTTCCTTCCCCGCTTTTCTATCGTAAAACGCGCCAGCTACTTTTCACTGCAGCATGGACGTCTAATGAATTAAAATTTTCCATTCCTGCATCCTGCGGTCATAGACCATTTTTCCATCGATTGGCGTGCCGGAGATGGCGGCATATTCTTCGTGCATTTCATCCATATCATGAAAATCGCCGATCGTCCAAAACGGGATTTCAATTTGCACCCGGGTCTGCACGGCATATTCCATCGAAATAACCATCCCTTCCTTCATCTTCTCCGAAAGCGGCAACAGCACCTCCACCGGGATAGCGGGCAATGCTTTCCGCTTTTTCCGCCCGAACAGAAACGGTTTCTCTCCTTTGATCCTGTTGATCCGCTCGGCAACCACATAGCCAAGCATCGCATAAAAATCACGGAAAGAACGGAAATAAATTTTGCTGTAGTAGCCGTCATCCTGCGATAAATAGACGAAATGGTTATTTAATTTCCGGTAAAAAGGCATCCGCAAATGATGTTTCATATGGCTCAGATACAGCAGTTCCGCAATTTCATACCCCTCCAGCAGATCGAGCCCTTCCTCATCCTCAAAATCCACCCAGCAAAAATCCCCGTAGCTGTAAATGTCTTCTTCTAGCAGGCGCCCGATCGTTTCCTCATCCGCATATTCAAACAGCGTATGTAAATTTACAGTGCCTGCCTCAAATTGATGACGGAGAAGAAGGAGATTCGTCAAATTGGGAAAAGCATGGTAAAATTCATAAAAACAGATGCCGTGCAATAAAACATAGTGATTCACTTCATTCGCGTGAACATATATGAGCTCCCTGTTGCCACCATGGTTTTTCAAACGATTACCCCCGATTGTGCAGAACATGTTATGGACTAAAACCTGCCAGTTCTCATAATTTTATTTTAACAAATTTGGCAAAAAAATTGGATTTTTATTTCATTCCTATCTGAAAATCGTGCATCCTTTATCCTCACTGATGATTATAATGTATTTCCACTAAATGCAAAACCATATACCCCCTAAACCAGTATGATCATTTTTACCGGGAGAAGATGCGCCTTGTGCTTGCAGTTCTGATTGAAATGATTCAAAATATGGATAGGAATATACAGAAAACGACGAATTACTTTCTTGTTCCCGGGCAAGCCCCGTTTTTTCTCCTGTTTTTCGGGAACAGTATACAGGAAGAGTCTCTTAAGGAGGTGCATGTCTTGCCGAATCAGGGGCCATGTAAAACGATTCGTTTTTGCATCTCTTGGCAGGACAAACCATGCTGACGATCAAATTGCTTATTATTGTCTTATTAATCGGGGCCAATGCGTTTTTTGTCGCCTCGGAATTTTCTCTCGTAAGGGTGCGAACATCGAGAATTGACCAGCTCATTGCGGAAGGCAACAAAAAAGCCGCTTCCGCCAAAAAAGTAATCTCCAGCCTGGACAGCTATCTGTCGACAACACAGCTGGGCATCACCGTGATTTCTCTTGTTCTTGGGTGGCTGGGCGAGCCGACATTAAGGGTGATTTTTAATCCGCTTTTAATCAAACTCCATGTTCCCGGTACACTCATCCACGTGGTGACCTTTATTCTTTCTTTTCTCATCATCACCTTTTTCAGCGTCGTGGTTGGGGAGCTTGCACCGAAAAATATTGCTATCCAGACAGCAGAAAATATTGTGCTGCTCGTCGCCAAACCGCTGATTTTCATCAACAAAATCATGTATCCCTTTACGTGGACGCTGAACAAGTCTTCGCGGCTTGTGACAAAAGCGCTCGGTTACGACATGCAATCGGACAATGAAATCACCCATTCGGAGGAAGAACTGCGGATTATCCTGTCGGAAAGCTTAAAAAGCGGTGAAATTAACCAGTCCGAATATAAATATGTCAACAATATATTTGAATTCGATAACCGGATCGCAAAAGAAATTATGGTCCCCCGCACAGAAGTAGTGACGGTCGACAAGAGTGACCGGATTGCCGATCTCATCCGGCTGGCACAATCTGAAAAATATACACGCTACCCGGTTACAGACGGGGACAAGGACAATGTCATCGGCGTGCTCAACATGAAAGAAGTGCTGACGGATTGTGTTTCAAACCCGGATCTCAGGGATGATGCGACGATTGAACCGTATATTAATCCGATTATCCATGTCATTGAAACGGTACCGATTCAGGGTGTTCTTGCTCGCATGCAAAAGGACAACACCCATATGGCCGTTTTACTGGATGAATATGGCGGGACTGCCGGCATTATTACAGTCGAGGACATTTTAGAGGAAATCGTTGGTGAAATCCGGGACGAGTTTGATACGGATGAAATCCCGCTTATCCAAAAGATCGGGGATGCGCATTATATTTTGGACGCCAAAGTGCTGATTGAAGATGTAAATGACCTCCTTGCGATCGAAATTCCCGATGATGATGTGGATACGATCGGCGGATGGCTGTTGACACAGAAATACGATTTAAAAAAGGGCGATTCCGTGCCGTTCCAATCGTATGACTTTAAAGTAAAAGATATGGAAGGTTCGCACGTCCTGTATGTGGAAGTATCAAAAAAACAGGAAGCAGCTTCCTCCTAACGGGGGCTGCGCAACCTGGTTTTTCCTGCTTTTGAATAAATTGAATTTTCCTAATTACATTTTATTTCTAACCGATACGTTTGACTGTATGGTATTTATGTTTTATAATAGTCGTAATATAAGTGTGCTTTTTCAGAGATTGGGGTGATTCCAATGGGGCTTTGTACCGCATCGGGGAATTAGCATCCATTGCCAATGTTTCAAAACGGACCATTGATTACTACACCCGGCTCGGGCTGTTAAAACCACAACGTACCGGTGCAAATTACCGGATTTATGACGAAAACGCCGTAAACGAACTGCAGTTTATAGAAGAATGCAAAAAAATGCATCTTCCGCTGAAGGCGATCCGGGCCAAACTGGAATGCAGAAGGAACGGCATATTGAATGCACATGCCTTAATCCAGCAATTGAACCTCTTCTCCGAACAGCTAAAACAGCTCAATACGGAACTGAAGGATATAACACCGAATCTGGAAAAACTGCCGGAAGCGCAAAAAGAAACATTGCGCAATCAATTATCGGGAGACAGCCTGGCACTCGTCCAGTCCCTTTCCTCCATTTTAAACAGGGAAGTGGTTTGGCACTAAAATCGGGAATAGAATCATTCAATTTTGTAAAAATACAGGAGGTGACTCCTGCCCCGTCTCTATTCGGAGCAGGGAAACTTATTTGGACATATTTAAATTGGTGCTGATTTTTATATTAATCGCACTTTCCGCTTTTTTTGTAGCTTCAGAGTTTGCAATCGTAAAGATTAGAAGTTCCCGGATTGACCAACTCATCGAAGAAGGAAACAAAAAAGCGATTTCGGTAAAAAACATCATCACAAATCTTGATGAGTATTTATCGACCTGCCAATTGGGCATCACCATCATTTCGCTTCTGATCGGATGGATCGGAGAAGAAACCGTATCGCATCTTCTCGCCCCCGTGTTCGGGCTGTTGCATCTTCCGGAGTCTTTTGGCGCCGTTTTCTCCGTCATCCTTGCCTTTGCTGTCATTACCTTTGTGCATGTTGTGGCAGGAGAACTTGCACCAAAAACAGTTGCCATTCAAAAAGCGGAAACCATTACGTTTCTTGCAGCAAAGCCGTTAATTTTGTTCCACAGGCTGATGTACCCGTTTATTTGGCTATTGAACAGTTCTGCCGGCCTGATTACAAAAATGGTTGGGATGGAATCCGCATCCCGGCATGACGTCGCCCATACGGAAGAGGAATTGCGGTTTATCCTGTCTGAAAGCTATAAAAATGGTGAAATCAATCAATCAGAGTTTAAATATGTAAATAAAATTTTTGAGTTTGATAACCGGATTGCGAAAGAAATTATGGTGCCAAGAACCGAGATTGTCTCCCTTTCCAAAGGTGATTCCCTCCGGACGTTCATGGACCTCGTGCAGGAAGAACGGTTTACCCGCTACCCTGTCATTGACGGAGATAAGGACCATATTATCGGGATCATCAATTTAAAGGAAGTCTTAACCGATGTACTGAAAAAACAGGCTCCCCCTTCGTCACTGGAAGCGTATNTCCGGCCGATTATCCGCGTGATNGACACGATTCCGATTAATGAGCTGCTCGTCATGATGCAAAAAGAGCGCATTCACATGGCCGTCTTGCTTGATGAATACGGCGGTACGAGCGGCATTGTGACGGTCGAGGATATTTTGGAGGAAATCGTCGGTGAAATCCGTGACGAATTTGACATGGATGAGGTGCCGCTGATCCGGAAAGTCAAGGACGGCCACTTTATTATCGACTCGAAAGTACTGATCAGTGAAGTGAATGACCTGCTCGGCACACAAATTTCCGATGAAGACATTGATACCCTCGGCGGCTGGATTTTAACCAAAAAGATCGAGGCGAAGCAGGGCGACACGGTTGAATTCGGGGATTACACCTTTACGATCAGTGAAATGGAAGATATGCATATCCGCTATATCGAGGTGAAAAAGAAAGCGGCACGGCCGGCGGTTCAAACTGCAAAACAGGAACCCGTGTCCATGCTTCAAAATGAATCCGGACATCCTGAAATGTTAAAAGCTTTTGAGTAATGGAAGGCAGCAAAAACCTGCCTTGGTGCAAGCCAAAACCAAAAAAACGCGGACGATCGCTTGGTCGCCCGCGTTTTTCCGCTCCGCAAAACAGGAATTAATGTTTTTTGTAAACCGGTTGCAACTTTCTCCCTTCCAGCACTTCGAACAATTCCAGCCGGGATTTCGTAAANGAGGTTTTAATTCCCATTTCCGAAAAGGCCGATATCATCTTTATTAAATGATCATGGTTTTTTTTCATACGACCACCTCATCTATCATGGATTTCCGTACTGTTTCCTTATCTGTATATGTATTCCCATCTATATAGGATTTTACACGGCATTTCTTAAAGTTTTATGAAAATTTTCTTGTCTTACTCTTAATATAGCAAAAAAATTAAAAAAATATAAGGGTTTTCATCAAAATTGTTTGATTTCCTTTCATAAGTCTGCGAGAAGAACAAATAGACCGGTTGCAGCTGTCTCCTTTCCGCACTGGACATCAACGGAAATGTGTATTATGCTAAATAGTTGAATTATCATCTGTCACAATCGAAGCAGCTACCTGCTTTTTGTTTACATATTTTACTAAGGAAGTGTGTCGTCCTATGGCCGCCTTACTGAATGATTATGCCAAAAAACTTCAGAACCATTTGCAGCCGGAGCGCGATTCCCACCAGAAACTGGTGCAAAAAGGGCTGCTGTTGTACCGCCAGCATCTCGTCCATGACAAACGGATTTCGGGACGGTTTTTGCGCGGGAAAGTCCAGGATGTGACACCGGTGGATTGCGGGCTGGATCTTTTTGACCCGTTGTTTTTTGATTGTTCCTGCCCCCATGACGGTTTTTGCCGCCACCTGATGGCTTTGTTTTTCTCTGCCTATAGTGAAGAAAACAGTGTGTTTGACTGGGTCGGGGAGTGGAAGCGACGCAGTACGGACGGGGACATTCTGCAATCCGTGAAACGGGCAAGCGATTTGCTGGAGAAAAAGGCGGAAACATCCGGGCAAAACATCAGCATGTGGCTGGACGATTTCCATACCGCTTTTGAAGAGATCAATGTGAATGATGAATTTCTTCTCGATCTCTCGGCAAGGGAAGTATACCGCCGGCTTACCCTTTTTTTGCCTGTCGAACGGGAATGGGAGCCGCTTTACAAACTGACTGCTGCCTATGAATTGTTTAAGTACATTAACACGATTTGTTTGAAAAATGACTTTTTTTCGTCCACGGCTCTCATGCAATTTTTGTCCGGCGAAGCGGAAGAAGCGGCAAACCAGCTGTCGTCCGCAGCGCTCCCGTTTGTTTTTGATCCGTTTATCGCTTATTTCCGCGAAAACACCCGTGAGCTGGCAGAAAGTGTATCCCTCTACGAACTTGAAACCGTTGATTTTTACCGAATCCTCTGGTCGCGCCTGCTAAAGAAAGAAAATTGGCGGAAAGAGGAAGAGGCGCGTTTAAGGAAGGAAATTTTAAACAGCATTGATGCCGGTGAAAATCTCTCCTCCACGAAGGTGCTCTGCTTCATCCATCTCGCCTTTTTGCTCGGGAATGACGACACCGCGCTGTTTTTTCTCAGGCAGCTGGCTCAAAGCGGCGTCAATACAGCCGTATATATGCCGTACTGGTTCTTGGAACTGAAAGCGGACGAGAGACTGTTCCGCTATATCTCCGCTGCCTTACCGATGATCCCGCGCCTTTTGGAAACATGCGGGGATGACTATGACAAGGCTGCCTATATGCGAATGTTTTTCCGCTCCATCAATGAACAGGCGCTCTCCGCCCAGCAGCTGAAATTACTGGAAAAACTGTACCGCGCCTTTTTGCCTGTCAGCGCCCCGAAATACGGGGATATTTTATTTTTATCCGCAAGATACAGGGAGTGGGCGGAACTCCAGACACTTACCGGCAATACACCCGAGGATATGGCAAAAGAAAAACTCGAACGGGTTGCAAAGCAAGCACCTGAAGTCCTCCTCCCTCTTTACCACCGGGCGGTCGGCATCTGTATCGGGGAAAAAAACCGGAAGTCCTATCAAAAAGCCGTCCGCTATTTGAAAAAATTAAAAGCCATTTACCGGAAACGCCATGAAGAGGAAAGGTGGTACGCATTCTTTGACGAAATCAAGGAACGGACAAAACGGATGCGCGCTTTTCAGGAAGAATGCAGGAGGGGAAATTTGACCGATGCAGATGGAATATGATGTAAAAATCAATATACAACCGGATCCGGGCGGGCGTTATTTCTTATATGCCGAAGACCGGGCCGGAAACGAAGCCGATCCTTCCTACTGGGCGCCGTCTTTGTTGATGTGGCATGAAGAAAGTTTTTATGGCGCCTTCATACCGTACACGCGTTTCGGAAACCGCAGCGGGATTTTGGCCGACAGCTTTACGCTTTTGTCCCTGCTCGGAAAAGAAGGTTTCAGTTCGATGTTGCGATGGGATTGGGATGAACGCGGGCAAATTTATCTTGCTGTGGCTCCCGTGCTGCTTGATGCCGTTTTAAGCGGCGGCTGGCTTGCGACAGCGGCTGCACTTCCGGAAGAAGAAGCATGGGCGATAGAGCTGCCTGATACCGTCATCCACGAGTTCAACCCGTCATTTTGGGACCGGGAGCTGGATGAAAAACCTTTGTCGCGCGTGCTCTCCGAATGGTACGGAGAAGCGGCCCGTTCTTTTATCGCCAGCCGGCCGCAATTGAAGCGGCAATTCATGGAGCTGAAAAAATCAGGCTTTACAAACCAGGAACTCACCTCCTATTTTGACAAGCGACGCTTTCAACTATGGGCGGGCGAAGCGTCCCTCCCCTTTACAATTGGGATCCGCCTTTTTGAACCTGACACGGATGGGGGGTACTGGAAGCTTGAGACCGTGTTGCGCGACCGTGATAAACCGGAACGGCTGCTCGTCTACCCTCGGCAAAAGCTGTATAAAAAATGGCAGCCATTTGAAGAAGAGATCCGGCTCGAACAGGCAAGATGGGGAAAATTGTTCCCTTGGCTTCATGATGAAAACGGGCAGCTGCGCAATGAACTCGAAGAAAACCAAGCATGGGCATTCTTCGTTCACGCCAGCGAAAAGCTTCTCCCGCTCGGTGTCGAAATTATGCTGCCGTCCTGGTGGTCATCCGTTAAAAACGCCAATATGCGGCTGAAAGCTAAACTGAAAAAAAACACAAGCTACCGGTCTTTTTTTAATCTTAATACGGTGCTCGAATTTGACTGGCGGATTTCCTTAAATGGGGCAGAAATGAGCGAAGAAGCGTTCCAAAATCTGATCAACAAGGGGCGCCGCTTTGTGAAAGCGGGAGACGAGTGGATCACACTTGATCCGAAGATGATTCGATCGCTGCAGGCGCTTATGGAAAAAGCCAAAAAAGAGGGGCTCCATCTTCAGGATCTGCTCGCACAAACTTCCGAATCCGAAGAGGAAACGGATGAAGAAGAAACAGAGGATGTGCAGGCGCTCGCCCGGATTCAAATTGAACTGAACCAGTCATTAAAAAAGTTTATCCGAAAGCTTTCCAATCTGACCGAAATGCCATCCGTCCCGATCCCGCCCGGATTTCAGGGCGATTTGCGGCCGTACCAGCAGCTCGGCTTAAACTGGCTTGCCTTTTTGCGTGATTGCGGGTTTGGCGCCGTACTGGCAGACGATATGGGGCTTGGGAAAACCGTGCAGCTGATCGCTTACCTTCTCCATGTGAAATATACGAAACAGCCGGAAAAACCGGCGCTTATCATCTGTCCGACATCTGTCCTCGGCAACTGGCAGCGGGAAATCGAAAAATTTGGAAACAGCTTAAATGTCGCCCTCCATTACGGACCGAACCGGGAAAAAGAAAAACTGGGGGATTACTATCAACATGCCGATGTTGTACTGACGAGCTACGGGATTGCCAACCTTGATTTCGAGGCATTGTCAGCTGTGGAATGGAGCACGATCGCCCTTGATGAAGCGCAAAACATTAAAAATGCGGAGACGAAACAGTCGCGGGCGATCCGGAAACTAAAGGGCAGGCACTATATTGCTTTGACCGGCACCCCGATGGAAAACCGGCTCTCAGAACTGTGGGCGATCTTTGATTTTACCAATAAAGGCTATTTGGGCACGTTCAGGCAGTTCCAAAAACGGTTCATCGCCCCGATCGAAAAGGATGGATCGAAAGAAAAAATCCGCGAGCTTAAGCGCCTCATTCAGCCGTTTTTGCTACGCCGGACGAAAAAAGATCCGGATGTGGAACTGAATCTGCCCGAAAAGCTGGAGCAAAAAGAATATTGCCCGCTGACGGCGGAGCAGGCGGCTCTGTATGAAGAAACGGTGCAAAATGCTTTTAAGGGGATCGACCAGCTGAGCGGGCTTGGCAGAAGAGCGCTGATTTTGCAGATGCTGAACCGGCTGAAGCAGCTGTGCAACCATCCTGCCCTGTTTCTGAAAGAAGAAAAACCGGCGCACCTTTTGGAACGGTCATTTAAATTGGAAAAACTGGCCACGCTGACAGAAGCCATTTTGAATACGGGAGAATCATGCCTGATTTTCACCCAGTATATCGGGATGGGCCAGATGATTCGGCAAATGATGAAGGAGCTGTTCGGTCTTGACGTTCCGTTTTTAAACGGAAGCATGCCGAAAGCAAAACGCGACCAGTTGATCCGTGATTTTCAAAACAAGGCGTTCCCTGTTTTTCTCCTGAGCTTAAAAGCCGGGGGAACGGGCTTGAACTTAACAGCGGCCAATCATGTCATTCATTATGACCGCTGGTGGAACCCGGCTGTTGAAAACCAGGCAACAGACAGGGCGCATCGCATCGGACAGCAGCGGTTTGTCCATGTCCATAAATTGATTGCGACCGGCACACTTGAAGAAAAGATTGACGCCATGCTTGAAAAAAAACAGGCACTGAACGACGAAATTATCCAAAGTGACAACTGGGTAACTGAGCTGTCCGATGACGAATTGAAACATTTGGTTTTGCTGCAAAGTTAA
>JGI25331J36430_1000138_pt1 | contig 45633 bp, 39 predicted proteins | sample HigsolmetaAR206D_FD_36430 | JGI IMG/M metagenome (IMG submission 36430) | reverse complement strand
TTTTTTACTTAAACAACCGCAATAAAAAAGCTATCTTGCCGTTCAAATTCTAGGAGTACTTAAATCGCGTATTATGATTAAAATGCAAGTTATTGGTAATCTGGGAAGAGATTGCCTTGTTAATAATGTAAACGGAAGAAATGTCATCAATTTTACCGTAGCACATACTGAAAGGTACAGAGACAGCCAAGGAAATAATCAGGAGCGTACTACGTGGGTGGAGTGTGCATGGTGGACAGATAGAACAACCGTTTCGCAATATCTAACAAAGGGTAAACAGGTATATGTAGAAGGACAGCCTGATGTAAGAAGCTTTACAAGAAACGACGGTACAGCAGGTGCAGCCTTGATTTTGCGCGTGCGTGAACTGCAACTACTCGGTGGCAGAGGGGATGCTGCAACGGCACCAGCTACTACGCCAACGGAGGGTACTTCAGCTTCTGATATTACCAATACTTCTTCTTCCAACGCATCTTCGGTTAATGATTTTGATGAACCTGTAGACGATTTACCTTTCTAAAAATGTAGTTTTTTTATATAGAGCTCCGCTTCGCGGGGCTTTTTTTATGAAATTTCTGATAAAAAGCTATTAAAATGGAGCAGTTTGGCATGGTTTATGGCTTATAATCCATTAATAATGTAGTTGTTTACTGCATTCGTTTGTCCTTAGCCGTTGTTCCTATGATATTTCAGGTGCTAGGGCACCTGTATTGCACCTCGATGTCTCGTGCTAACCTTATGTTTACACCTTTTATTATTTTTTATAAACCTGCTAAGGGAGCTTCTATTCTATTATTTTACCCAGAAAGATTTCTAAGCATTTTATTGTTTCTTTGTTGGTATGAGTACGCAATTGTTTAGCTACGAGCGGCTGTTCGATTTTACACGTAAGGTTTTTGAAAGTATGGGTTGCCCGGAAGAGCAGGCAACGTCTGCCACGCAAGTATTACTATCGGCTGACCTTCGGGGGGTGGATTCGCATGGGGTGGCTCGTCTCAGTGGGTATGTGCGGTTGTGGGAAGCAAAAAGAGTTAATGCAACACCTGATATAAAAGTGATCCACGAAACGCCTTCCACTGCTGTGGTTGACGGCGACAGTGGCTTAGGATTAGTGGTGGCGCCTGTTGCTATGGATATTGCTATCCAAAAGGCAAAAGAAGTAGGTACCGGCTGGGTAAGTGTACAAAATAGTAACCACTACGGCATAGCTGCGGCCCATGCCATGAAAGCGTTGGAGCATGATATGATTGGTATTTCGATGACCAATGCCAGTCCGCTGGTGGCACCTACTTTTTCTACAGCCAAAATGTTAGGTACTAATCCTATCTGTGTAGCTGCTCCGGCAGGTTCGCAACCGCCGTTTGTAATGGATATGGCAACCACTACTGCGGCCAATGGTAAGCTTGAAATTTTGCAACGTAAAAACCAGGAAGCTCCCTTAGGTTGGGTACAGGATGCAGAAGGAAACCCTACCACCGACGCCAATATACTCAAAAAAGGAGGTGCTTTATTGCCTCTAGGCGGCGATAGGGAGCATGGCAGTCATAAAGGTTATGCATTGGGAGCCATGGTAGATATTTTCTCAGCTTTACTAAGTGGCGCCAATTATGCACCGTGGGTACCCCCATTTCCGGCCTATGTACCGATGCCCGCGCGTCAACCCGGTAAGGGGATAGGTCATTTTTTTGGGGCGATGCGGATTGATGCTTTTCGTTCGGTAGAGGAATATAAAAGGGATATGGATGACTGGATTAGCGGCTTCCGAAATGCGCGTACATTACCGGGGCATGAAAAAGTGCTCATTCCTGGAGATCCTGAAAGAGAAATGGAGGAGCTAAGAAAAAAAGAAGGCATTCCTTTGTTGGATGCGGTTGTAACGGACCTCAAGCAGCTCGCCGAACGTTTTGACCTATCATTGTCCACTGCTTAAAATATTCTGCATTACAGCAGTGTGTACACCTTTTGTCTTCCGACGGGCTACTGTTTAGGGCTACTTCAGCCCTAATTTCTCTACAATGTTTATAAACTATTGCAACGTATATTTGCAAGCCAATTTTAATTAGGAACACAAAACAACCACATCTTACGATCATGAAAGTAATGAAGTTTGGCGGTACAAGCGTGGGCAAGCCCGAGCGTATGAAACACATCGCATCGCTTTTGAATAAGCAGTCGGAGCCCGTTCTGGTGGTACTTTCCGCTTTGTCCGGTACTACTAATGCGCTTGTTACCATCGGCAATAATATAGCTGCAAATGACAGACATACGGCATTGCAGAATATTAACGCCTTACACGAGCACTATAAAACTTTTATCAGGGAACTGCTTACTGATGAAAAGGCTTATGAGAAAGCAAAGAATATTGTTGAAGAGCATTTCGACTTCCTGCATATTATTTTAAAGATATCCTTCAGCGAAGCGTTGAATAAAGATATCTTGGCGCAAGGAGAGTTATTGTCGACCAAAATATTCTGCTGCTATCTGGACGAAATCGGCGAGTCTTACGCGTTGTTGCCGGCTTTGGAGTTTATGACTATTGATGAGAATGAAGAACCACAATTGGGTAGCATTCGCACTAGGTTATCGAATCTGCTGGAACAACATAAGGATAAACGCGTGCTCGTAACGCAGGGATATATCTGCAGAAATGCGAGAGGCGAGGTGGATAACCTCAAACGCGGTGGTAGCGACTATACCGCATCGCTGGTGGCTGCAGCTATTAACGCATCGGTATGTGAAATTTGGACCGATATAGACGGTATGCATAATAACGACCCGCGTATAGTAAACAAAACTTTTCCAATAGAGCAACTAAGCTTTGATGAGGCAGCTGAGCTGGCCTATTTCGGAGCCAAAATTTTGCACCCGGCATCCATATGGCCCGCCCAGCAATACAAGATTCCGGTAAAGTTGTTGAATACCATGCAGCCCGATGCTAAAGGCACATTGATAACTGGTGAGGCTGCTTCATCAGGTGTTAAGGCAGTGGCAGCTAAGGATAATATCTACGCCATTAAAATCAGAAGTGGTCGTATGTTGTTAGCATACGGATTTTTAAGAAAAGTGTTTGAGGTGTTTGAAAAATATAAAACACCTATAGACATGATTACGACTTCGGAGGTAGCAGTGTCCCTTACCATTGATAATGCTGAGCATCTGAAACATATCGTGAAAGAATTGGAAGCGTTGGGTACGGTAGAGGTGGACGAAAATCAAACGATCGTTTGCGTAGTGGGGCACAATATCAACGAAACCGAAGAAATTATCAAGAAGCTTTTCGGTTCTATCAGAAATATTCCAATCCGTATGGTATCGTATGGCGGAAGCCCCCACAACATTTCCCTACTGGTGGCTGCTGAATACAAAAACCAATTGTTGCAACAACTCAACAGAGGAATGTTTGGTTTAAGCTGATAAGAATTATTTTCACTTATATGGAAAAGCGAAGGAAATATGCCTTCGCTTTTTTCTTTTTAGATTTGTTGTAGACTGGCTATTATTTCTTGGATTTTATTTCCAATAAATGTGACATAATCGTGGAGCATCGGGGATTGCGAAAAATATATTGTATTCCGGGTTTTGGGGCGGATACCAGAATATTCCGAAACCTTACACTGCATAACGCGGAGCTCGTAGGTATTGAGTGGCCGGATCCATTATCTGGCGAAACTTATTCAGCTTATGTACAACGCATGGCTGCACATATTAAGGAGGAAGAGCCGGTAATTATCGGCGTGTCCTTTGGGGGCATGGTTGCATTGGAAATAGCCAGAACCCGAAGAGTAAAACAGGTAATACTCATCTCCAGCATTAAAACCACAGAAGAACTGCCACTTATATGGCGTTGGGCAGGTCGACTCCGACTTAACAGGGTGCTTCCCTTAAATCGCTTGCGTGAGAGTGAAGTATTATATAAACTTGCTAATAAACGATTAGGTGCATTCGCGCCTCAGGAGCAGCAACTGGCTAATCATTATCGACGTCACATGCGTATAAATTATGTGAAATGGGCACTAGAACAGGTGCTGCATTGGAAAAACGAGTATGTTCCGGAAAATATCATTCACATACATGGTAGCGACGATCAAATTTTCCCGGTAAAAACGTCACATCCTACACATATTATCGAGGGTGGTACTCATATGATAGTACTGAATCGTGCAGCGGAAGTGAGTACTATTATTAATGACGCACTTCAAAAGCTGCACTAGCCGTGGATGTAGCTTTGCAGATGATGAATGGTTTCTTTCTGTTGTAATATAGTTTCAGTAACTACATCGCTGATAGAAATAACCCCCGATAATTTATCTCCTTCGAATACGGGTAGATAGCGAATATTTTTATCAGACATGAGCTGCATGCAGCGTTCTACGCTGTCATGGGGACTTACAGTAGGTAAATCTGTAGACATGATTTCCCCCACTGTTGTGTTTTCGGAATGTTTACCCTGCAGAATCACTTTGCGGGAGTAGTCTCGTTCGGTAAGAATGCCGGCATATTTTTCTCCATCCATAACTACCAATGAACCGATATTTTTTTCGGCCATTATTTTAAGGGCATCATACACGGTAGTATGGGTTTGCACGGAAATGATATCGCTACCTTTTCTGGCAAGAATCGAGGATACTTTACTCATGGCCTGGCATTTTTGTATTAGCAATATAACAAAAATGCCGCTAAATGGCAAATTTGAAATACTCTTGTCAATTTAAGGATGCAATATTCACTTCGACGGCAGAGGCTTCACCATAGTCTTTGATAATGTTGTAAAGGGTACCACGTTCTACCGGACGTCTTTTAGCTTGTTTTATAAGATTTACAAGTTCCTCGGTGGTCATGGAAGGATTTTGTTCTTCGGCACCCGCCATAGAGTAAATCTTAGTAGTGTCATCGATAGTTCCATCGATATCATTTACACCGAAGGAGAGTGACAATTGAGCATTTTGACGTCCCAACATGGGCCAGTAGGCCTTGATATGCGGGAAGTTGTCCAAATAAATACGAGCAATGGCATACATCCTCATATCTTCAATCAGAGAGGTTTCGGGTACATGGCTCATGTCGTTGTCCTTATTGCGGAATTTTAGCGGGATGAACGTATTAAAGCCGCCGGTTTTATCTTGTAATTCGCGCAGCTGACGCATGTGATCGATACGGTGTTCAAATTTTTCGATATGACCAAACAGCATAGTGGCATTGGTTTGCATACCCAGTTCGTGTGCTGTTTGATGAATATGTAGCCAGCCTTGACCATCTACCTTATCGGCACAAATCTGTTTGCGGATTTCCGGAGCAAAAATCTCAGCTCCACCACCCGGCAGGCTTTCCAGTCCTGCTTCTTTAAGATATTCCAATCCTTCTCGAACTGTTTTTTTAGCCTTGCGGAACATATAATCCAGCTCTACAGCGGTAAACCCTTTAATATGCAGGTCCGGACGGTGCGCCTTGATTTTTCTTAGTANTTCAGCAAAAAACTCCAAATTCATTTTAGGGTGCACGCCACCTACGATATGTACTTCCGTCACCGGTTCGTTGTCGTATTTGCGAACAATGTCCATCATTTGCTCCAGCGACAGCTCCCAAGCCTCATCGCGGTGTGCATACAAACGGCTATAGCTACAGAAATGACAGGAATATACACAAGCATTAGTAGGCTCAATATGGAAGTTTCTATTAAAATAGGTGATATTGCCATGCTTTTGTTCTCTGATATAATTGGCCAGTGCTCCTACAAAAGCTAAGCTACCGTGCTCGAACAGATAAAGTCCTTCTTCATCACTAATTCTTTGTCCGTTATATACTTTGTCTGCTATTTTCTGTAACTGANTATCGGCGACGGGTAAGGTTTGTNTACTCATTAGAATCAATTAATGCTACAAAGATATAACGGATGATAAGTTTATAGGTTTAAAATTTCATGATTGAACTCATATTTCCTCGGAGATCCTTACCTGGAGCTGAATTGAGCAGATACTCTTCTGGTGAGGTATGTTTTAAAAATTTATATTCACGTTGAAATATATTAGTTTGTTCACAATTTTTATTTAGATTCGTTGGGCTGCTATATTATTGTACTGCCAGATGCGAGGGCGGCAATGACGTACTTCATATCCACACTGGTTGTACTAAATAAGTAAAATCATCCGTATGTCCATTAAGTTTAGATTGACTATCATTAACTTCCTTCAGTTTTTTATCTGGGGAGCCTATCTTACTTCTATCGGAGGTTACATGTATGCTACTTTGCATTTTCAGGGGGAGGAGATTGGTACGGTGTTTCTGACCCTAGGTATTGCTTCTATTTTCATGCCACCTCTGCTAGGAATTGTAAGTGATAAATGGATCAATGCCGAAAGACTGCTGGGTATTATGCATCTGGTGGGGGCAGCAGCATTATATTATGCTTCTACCGTAACTACACCCACCACCATGTTCTGGGCTATGTTATTGGTGTGTGCAGCTTATATGCCTACCATTTCGCTGAATAATACGGTGTCTTACTATGTGCTGAAGAGTCATGGAATGGAACCGCAAAAAGATTTTCCTCCCATAAGAGTGTGGGGAACCATAGGATTTATTGCGGCTATGTGGCTAACCGATTTATTTCATCTGACACTGACCAAAGGACAGCTACTTTTTGCCTGCGGCAGTTCGATTATTACAGGGCTTTATTGTTTTACACTCCCATATTGTAAGCCGGCTAATACCAAGTCTTCTTCACTGGCCGAGGCTTTCGGGTTGGATGCTCTCAAATTGTTCGGGATTACCAAAATGGCCATTTTCTTTATTTTCTCTATGTTCCTAGGTGCAGCTCTGCAAATCACCAATCAGTGGGGCGTGCCTTTTATCGACCATTTTAAATCTGACCCCGCATATGCGGATACGATTGGGGTGAAATACCCAAATATCTTGGTATCCATCTCTCAAATATCCGAAACCGTGTTTATTGTAACCATTCCTTTTTTCTTAAGACGCTATGGTATTAAAACGGTGATGTTGATGAGTATGGTGGCTTGGTGTCTGCGTTTCGGGCTTTTCGGCATCGGTAATCCAGGTAGCGGACTGATATTCCTGATTTTGTCTATGATAGTTTATGGAATGGCTTTTGACTTTTTCAATATCTCCGGTTCTTTGTTTATCGAAAAAGAAGCACCATCTAATATTAGGGGAAGCGCACAGGGACTATTTATGATGATGACTAATGGAATAGGCGCCATGATAGGTAGCTACGGCAGTGGTTGGATGGTGCAACATTATACAATAGATGGTGTAACCGACTGGNCTTCGGTATGGTTCATCTTCAGCGCTTACGCATTGACCATCGCAGTGCTTTTTGCTCTGATTTTCAAATATCGGCACCAACCGGAGTCTTTTCAGACCGTATCCCATTAAATACCGAGAGGTGGAAAGCGAGGAATTGACATTTTCTTCACAACAAATTGGAGCATTTGCTGTTATTCTTTTGTGCACTTAACTTTGACAGGGTTTTTTAAAACGAATTATCAACTTTAAACTATCTTAATAATGGCAAAAGAATTTACAGATGCTAACTTCCAGACAGAGGTACTGGACTCAGATAAACTGACAGTGGTAGACTTCTGGGCCGAGTGGTGTGGTCCTTGCCGCGCTATTGGTCCTGTTATTGAAGAGCTTGCAAAAGAATACGAAGGCAAAGTGAACATCGGAAAAGTAAATGTGGATGTGAATCCGCAGGTTTCGATGAATTACGGTATTACCTCTATTCCTGCTATTTTGTTTATCAAAAACGGACAGGTAGTGGATAAACTGGTAGGGGCTCAACCTAAGAGCAATTTTGTAAAGAAAATTGAGTCGCTGCTGAACTAGGAAAGTTTTTAAGGTTTTGGGTGTGGAATCTGGATTGGTTCCATATAAAATTTAACCCTCATGGAGTGTTTCTTCATGAGGGTTTTTTCTTTGAGTGAAAGTTTTTGGCATTCTTAATTATTTTTATAACGCCACAATAGATTTCCGTCGCCATAACTTAAAAAACGGAAGTTGTGTTGCAAGGCATAGTCATATACTTTCTTCCAGTCATTGCCGATAAAAGCAGCCACTAATAATAATAATGTAGAAGCCGGCTGGTGAAAATTGGTAACCAATCCTTCCACTACTTTAAAATTATACCCTGGAGCAATGATGATTTGTGTTTTAGCAAGCAGCCGGTCACGATTGTTTTTTTGCATATAGTGTAATAGTGCTTCCAATGCCTCCCCAAGTGTGGGCTGATGCTGTATTTCGTAACACTCCCACTGTGTTAGTATCGGTAGCTGATTATCGAATATATTGGGATGGTGAAGCAGCTTTGTTCCTAGCCAATAGAGACTTTCCAATGTACGCATGGAAGTGGTCCCTACGGCTACTATAGGCGTCTCCCGATGCTGCATTAAGCTTGAGATCAGCGATTGCTTCACTTCAATCCATTCATAATGCATTTCATGGTTTTCCATGATATCGGCTTTTACCGGTTTGAAAGTACCGGCACCTACATGCAGGGTGACAAAGTCCGTTTGTATATTTCTATCTGCCAAATGGTTTAGTATGTTCTCAGTAAAATGCAGTCCCGCGGTGGGCGCTGCTACGGAACCCTCATGTTGTGCAAAAACGGTCTGATAGCGGGTTTTATCGGCTCGTTCATCGGCTCTCTTGATATAAGGGGGCAGTGGAACATGACCAGCGTAGTGTAATACCTCAGCAAAACTAACCGGACAATCCCATCTTAGCTCAATTACAAAGCAGTCGGTACGTTTTTCAATATATGAAGCTTCGAGAAGGTAATTTTTACCACCTATCTGTAAGGGGAGGGATAAAATCATTCCCGGCTTCCACTTCGATGCACCGCCAATAAGACACAACCATTGCACTTTCCCTACCTGATTCATAGCTGTGGTGATATCGGGGTAGCTTTCGTGCGGTTCCAAACAAAAGATTTCGATGACACCCCCTGTCGGCTTTTGAAATAGCAGCCGCGCTTCCACAACTTTGGTATTATTAAAAATCATTAGTGAGCCAGAAGGGATTTGCTCCGCAATGTTTTTATAGGTACTTTCTTGGATATTTCCATCTCTGTAAATCAATAGCTTAGATTCGTCTCTATGAGCCAATGGGTGAAACGCTATTTTCTCCTCGGGTAGATTATAGGTAAAATCTTTTATGGAGAGCAACTTGGGATGCATGTAGAAATATTTAGGTAACGGCAGTTTTTATATACTCACAATAAATGCGACAAATTTCTGGGTTTTTGCACAGGATATCACATTTTTTCCTCTTTTATTCACAGGAAATAATAGTAATACACCTTTTGTGCACAGTAATCCACAGTATATTAACATTCATTTTTAAGATAATTCTTATGGATGCTGTAAAGTCCTTGTCCTATAAGGCTTTGAGCGGGTTTTCATTTGTGGATAAATCAAAAAGGGTAAAATTTGGTCAATAAGTGGGAAAAAGTGTTATTTTGTGTTAAATTAGTAGTATTAATACTATAAAATCTATTTATGACCGGTTTCCTAGGAGAATTTGAGGCTACAGTGGATGCGAAAGGCCGCTTCCTTTTACCGGCTGGTTTTAAAAAACAGCTGGTAGAGGGGGATACCGAGCGTTTTGTCATAAATAGAGGGTTTGAAAAATGTTTAAGTCTGTATCCAATAAGTTCCTGGGAGCCCATTGCTGAAAAAATTAATGCTTTAAATGATTTTGATCCGAAGGTAAGGCAGTTTAAGCGGTATTTCTTAAATGGTGCTACGCTAGTAGAGCCGGATAGTGCCGGAAGAATATTATTGCCTGCTACACTGAAGGAATATGCGGGCATCCAAAAAGACATCGTGCTGGTGCCTGCCGGCAATAAAATGGAAATCTGGGATAAAGTAAAATATAAAGAGTTCTTTGATGCGTTTTCACCGGAGTCGTTCAGTGATCTGGCTAGCCAGGTAATGACAGGCGGTTGATTGTGATGCCAATTTTTCAAGGTTAAAAGGATAAAAGTTGAAAAGTAAAAAAAATAAAAAGGAATCTGTATCAAAACAAGATTTCTTATCGGCTTCTCAACATGGTGATGTGGCAAATGGATATCATACTCCTGTATTACTGAATGAGACTATAGAAGGGTTGCATATAAAACCGGATGGAGTGTATGTAGACTGTACGTTTGGTGGGGGTGGTCATTCGGCTGCTATTTTAGCTAGGTTGAATGAGCATGGACGATTGTATGCTTTTGATCAGGATGCTGATGCACTTAAAAATGTTCCGGATGATCCGCGGGTAATTTTTATTCAGCAAAACTTCAGGTATATCCAGCGCTTTCTACGCCTTCATAATGTAGAGCAAGTGGATGGAATTTTGGCTGATTTGGGTGTGAGTAGTCATCAGTTCGATGAAGCTGATCGTGGATTCAGTATCCGGTTTAATGCAGAGTTGGATATGCGGATGGATAGAAGGCTGCCTGTTACGGCATTCGACATTTTGCAGAAGTATACGGAGGCGGAGTTGCATAAGTTGTTCGAGCGATATGGTGAAGTGACCAATGCGAAAACGCTGGCTAAAAAGATTGTAACGATCAGAGATGTTGTGTCGCTTAAAACAGTTGAAGGTTTTAAGAATGCGCTCCGGGATGTGGTAAAGGGTAATCCTAATAAATATTTCGCGCAGGTGTTTCAGGCATTGCGTATTGAGGTGAATGAAGAGATGGTGGTGTTGCAGGAAATGTTGGAGCAATCGGTAGGCCTTCTTCGAAAAGGCGGGCGCATTGCGGTAATTACTTTTCATTCGGTTGAAGATAGATTGGTAAAACGATTTTTGAAAGAAGGGACATTTGAGGAGCGGGAAGAGCATCCATTTGAAACCGTAAAACGAGAAAAGGTTTTTCAGGTAATAACTAAAAAACCGATTGTGGCTACGGACGAGGAGTTGAGGCGTAATCCTCGCTCTAGAAGTGCTAAGCTGAGGGTTGCAGAGCGATTGTAAATAGAAAATATCCTATCAAAAAATAAATATGTCGGGAAAAAAAGAAATAAAGGTGAGATTGGATTGGAAGAAATGGCTGAACTATCAGTCGATAGTGAAGCAAGTGCCGTTTCTTTTCTTTCTGGCATTCCTAGCCGTGCTCTATATCTATAATGGTCATATGGCCGACAAAACGGTGCGAAAGATAAATGCCACTGCAAAAGAAGTAAAGGAGCTGCAGTGGGAATATAAAAGCCTTAAGAGTGAGGTGATGTTTCGCAGTAAGCCGAGCCAGTTATCAAAGGCCTTGCAGCCGCTGGGCTTAAGCGAGCTAAATGAAACTCCCTACGTGTTGAAGGATTCTCTTGAAAGTTACGTAGTGGATGTTCATTGATTTTGTCGGGTAGTAATAAGTGGTTATTGTTAAATCATTCTTCAATTCGGGGAGAGGGTAGAACAGAATATGGAGATTAAGAAAGACATATTGTGGCGGGTGTATCTGTGCTTTATAGGCATAGTGGTTTTCTCTGTCTTCATTCTGGCAAAGGCTATAGTGATTCAGCGTTTTCAGGGTGATCACTGGCGTAGTATGGGCGATAGCATGCATCAACGTATAGTGGAAATTGCGGCAGATCGCGGAACAATATTTAGTGAAGATGGACAAATGCTGAGTACTTCCTTGCCTCAGTTTAACGTATATATGGATTTTATGGCTGATGGGTTGCGCGAGAAAGATGGAAAGATTTATAAGGAGCATATCGATTCTTTCGCTATCGCCATGGCCAATCACTTTAAGGATAAAACTGCAGAACAGTACAGAAAAGATTTTGATAAGGCATATAAGAAAGGGAATCGCTATTATCCTTTAAAAAAGAGAATTTCGTTTGAGGATTATAAAGCATTGCGCGAGTTTCCGCTGGTACGTTTAGGAAAAAATAAAAGTGGAATTATCATCGAGCAGTCGAGTAAGCGCGTAGCACCTTTTGGATTGTTGGCTAATAGAACTATCGGGTTGAGTCGTGAGTATATCAATAGTGAAGGTAAGGTGAAGAAGATGAATGTGGGACTGGAGATGAGCTATGATAGTTTGTTAACCGGGCAAAATGGTAAAAGGCTTGTTCGGTTTATTGCCGGTGGCGCCGTACCGGTGGAGGGTTTCCAGGTAGAGCCTGAAGATGGTAAGGATATCTACACTACTCTAGATGTAAACATGCAGGATATTACAGAGATGGCTCTGTTGCGCATGTTGCAAGCTGTAAAAGCAGAGTATGGAACGGCTATCGTGATGGAGACAAAAACCGGTAAGATTAAGGCGATTGCCAATCTGGGTAGAAATCCTAACGATACTACCTATTGGGAAAATGATAACTACGCGTTGCGTGTAACTGAACCGGGATCAACGATTAAGATTGTAAGTTTTTTGGCTTCTATAGATAAAGGGGCAGTAAAGCCTGGAGATCTTTTCGAAGTTGGCAGTACCGGTCGCATGCAGGTAGGGCCCCGTCCGATTACCGATGCGCACAGAATGCCCAAGCCTGTAATGACTATAGAGGAATGTATAGCGCATAGCTCTAATGTAGGAATGGGTAAGGTAGCACTGAAAGCATTCGGAAAAGATCCTACAGAGTATAGAAGGTATCTGGATAAATATCATCTGACAACTAAATCGCCCATTGATCTGGCCGCCGTTCCAAAGCCTTATGTGGCACCATTGGAAGTTAACGCCGGAGGGGTGATGAACCTTGTAACTATGGCTTTTGGGTATGCCATTAATGTAAGTCCCATACAGCTGTTGACTCTGTACAATGCAATTGCCAATAACGGCACCATGATGAAGCCTTATCTGGTGAATAGCATTCGAAATAAAGGTGTTGTTGTAAAAGAGTTTCAACCTACTATATTGGAGCGCCAGATTTGTAAACCGGGGACGATAGAGGCTGCTAAAAAGGCGCTGGAGATGGTGGTAACAGAGGGGTCTGGAAAAAATGTATTCAAAGATCTGCCTTTTAAGGTGGCAGGTAAAACTGGTACTGCACAAGTGGCCGATAAAGGAATAGGGTATGCACACAGGATTTATCAGGCCTCATTTGCTGGATATTTTCCTGCCGATAATCCGCAGTATTCCTGTATTGTAGTAATACGTACCAGAGCCGGTTCGGGTTTGTATTATGGTGGGCAATTAGCAGCTCCGGTGTTTAAGGAAATAGCGACCAAGATTTATTCAATGTATGTCGATCGCAAAACTCCTAAAGATTATGAAGGGGATGTGGATAGTGGTCATTATTTCTATGCCGGAAGTACGCAGAATATTAAGAGTGTGCTCAAGTATTTAAATCTGTCCTTTGTGGACTCCATTCAGCAAAACGATTGGGCTACGATGTATGCTGACGATTATCAGCGTATTGTAAGAAAAAATGTAGTGAAAGATCAGCTTATGCCTAATGTGAAGGGAATGACTTTGCGAGATGCGATTAAGTTGCTTGAACAAATGGGACTTCAGGTGAATGTCAAGGGAAGTGGAAAAGTTACAATGCAATCTATTGAGCCTGGTGTTCCTATTAAAAAAGGTCAGGTGGTATCATTAAGCTTAGCCTGATGAAAAGAAGTAAATAAAAATAAATATACAAATACTCATTAAGTGCTATTACAGGATGTTCTATACAAGGTGCGATTGCAGGCAGTAATCGGAAGTACAGAAGTAGAAGTGAAAGGTATTTGTATAGACTCTCGTAAAGTACAGGCCGGATGTGTGTTTATAGCGGTGAAGGGTACAGCGGTGGATGGCCATCAGTTCATTGATAAGGCTATTGAGAGCGGTGCTATTGCGATAGTTTGTGAGCAAATGCCTGCCATAGTTAAGGAAGGGATTACCTGGGTGCAGGTAGAAAATAGTGCAGCAGCAGCCGGAGTGATGGCTCATAACTTTTATGGCTCACCATCTCAGAAGCTAAAACTTGTAGGTGTGACAGGAACCAATGGGAAAACAACAATTGCTACGTTATTGTATCAGTTGTTCTCTTCATTGGGATATAAGTGCGGCCTTATTAGTACAGTGCAGAATTGTATTGGAGATAAGGTGTTAGAGTCGACGCATACTACACCCGATGCCATAAGCTTGAATGCATTACTTGCTGAAATGGTAGATGCTTCCTGCTCTTATGCTTTTATGGAAGTAAGCTCTCATGCCATTCATCAGCATAGAATTGAGGGATTGGAATATGCAGGAGGAATATTCAGCAATATCACTCATGATCACTTGGATTATCACAAAGATTTTGCTGAATACATCAATGTAAAAAAGCAGTTCTTTGACTCCTTGCCTAAAGAGGCTTTTGCCATTACTAATGTGGATGATAAACGGGGCAGGGTAATGGTGCAGAATACAAGAGCAGCCATAAAAACGTATTCCTTAAAGTCTATTAGCGACTTTAAAGGGCGAATTCTAGATAATAATATACTGGGGCTGCACCTTGATGTGGATGGGAAAGAAGTGCACTTTAGGTTAATAGGAGAGTTTAATGCCTATAATCTGCTCGCTGTATATGGCGCAGCTATTTGTCTAGGAGCAGATAAAGAAGAGGTGTTACAACATTTAAGTGTGCTACCTGGCGCGCCAGGGAGATTCGATTACATTATATCGAATAAAGAAAGAGTGATTGGAATTGTGGATTATGCTCATACTCCCGACGCTTTATTAAACGTATTGGCTACTATAAAAAAGCTTCGCAAAGGTTTTGAACAAATCATTACGGTAGTGGGTTGCGGAGGAAATAGAGATAAGGCCAAACGGCCAATAATGGCAGAAGTAGCAGTAGAGCATAGTGATAAAGTTGTATTTACTAGCGATAATCCGCGATTTGAAGATGCTGCAGCAATTATTAAAGAGATGGAAGCAGGAGTGCCGGCCGCCGCACGAAGAAAATATATAGCTATTACCGATCGCAAAGAAGCGATTAAAACAGCTGTAGCCTTGGCAAATAAAGAAGATATCATATTAATAGCCGGTAAAGGGCATGAAAGTTATCAGGAAATCAACGGTGTGAGAAATCACTTTGACGATAAAGAAGTACTGAGCGAAATGTTCGGATTGTTGGACAAATAATATATAGACAAATACAGGAAATGAATAAGGAATGGCCTTTGCAATTTCCGGTTTCATAAAACATCAACGTAATTATGTTATATCATTTATTCGAATGGTTTAAACAGCAGGGTATCAGCTTTCCGGGAAGGAATCTTATGGAGTTCCAGACCTTCAGAATTATGATGGCTGTGCTGCTGGCTTTAATTATTACGTTGGTGTATGGCAAGAAACTGATCAATTTATTGAGGAGAAAGCAGGTGGGTGAAACAGTGCGTGATTTGGGGCTTGCGGGAGAAGAAGCCAAGAAGGGAACTCCCACTATGGGCGGCATCATCATCATTTTGGGGATTATTGTTCCCACTTTATTGTTTGCCCGCTTGAATACAGTGTATGTAATTCTGATGTTAGTAGCAACTGTGTGGTTGGGTATAATAGGATTTATCGATGATTATCTGAAATTAAGAGCAAAGCGCATTGCTCAGCAGCAAGGTATTGCTTACAAAAAAGGAGATAAGGACGGACTGGCAGGATGGTTTAAGATATTAGGACAGGTGGGTATTGGTATCCTCGTAGGTTCGGTATTGTACTTTAATAGTAATGTAAAAATCTGGAGAGAGTATACCGGTAACCCTGCACGACCTGAAGTGATTACAAAAGTAGTGAATGGCACCCCAAAGTATTTTGTAGAATCTAAAGAGCCGATTACTACCATTCCTTTTGTAAAGAGTCACGAGTTTAACTACTCTATTCTATTGCCGGGGGTATTGAAAAAGTATACATGGATATTGTATATACTCATTGTAACATTTATCATCATTGCCGTTTCGAACGGAGCAAATATCACAGACGGGCTAGATGGCTTGGCTTCCGGTACATCGGCCTTAATAGGTGTGATGCTCGGCGTCTTTGCTTACGCTAGTGGAAATTTTGTGGTAGCCGATTATCTAAACATTATGTATATACCCAACTTAGGTGAGCTGTCTATTTTCCTTGCGGCAATGATTGGTGCCTGTGTGGGTTTTATGTGGTATAATTCTTATCCGGCGCAGGTTTTTATGGGCGATACGGGAAGTCTGACACTTGGAGGTATTATTGCGGCCATTGCCATCATTGTACATAAAGAATTGTTGATACCAATTTTCTGTGGTGTGTTTTTGGTGGAGAATCTGAGTGTGATGTTACAGGTGGGGTATTTCAAATACACGAAAAAGAAATATGGAGAAGGACGAAGAATATTTTTAATGAGTCCTTTACATCATCACTTTCAAAAGAAAGGATATCATGAGGCAAAGATTGTTACTAGATTTTGGATTGTGCAAGTGTTGTTAGTGGTGATATGTATTGTGACATTAAAATTAAGATAATAAGTGAGCGCTAGTTCGGATAAGCATATGACTCTTGCTGGTGAAAGCGACCGGGCTCCTGTATCACTCGTGATTTTGGGAGGAGGAGAAAGTGGAGTAGGGGCTGCATTGCTGGGTAAGAAAAAGGGATGCAAGGTTTTTGTATCAGATGCTGGTTCTTTGAAAGATGTATATCGTAAGGAATTGGATGCTGCCGGTATTGAATGGGAAGAAGGTGGGCATGATGAGACAAGAATTCTAAGTGCAGACGAGGTGGTAAAAAGTCCCGGTATCCCAGAAAAAAATGAGTTGATCAAAAAGATTCGTGCGAAAGGAATACCTGTCATCAGCGAGATCGAGCTGGCATACAGGTATAAAGGCGATAGCAAGATTATCGCTATTACGGGAAGTAACGGAAAAACAACTACCACATCACTCATTTACCACATTTTAAAAACAGCAGCAGTAGATGCCGCCCTAGTAGGTAATATTGGTGATTCATTTGCCAAATGTGTGGCCGAAGATCCCAAGCCGGTATATGTAGTAGAGGTGAGTAGTTTTCAGCTGGATGATATTCAGAGCTTCAGACCTGATATAGCCGTGCTTACCAATATTACGGAAGATCATCTAGATCGTTACGATTACAATTTCGAAAATTATATCAGAAGCAAGTTTAGGATCACAGAGAATCAGCGAGCCGAAGATTATTTTATATACAATGCGGATGATAAAATAACCACCCAGTATATCGATCAATTTAAAATTAACTCTAAACAACTATCATTTAGTATGGAACAGGAAAAAGGTGCAGCTTTTATCAAGGACGGCGACATGTATGTTAGAACCGGGGATGATTTTATGACAATGAGCGTGTACGATTTCACGCTAAAAGGAAAACACAATCAATACAACACTATGGCAGGGAGCCTAGCTGCGGCTACAATGGAAATTCGTAAGGAGAAGATTCGCGAGGCTGTGCAAACATTCCAGAATCTAGAGCATCGAATGGAGCACGTGGCAACTATTAGAGGTGTAGAATTTATCAACGATAGTAAAGCAACCAACATTAATTCTACTTGGTTCGCTTTAGAAAGTATGGAAAAGCCCACTATTCTGATATTAGGTGGGGTGGATAAGGGAAATGATTATAATCTTCTGATGGATCTGGTTAAGGAAAAAGTAAAAGCAATTGTATGTCTGGGGCTGGATAATAAAAAAATACATGAAGCTTTTGAAGGGGTTGTTCCTGTAATTGTAGATACAACCAGTGCAGAAGATGCCGTAAAAACAGCGTTCAGCTATGCAGAAAAGGGAGATGTAGTGTTGCTGAGCCCAGGGTGTGCCAGTTTTGATCTCTTTAAGAATTATGAAGACAGAGGTACCCAATTTAAACGTGCAGTAATCGATTTGTAAAAAAAATTGAAACTGATAAATAGAATAACGATAACATTAAATGTCAACAACCGCTGAAATATCAAATACAACCATGGAGGCCGCAGATTGGCACGACAATCTTTCACGCCATACACGTGGCGATAAAGTGATCTGGGCGCTAGTTGTATTGCTGACCCTGGTGTCGCTATTGGCTGTATACAGCGCTACCGGCTCGCTTGCTTATAAGAATTATAAGGGCAATACCGAGGTGTATTTGTTTAAACAGGTTGTTTTCATTTTGCTGGGTTTTGCGGTGGTGTATTTTGCACATAGAGTTAACTATACAATTTATTCCAAATTAGCTAAGTTCCTGTTTATCCTGAGTATTCCTTTACTGATATATACGTTGTTCTTTGGAGTAAAAATGAATGAAGGAAGCCGTTGGATTCGCTTGCCATTTATAAATATGACGATGCAAACTTCGGATCTGGCGAAGCTGGCTTTATTTATGTACCTAGCAAGATTGTTGAGTCGTAAACAGCAAGTGATCAAGAGTTTTAGAAAAGGCTTTTTGCCGGTAATTATACCAATAGGTATTACTTGTATGCTTATTGCGCCTGCCAATCTTTCTACTGCATTGCTACTAGGATTTAGCTGTATGGTATTGCTGTTTATTGGCAGGGTGAATATCAAGCATCTGTTAATAGTGGTGGGCCTAGCTGCAGTACCAATTGCCATGCTCATCATTGCTGCCGTTGCCCGTCATGCATCAGAAGCTAATGAATCAGTAGTAAGGCAGGAAGTGGTGGAAGAAGTGGANGGTGGAGAGAAGAAAACCCATCCGCTTTTTGTAAGAGTCAATACTTGGGTAGGCCGTGTGGAGAATTTTATATATGGAGGTAAGGAGGCTGATAATGATGAAATGTATCAGGTAAATCAGGCAAAAATTGCTATTGCGAAAGGAGGATTGTTGGGAGTTGGTCCCGGTAATAGTACAACACGTGATTATCTACCACAGGCTTATAATGATTTCATATTTGCCATTATTATAGAAGAGTATGGACTAGTGGGAGGCGCATTTCTAGTATTCGTATATATCGTGTTTCTGTATCGATGTATTAGAATATTTAAGAAATGTCCGTTTGCCTTTGGCGCATTTCTGTCAATAGGACTGAGTTTTACGCTAGCAATACAGGCTTTTTCCAATATGGCGGTTACGGTAAGTCTCTTTCCTGTAACAGGTGTGACACTGCCGCTGGTGAGCATGGGAGGATCCAGTTTTCTGTTCACGTGTCTGGCTATCGGAATTATTTTGAGTGTGTCGAGAAATGTAGAAAACCTGCAAGCGGTAAAAGTAAATACTCCATCCGTCGAAGATAAAAACGAAACGTCCGGTGAGTAAAAAAATTATCATAGCAGGAGGTGGTACTGGCGGGCATATCTTTCCCGCTATAGCTATTGCGAATGCATTAAAGAAGCATCAACCGGATATTGATATCCTTTTTGTAGGAGCAAAGAATAAAATGGAGATGGAGAAAGTGCCGCAAGCAGGATACGAGATAAAAGGAATCGATATTGCTGGATTTAACAGAAGTTCTTTGATAAAAAACATCGGCTTACCGTGGAAGCTTATCAAAAGTTTCTTACAAGTAAGAAGGATTGTCAAGGATTTTCGTCCTAACGCTGTAATAGGAGTAGGGGGATATTCTACTTTTCCGGTGCTGAAGTATGCTCAACGACAGGGTATTCCCACTTTCATTCATGAGTCGAATTCCTTTGCTGGCAAAGCCAATAAAATGCTGGCAAAGGGTGTGGTGAAAGTATTTACCGGAACAGATGGAATGGAAAAGTTTTTCCCAGTAGAAAAGATAATGGTAACCGGAAACCCTGTGCGTAGCCAAATTGTGAACTGCCATACTATAAGTCAAAATGAAGCGTTGGAATATTTTGATCTGGAGCCGGGAAAAACAACGCTGCTGGTAGTAGGAGGAAGCCTGGGAGCACGGTCAATTAATGAGGCTGTGTTGGCAGGAGTCAACGATTTGCTCAAAGCGAATCTTCAGCTTATTTGGCAAACTGGTAAAACTATGGCAGCCGATGCAGCACAGGTTGCTGCCGAGCACAAGCAGGTTTGGGCAAATGAGTTTATTCGTGAGATGGAATATGCCTATGCCGCAGCGGATGTCATCATTGCTAGAGCAGGCGCTATGACAGTTGCGGAGGTATGTGTGGCTGCTAAACCTACCATTTTTGTGCCATACCCCTTTGCTGCAGAAGATCATCAAACAGCCAATGCTAAGCAGCTGGTAGATAAAAATGCAGCATTAATGGTGAGTGATGCCGAAGCAAAAGATAAAGTGGTAAAGATGGCCATTAAGCTGGCGGCTGATAAAAGTAAAAGGTTGGAGATGAGTCAGCAGCTTGAGAAGCTGGCCATTATTGATGCAGATGAACGTGTGGCTAAGGAAGTTTTAAAATGTATTGAATAAATATGAGGCTCGCTTGAAAAGTGAGTGTGTTATGAACAATCAATGAGTGGCAATAAAAAAAATATTGATGCTATAAAGAGCCTGTATTTTATAGGCATTGGTGGTATAGGGATGAGTGCTATTGCCCGCTATTTCTTATCAAAAGGCAAAAAGATAAGCGGGTACGATAGAACAGAAACAGCAATTACGAAGCAGTTGCAACAGGAAGGTGCGGATATACATTATACAGAAGATGTAGATCGAATACCTAAAGATGTGGATTATGTAGTATATACTCCGGCTATTCCAAAGGATCACAAAGAGTTGGTGTTCTATCGTGAAAACGGGTATCCGGTAGTAAAACGTAGCGATATTTTACAACTTATAACTGAAAGTTCTTTTAATATATGTGTAGCGGGCACTCATGGTAAAACCACTACATCTACCATGATTGCACATCTGCTCAGGCATAGCGGTTATGGATGCAATGCTTTTCTCGGAGGGGTATCGGCAAATTACAATACAAATTTTTGGAGTGATAAGAGAAATGTATGTGTGATAGAAGCTGATGAATACGACCGTAGTTTTTTGAAGCTTAGCCCCGATATGGCGGTGGTTACCGCAGTGGATGCAGACCATCTTGACATTTATGAAACGGAGGAGAATGTCAAAGAAGCTTTTCGAGCATTTGCTGCAAAGGTGAAACCCGGTGGTGTATTGCTGAAGAAATTTGGTTTGGATAGAGCACTGGGTGGTGAACAAGCACTAAGCTATAGTCTACAAAATGATAGTGCAGTAGTGTATGCAGAAAATATTGTACTTCGAAACGGAGGATATCAGTTCGATGTAGTGCTGCAAGATCGTAGAATATCCGGAGTAGAGCTGTTCATGGGAGGCATGCACAATGTAGAGAATATGATAGCTGCAATTGCCATTGCTGCCCATTTGAATATTGAGGACGATAAAATCAAAGAAGCTGTTAGTTCTTTTAAAGGCGTAAAACGCAGGTTTGAGTATGTTATTCCACCTGCAGTAAATGGAAGCAAGAGCACACCGGTGTTTATTGACGATTATGCTCATCATCCGGAAGAATTAAAGGCCTTAATCAACGGAGTGCGCACCTTGTTTTCAGGAAGAAAGTGTACGCTTATTTTTCAACCGCATTTGTACAGTCGCACTAGAGACTTTGCAGATGCTTTTGCTGAGGTGTTGGGAATGGTGGATCATTTGATTCTCTTGCCAATTTATCCCGCAAGAGAACTGCCCATTGAGGGCGTGGATAGTAAAATGATTTGGGATAAAGTAAAACTAGATGCAAAGTCGCTAATGAGTAAAGAGGAACTGTTGAGTTGGATAGAAAGCAAGTTTGCAAAAAATATTGATAAAGAATTCGGGGAAGTACTCGTAACTGCAGGTGCTGGAGATATTGATAAACTGGTAGATCCTATAAAGCAAATCTTAGTGAAGTGAGAAGAAAAAGAGCCATAAAAAGAATGCTTTTGACCCTCATGTGGTTGGGTGTTGCTGTTGGAATGGGCAGCATCATTTCCGCTGCCATGCGCATTCAGGAGGAAGGGATTTGTAATGGCTATCAGATTAAGATTAATGGATTTAGGGAGGACTTGCTTTTTACCTCGGAAAGTCAGATAGAGAACCTTTTAAAAGCTGCGGCTAAAGGTGAGATAAAAGGTCAGCGTATGGCCGAATTAGATCTGGCTCAGATTGAGGATTTGTTGGAGCAAAGCTCATGGGTGTACAATGCAGATCTTTATTTCGATAACAATAGTGTCCTGCATGTGGATGTCACCGAGCGTAAACCGCTGGCAAGAGTATTTACGGAGGAAGGAGCTTCTTTCTATATCGATGAGGCTGCGAAACAAATACCCTTATCCGATAGAATTACATTGGATCTTCCCGTGTTTACCGGGTATCCTTCAAAGAATACCTTGAATGCAGTTGATAGTACTTTGATACAGAACGTAATCGCTACAGCCTCCTTTATTAATAGCGATCCTTTCTGGAATGCGCAGGTAGGACAAATTAATATCAGTAGCTGCGGTGTGGATTGCTGGAAAATGGAAATGATTCCCGTGGTGGGAAATCATAAAGTGGATTTAGGTGATGGAAGTGATATTGTGTCAAAGTTTCATAGACTCTATCTTTTTTATAGCCAGGTATTGAGTCGTACAGGATTTGATAAATACAGAAAGATTGATGTGCAGTACGATGGTCAGGTGATCGGCGTAAAAGATCATTATACGAAAATCGACTCTATTCAACTTAGAAAGAATATCGAAAAATTGTTGCAGGAATCTAGACATACTAATGAATTGTTGGAAGTGGCACCGCAGGTGGGTTATGATGCGATTATGCCATTGGATTCTCTTTCCAAAGCAGAGGGGCTGTTAGAGGAAGAACCTGAAATAGTAAGTGCTGCAGAAAATGTTGCGCCGGCCAAGGATAGCGCTAATACATCCACCACACCTAAAGCCACAGTGCCACCTGTTGTGAAAAAGGAAGCTGATGGAACTAAAAAAGAAGAGAGAAGTGTAAAGGAAGTGAAGCCAGCTGCTACTACAAAACCTGTAACGACCAATAAATCTGCAGTTTCTAAAAAGGCAGACGAGGTTGCAAAGAAGGAAACAGGTAAACGGAATGTGCTGTCGCAAGCTGCTGCGGGTAATACGAATAAATCTGTTGCAGTGAAGAAGGCGGATTCAAAAAATACATCTGCTAATAGTACTAAGAAAACAGAAGCTTCAAAAACTGAATCAAAAAAGCCAGTAACAACAAACAATTCGACGGCAACGAAAGCGGCCCCTAAAAAAGATGAGGGCAAGAAAAATGTATTACTGAGAGCCGAAGAAACGAAAAAAGCAGATACTAAGAAGACAACAAATAGCGGAGCGAGACGATAAGTAGTGAGGTGNAATAAAATCTTAAACGATTCAAAAACTAAAATAAAAACAACTAAAAACGATATACTATGAATTCCGAACAACCCATTATTGTAGGCCTTGATATTGGAACCACAAAGATTGCTGTTATAGCCGGCCGAAAAAACGAATTCGGTAAGCTGGAAATATTAGGCTTTGGAAAAGCCAACAGCAATGGCGTAAAGCACGGACAGGTGCTCAATATTGACGAAACCATAAAAGCAATCAAGCAGGCTGTAGAAAATTGTCTTGCGTTGAATCCCAATTTAAGCTTCAACGAAGTGTACGTTGGAATTGCCGGCCATCATATCAAAAGCCTTCAAACACGTGGCGACATTGTTCGTGATAATGAAGAAGAAGAGATTACTCAGGCCGAAGTAAACCTGCTGATTAATAATCAGTATAAAACTTATGTGCCACCAGGGGATCAAATTATAGATGTCATTCCTCAGGAATTTACAGTGGATAATATGCCCAATATCATTAAGCCTATTGGTTATAGTGGAGTAAAACTGGGCGCTAATTTCCACATAATTACAGGCGATAAAAATGCCATACGGAATATCAACCGTAGTGTAGAAAAAGCAGGTTTGCGTACAAAAGACTTAGTGTTGCAACCATTAGCATCTGCCGCTGCAGTAATGGCTCAGGAAGATCTGGAAGCTGGCGTGGCTATTGTAGATATTGGCGGTGGTACTACTGATCTTGCCGTATTTGCAGATGGTGTACTACGTCATACAGCGGTTATTCCTTTTGCAGGGGAGAATATTACTAATGATATTAAAACTGGACTTGGCGTACTGAAAAGCCAAGCAGAGCAAATGAAAACGCAATTTGGTAGTGCATTAGCTAATGAGGCAAAGTCTAATGCATATATCACCATACCTGGATTGCGTGGTATGCCTGCCAAAGAAATCAGTGTCAAAAATCTGGCTAACATTATTCAGGCTCGCATGAGTGAGATTCTGGATTTTGTGACTTATCATTTAAAGCAAATCGGAATGGATCATCGTCAACTGAACGGCGGTGTTGTGCTTACAGGCGGAGGTTCGCAATTAAGGCATTTGATTCAACTTACTGAGTATGTTACAGGCTTGCCTGCTCGTATTGGCTTGCCCAATGAGCATCTGGCAGCTGGTCATATTGAAGAGCTGGCGAAGCCTACATATTCAACCTGTTTAGGCCTAATACTTAAGGGTTACGATGATTTTGAAAATAACCGTAAGGTATTTGAAAAGAATTTTATTAATGTAGAAGTTCCCGGTGGTTTGAAGAAAGCACAGGAAGAGGGTGTAGAGAGTGAGGAAGCTAGTGCGGAAGCTCAAACTCCCGCCCGTCAGCCACTGAAAGACTTCTGGTCAAAATTTAAAGACGGAATTATAAAAATATTTGCTGAGGAGGAAGATAGTCATTTGCAATAAGTCTTCAGAGAGTTCTTGGAAATAGATCTTTACATTATTCAAATGCTATAGCCTTAAGCCTTTATCCCTTCTCCAGCATTCCTTTAAAGAATGTATGGAGAGGGGGTAACAGGTACCGTGAACTTACTAATCCATTTATAAAACTCGTGCGCGTAGCGTACCTAAATTCTAAATTATGATACAGTTTGATTTACCTAAAGAGCAGTCTTCTATCATTAAGGTGATAGGTGTTGGTGGTGGAGGCGGTAACGCTGTAAACTACATGTTTAAGCAAAATATAGAAGGCGTCAATTTCATTATCTGTAATACGGACGCACAGGCGTTGGCACAAAGCAATGTACCTAACCGTATTCAATTGGGGCCACAACTTACCGCAGGTCTCGGNGCCGGGGCTAATCCGGAAATTGGCCGTCAGGCTTGTGAAGAATCTCTAGAAGAGATAAGACGCATTCTGGAAGTAAATACCAAAATGGTTTTTATTACCGCAGGTATGGGTGGTGGAACCGGTACTGGAGGCGCTCCTATTATTGCTAAAGTGTGTAGGGATATGGGCGTGCTTACAGTAGGGATCGTTACCATGCCTTTTGCATATGAAGGTAAAAAACGCCAACAACAAGCAGAAGAGGGCATTAAGCAGCTCAGACAATACGTGGATACCTTACTGGTGATTAGCAACGATAAACTCCGTCATCAGTTTGGCAACCTAAGAATGCGCGAAGCTTTTGAAAAAGCGGATAACGTATTGGCCACTGCAGCAAAATGTATCACCGATGTTATTAACAGTACGGGTCAAATCAACGTAGACTTTGCCGATGTATGTACTGTAATGAGAAATGGCGGTGTAGCTATATTGGGTAGCGCTACTGCATCCGGTGAAAACCGTGCTCAGCGCGCAATAGAAGAAGCACTTAATTCGCCACTTCTGAATGATAACGATATCCGTGGTGCAAAATGGATTCTTATCAACATTAATTCTGCCGAAGGCGAACACGAGTTTACAATGGATGAAGTTGAGATTATTCAATCTCACCTACTCAGTCAAGCCGGTGAAGATACCGATGTTATTCTGGGTATGGGATATGATAGCTCTTTAGGAGACCAAATAGGTATTACACTTATAGCTACAGGATTCGAAAATAAAGATACGTTTGTAAAGCCGGTGCTGAAGAAAGGAGAGCCTGAAGAAAAAATAGTAATGACGCTGAAGCCATTAAATGAAGAGAAGTCNTCTGTTGAAGTAATAGCTCCGGTTACAGAACCTGCAGAACCTTTGACACCTGTTACAGAACCTGTTTCACTTGAACTACAGCCGGATCCGTTGGCACCGAAATTGGTTGAGGAAATTCCTTTCATGGATGCACCTATGCCTACAGTTGAGGATGTGGTTAATGAAAATGAAGAGACTCATTATCTGCTGGGAGATGAGAACAGTGATGCTCAGTTTGCCGCGGCTGAACAGATGTCACAGGATGTTCCTGTAACGGATAAGGTAGAAGAAATATTCAAGTCTCCTTCGGTTCCGGGAGATCGTGTATTCCAATATCCGAAATTGAATGAAGAAGCCACCGATGCTCTCAAAGCCGAGCCTGTAAGAAGCTATCTTTCTAAGCCGGTAAACATATATGCTGAAGAGGATCATACTGATGCAGAGCAACCTCAAGAGGAACAAGCTCAGGAAACCGAAGGTGCTGAGATGACTATGTTTGAAAAGCCTGAGGTGACAAACGAGTATACGTCCTTTACTCAAACTACCGACAGAAATGAGAGAAGCAATTCTGCGAGCTTGGAAGATATGGAGATGCAAAAGCGCAGACAGATAGAGCGTATTCAGAAATTGCGTAATCTTTCTTATAATGTAAATGCCAATAATCCTACTGATGAGTTTGAGAATGTGCCCGCATATATCAGACGTAATATAGAATTGCGCAATTATACATCACACGTAGAAAGCTATTATAGCAAGTTTGAGGTATCATCTGATGATAAAAATCAAGGTCAGATTAATACGTTGAATGCCTTTTTAGATGGGGAAAAACCAGACTAAGTGCTGGTGCGGAATTCAGGTTTGTAAGTTTTATAGTTGTTGCCCCTTACGTTTACGTAAGGGGTTTTTCTTTTATGATGGAGTCTATTCGCTGTCGTCGTAGTCCAAGAGATTCAAATCTACATTTTCTAATCCACTGATGCCATCTATGGATCCCCTAATATGTGTGGCATTTAATAAGATTTTTTCGAGTTGCTTTTCACGTGCTTTCCAAAGACGTTCCATAGCATCGCGCTCTTTCTGGATGCTCATTTTCATGCTCAGAAATCCTTCGCGTATGGCATTCCATTGCTCGGCAAATTCGGGGCTGGTAAGGTAATTGTAAAGCATGGTAATTTTATCACCNTTATTTTCATGGGTTTTTACAGCCTTATAGATGCGTAATATGCCGTCGCGTAATACNGCCGCCAGAGCTTTGGCTTCTNCAAAACTGCAAATCCAAACACCTTCCTTTTCTCCAAAGCTGCTCATGTCTTTCGGATAGCGGCGGGTTACCAGTATCGCTACATCGGCTCCTATTGCGCGCATGTCTGCTTTTAGTTTTTCAATCCAGTCAGCACTAAAATTTTCAGCACGTTTACTTTCCCAGATGATTTTGCCACACTCCGCTCCCAGCTGATTCCTTACGATTTGTATACAATCGGCACCTCTTACACCTTTAGCTACTTCCTCTATTTTGTCAAAGGGGAATGCCGCGCTTAACATTTCTTCCAATGCCAGCTCTTGGCTTTCTCCCTGCAATTGCATGGAGCCCTGTTCGGCTTTGCGCTTCATTTCTTCGGCCAGCTTTTTCTGATCCTCCAACTGCTTTTCCAGCTCTCTCAACTTTAGTTGATATTCTGTTTCCTTTTGGGCGCTCTTTTCTGCCTCTACTTTGCGAAGATGATCGATAAGTTTTTCTCTCTCTTCGCTAAGTTTTTTTTGCAATGTAAGTTCTAGTTCGGCTTCTTTATTTTTCAGTTCCTGTTGCTGTTTTAGTAGTTCAATNTCTCTTTGTCGGGATATTCTAAGTTTTTCTTCATTCTCCTGATTGGTTTTTTGGAGGAGGGCCAGTTTGTGCTCAAAGTCCGAAGCAACATTTTTCCGTACTTGTTCCTCTAGTTGTTTTTGCAACGCATTTTTCTCCTGCTGTAGTTTATGTTGCCATTCTTGTTCCCGCTTTTGTAGTTCGGCTTGATACTCTTCATTTTTTTTCTTCTGCCATTCTGTAACCTTGGCGCGCAATTCCCGCTCCACCTCTTCGCGTATGGCATCAGTAGGCTCAAATTCGGTACCACAACCGGGACATTTAATCTTTTGCGACATAATAGTATTTTATTATCAAACGTACATGAATTTTTTGATTCATAAAATAGGGAAAATATCAAGACAGCGTGCATCGATAACCTCGGTTTGTGTAAGGGGAGTATTGCAAATAGGTGCGGTGGTGTCTAAATAAAAAAAGCGATAGTCTTTCTTAAGAAAGACTATCGCTTCATGCTTAAATCCAGAAGAAAGAAGTATTTACGCTTCTGTTTCTTCTGTTTTTATAGCCTGCTCTCTGTTTAAGAGCTCTCTGTTTGTAATATAAGAATGATTGTGGAACTGCATTACAACAGCAGTACCCAAATTAGTCTTACGTATATCTACTTTTGCATTAGGACTACTTTCTGTTGTATCAGGAACACTCACAGTAGTATCAGCAGGTGCTGCTGTGGTGTCTGTGGGTGTGGATGTAGTGTCTACTTGAGCCATTACAGTTCCGGCAAAGAAAGTTGCTATTACTGCTAATGCAAGGTTTGAGGTGTGTCTTTTCATTTTTCAAGGTTTTAAGTTAACTAATAAATTTTGTTCAGAGATATTGTACTTACCGTGGTACGACTTTAATAAGGAAACAAAGCATATACCAAAAAGGACTTTATAGTGTTTAAAAAACACAAATGTTTCGTTAAGATAATTTAAAAACGCTTGTGCTGTGGAATGCTGATTGGGGTTGAATTTCGGGCTAATGTGCTATTATTTAAGAAGCTACGTATAGCGGATGCTTTATAAAAAATGCNCTTAGAAAAAAATCAAAAAGTCGAAAAAAAATTTTTATGTAATGATCATACAACATCGACAACGATGACAATAAAAATGCCTTGCTGACAGCAGCAAGGCACTCAAAAAAACATATATTGCTGATTAAGAGACGGGTTCGAGATATTGCGAATAAGCATATCCTTCTACACCATCTTTTGTTCGTACAGATGACCAAAGTTCGTTGGGTTGGCTAATCAGGGTAAGGATTTCACCTTTAGCTGCTTTACCAATGATGGGCTGATCANTGCCCGGTCCCTTTCGGATATTTAAGTTAGTTTCTTGCGTAATAACTCTTACTTGGCTACCGACTTCCGCTCTGGCATTTACATTCAGCACTAGATCGCCGCTTGAGTAGTTGAGATCTATTTGATTATAAATATCCCATAATTGATCTTTTATAGTTCCATTAGGAGCATCTCCATCGATGTAAAGAATACCGTCTTGTTCTCTTANGGAAAGATTTGCTACACCAGCAGCATTGGCGGCATCTATCAGTGCCCGGTATTTTTCTTGTAGTGCCATATTTTTTAGTTTGATTGACGAATAAGTATTTTTTAATGGTACGGCTGTTTAAGGATTTCTTTTTTATTTGATGGTCAGGCCGGTATTATCGACTTTTTTAGGACGGGTGGCATTTATCTTTTGCATCAATACCTTAAGCTCATCTTTTTGTACTTCTCCGGTAAGTGTTACAACACCGTCATTAACAGTCGCCGAAACGCCTGGATGATCTTTAATAGCGTCTTGTACGGCAGTAGTAAGCGGGTCGTCCGCAGTGATTTGTACGGGTGCTGGTGGCGGAGCTACCGTTGTATTGTTTACTACGCTCTTAATTCCTTTAATGTCTTTTAATGCTTCTTCTGCTGCGACCTGAGAAGCGGGGTTGCTTACCTCTCCCGATAGGGTAGCAACACCATTCTGTACGTCCACTACAATACCTGAAAAATCAGGATTAGTAGCTAGTACTGATGTGATTTCTGTTTGAAGGTCGGCATCACTTTTCCCTTTGCAGGAAGATAACGCCAATGCGAATGTAATGATGGCAATGAACGTTAGTAGGTTTTTCATTGGTTAGTGATTTTAATTATTAAATAAACGAATACAAACTTATTCATCAATTATTGTGCCTAAGCTGTATACTTGTTATGAGCAAGCAGTTTTTAGCGCTTTAATTGCTCCTCTAGTTCAAGTAGCAAAGAAAAGATTTCTTCGTACTTTTTTTCAAGCTGCGCATTTGTTTCTACAGCAGCCTTGTACTCCCGTTCTAAATTTAGGAATTTTTCTTTATTAGCATAGATGGCGGGATCGGCGAGCTGCTCCTCCAGTTGTTGGAGCAGGGATTTATTTTTATTAAGCGCCTCTTCAACCTGTTGAAACTGTTTCTGCTGTTTTTGAAGCTCTTTTTTGTGCTCTTTATTAATAGGCTGATTGCGTGTAGGGGTAGGGCTAACGGATGCTTTGTCTTCGTTTTTGGGGGCAATGGGATTGTTTTTTGCTGAAAATGTGGTGGCTTCAGACTGGCGTTGTTTGGCAATGTGTTCATTCCAGGCTACCCACTCATCATATCCCCCTTTGAATTCCTTGATTTTATTATCTACAATTTCCCATATTTTATTTGCAGTCTTTGAAATAAAATATCGGTCGTGGCTAACTAAAATAAAGCTCCCCTCGTATTTGCGCAGCGCATCGATAAGTAGTTCGCAACTATGCATATCTAGGTGGTTGGTAGGTTCGTCGAGTAGTAGGAAATTGGCTTTACTTACAATCGTTTTGGCCAGTGCTACTCGAGCTTTTTCACCACCACTTAATACTTTTATTTTCTTATCGGCATCATCTCCGCTGAACAAAAAGCAGCCCAATAGGTTTCTCAGTTCCAGTTCTGTCATCTGGCTGCCGCATTCTTTCATCTCCTCAATAATGGTATTCTCTAGATTTAACGCCTCCAGCTGGTGTTGGGCATAAAAACTACCTTCGACATTGTGCCCCCATTTTCTTTCTCCTGTAAAGGGCTCGGTACCTGCTATAATTCTCAGGAGCGTGGATTTACCTTTACCGTTGGCCCCTATCAATGCTATTTTATCCCCTCTATTAATTTCGGCCTGTGCATTTTCCAGAATAATATTACTGCCGAACGATTTGGAGATGTTATTCAATTCTACCAATACTTTCCCCGGTGTTTTATCTACCCTGAAATTGATTTTTAAATCAGGCCTATCCACACGTACTTCTTCAATACGCTCGAGTTTATCCAGCTTTTTAATAAGGCTTTGGGCCATAGCAGCCTTGGTAGCTTTGGCCCTGAAGCGCTCAATCAGTCGTTCACTCTGGCGTATATAGTCTTGCTGATTTTCGTAAGCTTTTTGTTGTTGTTCCAGGCGTAAAGCTTTCTCTTTTTCGTAATAATCGTAGTTGCCATTGTAAAAGTGCAGTTCTTTCTGATACAGCTCTACGATTTTAGTGACCATACGATTTAGAAAATATTTATCGTGGCTGACGATTACCACCGCTCCCTGATAATGCTGTAGGTATTTTTCTAACCATTCAATGGAAGGGAGATCGAGGTGGTTGGTAGGTTCGTCCAGCAACAACAGGTCGGGTTGTGCTAATATCATTTTAGCCAACAACACACGCATGCGCCATCCGCCGCTGAATTCCTTATACGGGCGCTTTAAGTCGGTATTGGAAAAGCCAAGCCCTTGTAATACTTCTTCTGTTTTATGATGGATATTATAACCGCCTAACGTTTCCAGTTCGTGCAGTTTATTGGAATAATCTTCCAGTATTTTTTCGTCGCCGGTGTTTTCCAGTTCTTTTCCTAGGGCTTCAATTTCCTTTTCCAGCTTCAATACTCTTTCAAATGCACCTAAGGCTACCTGAAGAATAGATTCATCCGTATCGAAGCTCAGCAGGTCTTGATGTAGATAACCAATGCTGGTATCACGACCTTTTTCAACAGTTCCTGCCGAGGGAGTATAGTTTCCGGTAAGTAGTTTGAGGATAGTGGACTTGCCGGTACCATTGTAACCAATTAGGCCTATGCGTTCATTAGGCTGAATATGCCATGTTGCATTCTTGACAATAGTTCTTGCCCCAAATTCAAAAGTCACATTTTGTAAACCTGCCAGCATAATGATTAATTTTACTACTTTTGATAGACTCAAACCTGCAAAAATAACAATTGCCGGGTTTAATTAGCGAGGATAAAAATCATGAAAAGACTATTACTATTAGTAGTACTTGTTGTAGCGGGATTTGTGGTATACAAGTACGCTATAAAAAAAGAAGACAAGGCCGATAAATCCCCAACGGCAAACGCGTTGGCCGTGAGCGCCCATAGCGATGCTTTTAATCAGTCTATAAAAAATATTCTAGATGCATACTATGCCATGGCGGATGGATTTGTTCAATGGGATAGTAGTTTGGTTAATAAAAATGCTGTATCATTGCACGTCGCTTTGGAAGGGTTGGATCTGGAAGAATTGAAGCAGGATACTCTTATTTACGAAACGGTTACCATGCCGTTAGAAAATGCAAAAGCTAGTGTGGCTGCGATTTCTGAAGTAGATGATTGGGATACCAAGCGGAAGCAACTGCAGGATTTGTCTGAAAATTTGAGGATGCTGCTGATTACCATCAAATACGATCAAGGAACTGTTTATTGGCAAGAATGTCCAATGGCGTTTGAAGATGGGAGAGTGGGCAATTGGTTGAGTAAGGAAGAGAAGATTGCCAATCCTTATCTCGGCAATCAGCATCCTAAATATGGTGCTACAATGATTGATTGTGGAGAAACCAAAGAGACTATTAATTTTGCAGAGAATTCAAAGTAGCATAACGTTGACTCCTTAGCTCAGTTGGTAGAGCTACTGACTCTTAATCAGTAGGCCCAGGGTTCGAGTCCCTGAGGGGTCACTATAAACAAAATTATCAAAGTAAAATAGCCGGGAAGATAGCCGGCTATTTTTTATCAAGTTGTGATAAATGGCTTTATACCGTCACTAAGAGATTTTCCGCAAACTTCAAGCTTACTACCGATCTTTTACCCTTCACCTCTATTTCCATAGAGCCGTCAAATTCTTGTCGACCGAGGACTTTGATTTTACTACTCAGTCCTAGGCCTACTTTTACTACATATTGAAGAAATGTAGCGCTATTATCTTTTACAGCCACGAGCTTGCAGGTTTTACCTACCTCTACCTGCGACAACGTATAGCGGGAGCTGGGTCTCAATTCGCCCTTGGCATTAGGTATCGCATCGCCATGAGGGTCGTACTCAGGATATCCTAAAAATTTTTCTAGCTGGGCGATAAGCTTAGGCGATCGAATATGTTCCAATTGCTCGGCTACCTCATGTACTTCATCCCAGGTAAACTGTAGTTTATCGTACAAAAAAGTTTCCCATAGGCGATGTTTGCGTACAATTTCAATAGCGTGTTTTCTTCCTTGTTCGGTAAGAGAGATTTTTTTGTATTTCTCGTAGCTGATGAGATTTTTTTCTTTCAGCTTTTTAAGCATATCATTGGCTGTAGCCGGCTTCACATCAAGCGTAGCGGCCAATTTGTTGGTACCGGTACCTTCTTTATCCTCACCTTCTTCCGTTATGTGGAATAGTGCTTTTAAGTAATTTTCTTCTGCCTGTGATAGTAACATAGGATAAAGATAAATAGGATTGGCAAAACTCCGCTTAAGGGCGGCCTTCCAGCCACTTCAAATTACATCAAAATTTGCTTTCTCCCGAGCGGTAATTACCCTTTCTTTACGTATTTGGTAAGAATGACGATGGTCTGGTCGTTAATTTTTCCTTCAATTTGTTCCACATTGTCCGCAACCAGCCGTATTCTTTTCACTACTGTGCCTTTGGGAGCTGAGAAATTAGTGCCTTTTACGTCCAGTGCCTGAGTAAGCACTACCGTATCGCCGTTTTCTAGTTTATTTCCGAAGCTATCGCGATGTACCTCTTCTACTTCAAAAGCGCTAAGAGCCCACTGTACTATATTTTCATCCACTTCTATGGAGTTGATGATGTCGGCAGCCCAGTCCTGATCCTTATAGGTGTGTAAAATTCTATAGCTTAAAGCCTGAATAGGAGGTTCGGGATTCCAAATGGTACCTTCCAGAAAGCGCCAGTAAGTACCGTCTCCATTCTGTTTTTCCAGTTCTTGTAAACATTTGTCGCAAAGCGCTACCTGATGCTCGATGTTGTCGTCCGATTTGGGACTAACAGTATATTCATGAACAGCGGTCTCTGAAGTACAAAGTTCGCACATACCCTGTGCGCGCTCGGATAATTTGTTGTTGAGTGCCATCGGTAGTATTTAAATATGGTGTTAATACAAAATTCTAAATTGAATAGTGTGTTCGATATTTTTTAGTTCTTTCAGTAATTCCTTATCGTAATCTTTGTTGATATCGGTGATTACATAGCCTACCATATCATTGGTCATCAGGTATTGGGCGCTGATGTTGATGCGATGCTTAGCCAAAATAGTGTTGAATTCGGCCATGACACCCGGCAGATTTTTATGAATGTGAATAATTCGATGTGCTTTGCGTACCGCAGGTAATTGCAAGGATGGAAAGTTGCTACTGCTGTGGATGGCCCCTTTATTAATAAAATCTACCATGCGTTGTGCAATAGCCTCGTTTTTAGTCTTGCCATTTTTGTTGTCAAATACTACTATGCCGCGTTCGGTGCATTGAACAAGAGGCAGATCGTGTGTAGCATTGCCGTAATATCCGATGGCTTTCAGTCGTGAAAACTTCTTTATCACTTTCGCATCAATACCGGAAGAAGCAGCAATAAGTAGCATGCCTGCCTGATAAAAGGTTTTATCATCTACTTCTTCCTTTTTATATACTGTAAATCCTTCTTCTTGCAGTAACGCATAATTTTTCTTAGGAACATCTCCTACAATGATGGTAATGATCCTGTTTTTGGGATAGGAGATAGCTCCGGGAATTTTATTAATATATAGAAATTCGTCAAAGCTGGGAGTAACGTGATCTGCTTTAGCGGTAACGCTTTTTCTTGCGATATTTTCGGTAAAGGCAAAGAATTTTTTAATCAGTCCGCACTCGCGTAGCTGAAAATCGGAATAACCGTCGCCGATACCGTACAGCTCACCCTGCAGATCCATCTGTTGGAGCAGCTTTACTTTTCCGCCTTCTTCACTGAGAGGATTAGACCGGTCGTATCCGATGATTTTTCCGTTTTTATCAAACTCAAAAGTATTGGCGTATACGTTTTCCTTTTTAATATGAAATTTCTTCACAACCGGGATGATAAATTCTTTGAAACCGCCGGATACGATCAATACATCATCGGCATGCTTTTTAAAAAACGCTGCGTTGCGAGAAAACGACTTGGAAACTTTAGTTCGCAAGTGAGCAATGAGCTTCTTGAGATGATCTTTATTGGCTTCTAGCAGTTTTACGCGTTGTGCTAGGCTCTCGGAAAAGGAAAGCTTTCCCTCCATAGCCATGTTGGTATAATTTTCAATTTTTTTGTAGATCTCTTCGCGACGCGGATGGTCTTTCAATGAAATGCGTGCCAGTTCGTCTAATGCTTCTACCTGTGTAAAAGTACTATCGAAGTCGATGATGTAATACTTTTTTTGCTTCATAAAAGGCGTTACTGAATTCCTTTCTGTTAATTGTTTTTGTAAATCCTCCTACTTCGGCTAAACCAGCCAAAAATACCAGCAGGGCGGTTTTGGGTTGCAAAAGTACGGTGTATTAATAACATAGCACTTTTTAAAGACGTTTAATCTTAAAGAAAGTCTAAAGAAAAGCTGGTAAAGTGTTTAATTTTTTAAAAAAATAGGGCCAATTACCAGAATCTTACAAATCCGAGGAAAGTGGTCCGATTTGTGCACTATTAGGAGTATAATATTTATTTAATAACCAAAATTTTAAAATATGGAAAAACGCCAAGAAATGACCACTCTAAGCCAGGTGATGGAAAAGTTGCGCCAAAGAGGCGTAGATAATGAAATTCGCATGAATGAAAATAAAGAAATGAAATCTGAAAAATCCGGCAAGGTATATCAGCCGGAGGATCTAATTATTTTCCGCACTTTCAGATTTGAAGGCGATTCTAATCCAGACGACAATGCCGTTTTATATGTATTGGAAGATAAAGATGGCGAGCTGGGATATATTATCGATGCTTACGGTGCTTACAGTAGCCATGAGGGAAGCGAGTTTGACGACTTTCTAAAACAGATTAAAGTAGAAGACCGAGAAGAACAGGAGCTTTTCGAACAGGATTAAGGAATATGCCAGTATATGAAAACTGCCATAAGTTGATATATTGATTCAATGTTGATTTTTTCTTTTTTAGCTTGTATCAAAAGGATGGAACTAAGCCCGATAAACAGATTCGTTCCCTATTACATAGTATCTGGTGTTATTACGATTCTTATATCCTGTGAATAGTCCGGTAAAGGTACTAAAAGCAGGTAGTATAAGGTGGTGAGAGGATACAACGAAACAAGGGAGTCGTAAAGATTGCCGGGCTTTTCCTATAAGTTGGTATCCCGGATGTAAATGTCCGGCTATAATAAAGCGATTGTTATCAGGCTCCGGCAATTCGTGAGTGATAACAAAGGGAGCTGCTACAAATTCTTTTGATGTTATCTGTATATCTAATTGCTCGTAATTNATATGGAGTAGTTTGTCATGATTGCCCGGAACTAGAATAAATGATATATCAGCGTAGTATTCACGCCATTGCTGAAAGATGTTGATATCAGTATTCAGATCGTGATGAAACATATCGCCGGCAATAATCAGCTTTTGAGCTTTGTACGTTTCGATAAGCTTCCCTAATCTTTTCAAATCATCGTGCAATACCGTCGAGGGGATTGGAATACCGTGAGACCGGAAATACCCCGTTTTCCCCAAATGCAAATCAGCCAGGAATAAAGTCCTTTNCTTTGGCCAGTAAGCAGCTCTTAATGGCGATAGAATTAATACTTCGTTATTGCAAATAATTTCCACGTACTAACGATGCGCTTTTTTAAATGCTTCTTCCTGCATTTTCCTCACTTTTACGTCCAGTTCTTCACTGCTCAGATTTTGTCTGAGGCTATCCACTTTTATCGGNAAACTTAAAGGAGTAAATGTTTTAGTATTAACAACAATGATAGCACTTTGTTGAATGCGTTGTAGTGCTGCGGCTAAGCGCACTTCTTCNAATTGCTGATAAAAAACCTCTTCATATGCCTGACGCATCAATAAATTCTGCGAGTCGTATTGCTCAAAGATTCTGAAAATAAGACCAGAGGAAGACTGCAGGTTTTTATCGCTTTTGTACTTGCCTGCATAGTTCTTCATTACCAGTCCGGCAATTACTGNGATGTCTCTAAATTTTCTTCCCGCCATTTCAGCAGCGTTGATGCTATGGGCAATATCAGTCGTGAGATTTTCGGTAGAAAAAAGCGTGTTCAAGTCTATCTCCTCCAAGGGTATAGGCTGGTCACTTAATAACTCAAATCCGTAATCGTTCATGGCCATCGAAAATGTGATGGGGCGAATCTTGCTGATACGATAAGCAATTAAGGCGCTCATTACTTCATGCACCAAGCGACCTTCAAATGGGTACATGAATACATGATGNCCATCTCGGGTATGCGTGAGTTCGATTAAAAATTCATCGTTTCGAGGAATATGAGAATAGGCTTCCTGATACTGGAACAGCGGTTGTAACTTTTTGAGTTCTTTTTCTTGTGCAGAGGGCTGTAAAGCTTGATTAAATTTGCTGCGTAAAATGGCGCTTAGGTCAGATGATAAAGGTAAACGGCCACCTAACCAACTGGGTGTAATGGCTCTCTTGGCTTTGCTTTTCTTTACNAGAACCGTCATGTCTTTAATCATGACAAACTCTAGAATTTTGCCGGCTAAGCCGAAAGTGTCGCCGGGATTGAGGCGAGATATAAAATACTCCTCCACCATACCGATATATCCNCCTCCGATGAATTTCACTTTTAACATGGGGTCGCTTACAATTACGCCTAGGTTCATTCGGTGCATCATGGCAATGCGGCGGTTTTTCACTTTATAAACGCCGCCCTCGACAATTACTTTTTGAAAATCTTCATAAGCGGAGAGTACCTCTCCCCCCTGGGTGATAAAACGTAATATCCATTGCCATTCTTCAGGGAGTAGNNGAGTAAATGCATAAGTTTGNTGAACCTGNTCAAATACTTCTTGCTCTTTGAAACCTTCGCCTACAGCTAATGTCACCAGGTATTGTACCAGTACATCAAAAGTTTGAACCAATGGGGTGCGACTTTCAATAATACCGTTTTGAGCTGCCTCCTTTAAAGCTGCGGCTTCTACCAGTTCGAGCGAGTGTGTAGGCAGAAAATAAATTCTGGAGGTTTCAAAAGGAGAGTGGCCGCTACGTCCTGCACGTTGCAGAAATCGTGCTACGCCTTTGGGAGAGCCGATTTGAATAACAGTATCTACCGGCCTGAAGTCTACGCCTAAATCTAGCGAAGAGGTGCAAATTACGGCTTTCAATTGTCCGGTATGCAGTCGATCTTCAATCCATGTACGTAACTCCATATCAATAGAGCCATGATGAATGGCCAGTTGCCCTGCAAGATCCGGAGCTGCTGTTAGCAATACTTGATACCAGAGTTCGCTTTGCCCACGCGTATTGGTAAAGATGAGCGTAGTACGGCTTTGATGAATGATGGGTACAATTTGCTCCGCCATTTTTGTACCCAAATGTCCAGCCCAAGGTAATATTTCTATTTCATCAGGAATAATGGGNATAATTTCCGTTTTCTTTTTATTCTTAGATCGTACAATTGTTTTAGGCGTATCCTTATAAGGAATGAGTACTTCCAAGGCTTCATCAATATTACCGATAGTAGCGCTAATACCCCATATACGTAGATTACTCGTAAGAGCTTTCAGACGTGAGATGGCAAGCTCGGTAAGTACGCCTCTTTTGCTACCCAGTAGCTCGTGCCATTCGTCTGCTACAATACATTTAAGATGTTTGAAATAAGTAGAGTTGTTTTTTTGTGCAAACAATAAGTGCAAACTTTCCGGAGTGATGATCAATACCTCCGGCATTTTTTTAGTTTGTTTTTGTCTTTCTTTTGTGCTTGTATCGCCGTTTCTCACCCCTACTTCCCAATCCAGTCCTATTTGTTCCAAGGCTTCCCGCATCGCCCTGCCCAAATCTTTTGCTAGGGAGCGTAGCGGTGTAATCCATATCAATTTTAATCCCTCACCATATTCCTCTGGTTTGTTTAGATAATCGATGATTAATGCTAGAAACACCGAAAAGGTTTTCCCGAANCCNGTAGGCGCGATAACAAGACCGGAATATCCCTCATGATATTTTTGCCAGCTCTCTTGCTGAAATGCAAAAGGTGTATTGCCTAAAGATTGAAACCAATTCTTGATAATCNCGTATCCCGGTGTGGACTGAATACGTTTCATTTAGTGAGCCGGATCGGCGGTTTTGGGTGTCAAAAATATTTCAGCCATCATGCAACGTGCACTGCCACCCCCATGCGCTTCGATGGTGGCTAAAGGAGCATGAACAATGGGATTGAAAGATTGTAAAAAATCACGCTGCTCGTTGGTCAGAATATGATACGCTTGCGAAGACATTACGAGCAAAGGCTCTCNGGAGTTGTTGTGTATCTGGAGCATGTTGCCTGCAAAGTGAAACATTTGTTCCATGCTGATTTCGACGATGGATTTTCCTGTTTCTGCAAATCGGCTGAGCAGCATCTGTCTTTGCACATCGTCTTTTATGGCTTCCAAACAGATTACTACATATTCATCAGCTATACACATCATCACGTTGGTATGATAAATCTCTTTACCCTTTTTATCATAGGCCTCAAATAGCACTGGCCTATACCCCATAGCATCGCAAAAGTCGTATAAGACACTGGGGCTAGTACGCGGTGAAAGACATGCATAAGCCAGTTCAAAGTCTCTGTCCAGTACCATACTTCCAGTTCCTTCTAGGAAGAGATCTTGTCCCTCGTAATGCGTAAGGTCCAATGTAGTGCGTATATGAAACCGCTCTTTGATTACATCCAATACGTTTTTGTCACGTTCCACGCGTCGATTGAGGGCAAACATCGGGTAGAGTGCTACGGTGCCGTCTTCATGAAATGAAATCCAGTTATTGGGAAAGATAGAGTCGGGGGTATGCGGTTCGTTCGTGTCTTGAACGATAGTAAGATTGACGCCGTTTTGTTGTAATACTTCAGCAAAATGGTCAAACTCCTGCAATGCCTTGGTTTGAACATCTGTGGCGGAAGTTTCTTGCTGAAAGACATTGTTAACGGCCGTTTGGGGATTATAACCAAAGGCTGCAGGTCGAACCATCAATATATGTGATGTAGTCATTTCTTGCTTATCGTTTTTTGAAAGAGTCTTTATTAATCTATATCATCTCTCAGTAAGGGCATACTCATGCAATGGAATCCTCCGCGAGCACGCGAAAGTTCTGCCGAGGGCATTACAATGAATGTATTGGTTATTGCTTGAGGAGTGATTTGGTCGTTTTCCAATTGTTGTAATAGCTCCGTAACATGAATGATGTTGAAGCCGGCTTTAGCGAAAGCTTCTATGGTTTTATCGTTGCGATCGTAACCAAGAACTACTCCTTCTTTCAATGCTAGCAGGTTGCAACTATCAGTCCATTGTTCGCGTACATCAAATGGGAATTCGTTGTTGCCTGAGTAAATGAATTTTACTTTTTCGTCACAATTCAGATCGTTTTTACTAATGTCTATTAAAAGATCTTCCAGCGTATCAAAATATATCGGATCTGAAGGGGCTTTTCTTTTGAACTGAATAATTTGAATAGATTCTTCTTTTTGTCTGCTGTCAAGTGCTTTTTGAATATCATCTGCATCTTCCTTTTTTACATGCTTTTTTGAAAACTTACCTAGCATTACCCACATGTTTCTTTTTACCTGTGTGAAAATGGTATCGATATGCATGTAGTCGCGCTTCGCCGGAATTTTGATAACGGATACTTTCTCAACTATATTTTTTTCAAATAATATTTTAATGGCGAGATGTGCGGCCTCCAGGCTGGTTCTTTCGCTAATGCCTATCAATACATGCGAAGAGCTCACAACCATAATGTCGCCTCCTTCCAATGTTACCCGTTTTTCGGCAGAGTCGGAGGGTAGCAGGAAATGTTGTGGTATCTCCGGAAGCTCGATGATTTTATCCTGATATTTTTTGAATAAAGGATGATTATAGAAGATATACTTCATTAATAATGCTTCGCGGGTGCGGGCTTGCTTAGCCGGTTTGTTGAGTAAGATATGGTCGTTAATAACGATACCTATATCACGTGTAAAAATAAAATTTGGTACCGGAGGAAACAGCATTTCATTATCGGTAGTGCCGGCAATAAAAACATTAGCTAAATCTTTTGCCGGAAGTTGCATCAATTGTTCGTGTACTCGATAGCTACAGTTCTCTATAGCACATACCGAAGCTATCAGTCGGGCTTTAATGTCTTTGTCTTCCAGAATTTCTGCTAATAACCATTCGATCTCTATGACATTAGAAGATTTATAAAATTCCGAACTGGCAGGTTTGAAAAAATCATAGTTTTTTTTAGGATCGTCTATTTCAGAGAGGCGTCCTTTGATTTTCGTGGGATCCAGAAAATATAATAACAGTTTAATGTAATAATCGTATTCCTTTCTACGGATTGTTTCTAGGTGTACGATGTCTTCAAAAAGCCAGTCTTGGGCCTTAGAAGGTACTACCTTCCCCAATCCGCTATCGGGGCTGTGAACCAACAGTTTTCTTAAAGTGCCGATTTCTGAAGTAACACGAATATTATCTGAAGCCATATAATTAAGTTTGCGGTGCAATCAACGGATTATATACATCCCTACAGGGATTTTTTCAAATTTACTGGGTTTTAGGCTGGTTAAAAAAGAATTATTAAGAATGTAATTGTACCTCGTGCCGGTGTATTATTAATTTATCTACCTTGCGCCGTTATGAAAAAATCATTTCTGCAATTGCATATTGCGGTATTACTGGCAGGATTTACAGGGATATTGGGCAGACTAATCACTTTAAACGAAGGGCTGATTGTTTTTTATCGTTTATGCATTACTGCAATTACGCTTTGGATACTTTTTTATCTGACGAATAAGTTGCAGCATATTTCCAAAAAAGACATGTTGCAGTTATCGGGAATTGGATTTCTCAGCTCCCTGCATTGGGTGTTTTTTTATGCTTCCATCAAATACGGCAATGTGTCTATTGGGCTGATTTGTTTATCGGTGATTAGTTTTTTCTCGGCCATCTTAGAGCCTTTAATCAATAGGGTGCGTATCAACACTACCGAATTGTTGTTTGGAATGATGAACGTAGTAGGTATTGCGCTGATTTTTCATTTCGATACAAGGTATAAATTGGGTATTGCATTGGGCCTGATAGCGGCATCTTTTGGTGCATTATTTCCCATTTTTCTGAAGCTGAAGATGACACGTATCAATATGCAGACGGTGTTGACGTGGCAAATGACTGGAGGCTTTCTCACCTTTTCGCTTTTGCTTCCTTTTTATTTGAAAGTTTTTCCGGTGGAAACCATACTCCCCTCAGCTAATGACTGGATGTGGCTGTTTGTGCTCGCTTGGCTATGTTCNGTGATAGCTTTTCAATTNTCTATGAATGCTCTTAAAAAACTATCTGCTTTTACGGTAAACCTTTCTTATAGCCTTGAACCTATCTATGGTATTATTATGGCGTTTCTTATTTTTAAAGAAAACCATCATATGAGTTGGGGGTTCTATCTGGGATTAAGCATTATCCTACTCACCCTTACTCTGCACACCTTATTGCTGAGACGAAGGTATCAGACTCAGAAAAACGTTACTGTTGTTAGGGAATAATTACAATTCCCTGGGTTGAAAGTTTTCCAGTTCTTTCGCAACGGCTGTAACAAAAGTGGCTCCTAGGCTACCGTCAATTATTCGATGATCATAGCTCATGCTAATGTACATCATATGTCTGATGGCAATGCTGTCACCGTGAGGGGTTTCTACCACTACAGGACGTTTCTTTATGGCGCCCACAGCGAGTATTGCCACCTGTGGCTGATTAATGATAGGAGTACCCATGAGGCTTCCAAAAGTGCCTACATTGGTGAGTGTAAAGGTACCACCCTGTGTATCCTCGGGTTTTAGTTTACCATTGCGTGCAGCCTCGGCGAGATGGTTTACCTGTTTGGCTAGACCTACCAAGTTCAGCTGGTCTGCATTTTTAATAATGGGTACAATAAGATTGCCGTTTGGCAGGGCAGTAGCCATGCCTATATTGATGTCTTTTTTTACGATAATCTTGTCACCTTCTACCGAGCTATTGATAAGCGGAAATTTCTTAATGCATTTTACAATAGCTTCAATAAATAATGGCATGAAGGTGATTTTGGTGCCTTCTCTTTTTTCAAAGTCCTTCTTGATAGATTCACGCCATTGCACCATGTTGGTGACATCGGCTTCGCTAAAACTTGTTACATGAGGGCTGGTATGTACACTACGCACCATGTGTTCTGCTATCAACTTTCTCATGCGATCCATCTCAATGATCTCCACATTTCCACTGCTATAAGTGCGGCTGATAGCCGGTGGGGTGAACTGTTGTGACGATGTTTCGCTCACCGCCGGTTGAGATTGTTTTTGCTTGCGATTGGCTACGTAATTGAGTATATCGTTCTTGGTGACTCTTCCTTCGGCGCCTGTTCCCTCAATATTTTCTAACTCGCTTAGTGAAATGCCTTCGCGTGCTGCAATGTTAAGCACAAGAGGAGAGTAGAATCTGGAGCCGCTGCTTTTGGTTTTGGGCGCTGTTTTTATTTCGCTGGATACAACTTCGGCGGTTGTTTCCTTGATTGTTTCTTCTGTAGCAGATGGGGTAGAAGAGGCAAATGTATTTTGCTGTGGTGCAGCATTATCGTCGCCTTTGGTTTGAATTCTGGCGATAACAGTATCTACCGGCACTACATCATTTTCTTTATAGAGGATTTCTACTATGGTACCTTCGGCTGTACTGGGTACTTCACTGTCTACCTTATCAGTTGCAATATCTAATACTGGCTCATCTACTTGTACAGGATCGCCTACGTTTTTGCGCCATTTTAAAATCGTAGCTTCCATGATACTTTCGCCCATCTTGGGCAATATAAGGTCAACAATTGCCATCTTAATATCCGTTTTTATTCTTTAACCCAGTTGCAGTTATGCCCGCATCCTAGTTTCCTCATACATCCTTCGGAGAACATAGTTAAGGCAAAGCTGCTACTACAAAAGTAGGGAAATGGAATTTAAACAATTTATCTGGTTTTGTATTCATCACCGGATACAACAGTACATATATTTGTGTATTGTAGTATGGTGTTGAAAGGTTCAAATTTTTTTGCGCTCAAACCAAAGCATTCATGAATGTTTATTAGTTTTGACTATTGCCTTAGTTTTATATTGAACTTTAGCGAATAATAGAGTTGTAAGATAGACCTGTAATTGCTGCCAATGATAATATTGCTTAATAATATCTCTTTAAATATCCCACAATCATCATTTTTAAAATGAAGCAGACCGTTTCAATTTTCGGATTACTATTTTTACTGATTGGCTCCATTGCTGCGCAAACCAGAGTAGAACAGATTCGAAGTAAATTGTTTAACCCCAACAACCAAACAGTATTGGTAGTAGCGCATCGCGGCGACTGGAGAAATGCTCCTGAGAATTCATTGCAGGCTATTGAAAATGCCATTCAGATGGGGGTAGATGTAGTGGAGATTGATGTTCAGAAAACCAAAGATGGAAAGCTTATTCTGATGCATGATGCCACACTTGATAGAACTACAACGGGTAAAGGAAAGGTACGCGAGTGGGTGTTGGACTCCATTAAAACCCTTAAGCTGAAAAACGGGGCAGCTATTAGAACTAAACACCAAGTACCTACACTGGAAGAGGCTTTATTGGTAGCAAAAGGAAGAATCATGCTTAATTTGGATAAAGCTTATGACTATTTTGATGAAGTGTATGAGCTGTTGGAAAAAACAGGCACTACCAACCATATCATCATGAAGGGATCCAAATCAGTGGCACAGGTAAAGCAGGAGTTTGGCAAATATCTCGACAAGGTTATTTATATGCCCATTGTAAATCTCGACCGTCCCCATGCGATGCAGATGATTCAGGATTTTCTCACAGAACTGAAGCCCGTAGCCTTTGAGTTGCTGTACGTCTCCGACTCTAATTCTATTGTCAAAGAGGTATCCGCCCTGCTCAAAGGCAAAAGCTTGGTGTGGTATAATACATTGTGGGACACTATGGCCGGAGGACACGATGATGATATGTCGCTCGAAAATCCTGATAAAGGTTACGGTTATCTCATCGATACTTTAAATACCCGCATTATTCAAACGGATAGACCGGCCTATTTGCTAAATTATTTGAAGCGCAGAAAGCTGCGTTAATTAATGTTTACGCACGCGCAGCCTATAAAATTTTAGTAGGAGAATTTGGTTGTACATATCTCTTGGTATAGAAGAATAGTGGCGCTTACTCACTGGTGGTTTGATAGCGACATATATACTTTTGATGTATAGCGAATCGTTAGTATGATATAACAGCATTGCAAATTTTTTATTCAGAAATTCAAATTCATGTTTGCTGATATCAAATAAAGTATTACCTTTGCAACCCCTTCTCAATAAGAAGCGGTTTTCACTGAAGCTCTTTAAAAATTCTTCGAAAAAATTTGGTGGTTTGAGAAAAGGTTATACTTTTGCAACCCCAATGAAAACGAGGGTTTCACAATAAGTTCTTTACACGAAAATTTGATAATTTTTTTCTTAAAAAGTTTGGTGGTTTGCAAAAAGGTTATACTTTTGCAACCCCGATTCGGAGGGGGTGACT
>JGI25331J36430_1000131_pt1 | contig 46477 bp, 48 predicted proteins | sample HigsolmetaAR206D_FD_36430 | JGI IMG/M metagenome (IMG submission 36430) | reverse complement strand
ATCATCCTTGGCGCAAATATAGGCCCACGAATTCAAAGGAACTGAAACCGGCTTGAATGAACTGAGGTCAAAGTAAATATATCAGTGACATATTCACTGACACGTTAGTATGACATTTTCACTGACGCTTGACACCGCTTCGCCGCGGAAATCCCAAGGCCGCCGTGATGCCGCATGCATATAAAAAACCGGGGAAGCGCACGTTAAAAACAGAATCGGATTCAAAGGGGGCGTGGACATGGCGGATGATTTGCGTCTCGCGCGTTATAGCGTCCGCACGGACCTTGCGATTGAAGCGCGGGAAATGGTCACCGAAAAAGCGAACCAGGCGGCGCCGATGCAAGGGTTGGAATTTCATGAAGAAGTCATCGAAGGCATTAAGTGTTCTTACATGACGATCCAAAAGGAAGCGGCCGAGCGCATCGGCAAAAAAGCCGGGCGGTACTTGACTTATGAAGTACAAGGCATCCGCCAGAAGGATTCGGAACTGCAGGCGGTCGTTGAACGCGTCTTCGCGAAAACGTTCGCCGCCTTTTTAAAGGAACACGGCATTGCCGACGACGCCGTCTGTCTCGTCGTCGGGCTCGGCAACTGGAACGTCACGCCGGACGCGCTCGGTCCCCAAACGGTGGAAAACATTCTCGTGACGAAGCATTTGTTCGATCTCCAGCCGGAAAGCGTGGAAAAAGGCTTTCGGCCGGTGATGGCGCTGGCGCCGGGCGTCATGGGCCTCACCGGCATCGAAACGAGCGAGATCATTCTCGGCGTCATCGAAAAAACCCGTCCGGATTTTGTCATCGCGATCGATGCCCTCGCTTCGCGATCGATCGAAAGGGTAAACGCCACCATACAAGTTTCCGATACGGGCATTCATCCCGGTTCGGGCGTCGGCAACAACCGAAAAGAGCTGAGCATGGAAACGCTGGGCATCCCGGTGTTTTCCCTCGGCATTCCGACGGTCGTCGACGCGGTGACCATCACGAGCGATGCCCTCGACTTTCTCTTAAAACATTTCGGACGGGAAATACGGGAAAAAGATAAACCTTCCAAAGCGCTCGCCCCCGCGGGATGGCACTTCGGCAAACCGACGGCCTTTACGGAAGCGGACATGCCGCTCGAAAAAGAACGCGCCTCGCTGCTCGGCTTAGTCGGCACCTTAAGTGACGAGGAAAAACGCCAATTGATTCAAGAAGTGTTGGGGCCGGCCGGACAAAACATGATGGTCACGCCGAAAGAAGTCGATGTGTTTATTGAAGACATGGCGAATGTCCTTGCGAGCGGTTTGAACGCCGCTCTTCATAAAAGCGTCGGGCAAGAAAAACTCGGCATGTACACGCATTAAGGATAAAAAAGCATCCCGTTTCATGACCGTTCCCGGCGATCATTCGGACTCATTTTGCGAACAATCGCCCGCTTGCCTATGACGCTGCGCTTTCGGGCTTTTGTGAATAATTTTTCTCCCCGTTGTCGAACATGGCAATAGCGGTCATATTCCTCCGCATATTCGCATAAAATGGCGGCAGGACTCCCGAACGCGCGCATAACCGACATCCCGATTTGCCGGACGCGCCACGGGTTCCAAACGACCTGCGGACAAGCTGAAACGGGGCGGTGAAGCTCGTGATGCAACGGTTTATATTGAAAACCGCGCTTTTGTGCGCGCTTCTTGGCTGCGCGGTGCTCTACGGAATGGAAACCGCCAAACAAGGTATGATCGACATGCGCGGCTTGAATTCGCCGCAAGCGGAGAAGACATCTTTTCATTTTAATATTCCCGGCTTGGCGGATCGCGGCGCTCCATCCGCCGACGGCAAGACGTCCGCCAAGGCCGAGGACAACATCGAAGCGCGTGTTCAAAAGTTGGACGAGATTCAACGGTTTAACCCGTTCTCAATAGCCGGTGAAAAGATTGGCGACGGCCTGAGCGGCATTTTTCGGCACGGCATTCAAGCGGCCGCTTCGCTGTTTAACGCCATCGTCAACGCCTTTTAATAAGCCCAATCGCCCGCGCCGGACCATCGGTTCCCTCTTTTTTATAATGGGGCTCGGAGCGGTACAGTTGGATCGCGCTTGACCGACAAATGATAAATAGACGTATAAAAGGGTTTTTTCGGCACCCCCCTTCCGTTGAAAACGGATGGGGGGNGTTGCTATAATCAATCTGTATGAAGACTAGCGGGAGTGAGACCCAGATGGCAGAGGATCGTCATAAAAGGCGGTCGCGCATTCGCAATTTTTCCATCATTGCGCATATCGACCACGGCAAATCCACGTTGGCCGATCGGATCTTGGAAGCGACGGGTGCGCTTTCCAAGCGGGAAATGCGCGAGCAGATGCTCGATGCGATGGATTTGGAGCGTGAACGCGGCATCACCATTAAGCTGAACGCCGTCGAACTGACGTATAAAGCGAAAGACGGCGAGGAATATATTTTTCATTTGATCGATACACCCGGTCACGTCGACTTCTCCTATGAGGTGTCCCGCAGTCTTGCGGCATGCGAAGGCGCGTTGCTCGTCGTCGATGCCGCCCAGGGCATCGAAGCGCAGACGTTGGCGAACGTCTATCTCGCGTTGGAGAACGATCTCGAAATTATTCCCGTCATCAATAAAATCGACTTGCCGAGCGCCGACCCGGAACGGGTGAAAAGAGAAATCGAGGACGTCATCGGCTTGGACGCGTCCGAAGCCTTGCTCACTTCGGCGAAATCCGGCATCGGCATCGAAGACGTCCTGGAAGCGATCGTCGAAAGGATCCCGGAGCCGGACGGCGATCCGGACGCGCCGCTCAAGGCGCTTATTTTTGACTCGCTGTATGATTCCTACCGGGGCGTCGTCGCTTACGTGCGCGTCGTGGAAGGAACGGTGAAGGTCGGCGATCGGATCAAAATGATGTCGACGGGAAAAACATTTGAAGTGACCGAAGTCGGGGTGTTCACGCCGAAACCGGTCACGCGGGACGAGCTGACCGTCGGCGACGTCGGATTTTTGACGGCGTCGATCAAGAACGTCAAGGATACGCGCGTCGGCGACACCATCACGAGCGCGGACAATCCCGCGGACGAGCCGCTTCCCGGTTATCGGCGCATGAATCCCATGGTTTATTGCGGGCTTTATCCGATTGATTCCCAGCGCTATGAAGATTTGCGCGAGGCTCTCGAGCGCTTGGAACTGAACGACTCGTCGCTGCAATATGAGCCCGAGATGTCGGAGGCGCTCGGTTTCGGATTCCGCTGCGGTTTTCTCGGGTTGTTGCACATGGAGATCATCCAGGAACGCCTGGAACGGGAATTCGGCATCGATTTGATCACAACCGCCCCGAGCGTCGTCTACCGCTTGACGCTTCCGAACGGCGAAACGATGGAAATCGACAACCCGTCCAAAATGCCCGAGAAAAAGATGATCGAAAAAATCGAAGAGCCTTATGTGAAGGCGACGATCATGACGCCGAACGACTACGTCGGCGCGGTCATGGAGCTTTGCCAGCAAAAGCGCGGCGAATACATCGACATGGTGTATTTGGACGAGAAGCGGGTCAACATCGTCTACCACATTCCCCTCTCGGAAATCGTCTACGATTTCTTCGACCATTTGAAGTCCAACACGAAGGGGTACGCGTCGCTCGATTACGAGTTTATCGGTTACAAGGAATCCGATCTCGTCAAGATGGATATTCTCTTAAACGGCGAAAAGATCGACGCGCTGTCTGTGATCGTGCATCGCGACTTCGCCTATCCGCGCGGCAAAGCGATCGTGGAGAAATTGAAAGAACTCATTCCGCGCCAACAATTCGAAGTGCCGATTCAAGCCGCCATCGGCACGAGGGTCATCGCCCGTTCGACCATTAAGGCGCTCAGGAAAAACGTGCTGGCGAAATGTTACGGCGGTGACGTCTCCCGGAAGCGAAAATTGCTGGAAAAACAAAAAGAAGGCAAAAAGCGCATGAAAACGGTCGGTAAAGTCGACGTACCTCAGGAAGCGTTTATGGCCGTCTTGCGATTGGACGACACCAAGTGAGGCGCGCCGTCCGGCTTCCGGCGTTTGACAGGGGATGACCACTGATGATTAAAGGCGCCTATATCCATATCCCGTTTTGCGATCACATCTGTTATTACTGCGATTTTAATAAATATTTTTTGAAGTATCAGCCCGTTGATGAGTATCTGGCGGCTCTGGAACAGGAAATCGCAACGGTCACGGGCGCCGTTGGCGACGTTCGCCCGGAAACGATCTATATAGGCGGGGGCACGCCGACGGCGCTCAATCCCGAACAAATGGGCACGCTTCTCGACTTCGTCCGCCGATCTCTCAATCCCGACGGGCGCGTGAAGGAGTGGACCGTCGAAGCCAACCCCGAAAACCTCGACGGCGAGAAGTTACGCCTGATGAAAGCGGCCGGCGTCAACCGGTTGAGCATCGGCGTGCAAACCTTTAATGATCGCCTTTTGCAAGCCATCGGGCGGGCGCATGACCGCGAGGCCGTGTTTCGGGGCGTTGAAGCCGCGCGCCGCGTCGGCTTCGACAATCTATCCATCGATTTGATGTTCGGCCTGCCGGGACAAACGATGGAGGATTTGAAGGCTTCCCTTCGCGACGCCCTGTCGCTTGCGCCCGAGCACGTCTCGGTGTATTCCTTGCAGATCGAACCGCGGACGATTTTTTACAACCGCTTGCGCCAAGCCCGGCTTCGGCGCGTCGATGAAGACGTCGAAGCGGACATGTATGCGTTTTTGATCGATTTTTTGGAGCAGCGCGGCTACACGCACTATGAGATCAGCAATTTCGCCTTGCCGGGGAAGGAGTCCCGCCACAACTTGATCTATTGGGACAACGAGGAATACTTCGGTTTCGGAGCGGGCGCCCACGGCTATGTCCATGGGGAACGCTACATCAATGCTTCCTCTGTGAAAGGCTATATCCGCCGCGTTCGCGAAGACGGCGACGCCCGGATCGAATCCCGCCGCCTGACCCGTACAGAGAAAATCGAAGAAGAGATGTTTCTCGGTTTGCGCAAACGCTCCGGCGTCAATAAAGACGCTTTTTATGAAAAATTCGGTGCGGACGTGCACGCCGTTTATTCGGAGGCGATCGCCCGATTGAAAGAACAAGGATTGTTGTATGAGGATGAACAAAGGCTTGCATTGACGAAAAAAGGCGTCTTTTTGGGCAATGAAGTCTTCCAAGCCTTTCTGATGGATTGATCAGGGGATTTTTCGTTGACAAAGCCGGGCAACATTGCTAAGTTTAGTATAGAATTAGCACTCGGGCATTTAGAGTGCTAACAGAGGTGATGGGGGATGTTGACGGAACGGCAGCTCTTTTTGTTTAAAGTTCTGGTCAATGACTACATCCGTTCCGCAGAACCGATCGGCTCGCGCACTATCGCCAAGCGATATGATGTGAAATACAGCCCCGCGACGATTCGCAACGAGCTCGCAGATCTTGAAGAAATGGGTTTTCTCGAAAAAACGCACAGTTCGTCCGGACGCGTGCCGTCGCAAAAGGGCTACCGGTATTATGTCGACCATTTGCTTTCGCCGGCTTTATTGTCAAAAGACGAAATCCTTAACATTAAAAGAGCCATTCAGGATAAATATTACGAATTGGAAAAAGTCACGCAGGAGACGGCCAACATTTTATCCGAATTCACGCATTACACATCGATTGTGCTTGGCCCGGAAGTGCTGACGACCAAGCTGAAACACATGCAAATCGTCATGCTGAGCCGGGAAACGGCGGTCCTGATCATCATAACGAATACCGGCCACGTCGAAAATCGGACGATCAAATTACCGGAAGGGCTCGACGCCCGCAAGGTGGAAATGCTCGTCAACATTTTGAACGACCGCTTGCAGGGCACGCCGCTTTTTAAATTGAAGAACGCGTTGGATTCGGAGATCAAGAACGTGCTCCGGCAACATCTGTCGGAATATGAGCGGATCATCGAGATGTTGAATGATGCGCTCGAATACCATCCGGTGGACCACATTTATTTCAGCGGCAAGACGAACATCTTATCCCAGCCGGAATTCAAAGATATCGATAAAGTGCTGCCGATTCTAAACGCGTTGGAGAATAAAGACATTGTTTATGAATTGCTCCGCCCGTCCGGAGAAGACGGCATTCACATTAAAATAGGCGAAGAAAACGCCATGCGCGAGATCAAGGATTGCAGCGTGATCACGGCCTCTTATTCCATCGGCGGAGAACATATGGGCACCGTTGCGGTCATCGGCCCGACGCGGATGGCTTACCCGAAAGTCGTTACGTTAATGGAATTGGTCACGAACAGCCTTTCCGAACTTTTAACGAAACGGTATCAAGACGCGTGAGAGGGGAAATAGTGGGAATGCGCTTGCTTCCCGCTTTTCCCCGCCCTTTTGTTTTATTTTCAGCAGGAGGTGAACGGCGTGAGCGAGAAACCGAAAAGCGAAGAAAAGGAATCCGTAAAGGATGAAAAAACGGCGAGCGACGCGCGCGTAGACGGCGAGCAGTCCGCTGAGGCCCAGCCGGGCTCCCCGGCTTCGGAAGCGGGCGCCGAACCCGAAAATCATGAAGAACCCGCCGGGGTGGGCGGGCAAGAGGTTGGCGGCGAAACCGCCGGGGACGGCGAAGCGGCGGAAAGCGCAGCGAGGGACGCCGAGGAGGCGGACGACGATTCCCAAGCCGCTCGCGATGCCGCTGACGGCGATGAAGCGGAGGACGAAGCCGCCCGCATTGAAGCGTTGGAAGCGCGCGTCCGCGAGTTGGAAAAAGAAAAGGAAGAGCTGTACAACCGCTTCTTGCGCCTTCAGGCGGATTATGATAACTTCCGGCGCAGAACGCGGGAAGAAAAAGCCCGCGAGCGTCTGTATCGCGCTCAAGATCTCGTCGGCGATCTGTTGCCCGTGCTCGACAACTTTAAACGGGCGCTGGCGACGAAAGCGGAACATGAAGAGTCAAAAGCGCTCAAGCAAGGCATGGAGATGGTCTACCGTCAGTTGTCGGAGGCGCTGAAAAAAGAAGGGGTCGTCGAAATCGAAGCGGAAGGCAAGCCGTTCGACCCGAACAAGCATCAGGCGGTCATGCAGGTGGAAAGCGATGAACACCCGTCCAATACCGTCGTCGAAGTGCTTCAGGCGGGCTATGAACTGAACGGGCGTGTCATCCGGCCTTCGATGGTGAAAGTCAGCTCTTAACAACTACATAGGCATTTAGGAGGTAGGTTTGTCATGAGCAAAATCATTGGCATTGACCTGGGAACGACCAACTCGTGTGTCGCGGTCATGGAAGGCGGTGAAGCGGTCGTCATTCCGAACGCCGAGGGAAGCCGGACGACGCCCTCGGTCGTCGCATTTAAAAACGGGGAGCGCATGGTCGGTGAAGTCGCCAAGCGCCAGGCGATCACCAACCCGAACACCGTCATTTCCATCAAGCGGCACATGGGTACGGATTATAAAGTCGAGATTGAAGGGAAAAAGTATACACCGCAAGAAATTTCCGCGATCATCTTGCAAAAGTTAAAAGCGGACGCGGAAAGCTATTTGGGTGAAAAAGTCGACAAAGCCGTCATTACGGTGCCGGCCTACTTCAACGACGCCCAACGCCAAGCGACCAAGGACGCCGGGCGCATCGCCGGCCTTGAGGTGTTGCGCATCATCAACGAACCGACGGCGGCTTCGCTCGCCTACGGCCTCGACAAAGAGGACGATCAAACGATTCTCGTCTATGACCTCGGGGGCGGGACGTTCGACGTCTCCATCCTCGAACTTGGCGACGGCATCTTTGAGGTCAAAGCGACCGCCGGCGACAACCATTTGGGCGGCGATGATTTCGACCAAAGGATCATCGATTACCTCATCCAAGAGTTCAAAAAAGAAAACGGCATCGACTTGTCCAATGACAAGATGGCTCTGCAACGTTTGAAAGACGCCGCCGAAAAAGCGAAAAAAGACTTGTCCGGCGTCACGCAAACGCAAATCTCCTTGCCGTTCATCACCGCCGACGCCACGGGACCGAAACACTTGGAAGTCACGTTGACGCGCGCGAAATTTGAAGAATTGACGGCGGATCTCGTCGAGAAAACGATGGGGCCGACCCGCCAAGCGCTTTCCGATGCCGGCTTGACGCCGAACGACATCGATAAAGTCATCCTCGTCGGCGGTTCGACGCGGATCCCGGCGGTTCAAGAAGCGATCAAAAAGATGATCGGCAAAGAACCGCACAAAGGCGTCAACCCCGATGAAGTCGTCGCCTTGGGCGCCGCGATCCAAGCGGGCGTGCTCGCCGGCGAAGTGAAAGACGTCGTCCTCCTCGACGTCACGCCGCTTTCCTTGGGCATCGAAACGATGGGCGGCGTCTTCACCAAACTGATCGAACGCAACACGACAATCCCGACGAGCAAATCGCAAATTTTCACGACGGCGGCCGATAACCAAACGACGGTCGATATTCACGTGCTTCAAGGTGAACGGCCGATGGCGGCCGACAACAAAACGTTGGGCCGCTTCCAGCTGACCGACATTCCTCCGGCTCCGCGCGGCGTGCCGCAAATTGAGGTTACTTTCGAAATCGACGCGAACGGCATCGTCCATGTCAAGGCGAAAGATAAAGGCACGAACAAAGAACAATCGATCACCATCAAGTCTTCGTCCGGCTTGTCGGAGGAAGAAATCCAACGGATGATCCGTGAAGCCGAAGAAAACGCCGAAGCGGACAGAAAGCGGAAAGAAGAAGCCGATTTGCGCAACGAAAGCGACCAGCTCATCTTCACGACCGATAAAACGTTGAAAGACATCGGCGACAAAGTCAGCGAAGATGAGAAGAAAAAAGTCGAAGAGGCGAAAGACGCGCTGAAAAAAGCGCTGGAAGGCAAAGACGTCGAAGCGATCCGAAAAGCGAAAGACGAGCTGCAAAACGTCGTCCAACAGCTTTCGATCAAGCTGTATCAGCAAGCCTCCAATAATGCCGGGCAAAATCAAGGCGACAGCGGTTCGGCGAAAAAGGACGATAATGTCGTCGACGCAGAATTTGAAGAAGTCGATGATGAAGGCAAAAAATGATCTCCATCTTTCAGTCGAAGCCGGGCGACGCTTGGCTTCGGCTTTTTTTCACAACTGAACGGCAGGATAAACGGACGTATGAGCGGCAAACGACGCGATCGCCGCTCATACGCAATTCAATGGACTTCGTGATTCACAGATCCTTAAGCCTTTGGCCGATGCGGAAGGGATGAGCCCGTCCGCATCCGCGCGCAGTGATGGCGCGATGATTGCGCTAAACTGTTCTATAATGATATGATTAATCTTATGTGAAGACCTATCGGGAGTGAAGTCCATGGCAAAGCGCGATTACTATGAAGTTCTCGGCGTCGATCGCAATGCGTCACCGGAAGAGATCAAAAAGGCGTACCGCCGGCTTGCCCGAAAATACCATCCCGATGTGAACAAGGACGATCCCAATGCCGCGGAGAAATTTAAAGAAGTGAAGGAAGCTTACGAAACGTTAAGCAACCCCCAAAAACGGGCGCAATATGACCGTTTTGGCCATGCCGGTGAGGAGCAAGGCTTTGCCGGCGGCGACTTTTCGGATGCGGATTTTGGGGGCTTCGGCGACCTTTTCGACATGTTTTTCGGCGGCGGGCGTCGGCGCGATCCGAATGCGCCGCGCAAAGGCGCCGACATTCAGTACACCATGACGCTCGAGTTTGAGGAGGCGGCCTTCGGCAAGGAGACCGATGTCCAAATTCCTCGTGAAGAAACGTGCAGTGCTTGCCACGGCACCGGCGCCCGGTCCGGCTCGGCGATCGAGACGTGCTCCTATTGCGGCGGGACCGGTCAACTGAGCATCGAACAAAACACGCCGTTCGGCCGCATCATCAACCGCCGCGTCTGCCATCATTGCCAAGGCAAAGGCCGGGTCATCAAAGAAAGATGCACGACGTGCGGCGGGACGGGCCGTGTGAACACGCGCAAAACCATTCACGTGAAAATCCCGGCGGGCGTGGACGACGGCCAGCAAATCCGTTTGTCCGGCCAAGGTGAGCCCGGGGTCAACGGGGGGCCGCCCGGAGATCTGTACATCGTTTTTCACGTGAAGCCGCATAAATTTTTCGTCCGCCGCGGCGACGACATCTTTTGCGAAATTCCCCTCAGCTTCTCGCAGGTCGCTCTGGGCGATGAAATTGAAGTCCCGACGTTATACGGCAAAGTGAAGCTGAAGATTCCGGCCGGTACGCAGACGGGCACGAAGTTCCGGCTGAAGGGCAAAGGCATCAAAAATGTGCGGGGATATGGTCAAGGCGACCAGCACGTGACCGTCCGCGTCGTCACCCCGAAACATTTGAGCGAAAGGGAAAAAGCGCTGTTCCGCGAGCTGGCCGAATTGGAAGGACGCAAGCCGATCGAAGAGGCGAACGATACGTTTTTTTCAAAGGTGAAGCGCGCGTTTAAAGCCGATTGAGATTGGAGTGGGACCCATGAAATGGTCGGAAATCTGCATCCATACAACGCATGAAGCGATCGAGCCGATCTCCAACATCCTCCATGAAGCAGGTGCCGGAGGTGTCGTCATTGAAGATCCGGAAGATCTCAAACGCGATTGGCCCGACCGTTACGGCGAGATTTATGCGCTCGATCCGAACGATTATCCCGACGAAGGCGTCAACATTAAAGCGTATTTTCCGGTGAACAGCTTTTTGGGCGAGACGATCGAACAAATCAAAGAAGCGATCAACAATCTTCTCCTCCACGACATCGACATCGGTTCCCATACGATCACGGTGAGCGAGGTCAACGAAGATGAATGGGCGACGGCCTGGAAAAAATATTATAAGGCCAAGCGCGTGACAGACCGGCTCACCATTGTTCCGACGTGGGAGGACTACCGCCCCGAAAGCCCGGAGGAAATCGTCATCGAGCTCGATCCCGGCATGGCGTTCGGCACGGGCACCCATCCGACGACGGTGCTCTGCTTGAGCGCCATCGAAAGATATCTTCGCCCCGGGGATCGGGTATTGGACGTCGGGACGGGCACGGGCGTCTTAAGCATCGCCTGCGCCAAGCTGGGCGCACAAAGCGTGGACGCCGTCGATCTCGACGAGGTGGCGGTTAAAGTCGCCGGAATGAATGTGCGTTTGAATAAAGTGCAAGACCGGGTTCGCGTGCAGCGCGGAAATCTCGCCGATCATTTGACGGGTCCGTACGATCTCATCGTCGCCAATATCTTGGCGGAAGTCATCCTCCGCCTCATTAACGATGCCGGACGTCTGCTTGACCGCGGCGGCCGGTTCATCGCTTCGGGCATCATATTAAAAAAGAAAGAGGAAGTCAAACAGCGGTTGATTGAAGCGGGATTTGCCGTCGACGAAGAGAGCGCCGACGGCGACTGGATTGCGCTCATCTGCCGCAAGCTATAGGTGAACCATGCAGCGTTATTTTGTGCCAAATGAACAGTTCCAAGCGAATACCGTGACGATCACGGGCGACGACGCGCGCCATATCGTTCGCGTCATGCGCATGCGTCCGGGCGATGAAATCATCCTCTGCAACCACAGCGGGCAGGCGTATGCCGCCCGGATTGCGTCCATCCATGAGACGGGCAGCGTTTCGGCCGACATCGTTTCTCTTTTGGACCAGCGTCCGGAGCTGCCTGTTCATGTGACGGTCGCCCAGGGGCTCCCCAAAGGGGACAAACTCGAACTCATCGTCCAGAAAGGGACGGAATTGGGAGCGCGCGAATTTTGGCTTTTCCCATCGGAGCGTTCCGTCGTCAAATGGGAAGGGGCGGCCAAGGTGGAGCGCAAGCTCGGGCGTTTGCACAAAATCGCGAAAGAAGCGGCCGAACAATCGCACCGAAACTTCATCCCCGCGATTCGCAAACATGAGGGATTGGAGGATCTGATCAACGAAAGCCGCCGTTATGAGCACAAACTCGTCGCTTATGAGGAAGACGCGAAAACGGGTCGCACGAAGGGATTGCCCGAACTGTTTCGCCGCATCCGTCCTGGTGAATCGCTCATCGCCGTCATCGGTCCGGAAGGCGGCTTCACCGCCCACGAAGTGTCGGCCTTGGAACGGGCCGGTTTCCACCGCTGCAGTTTCGGACGCCGCATTTTGCGCACGGAAACGGCTCCATTGTATCTGTTGTCTTCTGTATCCTATTATTTTGAACTGGAAAATGGGGTGAATTGATATGCCATCGGTCGCTTTTCACACGTTGGGGTGCAAAGTCAACCACTATGAAACGGAAGCCATCTGGCAACTCTTTAAGAAAAACGGTTATGAGCGCAAAGACTTTGAAGCGACGGCCGACGTCTACGTGATTAATACGTGCACCGTCACCAATACGGGCGATAAGAAAAGCCGCCAAGCCATTCGCCGAGCCATTCGGAAAAATCCGGACGCGATCATCTGCGTCACCGGCTGCTATGCGCAAACGTCGCCGGCCGAAGTCATGGCGATTCCCGGCGTCGATATCGTCGTCGGCACGCAAGATCGCGAAAAGATGCTGGATTATATTGAACAATTCAGAAAAGAGCGGGAACCGATCAACGGCGTTTCCAACATCATGAAGGCCCGCGTCTTCGAAGAGATGGACGTTCCCGTTTTCACCGACAGAACCCGGGCGTCATTGAAAATTCAAGAGGGTTGCAACAATTTCTGCACGTTCTGCATCATTCCTTGGGCCCGCGGCTTGCTCCGTTCGCGCAAGCCGGAAGCCGTTATTGAACAAGCGCAAAAACTTGTCGACGCCGGCTATAAAGAAATCGTCCTGACCGGCATTCACACGGCGGGCTACGGCGAAGACATGAAAGATTACAATTTCGCCATGTTGCTCCGCGATTTGGAAGCGAACGTCAAAGGGTTGAAACGGTTGCGCATCTCCTCGATCGAAGCGAGCCAAGTGACCGATGAAGTCATAGATGTGATCAATCATTCGAACGTCATCGCCCGCCACTTACACATCCCGCTCCAATCCGGTTCGGATACGGTGCTGAAACGGATGCGCCGCAAATATACGACGGCTTATTATGCGGAAACGATTGAAAAATTGCGAGAGGCGTTGCCCGATTTCGCCTTGACTTCCGACGTCATCGTCGGTTTTCCGGGCGAGACTGAAGAAGAATTTCAAGAGACGTACGATTTTGTCAGCCGCTTGAAATTCGCCGAATTGCACGTCTTCCCGTATTCCCCGCGGACGGGGACGCCGGCGGCGCGGATGGAAAATCAAGTGCCGGAAGATGTCAAACACGAACGCGTCCGCAAGATGATTGAACTGTCCAACCGCCTGGCCCGCGAATATGCGAAAAAATACGAAAATGAAGTGCTGGTCGTCATTCCGGAAGAACCGTATAAAAAAGATCCGTCCACGGGCGAGTGGGTCGGCTATACCGACAATTACTTGAAAGTCCGTTTCCCGGCGACGCCGGACATGGAAGGAAAACTCGTCCGCGTCAAAATTACAAAAGCCGGTTATCCTTATAACGTCGGACAGTTCGTCCGCGTGCTCGATGACGATGTATCGCCGGCCGATTTGGCCCCCCGATTTAAACAATCCGCCGTTTGATGGGTTCTTGAACACGCAGGGAGGCGCGTCCGCCTCCCTTTTGCTGCGGATGGAAATCGCGTAAAACGGGAGGAGAAAAAACAAAAAGCTTTCTTCTTAAGGTGCCCGTTCAAAAAAGCCGGCGGAGAAACCGAAGCCCTTAAAAGAATTCGAGAATGAGAAAGGTGATTGCAATGAGCCGGATAGCCCAAATGATCGATCATACTTTGCTTAAACCCGAGGCGACCGAACAAGAGATCTTGAAGTTGTGCGAAGAGGCGAAGGCGCATGGGTTTGCGTCGGTTTGCGTCAACCCTTATTTTGTCAAAACGGCGGCGCAAGCGCTGCAAGGTTCGCCGGTCAAGGTTTGCACCGTCATCGGGTTTCCGCTCGGCGCCACGGATGCGCGTGTGAAGGCGTATGAGACGAAGCTGGCGATCGAAGACGGCGCGCAAGAAGTCGATATGGTCATCAACATCGGCGCCCTGAAGTCGGGCGACGCTGAGGTCGTCGAACGCGATATCCAAGCCGTTGTGGAAGCGGCAAAAGAGCGGGCCCTCGTCAAGGTCATCCTGGAAACCTGCCTTCTGACGGATGAAGAAATCGTCCGCGCTTGTGAACTCGCGAAAAAGGCCGGCGCGGATTTCGTGAAAACGTCGACCGGCTTCTCGAGCGGCGGCGCCACCGTGGAAGCCGTTCGCCTCATGCGTCAGGCCGTCGGCGAAAGCCTGGGCGTGAAAGCTTCCGGCGGGATTCGCGATTATGAAACGGCCAAGGCGATGATCGACGCCGGCGCGACCCGGATCGGTGCGAGCGCCGGCATCAAAATCGTGGAAGGCGAAAAAAAAGCGACCGAATAAGGCGCGGTTCCGAAGCGGTCTCCGCCCATCATCCAACCCCCGGCTGCTGCCCGGGGGTTTTCCTATGTTTTCAAAAGCCGTGCGGAGACGGCGCCGTCTGCTCGCGTGTTATGAATGGAGCCCCTTCGCTCCTCTGACGGCGTCGCACCGAATAGGGCTTTGACTCCATCCTTTCGAAAGGGAGCCATGGCATCATTTTTTGCCCGCGAGGCGTTGTTCGACCCACCGCCCGTACGCCGAGGAAAACGGAAGCGCCAGCAGCGCGCTGATCACGTTGAATAAAACGGAAGCATGGGCGAGCGCCGCCCCCGGCGTCATGGCTTTCGTCCCCGCCCACGTCGAAAAGGGCTGGATCAACGGGAGAAAGGCGAGCGCGCCGATGGCGTTAAAAAGCGCATGCGTGTAAGCCGTCCAACGGGCTGCCCGTCCCGAGCCGACCGAAGCGATCAGCGCCGTCGTGCACGTCCCGACGTTGGCGCCGAGCATGACGGCGATGCCGGCGGCAAGCGAGAGCGTCCCGGCGTTCAACAGGCCCATGGCGATGAGCGTCGTCGCGGAACTCGATTGGATGACTGCGGTGAAGACGGCGCCGACAAGGAGCGCCAATAAGGGCGACGCCTCCATGTGCTGCAAAACGGTTTGCATCGGCGCCAAGCCTTCCATCGGTTCGGCGAGGGCCGTAAATCCGTGCATCGCGGTGTACAAACAGCCGAGCCCGAAGCAGAAAGCGCCGGCGAGGAAGGCCTTTTGCCGGGCCGTACAAAGCAACGCACATCCGACCACAAGGAGCGCCCAATGGAGCTTTCCGACGGGGAGCGCGGCGATTTCCCCGGTGATGGTCGTCCCGATATTCGTGCCGAGGATCACCCCGACGGTTTGCCGGAACGAAAGGAGTCCGGTCGATACGGAGCCGACGGTGATCACGGTCACCGCCGAACTGCTTTGCACGAGGGCGGTCGCAAGGGTACCGACAACCAAACCTTTGAGCGGATTGTCGGTCAATTTGTAGATCGCCCGTTTTAACCGGTATTCAGCCGCGTTGGCGAGCGCGATCTTCATAACGGACATTCCGAACAAGAATATTGTAATATAAATGAAAAAGGTTATTAATAATCGGCCCATAATAAAGATTCACCCGTATCATTCTATTGGACAAGGGAACGGAACATGACGGGAAAAGAAAAGGGGTTGGGGACGGTTGGCTTCGATTACGGAGATCAGGGTTCGTTTTTGTGAAACGGACGCCGTCGGTCATGTCAACAATGTCAGCTATTTCATTTATTTGGAACAGGCGCGCGTCGATTTTATCAAAGCGCTGCTGCCGGATCGATCTGAGAAACAGTGGAACATCGCGGTCGTTTCGCTTCATTGCGATTTCCTGGACCAGGCGTATTTTGATCAAGTGCTGACGATTCGGACTGCGGTCAAGCGCATCGGGACGAAGAGTTTTACGCTCTCGCACGCCATCGTTGAAAAAAGCGCGGGGAAACCGATCGCAATGGGGGAATCGGTCGTCGTTTTGCTGGACGCGGAGAAAAAACAAGCGGTGCCGCTTGATGACATGTGGGTGGGCGAGCTGAAAAAGCATCTTGAAGGTGAAACGAAAGGAAAGGCATCATGCTCCAATTCATAGAGAAACCATTCTTCCACGCGTATCCCGGGATGGTCGCGGTCGTCACGGCTCAATATAACGGGCACATCAACATCATGGCGTGCGGATGGCACGCTTGGTTGTCGGACGATCCGCCCGTCTATGGCATCGCCGTCGGCAAAGAGACCTATACCCATGAACTCATCGCGCAGGCAAAAGGATTTGCGGTCCATTTTCTTTCCGCGGATTTCGCCGAAACGATTCAAAAGGCCGGCGTATCGTCCGGCCGTTCGGGCGACAAACTCAAAGCGCTGAAACTGGCGGCTGATCCCGGAAAAACGATTGACGTGCCGATTTTGCGTCAAGCCTATGCCGCCTATGAATGCCGGGTCATCGACGTCCGCTCTTACGGCCGACACGATTGGTTTGCCGGCCGTGTCACCGCTTGTTATCGCGACGACACGGCCTTTGATGGCGAAGGGTTGCCCGATTGGAAGCAATTGAGCATACCGCTGTACCTCGGGCGATCGAAATATTACATCGCCGAGCAAACCGGCACGATTAAAACGTTCGGCAACCACGGCGCAGCCCATACGGAAGGGAGTCCGCATTAGCGATTTATGAAAAATTTTGTCGTTTTTCGCAATCATCCAACATAGATCGCATTCGCCTTCGGTTGACCGGCGCATGGGATTCATATATAATTGCAACGACACCGTTTACTTCGGTCAATGTGAACAACGGGTCGACTCGGGACGGGCCGTCGGTATCGATCAGGATCGTCCCTTAGCGTTCGCTTTTTGGAGGGAGGGAAACACGGCATGGCAGTTGAAACTAAGGTTCGCAAAAATGAATCGCTCGAAGATGCGCTTCGCCGCTTCAAACGTTCGGTTGCGAAATCCGGCACGCTCGCCGAGGTCAAAAAGCGCCGTCATTATGAAAAACCGAGCGTGCGCCGCAAACAAAAGTCCGAAGCCGCGCGCAGGAAGCGCAAGTATTAAAGGGGTGTTTTCATGGGGTTGTTGGATCAACTCACCCGGGACATGAAGGAAGCCATGAAACAAAAGGATAAAGACCGATTGTCCTGCATCCGGATGTTAAAGGCCTCCCTTCAAAACGAAGCGATCAAACTCGGCAAAGAACTCAGCGAGGAAGATGCGTTGAACGTTTTAACCCGGGAACTGAAACAGAGGAACGACTCCCTCCAAGAATTTAAAGACGCCGGCAGGGACGACTTGATCGAAAAGGTTCAACACGAAATTGAAATCATTAAGAGTTACATGCCCGAACCTTTGTCGGATGAAGAGTTGGAAAAGCTCGTGGACGAGACGATTGCAGAAATCGGCGCATCGTCCAAATCCGACATCGGCAAGGTGATGCAACGCATCATGCCCAAAGTGAAAGGGCGCGCCGACGGCGGCAAGGTGAACCGCCTCGTCCAATCGCGCCTTCAATAAAAGCACGCCGCGGGATTTTCCCGCGGCCTTTGTTTTTGTTGCGCTTTTTGCCGATGCCGAGAAACCGGAGACGAGATGTCCGCGTCTTTAACCCCTTTTGAGCAAGTCCCGTTCCTACGTTTCACAACCGTCCCTTTCTTTTTCTATTCTTATGTCAATCAATTCAAAAATGATGAAACGTTTCGCCGCATAGATCGTAGTTATGGTAAAAGCGGGCGGCGGATCAACCGCCGGCTCGGCAAAAAACGTTTCATTCAAAAGGGGGACTGACATGGTCGTTTCGAATACGGCGATTGCCTTGATCATCGCTGTCGTCGTCATCATTTTATTGGCGGTCTTTTTTTCTTTCGTTCCCGTCATGCTTTGGATTTCCGCGCTGGCGGCCGGGGTGCGCATCAGCATTTTTACGCTCGTCGGCATGCGCTTGCGCCGCGTCGTCCCGCGCATGGTCATCAATCCGCTCATCAAGGCGGTCAAGGCCGGGCTGGATTTGAACACGAACCAACTGGAAAGCCACTATCTCGCCGGCGGCAACGTTGACCGCGTCGTCAACGCCTTAATCGCCGCCCACCGCGCCAACATCGAGTTAAGCTTTGAGCGGTGTGCGGCCATCGATCTCGCCGGGCGCAACGTCTTGGAAGCGGTGCAAATGAGCGTCAATCCCAAGGTCATTGAGACTCCGTTTATCAGCGGGGTGGCGATGGACGGCATCGAAGTGAAAGTCAAAGCGCGGATCACGGTGCGGGCGAACATCGATCGTTTGGTCGGCGGCGCCGGGGAAGAAACCGTCATCGCCCGCGTCGGGGAAGGCATCGTCTCCACGCTCGGCTCATCGAACAATCATAAGAAAGTGCTGGAAAATCCCGATTTGATATCGCGGACGGTCCTCGCCAAAGGGTTGGATTCCGGAACGGCGTTTGAGATTCTCTCCATTGATATCGCCGACGTCGACATCGGAAAAAACATCGGCGCCCACTTGCAGATCGAGCAAGCGCAGGCCGATAAAAACATCGCCCAGGCGAAGGCGGAAGAACGGCGCGCGATGGCGATCGCCAAAGAACAAGAAATGAAAGCCCAAGTTCAGGAAATGCGGGCCAAAGTCGTCGAAGCGGAAGCGCAAGTCCCGCTCGCCATGGCGGCGGCCCTCCGTGAAGGCAAAATCGGCGTCATGGATTATTTGAATTTCAACAACATCAAAGCCGATACGGACATGCGCCAGTCGGTCAGCCGATTGAATAAAGATGACGAAAACTAAGGGCGGCTGGTATATATGGGAAGCCTGATCATCTTCTTTTTGATCGCCGCGGCCTGGGTGATATTCGGCGGTCTGGCGGGACTGGATCGGAAGCGGCGAACGCCTCCAGCTCGAACTTTCTCCGCTTCGCGCAGTGATCGTTCCCCCCAAGCTTACGGCCGGCCGGTGGATCGCCGGGAAGCGCAGGCGGAAAACCGGAAAACGGCGGCGGAGACCCGGGAAACGCCGGTTGAGAATCTGGAGACGCCAGACGAGAACCTTGAGGCGCTGGTGAACCTGCCGTTGCCGGAGGAAGGAAAGCCGGCCTTGATGGAGGGCGGGGAGGCGCAACCGTTTCCTTCGCACCGCCCAAACGATTTAAGGACGACAAAACGCGAAGACAATCAAATTAACAAAAAGGGCGATGCCGTGGCGCTCACGCCGCGAAACATCGCCGTCACGGTTCTTCTCGCGGAGTGTCTTGATCCGCCGAGGGCGCGCCGGCCCCATCCCGACGCGCGTTTGAGCCGGGTTCGACGAGGTTGATCCTCGTCTTTTTTTTGTTTCATGAGAGTCCGGCCGCGGCGAGGGAGAAAGGAGCGGCACCGGGCGGGTTTCGCCGTGTGGCGCCGCGTTCTTTAACATCTCGGCACTCGGCGGTCTTGCAAGTGATAGTCCGCCATCCGGTGACATAAGTATGGGTAATGAGGTGGTGAAGGTGGCCCGGAAATGGCGAAACAAGTTACAGGAGTGGTTTGTCGCACACACCGATCTTCCGGCCGACGTCATCATGGATCTGCCGCGCGTCACGATGATCGGCCGACTCCACATTTATATCGAAAACCATAAAGGGGTGCTCGCCTTTACCAAAGAAGAGCTGCGGCTCTCGATGAAAAACGGCCAAATCCTCATCAAGGGCCGGGATTTTGTTTTGAAGACGATATTGCCGGAAGAAATCTTGTTGGAAGGAACGATCCGATCGGTAGAATTCATTGACGAGTAGGGGGATTTTCACTTGATGACGTACTGGACGGAAAAGGTGTTCGGCCACGTCCGGGCGATCGTCCGCGGCCGGGTGCCCGAGGCATTTATCAACCGCTGCGTCCGCGATGGCGTCAGGATCAAAGATATCCGGCGCATCGATCAAACGAGCATGGCGTTCACGCTCGCCTTGGCCGATGTCAAACGGATTCGGCCGATTTTGCGGGCGACCGACTGCCGCATCCGTTTTTTGGATCGGCGCGGCTTTCCATTTCTCATGATGCGTTTGACGTCGCGAGCCGGGATTGTCGTCGGGTGCGTCGCCGGCCTTTTCGCCTTGTTTTTGCTCTCCAACATGGTTTGGAACATCGAGATCGACGGGGCCGACCCGAAACTCGAGCAACAGATTCGGACATCCTTAAAAAAGATGAATGTCCACGTCGGTTCGATCGAGTTCTTTCTTCCCCCGCTCGCAACGATTGAAGGTAAGCTCGCCGGCGAATTGGACGAGGCGACATGGGTCGGCGTGTCCAAAGACGGGACAACCTATCGCATCGAGGTCGTGCAAAAAGAGTTGCCCGAGGACAAAGAATCATTGGAACCCCGCGATCTCGTGGCCGCTAAAGAGGCGCGAATCAAAAAGATGTTCGTGGAAAAAGGGGTGGCGAAAGTAGAGACGGACACCGTCGTCTCGCCCGGGGATCTCTTGGTGTCGGGGGCGGTCGGCAAAGACGGCAACCCGACGTTCGTCGCCGCAAAGGGCGAAGTGATCGGCGAAACGTGGTATCGTTCAACGACCACCGTGCCGCTTAAGATGACCTATCAGACGTTTACCGGCAAAACGTACACGAAACACCGGCTGTCGGTCTTCGGCTTTGACGTGCCCATATGGGGCTGGAAGGCGCGGCCGTTTGCGCATGCGAAACAGGAAACGGTGGAGAAACCTTTCCATTTTCTTTTTTGGGACTTGCCGATTTCATATAAAAAGGTGATCGTCCGCGCGACGGATGTCACCCATCGCCAATTAAACGAGGCGGAAGCCGTCAAAGTCGGCCGTGAAAACGCTCGTAAGGAACTTTTGAGCCAACTTCCAAAAGGCGCGAAGATCACGTTCGAATCGGTGGAACGGCGCGCCGTGGAAAACGGCGCCGTTCGCCTCAACCTCTTTTTTACCGTCGAGGAAAACATCGCCAAACCGCGCCCGTTCATACCCGAACAACGAAGACAATCCTTACAGAAAAAACAGAAGGAGAAACCGGTGCCGTAAACCCCGGTTTCTCCCTTTGCTTTTCAAGACGGGCGTCCGGACGTTTTCGGCCCGAGGCGCGATCGGCCAGTGATGTCCGCCCGCCGGGTCACTTAAGAAATGAACCGCGCCTTTATCATCGCTGATGGAAATTTCTTATCCGACTATGGTAAACTAAGGACAACGACAAAGGATCAAGGAGACTGAGAAAATTTGTCCGAACGCCTTTTAAATCCCATCGAACTCCGTTTGGATGACTCAAGCGACGCCATGACTTTGTTCGGGCCCGGGGATGCCCATTTAAAAGTCATCGAAGATAAATTGGACCTCACCATCGTGACGCGGGGAGGAGAAGTGGCCGTATCGGGCGATCCGAAAAAAGCTGAACTCGTCCAAGAGGTCCTTCAAGAATTATTAAAACTCGTGAAAAAAGGCATCGTGATTTCGGAGCGCGACGTCGTTTACGCGGTGCAGATGGCCGAAGAAGGCTTGCTTGACGCGCTCGATGAACTTTATAAAGAAGAGATCGCGATGAATGCCAAAGGCAAGCCGATTCGGATCAAGACCATCGGCCAGCGCCGATATGTCGAGGCGATGAAAAAGCATGATCTCGTCTTCGCCATCGGCCCGGCGGGGACGGGCAAAACTTTTCTCGCCGTCGTCATGGCGGTCACCGCTTTAAAAAAAGGCCTCATCAAGCGGATCGTCTTGACGCGGCCGGCGGTGGAAGCGGGAGAAAATCTCGGCTTTCTGCCGGGGGATTTAAAAGAAAAGGTCGACCCCTATTTGCGTCCGCTTTACGACGCGCTTCATGAAATTCTCGGTGTGGAGCATACCCTGCGCTTGATCGAGCGCGGGACGATTGAAATCGCGCCGCTTGCCTACATGAGGGGGCGGACTTTGGAAGAAGCTTACGTCATTTTGGATGAGGCACAAAACACGACGCCTGAGCAGATGAAGATGTTTCTCACCCGGCTCGGTTTTGGATCGAAAATGATCATTACCGGTGACATCACCCAAGTGGACTTGCCGAAAGGAAAGGTCTCGGGGCTTGCCGTCGCGTGCGAAAAGCTCGCGAACATCAACGGCATTGCCTTCGTTTGGCTGGATCGCCTGGATGTCGTCCGTCATCCGCTCGTGCAAAAGATCATTCAAGCTTACGAAGAACAATGAGCGGTCAATCCGCTTGCCGGATCGGACGAGAAAAGGTGTGGTTCCATAAACCTTGATCAAAGGATGATCGCGGATGTCGAACGCCGGGCGCCGACGGGCGGTATGGAAAAAACTGAAGACGGACAGGTTTTCGGTTTGGACCGTCTCTTTGGTCATCGCGTTGATTTTATATGCCGCGCTGATCAATACGGCGCTGCCCGGCACGGTCAATGTCAAGCTGCATGACATCGCCAAACACGACATCCAGTCGCCGATCGAGATCGTCGATAAAGAATCGACGGAAGCGCTGCGCAAACAAGCGATGGCGAATACGCCGACCTCTTATGTTTATAATAGGGATGCCGCGCTGATCCAGGTGGAAAAAGCCGACGATTTCTTCGATGTCATCGATGAATTGCGCACGGCGAGAGCGGATGCCGATTCATCCAAAGCGAAAAAAACGGCCGATTTTTCGCAACAGCTCAAAACGGCCAAGGATCGTTTGAAAGATTCGACCGCCAGAACGCTTTCCGACGACACGTTGAAAACGCTGTTGTCCGCGTCGGATCATGACGTGGCTTTAGCGCGCGATCTCACGAGTTCCGCGATTTACGAAGCCATGAGCGATAAAGTGAAATGGGCCGATCTGGAAAGCGCCCAAAATAAAGCGATCCGTTCCATACCGGCTTCGGTCGTCAGCGATGGCTTGCAGGCGGCGCTCGAAGACTTGTTGCGCGCGTTCATCGTCCCGAATTACGTGTTCGACGCGCAGGCGACGAAGCGCAGCAAGGAAGATGCGGCCCGCTCCGTCGACCCCGTCGTCATTCGCCAGGGCGAAGTGATCGTAAAAAAAGGCGAATTGATCACGCGCGACGTTCTGCACAAGCTTGAGGTCGTCGGGTTGACGCACAATCATTTTAAGGTGTTGCCGTTTTTCGGCCTTCTGATCCTCGTCGCCTTTTTAACCGCGTTTCTTGCCATGGAATTGAACCGGGCGAAGAGGGGCGGACGGGCTCCTTCCAAATTTTTATACCTCTATGCCTCGATTTTTACCGTTGCGGCGGTGCTCTTGAAGCTGGGCAGCCTGGTGAAGGTCGGCCTCATTCCCGAGGTCGGTTTCGTCATGCCGGTCGCCTCGGGTCCGCTCTTGATGACGCTGCTGTTGAACCAACGGATCGCGATCGCGACGAGCGTCGTCTTATCCGTCGCCGGCGGTTTTATGTACGGAGACGGGGTAGCTTCATCGGACGTTTTCGATTATGCGATGGCTTTATACATCCTGGCGTCGGGTCTTGCGGGGGCCTCGATGGGGCGTGCCGCCGATGCGCGTCCGAAGTTTCTCACCGTCGGGGCGATCCTTGCGGCGACCGATGGTTTCGTCGTGCTCCTGCTTTTGCTTCTGAAAAACGGCGCGATCCACCCGCTCGACGCCGGCATCCAGCTGGGGTGCGCCGTGCTGTCGGCTTTTTTGTCGACGGTGTTGGCCGTCGGTTTGATGCCGTTTTTTGAAGCAGTTTTCGGCATTTTGTCGCCGATGAAACTGATTGAGCTGTCCAATCCGAACCATCCGCTTTTGAGAAAAATCTTGTTGGAAGCGCCGGGAACGTACCACCACAGCCTGATGGTCGCCAATCTCGCCGAACGGGCTTGCGAAGCGATCGGGGCCAACGGATTGTTGGCGCGCGTCGCCTCGTATTATCACGACATCGGCAAGACGAAGCGGCCGCAATATTTCATTGAAAATCAAATGCACGGCGTCAATCCCCACGATAAATTATCGCCGCAGTTGAGCAAAAAGGTCATCATCGCTCATCCCTATGACGGGGCCGACATGCTGCGTGCGCACAAAATGCCGAAAGAAATCGTGGAGATCGCCGAAAGCCATCACGGCACGACATTGTTAAAATATTTTTACCAAAAGGCGAAGGAAATGCAGGGTGATGTCGTCCAGGAGACCGACTTCCGTTATCCGGGGCCTAAGGTGAAGTCCAAAGAAGCGGCCGTCGTCGAGCTGGCCGACAGCGTCGAAGCGGCCGTGCGCGCCATGAAACACCCGACGCCCGAAAAGATTGAGCAGACCGTTCAGGCGATCTTCAACGACCGCTTGCAGGACGGCCAATTCGACGAATGTGATTTGACGATGCGGGAATGGCATGAAATCAAACGCGCCATCTGCGAAACGCTGAACGGCGTTTTTCATTCCCGCATCGAATACCCGGAGGAACTTGGCCGCGAGAAAAACAAAAAACGCGAAGCTCGGCTGAACTGAAGCGCGTGAGGCGGCAAGCGCTTCGGCCGCCGGTTGCTTATTTTGGATATCGCCGCGCCGTTCGGCAGGCGTTCGCCAGCTCTTGTCACATCGTTTCATGAACTTAAACCGAAACCATGTCAACAGTTTGGAGGTTGCACGATGCCACTTGAGATCGATTGGCGGGACGAAAACACCGGGTTGTCCGATGAACAAATCCGCGAATTGGAAAAATTGTTGTCTTTTGCCGCGGACAAGCTGAACGTCGGCGACGCCGAACTGTCCCTGTCATTTGTGGACAACGAAACGATCCGAAAAATCAACGCGCAATACCGCAATAAGGACCAGGTGACGGACGTCATTTCCTTCGCCCTTGAGGAAAAAGTCGAAGGGGAAGCGGAGATCGTCGGCGTTCCGATCCCCCGAATGCTCGGCGATATCATCGTCTCCGTTCCGAAAGCGCGCGAGCAGGCCGAGGCGTACGGCCATTCTTTTGAACGCGAACTCGGCTTTCTCGTCGTGCACGGGTTGCTTCATCTGTTGGGTTACGACCATCAGACGCCCGCGGAAGAGAAAGAAATGTTTTCGTTGCAAGAAGAGATTTTGACAGCGTTTGGCTTGCCGAGGTCGAAGTAAATGCGAGGCGTCCGACGGTTTCTTCGCCGCTTGCAGGCGGCCTTTTCAGGCATTTTTGCGGCTTTTCGCTCGGAAACCCATTTAAAAATTCACGCGGCGGCCGCTTGCGCTGTGATAGCCGCCGGTGTTTGGCTTCGGATTTCCCGCGGCGATTGGGTCGTGTTATCGCTCACGATCGCGGCCGTCATCGCTTTGGAACTCGTCAATACGGCGATCGAACGGACCGTCGATCTCGTGATGAAAGAGCGGCATCCGCTGGCCAAACAAGCGAAAGACACCGCCGCGGGAGCGGTTTTGGTGATGGCGATGGCCAGCGTGATCATCGGCATTTTGATCTTTACTAAATATCTTTAAATAAAATAGAAAGCGTGGGATCGAATTGGACAAACAACGGTTGCTTGATTTGGCCAAAGAAGCGCGCAAAGACGCCTATGTTCCGTATTCTCATTTTCCGGTCGGTGCCGCGCTTTTGACAAAAAGCGGAAAGGTGTACACGGGCGTGAATATCGAGAACGCCGCTTTTTCCGCGGGAAACTGCGCGGAACGGACGGCGATCTTTAAAGCCTATTCGGAAGGCGACAAGGATTACGTCGCGTTGGCGGTGGCGGCCGATTCCTACCGCCCGGTGCCACCGTGCGGCACTTGCCGCCAAGTGCTTGCGGAATTGTGTTCTCCGGATATGCCCGTTTATTTGACGAATCTCAAAGGGGATGTATTGGAAACGACGGTCGGTCAGCTCCTTCCGGGCGCATTCAAAGGGGAGGATATGACGAACCATGGCTGAAGCGTTCAAATCCGGTTTCGTCGCGCTCGTCGGCCGGCCGAATGTCGGCAAATCGACATTGCTCAACCATGTCATCGGCCAGAAGATTGCTATCATGAGCAATAAACCGCAAACGACGCGCAACCGGATCCAAGGGGTTTACACGACCGACAATGTCCAAATCGTTTTCATCGATACGCCGGGGATACACAAGCCGAAGCATAAGCTTGGTGAATACATGACGAACGTGGCGATGGCGACGCTCAACGAAGTGGACCTCGTCCTTTTCATGGTCGACGCCAAGGAAGGCCTCGGCCGGGGCGATCAATTCATTATGGAACATTTAAAAGCGTGCAAGTCGCCGGTCTTTCTCATCGTCAATAAAATCGACCTCGTCCACCCGGACGAACTGTTGCCGTTGATCGATCAATACCGTCAATCGTATCCTTTCCAAGAAGTCATTCCTGTCTCGGCGCTTCAAGGCAACAATGTGCATACGATGATGGAGCAGATCATCGCGTATTTGAAACCCGGTCCGAAATATTATCCTGACGACCAAATCACCGACCACCCGGAGCAATTCATCATCGCCGAAATCATTCGTGAAAAGATCCTGCACCTGACGGAAGAGGAAGTGCCGCATTCGATCGCGGTTGCCATCGAGAACATTGCTAAACGTCCGGAAGGCCACATCATCGACATTCATGCGGCCATCATCGTCGAACGCCCGTCGCAAAAAGGCATCATCATCGGAAAAGGCGGTCGGATGCTGAAGGAAATCGGTTCGCGCGCCCGCCGTGAAATCGAAGCGCTGCTCGGTTCGAAAGTTTTCTTGGACCTGTGGGTGAAGGTCGAGAAAAATTGGCGTGACCGGGCCAACATGCTCCATTATTTCGGCTATTCCGAGGATCGATGACGGCCGTCGAGAAGGATTAACAAAATTTCCTTATCATGATTTGGCCGAGACGTGGGATTCTATTCTTAGAGCGTCAAGCATGAAAGGTGGCAGGATTCATGTTAGACTTTACTTGGAAAGTCTTTTGCATGACCGGGAACATCGACACCTATCTACTGTATAAAGAATTGGAACGCGGGAATGACGATTGGACGGCTCGGGAAGAAGAGGGATATCATGATCAACCGGCGCACTGAGGCGGGGGAATGCCGTGTTAAACCAAGCGGAAGGCATCGTCATCCGAACGACGGATTACGGGGAAACGAATAAGATCATCACTTTGTTCACACGGGAGTATGGCAAGATCGGCCTGATGGCGAGAGGAGCAAAAAAACCAAGGAGCAAGCTGGCGGGCGCCGCTCAGCCGTTGACATACGGCCATTACCTATTTACGAAAGGCAAGGGGCTCGGAAACCTTTATCAAGCGGATCCGGAAAACCCGTTCAAGTTCATTAAATCCGACATTTATAAAATGGCCTACGCTTCCTATATCGTTGATCTGGTTGATAAAATGGCCGCGCAAGATGCGCGCAATCCTTATTTGTTTGAACTCGTCCTAGAGATTTTGCGCGACATCGACGAGGGGATACATCCCCAAGTGCTCAGCTTTATCTTCGAAGTTAAAATTTTGCCGCTCCTCGGGATCGCTCCCGAACTGGATCGCTGCGCGAAATGCGGGGACGAGCGCGGCCCCTTTCAATTTTCCGTGTCCGCAGGAGGATTCCTCTGCTCCCGGTGCGCTTCCGGAGATGAACGGACGATCTCCATTGCGCCGGCAACGGCGAAACTGTTGCGGCTTTTCAAGCATTTGGACGTCCGTCGCATCGGCCGGATCAGTCTTAAAGAGCAGACGATCCATGAGATCAAAAAAGTGCTCGACGCTTATTATGACGCTTATTCCGGCCTTCATCTGAAAACGAAGGCTTTTATTGAACAATTGGAAACCATGAAACCGGAACCTTGATGCCCTCGCTTTGTGAATGAAAGCGGGGTTTTCGCGCGTCTTTGGTTCCCTTTCAGATTCGCGGGAAGGCAAATTTCAAGAAAAAACGGTCGATCCCAGCCCTTGGCCGCGGGCGGATGGCTTCGATCGCCGGTCCCACGGAGCGGTGGCTTTAAGGGCTCCGACGAACAACAGAGCGGCGATGAAGGGCGATGCAACGGAATACATAAGCTGGGCTGTTTGAGCTATACAATTTTAAACGTTGACTTAAACTTAAAGAAGGAAACTTTTCCCCCAATGTCTAATCAATATAGAGCGCAGATCAAGCGTTGGGTGTCGAATAGGCGGTGAGAAAAATGGAATTGAACGAACGGCAAAAAAAGATACTTGAAATCGCAAAGGAACACGGTCCGATCACCGGCGAACAAATCGCCGACCGCTTAAATGTGACGCGAGCGACGATCCGTCCGGATTTGGCGATCTTGACGATGTCCGGTTTTCTCGACGCGCGCCCGCGGGTCGGTTATTTTTACACCGGCAAGACGCCTTCCAAGCTGCTTTCAGAACGAATCAAAAAAATGACGGTCAAGGCTTATCAATCCATACCGGTCGTCATTCGCGAAGACGCTTCCGCTTATGATGCGATCTGCACGATGTTTTTGGAAGACGTCGGCACCTTGTTCGTCGTCAACCGCGACGGCGTTTTATCCGGCGCGCTTTCCCGAAAGGATTTGCTGCGCGCAAGCCTCGGCAATCAAGATTTGAATCACATTCCGGTGAGCGTGATCATGTCCCGGATGCCGAACATTGCGACGTGTAAAAGCACGGATCTCGTCATGGACGTGGCGCGTCTTTTGATCAGCCGGCAGATCGACGGCGTGCCCGTCGTCAAGGAGACGGAAAAAGGGTTGGAAGTCATCGGGCGGATGACGAAGACGAACGTGACCAGAGCGTTCGTCGAACTTGCAGAAGGAACGGAGGATTGGTGATGGCGAATGAGGTTCAAAGGATCTATGTGATATCCGATTCGGTTGGCGAAACGGCGGAACTGGTCGTCAAAGCGGCCGCCAGCCAATTTCAAGAAGCCTTGATTGACGTCGAACGCTTTCCCTTTGTCAACGATGCGACGACCATTGACGAACTCGTCCGTTCCGCCAAAGAAGAGCAGGCGATGATCGCTTTTACGCTTGTCGTTCCCGAGGTGAAAGCGCACTTGCTTCGCACGGCGTCTGAACACGGCGTGCCAGCCGTGGACATCATCGGTCCGGTTATTCAGACGATGGAAAATTTGGTCCATTGTCGGCCGAAGTACGAACCGGGGTTGAGTCACAAACTGGATGAAGACTATTTCCGCCGGGTGGAGGCGATCGAGTTTGCCGTCAAGTATGATGACGGCCGCGACCCGCGCGGCATTTTAAAGGCGGATATCGTGCTGATCGGCGTGTCCCGCACGTCCAAAACGCCGCTTTCGCAATATCTCGCGATGAAGCGGTTAAAAGTCGCCAACGTCCCGATCGTGCCCGAAGTCGACCCGCCTGAGGAACTCTTCCAGGTTGACCCGAAAAAATGTTTCGGGCTTTATATCAACCCTCAGCAGCTGAATCACATCCGAAAAGAACGGTTAAAAGCCCTCGGGCTTGCCAGCGACGCGAATTATGCCCGCTTGGACCGGATCGAAAAAGAATTGGCTTATTTCCAAGAAGTCGTTGAAAGGATCGGCTGTCGGGTGATTGATGTCTCGACAAGGGCCGTCGAAGAAACGGCGAATATTGTCATGAATTTGTATTTTAAGGATCGCAAGGCTTGACGGGGAGAGCGCCGAAACCGATCAGCGCCAACGTTTGCGCGCCATCATTTTTCATCAAAACTTTCGCGAACTGCTTGTCATTTGAAATTCACATGTATTATAATACATGTTTGTGATAAAAATAACGACTAAAGACCTTCGAACATCCATTCGTCAGCTTTCAAAAAATTAAAAAATAGAGGCTTTAGAAGGATTTTTGCGGGGAGACATCGAATAAACAGTTGATGGGTCACCGCATAGCCGTTTATCGGCAGCGGAGCCTGCCCGATTGACGAAAATTGTCGAACCGTCTGCGTCGGCCAAGTTTGGACGACGATTTCCGCTCGTCGTTGAACCTGTTTCGCGTTTGAAATGCCGGATTTGTGAACCGGAGCGGTTTTACGGCGAAAGCGGCGGTTTTCGTTGTCGATGCCTGCGGAGCGGATGCGGAATGCGAACGATTCTCCCTTTTCCCGTCGATGCCTGGAGCCGTACCGCGCAAACGTGTCGATGAACGCCGCAAAAAAGAGCGGCGCGGGAGTCGGATACCTCATTTCGGATCATTCGGCAGCCTCCCGATATGGATTGAAGCCGGAATGGAAAGGGGGGCATGGTCTTGAAGGTCGACGAAGGAACGATCGACAAAATCCGAGCATCCGTCGACATCGTTGACGTCATTGGTGAATACGTGCAGCTGAAAAAGCAAGGGCGCAACTATTTTGCGCTCTGTCCGTTTCACAGCGAAAAGACCCCATCTTTTTCCGTCTCCCCCGATAAGCAAATCTTTCATTGTTTCGGATGCGGCGTCGGCGGGAACGTATTCACCTTTATCATGGAAATCGAAGGGATCAGTTTTCCCGAAGCCGTTCGCCTGCTTGGTGAGAAGGCAGGCATCGATGTCCCGCTCGAAGGAAATCAAAACAGTCAGACAAATGATCGATTGGCTATATTATACCATGGAATGGAACTTCTCACCAAATTCTATCACAAACTCTTGCTGGACGAACGGTACGGAAAGAAAGCGCTGGATTATCTGCGGAAAAGGGGATTTACCGGAGAGGCGATCAGGCGGTTCCAAATCGGTTACGCCATCCCGTCATGGGAGGCGGCGACGCGTTTTCTGGAAAGGCGAAATTTGCCGTTACCGCTGTTTGAACAAGTCGGCCTCTTGTCCAAGCGCCAGTTTGACGGAAAAATTTTCGATCGTTTCCGCGACCGCATCATGTTCCCAATTCGCGACGCGAAAGGTCGGACGGTCGCGTTTGCCGGACGGGTGCTCGGCGATCAAAAACCCAAGTATTTAAACACTCCGGAATCTAATATATTTCATAAAGGAAGAATTTTGTTCGGATACGACAGCGCCCGTCCGGCGATCAAAAGGAAAAACGAAGTCGTTCTGTTCGAAGGTTATGCGGACGTCATCAGGGCTTATCAAGCGGGCATCGATAACGGCGTCGCTTCCATGGGAACATCGCTGACGGAAGATCAAGCAAGGCTTTTGACGCGCAACGCGGAAAAAATTATCATCTGTTATGATTCCGATGAAGCGGGGACAAACGCGGCTTTCCGTGCGGCGGAAATGCTAAAGGGGTTTGGGCGGACGATCAAGATCGCCCGGATGCCCGCGGGGCTTGACCCCGATGATTACATTACCCGCTACGGCGGCGACCGGTTTCGAAACGATGTCATTGGTGCCAGCCAGACCGTGATGGCCTTTAAAATGCAATATTTAAAAAAAGGCAAGAATATGAACGATGAAGGAGATCGGCTGCGCTATATCGAAGAAGTATTGAGGGAAATCAGCACGTTAAACCAAGCCGTCGAAAGGGATCATTACCTTCGCCAACTTGCCGACGAATTCTCCCTGTCGCTCGATGCGCTAAAGCAGCAGCAATATCAAATTTATCGACGCAGGAAGCAGAAGGAGGAGGATTCACGGCATGAATCGCACCCCATTCCCTATCGCAACGGGCAGCGCCACCTCTTGCCCGCTCATCTGGCGGCGGAAAGACAGTTGTTAGCGCATATGATGCGCGACGCCGATATCGCCGCAGAGGTGATGAACGCGATTGGCGCTTCCTTTCACGACGATCTCCACCAAGCGCTGGCCGCCCATCTCTACGCTTATTACGAAGAAGGGCGGAGTCCCGATGTCGCCGCCTTCATCGAAAAGCTTGAAGACCCTCAGTTAAAGCAGGCGGCCACCGCCATCGCCATGATGGAAATCAGCGAACAAGCTTCAAGACAAGAAATCGAAGACTATATTGCGCGCATCCTCCAATACGGAACGGAAGCAGACATTCAGCGAAAAGAGAGAGAGAGAAAAGAAGCTGAAAAGCGCCGGGATTACGAAACGGCAGCTAAAATCCTCGCCGAAATCATCGCGTTGAAAAAAAAGATAGGAAGGCATTAAGGCTATGGAAGGAGGGGGATCAAATGGCAGAGAAATCGAACAAACCGGTTGAACATGATGCCAATCTCGAACAAGTGAAAGAACAGCTTGTTGAGCTCGGCAAAAAGCGCGGCGTTTTGACCTATGGTGAGATCATGGAAAAATTGGCGCCATTTGATCAGGATTCCGATCAGATCGACGAATTCTATGAATATTTGGGGGATCAAGGCATCGACGTCATCGATGACACCGACGATGCCGATCCGGACATTCTTGTCGATGAAGACAAGGATGAAGAATTTGATTTGAACGACTTGAGCGTGCCGCCGGGCGTGAAAATCAACGATCCGGTGCGCATGTATCTGAAGGAAATCGGCCGGGTGGACCTTCTCTCCGCCGAGGAAGAAATCGAGCTCGCCAAACGCATCGAACAGGGCGATGAAGAAGCCAAACGCCGCCTTGCCGAAGCGAACTTGCGCCTCGTCGTCAGCATTGCCAAACGCTACGTCGGGCGCGGCATGTTGTTCCTCGATCTCATTCAAGAGGGCAACATGGGCTTGATCAAAGCGGTGGAAAAATTCGACTACCGCAAAGGCTATAAATTCAGCACGTATGCGACGTGGTGGATCCGTCAAGCGATCACCCGGGCGATTGCGGATCAGGCGCGGACGATCCGGATTCCCGTGCACATGGTGGAAACCATTAACAAGCTGATCCGCGTGCAACGGCAAATGCTTCAAGATTTGGGGCGTGAGCCGACACCCGAAGAAATCGGCAAGGAAATGGGGCTTCCTGCCGAAAAAGTTCGCGAGATTCAAAAGATCGCCCAAGAGCCCGTCTCTCTGGAGACGCCGATCGGCGAGGAAGACGATTCCCATCTCGGCGATTTCATCGAGGATCAAGACGCGCAAGCTCCGGCTGATGCCGCGGCCTATGAGCTTTTGAAAGAGCAATTGGAAGACGTGCTCGACACGTTAACCGACCGCGAAGAGAACGTGTTGCGCCTCCGCTTCGGTCTCGATGACGGCCGGACGCGGACGCTCGAAGAGGTCGGAAAAGTGTTCGGTGTGACGAGAGAACGGATTCGCCAAATCGAGGCGAAGGCGCTTCGCAAATTGCGCCATCCAAGCCGCAGCAAGCAGCTTAAAGACTTTTTAGAATGACTCTGATTGAGTTTACTTCATCTTGAAGTAAACTTTTTTTTGCCTTTTAACCGGTAAAACCGTTCGTTGTCCGGCGATCACTCTTGCGGCTGGCGCGTCCATCCTGAAGCGCCTTCGATTTACTACCATTTTACAGAGTTTTTTTACGATTTGCAAACCCTAACCGGGAAAAATGGAGGCCCGTTGAAGGAATAATTTGCTGTATTGTCAAAAATACTATAAAATAAAGTAAAATGTAAGCGCATACAATAAAGGTATCCCCATCAAGACGAAGGGTGGTTCGGCCATGGATTTTGAATTAAGCGATGAACATCGCATGTTGCAAAAAATGATGAGGGAATTCGCCGACGCAGAGGTGGCGCCGGGGGCGATCGAACGCGACCGCACGGGTGTTTTTCCTGAGGACATCTTTAAAAAATTGGGGGAATTGGGCGTTCTCGGTTTGCCGTTTCCCGAGGAGTACGGCGGCGGGGGAGCCGATACGATCAGTTTTGTGATTGCCGTCGAAGAATTGAGCCGCGCCTGCGGATCGACGGGCATCACTTATTCGGCGCACATTTCGCTTGGCGGCGCGCCCATCCATATGTTCGGAACGGAAGAACAAAAACGAAAATATCTCGTTCCGCTTTGTACGGGCGAGGCCCTCGGGGCGTTCGGTTTGACGGAGCCTGGAGCCGGTTCGGACGCCGGAGGAACGGAAACGTCGGCGGTTGAGGACGGCGGGGAATGGGTCATCAACGGAACCAAATGTTTCATTACCAACGCTTCCTACGCGCGGGCGATTCCGATCACCGCCGTCACGGGCCGGCGAGGAAGCAAAAAAGAAATCAGCGCGATCATCGTCCCCGCGGATGCGGAAGGTCTGACCATCAGCGAACCGTACGAAAAGATGGGTTTGCACGCTTCGAATACGACCGAAATCCATTTGGAGAATGTACGCGTGCCGAAAGAAAATTTGCTCGGACGCCGCGGCGAGGGCTTTAAACAGTTTCTCGCCACCCTCGATGGCGGCCGAATCGGAATCGGAGCGATGGCGGTCGGCATCGCGCAAGCGGCTTATGAAAAAACGCTGCGTTACGCCAAAATCCGCAGGCAATTCGGGACGTCCCTCTCCAAATTTCAAGCCATTCAGTTTAAATTGGCCGATATGGCCATGAAAATTGAGCTCGCCCGCCTCATGGTCTATAAGGCCGCCTGGCTTAAGGATAACGGGAAAAATTTTTCTAAAGAGGCGGCGATGTGCAAGCTCTACGCTTCGGAAGCGTGCATGGAAATCTGCCGCGAAGCGATCCAAATTCACGGCGGCAACGGCTACATGCGCGAATATGAAGTGGAACGGTATTTGCGCGACGCCAAGCTCTTGGAAATCGGAGAAGGCACGTCGGAAGTCCAACGGATGGTGATCGCCCGGGAAATCGGGTGTTGAGCGTGTGTCAGCAACGACCAGGCCGGCGGCCTCAGACGAGATGACGCCTCATGACCGGCCGCTCGGCGGTCGACCGCAGGGAATCGCCGCTCCTTGTCTTCGATTTGACAGACGGGCGCGGTATTTTATTGCGTGTTTTTGGCAATGGCTAAGATCGGGCGCCGTTTTAACGGGATCACGAAAACGTGACGAAATTGTGAACAAACCGTTTTTCCTTTTCTTAGCGTTTTCAATAAAGTAAAATAAAAAATGGCCTATATTTTTTTAGAAATTCGCAATATGATTCGGGAAAGGACATTCGATACATAAGGAGGAACGTTTGATGAAGCGGAATCCACTCATCCCGTTCGCGGTCATCGCGGCGCTCGGCATCGTGCTCATGATCGTGGTGAGCGTTTGGGGGGGACATGCCGCTCACGAAAGAGCTGCAAAAGAAAACGGCGCTTCGACGGAACAAAAAGCGAATGGAGCCAATCAGTCGCCGGATAAAATCTTCCAGCAAAACTGTTCATCGTGCCACGGCCAAAATCTGGAAGGCGGCGTCGGTCCGAATCTCCAACATATTGGCAGCAAAATGTCCAAAAATCAAATCTTGAATCAGATCAAAAACGGCGGCGGCCAAATGCCGGGCAATATCATTCAAGGAAAAGCGGCGGAGAAAGTCGCCGATTGGCTGGCGAAGAAAAAATAATCAAGACAAACAAGCGATCACCGCGGGTGGTCGCTTTATTTTTGGCAAATCGGCTCGTTCTCTGCGGGATTTGCCAACGCGCGGCGCCAAGTATTAAGATAAAGGATGCCATGGCCTTCTGTAGGAACGGGAACGGCCTAGGAGGCTTGACGTCAGGGTGAAATCTTTTGGCGGTTCGTCCCGATCACGCGCCTGAGCGTTTTCCGGACGAATCCGCAAATCATAACGGATGGTGAACCATGAGCGACATTCATCTTTCCCGCCGTTTGCTCGCGATCGCCGAGTATATTCCGCAAGGCGCAACGCTTGCCGATATCGGAACGGATCACGCTTATCTGCCTTGTCATGCGGCGTTGAACGGGCGGATCAAGAAGGCTATCGCCGGCGAGATTAATGAAGGGCCTTATCGGTCCGCATTAAAAACCGTGCATGCCTGCGGTTTGGCTGCCGTCATCGATGTCCGAAGGGGCGACGGGCTTTCGATTCTGAGGCCGGGCGAGGCGGATGCCGTGGTCATCGCCGGCATGGGCGGAGAATTGATTCGCCGGATACTCGAAGCGGGAGCCGATCGGCTGAACGATTCGGCCCGCCTGATTTTGCAGCCAAACAATGCCGCAGACAAGGTGCGCGCATGGCTGGACACCAACGGGTATGACATCGTGGATGAGCAAATCTTGGAAGAGGACGGCCATTTTTACGAAATCATCGCCGCCAATCCCGGCCATCCGGCGCCGCTATCCGCTCGCGAGCGCCTCTTCGGTCCGGTGTTGTTGCAAAAACAAGGGCCGGTTTTCAGGAAAAAATGGCTATCTGAATTAGAGAAACGGGAGCGCGTCTTGCGCGCTTTGGAGAAAGCCAAGCGGCCTTCCGAAACCGAAGCGAAAGCGATGGCCATAAAGAAAGAAATCGCCGAAATCAAGGGGGTTTTGGCATGACGAAAGCGGTATACGGGCACGATTTAATCCAAGCGTTTGAAAGGTGGGCCCCCCCATCGCTCGCCCTTGAAGGCGACCGAATCGGCCTGCAGATCGGCACGTTGAACAAGCCGATCAAAAAGGTGCTCGTGACGCTCGATGTGTTGGAAAACGTCGTTGAGGAAGCGAAGGAATGGGGCGCCGATCTGATCTTTTCCCATCACGCCGTCATTTATCGTCCGTTGAAAAACATGCGGACGGATGCCGGGCAAAGCAAAATCGTTGCGAAATGCATCAAGAATGACATCGCCGTCTACGTTGCCCATACGAATTTGGACGTGGCGGAAGGTGGAATGAACGATTGGCTCGCCGATGCGATCGGCATTCAAGACCGCACCGTGCTCGTCCCCGTCAAAGAGGAAAAATTATATAAACTCGCGGTCTATGTGCCGCAGTCGCACGCCGATGAAGTGCGCACGGCCATCGGTGAAGCGGGCGCGGGAGCCATCGGCCGTTACACCCATTGCACGTTTAATGTGGAAGGCAAAGGGACGTTCCTTCCCGGCGAAGGCACGCGGCCGTATCTCGGCGAACAAGGCAAACTCGAAATCGTCGACGAAGTGCGCATTGAAACAATCGTGCCTGAACGGTTGTTGGATGCGGTCATTCGCGCGATGTTGGACGTTCATCCGTATGAAGAAGTCGCGTATGACGTTTATCCTTTGGAAAACAAAGGGGTCGTTCACGGCCTGGGGCGGATCGGGACGTTGCCCGAACCGATGGCTTTGAAGGACTTGGCGGAAAAAGTCAAGGCGCGCTTGGATCTCGACGGCGTCCGGCTCGTCGGCCCGTTGGATGCCCGCGTCCGAAACGTCGCAGTCCTTGGCGGCGCCGGCAAGGACTTTATCCGCGATGCGAAACGGGCGGGCGCCGACGTGCTCATCACCGGGGACATCGATTACCACGCCGGCCATGACGCGATGCTGGAAGGCCTTTGCTTGATCGATGCCGGCCATACGATCGAAAAAGTGATGAAGAAGGGCATTGCCGCTTTCCTTAAAAAATATTTGCAGGAAAACGGCTATGACGGAACGGAAGTGTTGGCTTCCGAATGCGACACCAATCCTTTTACGTTTGTATAAACGGTGGAAACCTCTGTTGCAGCAAACAAGCCGCGGAATTAAGCATTTCCCGCGGCTTGTTTTTTCTTTTTGATGACGATCTTCGGCAAGATATCCCTGTCGGCCGGAAGCGGCCGTTTTTCCCATGTCGACGGATCGTTCGGATCGAATTGGTCAAGGAACAGGATCACTTCTTTCGTCAATTGCGTCGGCGTTGACGCTCCGGAGGTCACCGCCACGGTTTCGATTCCGTTCAGAAGCCATTCGATCTTCAGTTCGGACAAATCGGCGATCCGGTGCGCGGGCGTGCCCGCGATCTCTTCGCTCACTTGCGCCAGCCGGTTGGAATTGTTGCTGCGCGGGTCGCCGACGACGATCGTCAAATCGGCGTCCTTTGCTTGTTCGGCGACGGCTTCCTGGCGCGTTTGCGTGGCATGGCAAATTTCGTTGTGAATTTCGACGTGCGGATATTTTTCTTTGACATAAGCCATGAGATCGGCGACATCCCATTGCGACATCGTCGTCTGGTTGGTGACGATGATTTTATCCGCGTGGAGGTCCAAGCGGTCGACGTCTTCCATCGTCTCCACGAGGTGGACATAGCCGGGCGCCGTTCCGATGGCGCCTTCCGGTTCCGGATGGCCTTTTTTACCGATATAAATGACGTGATAACCTTGCGCCGTCTTCTCCTTGATCAAATCGTGGGTTTTCGTCACGTCCGGACAAGTGGCGTCGATGACCGTCAGCCCTTTTTCTTTGGCCAAGCGGCGCACCTCGGGAGAGACGCCGTGGGCGGTGAAGATGACGGTGCCTTTGTCGATTTCTTTGAGCAATTCGATCCGGCTTTTTCCGTCGAGGGTGATGACACCTTCCTTCTCGAAAGCTTCGGTCACATGGCGATTGTGAACGATCATGCCGAGAATATATATGGGACGCGGCAGTTCTTTGTTCATCGCGGCTTGGCGCGCAATGACCATGGCGTCGACGACGCCGTAACAATAGCCGCGTGGCGATACTTTGATCACTTTCAAAAAAAACGCCTCCCGCCAGTGGGTATCTCTCTTTCATTATAAAGGAGACCCCGCAGGGAAACAATGAACGTTGTATGAAACGCGGGGACGGAAGGTTTCTAATCAAGTCAAAGCGCCCGAACGCGGAGGGATCGGACGCGAACGATTAAACGTATAACGTCGGCTTTGACGTTGCGGAAACGGCCGACCTTGCTTTTGGAGAACGTTCGTTGCGAGTCGAGGCGCGTTTTACCGTGGAACGCGCGGTTGTTTGCGATCGGGGTTTTTCGGCTTTTTTGGGAACGTCGCCGTCTGTCTGGCTTCGCTTTTTCGCTTTGCTTGCGCCGTTGTCGGCGTCGCCATCGCTTTTCTTTGCTCGTTTGCGCTCTGGATCCGTTTGGATAGCGATGGTTTCGCTGGACTCGGTCGTTTTTTTGTCTTCAGTATCAGCTGGCTCGTCGTCTTTTGTATCGTTGAGTTCGCGCATCGTGCGCACCATGTTGATGAGCGCCGGAAGGTTGCGGACCATTGGGGCGAATTGCTGCACCATCGGCATGATTTGCTGCGCGACGCCGATCGCCTTTTGGACGTTTTGAAACATTCCGGCAAGCCCGCTCAACCCGCCGCCGCCCGCCGATCCGGCCCCGCTTAAGGCGTTGGTCAGGCCGCTGCCGCCGAACGTGCCCATGCCGCCGGCCGGACCGCCGAAACCGAACGGACCCGCGATTCCGGGCGTCGTCGCTGCTGTTGTACTCCCGCCGCTGTTGAACAAACCTCCGAGCAGCCTCGACAGACCGCCGCCTGTGCTCGGAGTCCCGGCACTCGGAAATCCCGGCGGCGGACCGAACATGCCAAACGGGGAAGGCATGCCTTGTGGAGCGCCGCCCGCACCCATGAACGTCCCCGGATTCATGCCGCCGGCGAAGTTTGATGTCGCCTGTCTGAACGGAAACATGTGGATATCTCTCCCTCTTGAAACCCGATCGCCGCACCGGCGGCGACCCGATGTCCTGCGATATACTATGCGTGTCTCCCGGTTTCGGTGTGCCCAAGTCGTGTCGATTCGTCCCAGTCCCGGCGGAATCCCAACCTGTTTGGAGTTGGAAGGCGTCATGCCTTCCGCTCCTTTTTACTGTATATCGGGCAAGATGGACAAGATCATGGTAAAATGGACAAGAGAGGAGGTCTGTTCTTGTTAAAAATCGGTTCTCATGTTTCGATGAAAGGCGACAAGATGCTGCTCGGCGCAAGCGAAGAGGCGGCTTCGTACGGCGCCAACGCGTTCATGATTTACACCGGTGCGCCGCAAAACACGAAGCGCAAACCGATCGAAGAATTAAACATTGAAGCCGGGCGCGCGCATATGGCCGCCAACGGCATCGTTGAGATCGTCGTTCACGCGCCGTACATCATCAACATCGGCAATCCGGTGAAACCCGAAACGTTTGCGATCGGCGTCGAATTTTTGCGGAAGGAAATCGACCGGACGGAAGCCATCGGCGCCAAGCAAATCGTGCTTCATCCAGGCTCGCACGTCGGAGAAGGCGTCGAAAAGGGCATCAAGAAAATCATCGAAGGGCTTAACGAAGTGCTGGACCGGGACGATACGGTCCAAATCGCTTTGGAGACGATGGCGGGCAAAGGGTCGGAATGCGGTTTTCGCTTCGAACAGCTGGCCGACATCATCGCCGGCGTCCATCATAATGAGAAATTATCAGTCTGCTTTGACACGTGCCACACGCACGATGCCGGGTATGACATCGTCAACCGTTTTGACGACGTCCTCGATGAATTCGACCGCATTATCGGTTTGGATCGCCTGAAAGTGCTGCACATCAACGACAGCAAAAATCCTTGCGGGGCGAGAAAGGACCGGCACGAAAACATCGGTTGCGGCTATATCGGGTTTGAAGCGTTGAATCGGATCGTCCATCACCCGCAATTGGAAGATATTCCAAAAATTCTGGAGACGCCTTATGTCGGAGAAGACAAACAAAATAAAAAGCCGCCGTACAAATTTGAAATCGACATGTTGAGAAAACAAACGTTCAACGAACATTTAAAAGAAGATATCATGGCACAATAAGGCCAATATAGGAGGGGGCTCGCTTAAGGCGGGCGGCCCGTTTTTTTTTGCCGTTGCGTCATACGGATCAATCGAGGAGCGCATCCGCAAGGCTCGTCCTTACGCTCGGTTGTTTCTTGCCGGCCGAGGTCCGATGGCCGATCCTAGTCATTGCCGGTTGGCCCAGCGCAAGAAGCGCTGAAAAAGTTTTTCCAATTCTCCCGCCAATCCGGGATCGGTCGTCGCGGCGATTTGCCCAAGGATCGCTTTACGTTCGCCTTCCGAAAAGATGTCGACGGGCTGTCTTCTCAGAACAGCGATGATCGCTTCCGCCTGGCGGTTATTAAAAAAAACGCCATAGCGGCGCGCGAGCTGCTCGAGTTCGCCGGCGGTCAAACCGTTGATTTTTTGGTTGACGAATTGTTTGATCAAATGGTTCAAAGGAAGGTCACTCCCCGTTCCCGTTTCGTCGATCAAGAAAATCCGACTTTACATAAATATGTCGGACGGCTAAGGGGGGNGACGGCAAAACGCGGTTTTCCACGCAAAGGCAAGCGCGGACCATCTATGTGTGTTGATTGCGTTCGTCGTTTACGCAGGTTGCAGCCATTGGAAATGATGTTTTTTCGACCAATTTTGACAAGAAATGGCGAAAAATATATCGGGAATCACACCTATTAATGTTGGTTGATAAGTGGGAATAGCATTATAATGGAAACAATTAGTCAACTTTATGCGTGATGATAAGCGGTCTTTGTGGATATCTTTTTCGGGAGGAAAATGAATGCGTTTAATCAACACCCTGATGGATTCGAATCGTGATTTTGAGGAGACCTTATCTTTTGAGGTTCGTTTCGTCGTCGCCCGCGACGGAAAGATATTAAAGGCCAATCCGAATGGTCGTGCTCTGATGAATGATAACCGAAAAAATTTTTTTGACCTCCTCATCCCAACCCATCGTTCCCTCGCACAGGCTTTCTTTCAAGGCTTGACGCCGAATGCCCCGGAAGAAATTCGATTGACCCATGCTGGTTACAATGCGCGGATTCCGTACAATTATCGAGGAATCCTCAGAGAAAACGTCTACGTCCTCGCCGCCAGAGCGGTCGAAGAACCGGGTGCCGTTCCTGCATGCTTCCATCCTCTCTTGAACGCCTTGACCGTTGGGGTGCTCGAATTGGACCACAACAATCACATCGTTTATAAAAATGACATTTATTCCAACTTTGCGCGAAGGTTTGCCGATAAAGACCAAGAATCATCCGTTCCAGGCTTCATGCTGGAAATGGCGGACGACGTCCGAATGGATAAAAAGGACGTTCAGCGTTTTCATTTGCTTGAAGACCCTTTCATCCGCATCTACGGATTATACAATGACCGCGAGGATACGGTGATTTTCGTCATGGATAACCGGGCGAGCGCCGAAGAATACCAGGAATTGGTCCGCCACAAGCAGCAAATGGATTCGGTGTCGTACCTCGCCGCCGGGTTTGCGCATGAACTAAGAAATCCGCTTTCCGTCATCCGCGGTTTTGTCCAGCTTTCTGGACTGACAAACGACATGAATAAGTATGCCCCGACGATCCTTACGGAAATCGATCGCATGAATCGGATCATTGAGGAATTTTTGTCGCTTTCAAGAAAGAAACTTGAAAAAGCGTCATATGAACCCCAGGCGTTTTTTCTGACGCTCGTTTCGCTCATCCAATCCGAATGCCTCTTGCGCAAGGTGCGTTTTGTCCATTCTTTTGATCGAACAAGCCGCACGCTTTCGCTTAACCACTCCATGATTAAACAGGTGGTGTTGAATATATTCCGCAACGCCATGGAAGCCTTCCCGTCCGCACAGCCCGACAAATGTTTCACGATCCGCGGTCGTGCGCATAACAACGGTTATACCGTGCTTTTTTCGGACAACGGGCCCGGCATAGCGAAGGAAGTGCTCGATCAAATCGGCAAGCCCTATTTTACGACGAAAGCGAACGGGACAGGCATCGGCCTTTCACTTTGCAAAAAAATCATCAACGATCACGACGGGCGGGTTTGTCATTGAGAGCGAACCCGGTCAAGGAACGACCCTTCTCATCGAATTTCCTTATGAAACGGATGAACGTTGAAAGGATTAACCTTGTTGGGATTCAAACGGCGGCGGTTTCGGGACGACGGCGCCCGTGCGGAAAAACCGATGGCGCACAACTTTTTTAAGGGAAAAGGAGCAGGCGATTCGCGCGGGAAAAATCGGCGCCGCATTTGTCGGCCTGCCATTTATTTCATCAATAAAGAGACCTTGCGAACGACAAAATAAAGGTGATCCTAGAAACAACAAAGCGAGGGATCACGATGACGGATAAGGATCAAGAAAGAAGGTACAACGGCGCCATCGATGAGGATCCGTTTTTCGATGACGATACGGGCCTCAACGACATCTATCGGCGCAAAGACGCCGGACGTCTGTACGATGACGACCGTTATAGGGAAGAAACGGCGGCGGAAACGGCCGTCGACCGTCCGGTCATCGATAGACGTCGCGATGCGGCAGAAGACGATGATGGGGAAGCAGGTGGAACGGGTCTCGGTTGGCTGGCGATCGTTCTCTCCGTAGTCGGCTTGTTCTTTTTGCCGGTCATCATGGGGGCGAGCGGCATTATCGTCGGATTCATTGCCCGTCGGCAAGGAGCAAGGGCGCTCGGCGCTTGGGCGATCGGCATCGGCGTGGCGGCCATCGTCATCAGTCTATTTACCGCTCCATTTTTCTGAATTCAGCGGCCGTCGTACCGAGCGGCCAAAAAAAGGCGCTTGACCCCTTGGGGTCAGCGCCTTGCCGTTTCTTGGCCTTCTTTTTGTTTTTCCGCATACTCTTGCGCGAGCAGATCGATCTCTTTTTTCAGTTCGCTGACGAGTTGGTCTTCCGGCACCTTGCGTATGACCTGGCCGTGTTTGAACAACAAGCCTTCGCCCTTGCCGCCCGCGATGCCGATGTCCGCTTCCCGCGCTTCGCCGGGTCCGTTCACCGCACAGCCGAGCACGGCGACTTTGATCGGGGCTTTGATTTTTTCGATGTAATCTTCCACCTCATTGACGACTTTAAAGAGGTCGAACTGGATGCGGCCGCAAGTCGGACAAGCGATGAGCGTCGCGGCGTTCGAGGCGAGCCCGAACGTTTTCAAGAGCTCGCGGGCGACTCTCACTTCTTCGACGGGATCGGTCGCCAGCGAAATCCGAATCGTGTTTCCGATGCCTTCGTAAAGAAGAACCCCGAGGCCGGCGGCGCTTTTGATCGATCCCGAAAATTTCGTCCCGGATTCCGTGATGCCGAGGTGCAACGGGTAATCAAAAGCTTGAGCCGCTTTCCGGTAGGCTTCGATCGCCAGCCGGACGTCGGACGCTTTGAGCGATACGATGATATCGTGAAAATCAAGGTCTTCCAAAATTTTTATGTGATGCAACGCGCTTTCGACCATGCCGTCGGCCGTCGGATATCCGTATTTTTCAAGGATGCGCCGTTCGAGGGATCCCGCGTTGACGCCGATGCGTATCGGGATGCCCCTTTCCTTGGCGGCTTTCACCACGGCTTCGACTTTGTCGCGGCCGCCGATATTACCGGGGTTGATGCGGATTTTATCGGCGCCGCCTTCAATGGCCTTCAGGGCGAGTTTATAGTTAAAATGGATGTCGACGACCAGAGGGATGTTGATGCGCTTCTTGATCTCAGGGATCGCTTCGGCAGCCCGCATGTCGGGGCAGGCGACGCGAACCATTTGGCAGCCGGCTTCCTCCAGCCGATGGATTTGCGCGACCGTCGCTTCCACGTCATGCGTTTTGGTCGTCGTCATGCTTTGTATGATCACTTCATTGGCTCCACCGATCGTCAAATTCCCTACTCTGACTTTACGCGTTTTGGTCCGATGGGTGATTTGACCCATTCCCATTCGCTCCTTTTTATAAAGGCAATCTGGCCGTTATCCGCCGTCGGCTAAAGGCCGATCGTTCGGCCGTGTGAGAGACGGTCGCATCCGGCGGTCGGAACGGTCAAACCGCCAGCTTTACAACCCTCATTGTATCAGTAGGGAATGGAAAATATCAAGTTTATCCATCCCGATGAACACCGGTCACGACGGCGGCCGGCTTCCGGGATGGAAACTATCAAGTTTATTCGTTGCCGTCATCGCCGTAAACGGGGAAGCGATAACTCGCACCGATTTGAATATGGTTCGGATCTTGGCCGCCATTCAACGTTCGAAAATCGTTCAGCACTTTTTCGATCGCGATGTGCGCCGCCGGATTAAGCCGTTCGTGCACAGACAGGACGGTATCACCGGGTTCGACGGTCACGGTCCGGTAAGTCAGCCCGTCCGTTTGTTGAACGCGGGGGCTCGCTTCGGCGCGGTGGGTCCCGGGGAGAAAATTGAGCGTGCCGACGGTGATGTCGTAAAAGCTCGTCCATCCGGCGAGCGCAAACAATCCTAAAATGATGAGTTTCTTCATAACTATCCCCGCCCGTTTTCGTTCGTTTTATCCATATGTATGTTCCGGTTTTTCGTTTCATGCATTTAATTTTGGAAACCCGGCCGACCGGATCATCGTAAAATAAATAAAGAAAAGCGCCTTTCAGGCGCCCGTTGTCGATGCGTCCGCGCGGCGGCGTTTGAAGGTGTCTTTGCGGGCGAGAACGCGGTGAACGGAGGGGAAAACATGACTTTGTTAAACAACCCGGCTGTCGGATTTCTCGTCATCTTTTTGGCCGCATTGCTGGGGTTCGGTGAATGTCTCGTGAAAGCGAAAGGGGTGTTCGGCGCAACGGGAAGCGCGCTGTTTCTGCTGTATTTCCTCCATCATCTTCCCGGGAGAGCCCCCGTTTTGATGCTCGCCCTGATGATTATCGGCTTCATTTGTCTCGTTATCGACGCCAAGTTGATCAATAATGGGTCGGTCGCTTTGATCGGGTTTTTCTTGATGCTCGCCGCCTGCGCGCTTCCGGCGCCGACCGCGGTTTATGGCGTGTGTGTGGCCGTGGCCTTTTTATTGGGCAGTGCGGGGGCGCTGTTCTTATTAAAGATTTTTCCGCGCCGCACGTTTTGGTCGAAAATCATGTTGACGGAACGGCTGACGAGCGAACAGGGCTATGATTCGCTGAACAAGGAGTATAAGGGATTGGTCGGGAAAACGGGGAGGACGGCCACGCCGTGCCGGCCCGTCGGCACGATTGAGGTGGAAGGCAAACGGTACAGCGCAACGACGGAAGATTATTGGCTCGACCCCGGCGTGCCGATCGTCGTCACCAAAGTGGACGGGACGAAGCTGGTGATCGCGCCTTTAGCCGAAGAACGCCGTCAGGAGGAATAAAGGAGCCGATGTGGGCACGTCATTCGGATACATGGAATCTTCGAGAGATCGCTTCGGAGTCCCGCGCCGTCGGATCGCTTGCCCGATCACCCGGACGGACGGGATCCCCCCGGGCGGACGACGGCTTTTCCCCGAGGCTTCGGAATCGCGGAGACAAGGTTCGCGGCCATCAAATAACAGGCGAGGATGTACAGCCAGATGCTCCACGCCGGCAGCTCCTTAAATAGATTGATACAGGCAAAGAGCAACGTCGGCCACGTCATGGCGTTGACGGACAACGACCAGAGCTGCTGATAATTGAGCCTGCGCTTTAAAACGGTTTTCACCGGTAAAACCGCCAGCGCCAGGACGGTGACGAAAAAAAAGGCGGCGGCGCACAACATGATGTAATAAAAAATAAACGTCAACGGGATAAAAATAAAAGATAACCCTTTGGTCGTTTTAACGATGGTCGAAACGATCTGCGGGGAGAACAAGACTGCGCTGAGCAGGCTAAGAAAAAAGCCGTAAAGAATGTTGTTCCCGATTTTCAAAAAACGGAACATCGCTGCTTGCCGCGGATGGCGGAGATTTTTATAAAGTTGTTGCAGCATTGAAATTTGCATTTTTTATCACCGTTTAAAGTTTACCGAAGGCCGAAAGGGAGGACAAGTTTTTTTGTATGACGCCGCGGCGGTGGAATCGGTTGGGTGCATCAAGGCGGGGATGTGGTCGGGAAGCCCGGCCTTTCGAACACCTGCGGGCATTGAGGCAAAACCCTCGTTTTTTGGCGCTCGAAGACACTTTATTAGGAAAAAATCACTGAAAAAGGGATTGAATTTTCGTCAGGGGCATGGTATATTAAATGTCGTCGTGAGCAAGTGTGATAAAAAAAGTTGTGTCAAGCGTCAGTGAAAATGTCATACTAACGCGTCAGTGAATATGTCACTGATATATTTACTTTGACCTCAGTTCATTCAAGCCGGTTTCAGTTCCTT
>JGI25331J36430_1000126_pt1 | contig 47637 bp, 44 predicted proteins | sample HigsolmetaAR206D_FD_36430 | JGI IMG/M metagenome (IMG submission 36430) | reverse complement strand
CAAATTAGGGGTCATTCGTTAAGAGATGACACCCCGCATCATACCAGGAGGGCTCTTTTTGTTCAAGTCCCCGAAAGTCCTTCTAACAGGAATGCTCCTTTCGTCTCATCGGTTTTTCGTATATTATTAATGCAATTTCCGTGCCAGTCTTTTAAAAAACAGGTATGCCAGGCATTTCAATTGTAAAAAATAATGTGTCCAAAAAATTGGACACAACAGGAACACTGGATAGACAGATTACGGGATTCACGAAAGCCCTCTCATTTTTGAATAAACGGGCCAATTAATTGGTATAACAACGAGATTTCGTATTGGCTGACCATAATGTTGTAATTATTTTCCATTGGCTTAAAAATATTTTTTGAAGTAACGTAGAATTCCGCTTCGGGTTCTGACAATTTCTCTTTAATATCCTCTTTTTCTTCTCGAGAAATAAAAAGACGTTCTATCATAAGAGCGATGTGCATATACAAATTTAACTTTACTTTTCCAGTAAACGTAATACGATAATAATTTTCATATTTTGTCAAAACATTTTCCACTTCATTGATCACAACAACGGGATTTAAAAATTTCAGCCGGTCTACCACGCCTTGTATTGAAAATAGTTTTAGCAATTCCTGAATCATTTTATCAAAGGAATTTCTACTGATATCGTTATAAATTAAACTCCATAAATTGGAAATACCCTCTGCATCCAGCATATTGTATATATTGACATGGGGAATGGAAAAAGAGCTTGGTAAGTCCGTTGTGGTAATGACAAGCTTTGTTTTGTCAAAATAATTTTTTGAATTCCTGTCAATTGTATTTTTCAATTCCCTGTATTCCATCGTTAATACTTCTATCTTTTCTGTAGATAAATACTTGCTCATGATATCTTTAATTTTTTCCGATATGCCCATGCCGGACATACAAGAAATAATGATGTTTTTTGTTTTTGAGAAGCCTTCAAAATACTGGGTTTCAATTTTATATTTTTCGACAGACTGTTCTCTGCTATGGTTTTAAAAGGCACCCTGTTTTTTATTTTAAGCCCTATGTCCAGTGCAATCGAGGTGGTTAAGTTGTCGACTATTAATAAATCACCCTGCAGAGCGTTCTTAATGGATGAATACAGTTTGCTGAGCGAACCCATATCAACTAATAAAGTAAGCCCGTCCGGATTCGCCTGATGATGAATAAACATACGTGCTTCTGTAATAATATTTTCCAGTGCTGTATTGATCGGCATATCAATGGCTTCAAAAACATATGTTTCACATAATCGGTTGACCACAGACTGGATACTGCTGGCCGTGCTTTCTCCATGAGCGATGAGCAAACCCTTCAGTTCAATATCTTCTTTCACATAATCAGATAGCAGGAGGGAGATCACTATTTTTAGGAACGCACTTTTTTCGCTTGTTAAGTGCAGGGAACTGACAAATTTATCGGCAATATAACTCGTTCTTGGATAAACCGTTTGAATTTCTATATTTAAATCCTTTAAACAGCCTAAAAAGGGTATCTTTTTCTCATGAATGTAATAATAAAAATCAAAGCTGATTTTGTCTATTGATACACTGTTTACAATCCCGTACCGGTTCATAATGATATCTTCCCATTTTTGAATAAACATGTTCTTTACATACATTATGCTTTGATTGGATACATTTTCAAAGTAAGAAAAGTTACCCAAGCTTTTTAAATGAAGCGTCTGTAATCTGTTTTTTAATTGTTCCAATGACGCCTTTGAACCCGTGCCTTTAGCATCGTGCAAATCTGACATGATTTTTTTCAATTCCAGCATGAAGCCATCTGCATGCTCCTGGTCAAAATCAAAAGGGAATGCATATTCAATCAAGAGATAATTGTGCGGATACTTGCTTGTTTCCGCTTTCCGAACAGGCATATCAGAAATGGTACCGGGGCTTATCAGTAAAGTATCATGGTCGGGATGATGATTATAAGCATCAGCACAACTCAGCTTAATCATATTTTTTAACTTTCCGATGTTGCCATTAAAATGGCTGTTTAATAATAATTGTACGGACTCTCCTTTAACCAATATATTTTTTTGAAGGATGTTTGCTTCTTGATAAAACATATATTTTATTAACTGTATTTTTTCAGCCAATGGCCGGTTATTGAAATTAGAAATAGTAACATGTACTTGAATCCTTCTCAGAAATGTTTCTAAAAATATATTTTCCTCATTTTCTGTGGTTGCGAAAATAAATCGGACTTTCGATTCATTCCATGTCTTATTTTCCCCGAGCGGTCTGTATTTGCCGGTATCCATGAACAAAAAAAGCTTTTCCTGGTTTTCTTTAGATAATCTATGGATCTCGTCTAAAAATAAAAAGCCACCGTCCGCCTCTTGGATAAGCCCGTCTTTTTCCGGGTTGCCCCCGTAAAAGCACCCTTTTTATAACCAAACAGAACAGAAGATAATAATTCTGCATTGTCTGCGTAGTCTGCACAGTTTAAAACAATGTAAGGGGCGTTTTTTTAATAACCTCTTGATTTATGGCATACTGATAGATTAACGACGCGAGAAAACTTTTGCCGACACCTCTTTGTCCGGTGATCAATATATTTAAACCGTTAGGAGGGTATTTAACCGCCGCCTGGCAACGTTGTATGATTTCACTCTGGCTGCCATGATATCCAATAAAAGATTCGAAGACGTCTTCCGTTTTCATCTTGCTTATAACAGACCAATAGACAGGTTTTGTGGCTGTTTTTGCCACTTTTCCTTCTTCAAGTAACCTGGAAAGATAATGACTTACTACTTGCCTTGAAAGGGAAAGCTTTTCTGCAATTTCTGATGCAGTAATTCCATCTTTGGCGGTATTTAATTCGCTTAGTAATTTAAATACCTTATCTTGCGCTGATATTTTCATTTTGCTCACTCCCGGCTGGAACTCTATATTGATAGCACAATCATACCATTTGAAAAATATATTACAAATTCAGAAAAAAGCAAGAGATATGGCCGGAGTGGATATAACTTATCTTAAAATCTCTTGATTCAAGGATAGCAACGCCAGGCACTCCACGGAAAAAAGCGGTTCGGGCTGGTGTTGTTTAGTCGGAAAGTATCAACGGCAGTTAATAACAAGTGATCAATGAGACCATTCTCCAGTTCCTTTTTCAACTCCGGAAAAGTGGCTTCTTTGAACTCTTTTTTTGTCCAGATCAGCTTTATCAAAGTATACGTTGCCATAGAGTAGCTGAATCCAAGCCTGTTTAACATCTTAGAAACACCCTTTGGAGTAAAAGTATTAGGAAAAATTAGATTTTTATTTACTTTTCTCCCTAAACTTTTTGGCCTTTTGAGGGATTCGAAGTATTTTGGAGGACCCATTAAAAATAGGGAGTAATATGAGAATGGGGTTTTATTTCCTGATGGAATATTGCTAAATTTAAGTCTAATAGGGATTTACAAATATTTATATTTAGTGTACAATTCTGTATATAAGATGAAACACAAAGACTGGGGGAAGGTATTGTGAAGTATCCATTAGTACGTAAGCATCTCATGATGGTACCCTTCGGTAAGAAATTGTCTATAGGAACTATTCCTAATGGCGCAATTGAAATTGAAGATCCTGATAGAGCGATTGATTCTGTATTATCCATTTATGATGGAAAAAGAACAGTAGAGGAAATACATAGATTGAATGTTATGGATAATATTAAAAAACTAATTTAAAAGGAGATTCTTTTATGAAAGCACTACTTGTTTTAGATATGCAAAATGGAATATTAGAAATGAAGGACTTTAGTGAAGAAAGGAATAAAATCAAGAACATTATAAAAAGGTTTAAAGATGCAAAAGATTTGGTGGTATTAACAAAACATATAGATAAGGATCCAAATAGTCCACTAGCTGAAAATACTGAAAAGAGTGATATTGATAAGGAATTTGCTCAATATGCGGATCTTACTATAACCAAAAACACTCCAAGTGCATTTTTTGGTACAAAGTTAGATTCTATTTTAAAGGAAAAAAATATTGATCATCTATATATTACAGGATTTAATACAGAGTATTGCTGTTTATTTACTGCTATAACTGCATTTGAAAGGGGATATAAAGTCACTTTTATCGAAGATGCAACAGGAACTGTTAATGATGATGATACCTATGAAATGAAGGGATTGGATATAAACGATTTTGTAGGTTGTATATTGGATTGGTCAGGTATAATTGAGGTTCTTTACTACGAGGAGTTTGAAGAGCAATATGCTGCATCAATATGAGAAGGCTATTGTATCAACAATAGTGACCAGGGGTATCTTGTGAATGTCTTTTGATTCTTTATGAAAACGGATTTATCCTACGTAATAGTAGAAGTATTATTCTTCATTTATTTCATTTTGAGAGATAAATATAAACAAAAGAAGCACTTTAATAAAATGAAAATTTCCATTGAGGTGTGTAACTATGAATATTATTACCTACAATTGGTCCGTTCATAATGGGGAAAAAGTTGAAACTGTAGTCAAGTATTGCCCAAATTGCGGAAAGGTAGTAAATTTTTATGACACTTTAATGAGAAGACATAATTCAAACGGAAAAAATATTTATAAATTTACTATTTTTAAATGCGAAAAAAACCACACTTGGAATAGAAAAGAGAAAATCTTTAAATCGTATGACCCTAAGTTGGAAATTAAAAATAGGGATTTTCCGAATGAAGCACCCCAGAATGATAACGAAAAAATTAATTTGGTTACACACTTAAAAAACGGATTTAATAAGATTTGTATTAATATAAATTATTTAGATGAACCTGTTCGTATCGATAAGTTGCTTGGAAATCAACTCATTGATATAAGTAGGAATCAAATTTGTTCGTTAATTAAAGAGGGGAAAATACTATTGAATAAAAATACAATTAAAAATCATACTGCTGTTAAAGAAAAAGATACAATAGAAATATTTATTTGATAAAAAATTAAATGATATTTTCACGGGATCAGTTCTATATTTTTATATTTAACCTGTGAAACTGAATAAGGAGATACCAAATCTTTACAGTATCCTTTTTAACTTCTGGTTACGGATACAGGAATCTACCACCACCCTACCAATTACCAACCTTCTTACAGGTGAATATACGAAAACCAAGGATTGGTGTGCCAATCCTTGGTCCTTGTTGAAGAACGTTACTACATGTCTTCATCAATGTTAAATTCGCCGTTTTCTTTTAAATATTGATAGGTAAATTGCAGTTCTTCCCTCGGCCTTATGCCTTTTTTTATAGCCTCCTCGTATTCTCTTAGCCAATAATCTTTCTGATTGTATGTTTTAAGCTTATTGAGCAAGCTAAACAATGCGTCTTCTTTAGATTCTTCCTGAATATTGCTTTTAAAATAACGGATAGCTGACTCATATTCACACAGTTCCATCTTTAGTTTGAAAACCGTTTCAATCAATTCATTTATATTTCGCTCCCGGCTATATTCATCATCCTTCCAAACCCATGTCTCTTCTGGCGTTATCGTTCGCTGCTTCAATCCCATTAGAAAATGATGGCATTGTTCGATTGCTATTTCTTTAGCATCCACAGTTCTCAAATTCGCAATGAACACGTTGAATAAAGATGACCGCAGTGTATCCATGTCGAGATGATAATTAATAATTTGTTTCAGGGCAGAACTTATAGTTTCTTTGTTAATCCCCATACTGAATTTTCTTTTTAGGAGAATATCGAATAATTCCACTTGCTCCATACCAATAGATCTAAAGGGATTGTCTGTGTTAAAGATGTAATAGCCACACCCATAACATAACATTTCATACAGTGCATCGAGTAAATCTGTAGCACGCTTCCCTTCGTTTCCTTCAACGGGTACCTGTTGCAATTGTTTTATGTATGATTTGACCTTGAATCGCCACTTGGGACGTTCCTTTTTGCTAACATACCGATTTGGGGCAATGTAATTTTGTTTATAAGCATTTTGAATGAATTGCGTAATTTCACGTTCCAAATCATTAAGGTCAACATGTTTTTCTTTCTCTTTTTTTATCTTTTCAGCTTCTTTGTACTGCTGAAAATCTTGCAACATCCCATCAATTTCTTTTTCATCACGCACTTTTTTCGGTATCGCCTTATACAATTCAATCATCATTTTGCTTAAGTCGTCCTTACTGTATTTTTCAAGGAGCTCTCTCAGCTCAGTGACACGCATTTAACATCCCTCCCATTCGTTTAAAAAACTCCCGGATTCCCGGCATTTGCTTGTTTCAATCAACAAATGTTACTCAATGGTATCTATTTTATTTACCATGTAACCCTCTGTTTAAATAAAAATTTTAAGTGATAAACTTCGAAGGTAAATTACTTATAACAAACTGTTTTTATGTTTTCATTGGATATAGTTTTTTCCTATCTGGTTCTTTCATTATATTTACGCTCCTTTCATTTTTCAATATATCTTTTATAAGTTCACATTTTTATTTGAATTACATAATTAATCCGCTTTCATCCAGCTTTTAATCCTTTTCTTCGGTATCACACTCTTCACATCTGTCAAATCTATGGAAATGTGTATGTGCAAACCATAAGTTTAAAAAAGGGTGTGAGACCCAGAGTGATTAAAGTGTCACTTTTCCCTTTAATATGTTGCTGGCGAGTTTGCAGCTGCCTGATCAGCCTTTACACAATCGATGGCGACAACGATAGCTATGAGAATCGTTTCCATTTCTTCTTTTAAGATTTGAATTTTGTAACTATCGCCCCAAGTAAACCATTCCTTACTAACTTTACCGACCACTTCACCGTGCCGCAACACTTCAAAATCCATATCCAGCCAATTCCCACGCACTTCAATTCCTGCCGCATCAATCGTATAGCGTGCCTTAAAGAAGGATAGCTCTTTCTTTATTGTTAACACTTCTCGTCCATTTACCTCGACAATAAACTTTGGAAGAAAGCTAAACGCCTTTTTCGTAATAAGCGCGACTTCCTCTCATTTTGTATTCATAATCGAGAACGTCTTAGGGATTTGCAAAAAGCTGCCCTCAACATAATAAACATCTCGTTCCTGTTGATCCTTGACCGTAAATTTGCCGCTTAAACTAAAAACCTTCTGCTTCATATATAGCTGCTTCATACCCGTCCTCCTTTATTTTAAAGGAATTTTTTATGATTCTATTCTCTCACATTATACCGAATCCACCAATGGGTTGACATGGCTGTTTGTACTAGAATAGAAAAATAATCTTGAATATAGAAGTTAAATTAAATGCTCGTTTGTTTAATAGTCTTTGGACACTATATAAAATGCACTAAACCTTGTTACTCTGTTTCCTAGCCCTGAAGTTACAAAGGCTCAAGACATTCCTTTTGCACAAAAAATAATTCGATAAGATATTGTAGGAAAAGTAATCGAAAGAGACATCGTAATTTAATATGAAAAAGACCCAGAAATCGAAAATGAAATCCGGGTCTGAATGGGAAATGTTTTATATTATTCTACATCCCAAACAGCAATTTTGTGACGACTTCCACATGTGTCGTATGCGGAAACATGTCAACAGGCTGTACTTCCACTGTACGGTATCCTCCCGTTTCCAGGAACCGCAAGTCTCTTGCCAATGTTGCCGGGTTGCAGGAGACGTAGACGACTTTTTGCGGTTTCATCTCCAGGATGGTTTTGAGCAGGGCTTCGTCACAGCCTTTGCGCGGCGGGTCAACCACTAAGACATCTGCCTTGTTGCCTGCCTCGTACCATTTTGGGATGACCGTTTCCGCTGTGCCCGCTTCAAACTCCACATTCGTGATACCGTTGAGCGCCGCATTTCGCTTTGCATCTTCAATCGCTTCCGGCACAATTTCTACGCCGAATACTTTGCGGGCCTTCTGTGCAAGGAAAAGCGAAATTGTCCCGATGCCACAGTATGCATCAATGACCGTTTCGCTGCCGGTAAGTTCCGCGTACTCGAGCGCTTTTTCATACAGCACTTTCGTCTGAACGGGATTGACCTGGTAAAAAGAAGGCGCGGAGATGGCGAATTTTATATCCCCGATTTTGTCGTAAATGACCTCATTTCCCCACAGTACTTTGGTTTTCTCCCCTAAAATCACGTTTGTGCGCTTCGGGTTGATATTGTGCACGATCGACTTAACTTGCGGCAGGCGCGAGACCACTAAATCCACGAGTTTTTTCCGATGCGGCAGTTCCACTGTTCTCGTGATCAGGACGACCATCAGCTCGCCGGTCTTCCTCCCGTAACGCACCATGATGTGGCGGAGGACGCCGCTGTGATGTTCCTCATCGTAAGCCGGGATGCCAAGTTCCCGGCAAATTTCTTTTACCACTTGGACGGCTTCGTTTACCGCCGGAAGCTGGATCACGCTCTCATCGGCATCTAGTATTTCATGGGTTCTCGGTTTAAAAAAGCCGGCTACGAGTTTCCCATTTTTTTCGCCGACCGGCACCTGGGCTTTGTTCCGGTAATGCCACGGGTTGTCCATGCCGATCATCGGATGGATGCGGGCGCCTTCAATTTTTCCAATCCGGGCGAGTGCCTGGCGCACCTGATTTTCTTTGTACATAAGCTGGCCATCATAGCGGATATGTGCAAGCTGGCAGCCACCGTATTTCGGTGCGTCTTCTTTCGGGATGTCGACGCGGTACGGGCTCCTTTCGTACAGTTCGAGGAGGCGACCGATCCCGTAGTTCTTGTTGGCTTTAATGACTTTAATGCGGGCTTTCTCCCCTGGCAAGCCGTTTTTGACAAACAGCGGATAGCCGTCCACCTTTGCCACCCCTGCACCGTCATGCGTCAAATCTTCAAAAACAACCTCTATTTCTTCGTTCTTTTGAACCGATAATGTTTTTTTCATGCCTGTCTTCCTTTTCGTCTTAATGGCTACGGAAATTTTAACATAAAGCGGCTTTGAATGCGAAAAACAATCAGTTGCCGCGGACTGTTTTCTTGAATATTCGACCGTTTTTAAAAATACACCTTTATTAAACAGATATTATGATGATAAAATGTTGTTGAAAGGACCAAAAACAAAGGGGGAAACGCTTCTTGAGTGATCAAACATTAAAAATGATTTCGATCGCCATTTATATGGTGCTGATGCTCTGGATCGGCTGGGTGGCTTACCGGCGGACGAGCAACCTCGATGATTATATGCTCGGCGGACGTTCGCTCGGCCCTGCAGTTGCTGCTTTAAGCGCAGGCGCTGCCGATATGAGTGGATGGCTGTTGATGGGCCTGCCGGGCGGTATTTATCTGACCGGGCTTGCTGATGCATGGATTGCGATCGGACTTACGATTGGGGCCTATTTAAACTGGCGGCTTGTGGCACCGCGTCTCCGCTCCTATACAAAGGTGGCCGGTGATTCCATTACGATCCCTTCTTATCTTGAAAACCGTTTCAAAGACCCGACCAAAATGCTGCGGCTTGTTTCTGCACTTGTCATTTTAATTTTCTTTACGCTTTATGTATCTTCCGGGATGGTATCCGGGGCCGTCTTTTTTGAAAACTCATTCCATACGTCCTATTATTTAGGGCTGATCATCGTTGCGGGCGTTGTTGTGTTGTACACGCTTTTCGGCGGGTTTCTCGCTGTTTCATGGACCGATTTTGTCCAAGGGCTGATCATGGTCATCGCGCTCGTTCTTGTGCCGATTGTGGCTTTTACCAAAACGGGCGGGCCGGTTGAAACTTTCCATACCGTGAAATCGATCAATCCGGATTTGCTGGACTTTTTCAAAGGGACAACGGCATTGGGGATCATTTCCGCGCTCGCGTGGGGGCTCGGCTATGTCGGCCAGCCGCATATTATTGTCCGTTTCATGGCAATTAAATCGGTAAAAGAAACAAAAAGCGCGCGCAGAATCGGGATCAGCTGGATGATTTTATCGCTGATCGGCACATCCCTTACTGCGCTGATCGGGATCGCTTATTTCCATCAGCCCGGCCATAAATTGGATAATCCGGAAACGGTTTTTATCCAGCTTGGGCAGATTTTATTCCATCCGCTCATTGCCGGATTTGTGCTGGCAGCAGTGCTTGCGGCGATTATGAGCACCGTCTCGTCCCAGCTGCTTGTCACTTCAAGTGCGCTGACGGAGGACCTGTATAAGCTCTTCTTCCGTCGCAATGCTTCGGATAAAGAGTCGGTATTTTTCGGAAGGCTCGCGGTGCTTGTTGTTTCTGTTGTCGCTGCATTGCTCGCTTTAAACCGCGATTCCACCATTTTGCAGCTTGTCAGCTATGCATGGGCCGGGTTTGGCGCATCATTCGGGCCGGTGATCTTTTTGAGCCTGTTCTGGCGCAAGATGAACCACTGGGGCGCCCTTTTCGGTATGATTGTGGGTGCCGTGACAGTGATTATCTGGACCGTGTCAGGAATGGATGCCAAATTGTACTCCATGGTACCGGGTTTTGCCTTTAACCTGATTGTCAGCATGGTGATCAGCATCGCAACCTACAAACACCATGCAGGCATTGAAGAAGAATTTAATGACAGCCTTTCCGCAATGAAAAAGGAAAGTTGATTGTAAAAAACGTCGGAAGCTTTTTATACTGCTTCCGGCTTTTTCAATGGAGCAGGGGTTGCACAAAATGCCGGGTTGGACTACAGATTTAAAAAACGCCGGCAGTCTGCGTGTATGCTTCCGGCGTTTAATCTTGTCCTACAGGCATTATTTCCAATCAGAGATGGCTCAGACTTCCAAAATCTGGGACTTCTTTCCGGTCTTTTCACCAAGGCGGTTGGTGCTAAAAACCCGCAATGGCAGTGTTTTCAAAAGCCGGCAACCTGCATACCCGCTTCCCGTTCTTTTGTCAGTCAGCCTTGTCCGGCGGGCGGATGTTGCCAATCAGAGATGGCACAGATTTTAAAAACCGGGACTGCTTCCGGTTTTTTACCAAGATGGTTGTTGCTAAAAACCCAGGATGACAGTGTTTTCACAAAAGCCCGCTTCCCGTTCTTTTGTCAGTCAACCCTGTCTTGCGGGCGGATTTTATCAAGCGGCGCAAAGACTTCGAGATGGCGGTACAGGTTTTCAAAAACAGCAGGGGCTTCTCCGCCGAGTTCGCCGTCCAGATTTAATAAAATTTTATCCGGTGAATGAACTTTTACGCGGCTGGCGGAGGTGTAAATGACGTTCGGGTCATTCAAATGTTCACCGCGCAGCGCAAGGGTAACAACCCGGATGAACTCAGCCAGGTTCGTTTTTTTCAAAATCATTAACGTAAACAGGCCGTCATTGATTGAAGAGTCCGGAGCAAGTTTTTCAAAGCCGCCAATGGAATTCGTCAGGCCGATTAAAAACATCATCGCTTCGCCTTCAAACAGCTTCCCGTCATATTCAATCGTCATCTGAGTCGCGCGGATCGAAGGCAGCATTTCAATCCCTTTTAAATAATAGGCGAGCTGGCCGAGCATCGTCTTCAGCCGGCTTGGCACATCATATGTCAGTTCCGTGAGCCGCCCGCCGCCACCGATATTGATAAAATATTTCTCATTCATTTTCCCAATATCGACCGGAAGGGTATCGCCTTTTACGATAATTTCCGTTGCTGCCTGCACATCACGCGGGATTTGCAGGGCGCGCGCAAAATCATTGGTCGTACCCATTGGGATGACGCCGAGTTTCGGCCGGTAATCCTGTTCGGCAATGCCGTTGACGACTTCATTGATCGTGCCGTCCCCACCGGCTGCCACGACAATATCATACTTGCGTTCAACCGCTTTCCTTGCTGCTTTAATGGCATCCCCGCCGCCGGTTGTGGCATGGCAGGACGTTTCATATCCGGCCACCTCCAATTTTTGCAGCACATCCGGGAGATGGCGCTTAAACGCTTCACGGCCGGAAGTCGGATTATATATGATTCTTGCTCGTTTCATTCGCATCATCCTTATTTATGTTGATGTACATGCGTATTTATGTAATCCCGTTTCGCGCAGGCAAAGGACAGTTTCCCCAAAACAGACCCGGATAGGGAAACTGCTCGATATGTTGTCCGTTCTTTCTGCATGGGGCAAATCCTTCATACATCCACCGAATTATCATACAACTTTTTTGAAAAAAAATCCACTAACAGCAAGGTGCGGCGTGCGCCTTGGCCGCAAAAAGGCACATTTTCGGCTGCCGTGTGCGTAGGGACTGCCTTTGCCTTATACCAAAGTGGTTCAAGGAAAGGGGGACGTGCAGGCATGGATGATTTGTGCATGCACCCTAAAATTTTCCATACTTCCGCATCATCACGGGCTGAACAAACGGATGCCGCGCTCATTCAGAAATTGTATCGTTTCCAGCAGAGCATCTTCGCCGATCTTGTATACTTCCCCGATGGTATCTTTCCAGCGGGCGAAATCCCGCATGTGCAGCTCGCGGATATTGCGGTAGTTCATAATTTTTAATGAGCGGTCGCGCAAATAGTAGCATTCCCGCCCGTTGAAGCGAACGGCGGTCACCCTGCGCATCGTCTGATTGGCGTTGTCGTCAAGGTATGATGCACGAATATCTTCTTTCAAATCGTCTTCCGTAAGCGGCAGCCATTCAATTGTTTTTTTCACAAAAGATTTCCCATTTGAACGGCGGTCGATTTCGTAACGGCCGGGCTCAAGCTGCGTAAAAATGATATCTTCACCAAAACCATGGAGCACGTGGCGCCGTTTTGCCTCAAGTTCAACCGGCTTCATGATCGGGGAGCCGTAGCCGACATCCACGTACAGTTTTTTTTCGTTTAATAAAACCATCAGCGCGACATGGCCGGGCACCACACGCACAAACGAGCATTGAAAACCCAAGCCACGCAACAGCCGCGCAAAATTGATGTTTAATGTAAAACAGGTGCCGCCCCATCCTTTTTCCCATAAATGCTCCACAAAAGTCTCAAACGGAGGTATGTAAATCCCCTCACGGAAGTAATGAAACTTGCTGAACGTTTCATAGGGGACACAAGAAAGATGGTGCTGGATGAGCCGCTGCAAAAAATTCAGCCCCGGCTCTTCACGTTCAAGCTTTAAGTAATTCAAATAAGCCTCCACCTGTTCTTCCATTTTCTTTTCCCCTTTCAAGTGCTTTATCCGTTCTTTTCGCTGCCCGGCATGAAAAAACCTTTTTTTCGCAACAACAGGGATGAAAAAAGTGACTCGACATGCATCCTTATTCTATTTTAAACGTTTCTGCACTAGACGCACAGCTTACAGGCTCTTTATTTCCTTATTGGAGTTTTTAAAAGGACAGTTTGCTCCCGGTCCGGTACTCTTTTTTGTCTTTTTAAGCCCTCCAAAAGGACAATTGGCCCCGGGTCTGGCTCTCTTTTGTCTTTTTGAAGCCCCCAAAAGGACAATTCGAACGGATTCCAGTTCCCTTTTGTCTTTTTAAACCCTCCAAAAGGACAGTTCGACCGGATTTCAATCCCCTTTTGTCTTTTTGAACCCTCCAAAAGGACAATTCGACCGGATTTCGGCTCTCTTTTTGGTCTTTTTTTGAAGCCTTCAAAAATCAATTTGCCCATCCCGGTTTCCACCCCTCCAAAACCTGTCTCTCAAAGGGTGCATGCCCATTTTTACAACGTTTTCCGGCCGGGCGCTGCTTAAAGATGATTCCATTTTTGTCTATTATTTTTTGGGTTGAAGTTTATTCCTGCTGGATGATGGTATATATGTTACTGTAAGCGATATTCACAATCACCGAACAAAGGAGAGATTTTGAATGGCAGACAAAGATAAAAAAATGACAGTAGAAGAAGCAGGTCGCAAAGGCGGAGAAGCTACTGCTGACAGCCACGATAAAGAATTCTATCAAGAAATTGGTAAAAAGGGTGGAGAAACCACTTCCGAAAAACACGGCAAAGAATTCTATCAGGAAATTGGTAAAAAAGGTGGAGAAGCCACTGCCGACAGCCATGACAAAGATTTCTATCAGGAAATCGGTAAAAAAGGTGGAGAAGCCACTGCCGACAGCCATGACAAAGATTTCTATCAGGAAATCGGTAAAAAAGGCGGAGAATCTACAGCGGAGAATCATGATAAAGAATTCTATCAAGAAATCGGCAAAAAAGGCGGAGAAGCCACTGCTGACAGCCATGACAAAGATTTCTATCAAGAAATTGGAGAAAAAGGCGGTAACGCAAGAGCGAAAAACAACGGTGAAGATTAAGAGGAATGGTTTCACCCAAACCGGTTCAGCCCGCACGCTGAACCGGTTTTTTGCCGTATTCGTACTCTCTTTCTTTTTCTCCAATTGTTACCCTTATTATAGCACAGCCTACGTTATTTGGCAGTACATTTTGAAAAGACACGCAATTTGGATGCGCTTACATAAAAAGAGCCGGCATCCACTTTGCCCGCTCTTTTTATGCATTCTATTCAACTGGCAACTTTATCGCAAGTGTTTTAAGCTTCTACCGGATTTGCCTGTTTTTCAACAGTTTCTTCGATCAAATTCCGGATTTTCACTTTTAAAAAATGTTCTTTGCAATAATAACCGAGCAGTTTATTTGTTTTCCAGTCATACACCGGATAAACAGCATCAATTTCTTTGCCGGCTTTTCTCAAACAATATGCACACGTGGTTGTCAGTTCAAATAAGCAATCACACATTGTTTGCAGCCTCCTATCGTCAATTTCACCCTTTCGTTATATACCCGGTCACCAAATTTTAAAACAAAAAAAGCGGTGGGGCACACCGCTTTTTTTGAAAACTTAACGTTTATTCATTTCCTGAATCAGCAGTTTATTGACAATCGGTGGGTTGGCCTGCCCTTTTGTTGCTTTCATGACCTGTCCGACCAAAAAGCCGAGCGCCCGGTCTTTTCCGTTTTTATAGTCAATAATGGATTGTTCGTTTTTATCCAGCACTTCTGTTACAATTTTTAAAAGCTCGCCTTCATCAGAAATTTGCACAAGTCCTTTTTCCTTGACGATTTTTTCCGGGTCGCCGCCTTTTTCGACCAGTTCGCGGAACACTTTCTTCGCCAATTTTGAAGAGAGCGTGCCGTTTTCGATCAATTTGATCATGCCGGCAAGGCTTTCTGGTGTCAGAGCAATATCATGCAGTTCTTTCTGGGCTGAATTCAAGTACGCGGACACTTCGCCCATCAGCCAGTTCGATGCCTGTTTTGCATCGGCGCCGGCTGCGATCGTCGCTTCAAAGAAATCGGACATTTCTTTCGTGAGTGTGAGCACCATGGCATCATAAGCCGGGAGCCCGAGTTCTTCCGTGTAACGCTTTTTCCGTTCATCCGGAAGTTCCGGGATTTCGGCGCGCACCCGTTCTTTCCAGGCGTCATCAATATACAGATCCACAAGATCCGGTTCCGGGAAATAGCGGTAATCGTCCGAGCCTTCTTTCACCCGCATCAAAATCGTTTTGCCGGTTGCTTCGTCAAAACGGCGTGTTTCCTGTTGGATCACACCGCCTGCAAGCAGCACTTGTTTCTGGCGTTCCTGCTCATACTGCAGGCCTTTGCGCACATAGTTGAACGAGTTCAAGTTTTTCAGTTCGGTTTTCGTGCCGAATGTTTCCTGCCCGATTGGACGGATGGAAATATTGGCATCGCAGCGGAGTGACCCTTCTTCCATTTTGCAGTCGGAAACGCCGGTATATTGAATGATGGATTTTAATTTTTCAAGATACGCATACGCTTCTTCCGGCGTACGAATATCCGGTTCCGAAACAATTTCAATTAGTGGCGTGCCTTGGCGGTTCAAATCGACGAGAGAATACCCTTCATTTGCCGCGTGGAACAGTTTCCCGGCGTCTTCTTCCATGTGAATACGGGTAATACCGATCTTTTTCTTTATGCCGTCCACTTCGATTTCAATCCAGCCGTTTTTCCCGATCGGTTTATCAAATTGGGAAATCTGATAGGCTTTCGGGTTGTCCGGGTAAAAATAGTTTTTCCGGTCGAATTTCGTTTCGGTTGCAATTTCGCAGTTCAGCGCCATGGCCGCCTTCATTGCGTAGTCAACCACTTTTTTATTCAGTACCGGAAGCACCCCCGGATAGCCGAGATCAATAACATTTGTGTTCGTATTCGGTTCTGCCCCGAAATGCGCAGGCGCCGGCGAGAAAATTTTCGTATTGGTTTTGAGTTCAACGTGCACTTCAAGTCCGATCACTGTTTCAAAATTCATCTTTTTCACCCCTTACAATTGCGGTTTTTGGTTATGGAAGTCCGTCGCCTGTTCAAATGCGTGGGCAACGCGGTACACGGTGCTTTCGTCAAAATGCTTCCCGATGATTTGCAGCCCTAATGGCAGCCCACCTGCAAACCCACATGGAACAGAGATCCCCGGAACGCCTGCCAAGTTGACCGGAATGGTTAAAATATCATTCGCATACATCGTTAACGGATCTTCTATTTTTTCCCCGATTTTAAAAGCCGGCGTCGGCGTGGTCGGCCCGATGATGACATCATATTTTTCGAGTACATCGTCAAAGTCTTTTTTGATCAGGGTGCGGGCCTGTTGTGCTTTCTTGTAATACGCATCGTAATAGCCTGCACTTAGCGCAAAAGTTCCAAGCATGATGCGGCGTTTTACTTCGTCCCCAAAACCTTCCGAACGGGTCTTTTTATATAATTCTTCGAGGTTCGTGGCGTTTGGCGAACGGTAGCCGTAGCGGACGCCGTCGAAACGGGCCAGGTTGGAAGACGCTTCGGATGAAGCAAGCAAATAATAGGTGGCCACGCCGTATTTCGAATGCGGCAGCGACACTTCTTCCCATGTGGCACCGAGCTTTTCCAGCACTTTCAAGGCATTGAGAACAGCCTGGCGTGCTTCTTCGCTGACGCCTTCACCTAAGTATTCTTTTGGCACGGCAATTTTCAAGCCTTTTACATCACCTTTGAGCGCCTCCACATAGTTCGGCACTTCCACGTCGGCTGAGGTAGAATCATGCCGGTCAAGCCCGGAAATCGCCTGTAAAAGATAGGCATTGTCTTCCACGGTCCGGGTAATCGGCCCGATCTGGTCGAGCGAAGAGGCGAATGCGACAAGGCCAAAACGGGAAACGCGCCCGTAAGTCGGCTTCATTCCGACAACCCCGCAAAATGCGGCCGGCTGGCGGATCGAGCCACCGGTATCGGATCCAAGCGCAAACGGTACTTCTCCCGCTGCCACGGCTGCAGCCGAACCACCGGAAGAACCGCCCGGCACCGTATCCAGGTTCCAAGGGTTACGGGTGATTTGGAATGCGGAATTTTCCGTCGACGAACCCATCGCAAATTCATCCATATTCAATTTGCCGATTGTGATCGTCTTTTCCTTATGTAATTTTTCCATAACCGTGGCATCATAAATGGGATCGAAGTTTTCAAGGATTTTGCTGGCACAGGTTGTCCGCAAATCTTTCGTGACAATATTGTCCTTGATTCCGATCGGCATGCCGAACAGCACATTTTCAGCTTCCGGCGAGCCGATTTTGCCGTCCAGTTCCGCTGCGGTTTTGCGGGCCCGTTCTTCATCTAACGTTAAAAAAGCTTTCACTTTGTCGTCTGTTTCTGAAATCTTTTGATACGCTTCATCAACAAGTTCTGATACTTTAACTTCCTTATTATGTAAAAACTCGTGGAGCTCCGAGATTTTATGGTCAAATAAAGACATGCTTTCCCCTCCTTATTCTACAATTGTCGGCACACGGATCATGCCGTCCTGAGTATCCGGTGCATTTTTCAACACAAGCTCGCGCGGCAGTCCTTTTTCCACCGTATCTTCGCGCATCACATTGCGGATTTCGAGTACGTGCGTGGTCGGCGGAACCCCGGTTGTGTCAAGTTCATTTAATGATTCCGCAAAATGGATAATATCCCCCAGCTGTTTCGTAAACTTTTCCGTTTCCGTCTCATTCATTTCAAGGCGTGCCAGGTCGGCAACGTGTTGGACTTGTTCTTTTGAAATATCAGGCATAGCCTTTCACCTCCGTTATAAAAGTCACATCAATTGTACGTGGAACCAATCGGGCGTGCAGTTCATTGCCCCGCAGCACAACCCGGAAAGCGGGGCCTGACTGTCCGTTCATATGGGGCGAATCGAACCCTGCAATACTATTGATCATAGCAGAAAAGCCCGCCCTTAAGCAAGGGGGGCGCCAGGGTTGCAAAAAAGAAAACGGGCAGGCTTTGCTTAGGCCTGCCGTGTTTTGGCATGTTCCAATTTAATGAATGAATTGTTCCTGCTCGGTCGATCCTGTGAGTGCGGTGGTGGAAGAAGTGCCGCCTGAGATGACCATCGAGACTTCATCGAAATAACCGGTCCCGACTTCGCGCTGATGGCGTGTTGCCGTGTAACCATATTGTTCGTTTGCAAATTCGGCCTGCTGCAGTTCGGAATAGGCTGCCATGCCGCGGTCGCGGTAGTTGCGGGCCAGTTCAAACATGCTGTGGTTCAAGGCATGGAAGCCGGCAAGCGTAACGAACTGGAATTTATAGCCCATGCGCGCAATTTCTTTCTGGAAGTTCGCAATTGTTTTGTCATCGAGTTTCTTCTTCCAGTTGAACGACGGCGAGCAGTTGTAAGCCAAAAGTTTACCCGGGAATTTTTCATGGATCGCTTCTGCAAACCGGCGTGCTTCGTCCAGATTCGGCTCACTCGTTTCGCACCAGATCATATCGGCATATGGCGCGTAAGCAAGGCCGCGGGCAATCGCCTGGTCTATGCCTGCTTTTGTGCGGTAAAAACCTTCCGCTGTCCGTTCCCCGGTGATAAACGGCGCATCATATGGGTCAACATTGCTTGTGATCAGATTTGCCGCATTTGCATCCGTACGGGCAATGATAACGGTCGGCACGCCCATGACATCAGCAGCAAGGCGGGCTGCAATCAAGTGGCGGATAGCTGTTTGTGTCGGCTGCAACACTTTGCCGCCCAAATGGCCGCATTTCTTCTCGGATGAAAGCTGGTCTTCAAGATGGACAGACGCGGCACCCGCTTCGATCATCGCTTTTGTCAGTTCGAATACGTTTAACGGGCCGCCAAAACCGGCTTCTGCATCGGCAACGATCGGCGCAAACCAATCAATCCGTTCGTCCCCTTCTGCATGGTGGATCTGGTCGGCACGCTGCAGGGCCTGGTTGATCCGTTTGACGACATTCGGCACGCTGTTCGCCGGATACAGGCTTTGGTCCGGATACATTTGCCCGGCAAGGTTCGCATCAGCTGCAACCTGCCAGCCGCTTAAATAAATGGCTTTCAATCCGGCCTTTACCTGCTGGACGGCCTGATTTCCCGTGAGTGCACCCAATGCATGGATATAATCTTCCGTATGCAGCAGATTCCAGAATTTTTCCGCCCCCCTGCGCGCCAAAGTATATTCAATTTGAACAGAACCCCTCAGTTTGAGCACGTCTTCCGGAGCATACGGGCGAACAATCCCCTGCCACCTTTCATCTTTCTCCCAGCTTCGTTTCAATTCAAGCGCTTTTTCGTTTACCATCAAAAATTCCTCCCATTTTTTCAATATAATGTAAATCCGCAGGCAAAATAAGGCTTTCCCGAGGTTCAAACGATTCTCCTTTATACGGCTGCGGCTAAAGCAGCTAACATATAGAGCTTACGATATTCATATGATTCCTCTCTGCATGACTGCAGAACTTTCCATTGTACGTCTCCCCTTGTTGCGCTCATGCTCCGCAATTTGCCATTCGATCAGCCCAGCAGTTCATACGCCGGTAAGGTTAAAAATTCAATAAATTCGTCTTCTTTAACAAGCCGGTCAAATAAGGCCACTGCTTCTTCAAAACGGCCGGCCCGGTAATGTTCCTCCCCGATTTCCCGGCGGATGCGTTCCAGTTCTTCCGCTTTGATTTGTTCATATAGCTCAATCGTCACTTTTCTGCCGTCTTGAAGCACGCCCTTCGGATGGCGAATCCAGTGCCAAAGCTGGGTGCGAGAAATTTCAGCCGTCGCCGCATCTTCCATTAAGTTCGAGATCGGCACAGCACCCCTTCCCCGGAGCCAGGATTCGATGTACTGGATGCCGGCATAAATGTTCTCGCGGATGCCTTTTTCCGTAATTTCCCCTTGCGGCACAGCGAGCAGATCATCTGCCGTTGCCGTAAAATCCATCTGCTTGCCGGAATGGATTTGGTTCGGCTCAGGCATTTCTTTGTTAAATGCTTCCATGGCGACCGGCACAAGCCCCGGATGGGCGACCCAGGTGCCGTCATGCCCGTCTCTTGCTTCCCGCTCTTTATCGGCGCACACCTTTTGGAAGGCTTCTTCATTTTTTGCCGGGTCGTCTTTTACCGGGATCTGCGCGGCCATTCCCCCGATTGCCGGCGCATTCCGGCGGTGGCACGTCTTAATAGTCAAAAGCGAATAAGCGCGCATAAACGGGACCGTCATGGTGACGAGAGACCTGTCTGGCGTAATAAACTGCGGATTGGTACGCAGTTTTTTAATATAGCTGAAAATATAGTCCCAACGTCCACAGTTGAGGCCCGCCGAATGCTCTTTCAGTTCGTACAGAATTTCATCCATTTCAAAAGCGGCCATAATCGTTTCAATCAGGACAGTCGCTTTAATGGTGCCTTTCGGGATGCCGATATACTTTTGTGCAAAGATAAAAACATCATTCCAAAGACGCGCTTCCAGATGGCTCTCCATTTTTGGCAGGTAAAAGTACGGGCCTGTGCCGTTTTCAAGGAGCCTGCGGGCATTATGGAAGAAGTAAAGCCCGAAATCTGTTAAACTGCCGGATACGGGTTTGCCGTCTACTAAAATATGTTTCTCTTCCAAATGCCATCCGCGCGGCCTGACGATTAAGACAGCGGGATGATCGGCCAGTTTGTATTCTTTTCCATTCGGCCCGGTAAAAGTAATCGTCCGGTTGACCGCATCACGGAGATGGATCTGGCCTTCAATGATATTCTCCCATGTCGGGGAAGTAGCATCTTCAAAGCAGGCCATAAATATTTTTGCGCCTGAATTCAAAGCATTGATCACCATTTTCCGGTCAACCGGCCCGGTAATCTCCACACGCCTGTCCTGCAAATCTTCGGGAAGCGGGGCAATGGTCCAGTCGGATTCGCGGATGGAGGCCGTTTCTTCGAGAAAATGTGGAAGCTTGCCCGATTTGATTTCTTCATCGCGCTTTTTTCTGTAGGCCAGCAGTTCACGCCGCCTTTCGCCGAAATGCCGCTCCAGCTGTTCCAAAAATTGCAGCGCTTCCGGGGTCAATATGTCGTCATACCCGTCATGGATGGATCCCGTTACGGTAATACCTGGTGCTTTGGTCTCCATATCTGCACTCCCTTTCATTGTTATAATACAGTGTGTTTTGCATGTTTTTATTATATAACAGAGTTTTCAAAAATGGTAGCCTTTTTTTGAAAAAAATTTAAAAAAATGTTTTCCTTTTTTTGAAATGTGACATACTAAAAAAGAGCAGATACATTTTTCATGTATCTGCTCTTTTTTCAGTTATAAATATGGACGGTCGGGTCTTTTGCTTTTGATTGTCTTACAATGAGCGCTTTTGCTTCATTGTTGGCCGTGATGCTCACTTGTAAATTGACATAATCCGGGAATGTTTTGACCACCAAGCCGGCGACATATTGCGTAAAGGCAATGACTTCCGCCTGGCCGTAAAACTGGATCGGAATGTCGATGCTTAAATCAGCAAGCTGCCCGTCGCTGTATCTTGCCCTGCCAATACACCCGGTGTAATTCGGGAAAAAGTCTTCAATGTCCGTTTTAAAATTCTCAAATGTTTTCTCATCATCACGATGGGCTTTTTCCGCATCGTCGGACGGGAACAAATAATATTTTTCATTGATGTTTTTCCAATCGTCTGCAGATGTGCTGTTTGCCGGAACGGTAGCGTAAGCAAAGTAATTTCCGGGAATAACGGAATCCTTGCTCTGCTGTTTGTACAGCCCGATCGTAATCGGGACATTTTTCAATCCATCCATCTTGCGCAGGCGCTGGACGACTTCCGATGCAATCTGCTTCCCTTTTTCGTCCAGCGTTTTTTGGGAAATATTGACGTCATACGTGGAACCGTACTTTTCCGTCTGATAGTAATAAACCGAGTTCAGGGCAAGCCCGATGGCAACGCCGGACAGTTTGACGTTCCCTTTGCTGTCTTTTGTTAAATAATCCTGTTCGAGAATTTGCGCCAAATAAATCGGGTTTTTCTCGTTTTGCTGCTTTGCCGATCCTTTTTCATCATTCACCGGATTCAGCCCGACATTGTCCTGTTCTTTCAGGCCTTTCTTTTTCAACTGGTCTACCGTATATTTCCGGTTCAGCCATTTTGTTATGGTGTCGGAAGTCAGATACTGGCCTTCCTGAAAAAGATAGTCATCCGGCGGGTAGTTTCTCTGCGCAACCCGCATCAGGCCGGTTTCAAATTCCTCGATATCATATGAAGTATTTAAGTTGCTGACAACGAGCCCCCGCGATTTGCTCGTTTTATAGGGGTAAATATTTTTATAATACTGGTCGGAAATTTGGTAACTCGAAACAACGGATGTTTCTTTTTTATTGTTGCTTTTCTGGACCACTTTGTTATCCGAGCCGAAACCCGGTGAACAGCCTGCCAGTAAAACCATCGATATGATGAGGGGGTACCATTTTTTCATACTGCCTTTCCACCTTTTTGATTTCTCGCTTTCCCTTGCATTTATGAATGGAGCCGTTCCAAAAACGCTGCTTCATCCCATACTTCAATGCCGAGCTGTTCCGCTTTGGTCAGCTTTGTGCCCGCATCTTCCCCGGCGATGACAAGGTCGGTATTTTTGCTTACGCTGCCGGTCACATTTGCCCCGAGCGCCTCCAGTTTTTCTTTTGCTTCGTTGCGGGTCAAGTTCACCAGTTTTCCGGTTAAAACGACCGTCTTTCCGGCAAAAGGCGAATCTGCATTGCGCTTTTCCGCACGTTTGGGGCCTTTATAAACCATATTGACCCCGAGCGCAGCCAATTCCCTGACCAGGCCAAGCGCTTCTTCATTTTCAAAATACGTAACAATGGAATCCGCCATCTTTTCGCCAATATCGGGTATGGCCTCCAGTTCTTCACGCGTTGCTTTCGACAGCCGTTCCATTGTTTCGAAATGCGCTGCTAAAATTTTCGCAGCTTTAGCGCCGACATGGCGGATGCCGAGGCCGAACAGCAATTTTTCCAGCGAATTCTTTTTTGAGGCTTCAATTGCGGCAAGCAAATTGGAAACCGATTTTTCCCCCATTCTTTCTAATTGTAACAGTTCTTCTTTTTTCAGTCGGTAAATATCCGCAACATTGTGGATCAATTCATGCGCGAACAGCTGGCTGATGACCTTTTCCCCCAGCCCTTCAATATTCATCGCATTCCTTGATACGAAATGGATCAGCCCTTCGCGGATCTGCGCCGGGCAGTTCGGGTTAATACAGCGGAGCGCCACTTCATCCTCGAGCCGGACAAGCTCGCTGCCGCAGTCCGGGCAGTGGGACGGCATGGAAAACGCCTGCTCTTCGCCGGTCCTCCGTTCGGGAATCGGGCGGACCACTTCGGGAATAATATCACCCGCTTTTTTCACCACCACGTAGTCCCCAATCCGGATATCTTTTTCACGGATCAAATCTTCATTGTGGAGTGTAGCCCGCTGGACGGTTGTTCCGGCCACCCTTACCGGATTTAATATCGCAGTTGGCGTGACGACCCCAGTGCGGCCGACTTTTACTTCAATACCGGTCAGTTTGGTGACGACTTCTTCAGCAGGAAATTTATAGGCAATAGCCCAGCGCGGACTTTTTACCGTTGTGCCAAGGGCGGCTTCCTGGGCATAATCATTGACCTTAATGACAATGCCGTCAATTTCATACGGAAGGGCCGGACGTTTTTCCGTCCATTCCGCGATAAATTCGAGCACTTCCCCGATATCCCGGCATAACCTTGTTTCTTTATTGATCTTAAAGCCGAGCTTTTCCAAATACGCAAGCCCTTCACTATGGGCGGAAATATCGAGCCCGGTTGTATCACCGATCGCATACATAAACGTATCAAGGTTCCGCGATGCCGCAATTTTCGGATCGAGCTGGCGGAGCGAGCCGGCTGCTGCATTACGCGGATTGGCAAACGGTTCCTCCCCGTTTTCTTCTTTAATACGGTTCAGGGCTTCAAAAGACTTTTTCGGCATAAAACATTCCCCGCGCGCCTCGATGGTGATCGGTTCATTCAACCTGAGCGGTATCGAGCGGACGGTTCTGAGGTTAGCCGTGATATCTTCACCGATCGTCCCGTCCCCTCTTGTGGACCCTTGGACAAATAAACCATTCTCATATTTAAGCGAAATTGCCAGCCCGTCGATTTTCAGTTCGCACACGTATTCATATCGATCGCCAGCCGTCTCCCGGACTCTGCGGTCGAAATCGCGAAGGTCGGCTTCGTTAAAGGCATTTGCCAGACTGAGCATTGGTGTATCATGGACCACTTTGGCAAATCCAGATAAAGGTTCTCCTCCGACCCTTTGCGTTAGCGAATCCGGCGTAATCAACTCCGGATGTGCATTTTCGATCTCCTGCAGTTCACGCAAAAGCCTGTCGTATTCCGCATCCGGAACGCTCGGGCGGTCGAGCACATAATATTCATAACTGTATTGGTTGAGCAGTTTGCGCAGTTCGGCTGCCCGGGCGGCTGCCGCGTGATTATCCATGTGCAACAATCCTTTCCATCAGGGCAAAAGAGGCATTTGCCGCCTGTGTCCCTTTCGTTGTCCAGACTTATTCTATTCTACTTTTGTAATCGGCGCAAACTCGGCTAAAAGCCGTTTGATGCCGACAGGGCTCGGGAATGCAATGTCAAGTTCGGCTGACTTGCCTTCTCCCTTGACACTGACAACCGTGCCGATCCCCCATTTTTTATGTTCGGCTTTATCGCCCACTTGCCAAGAAAGATTGCCGGCCCTGTTTTGTTGCCAGGCAGGAGCAACAGGCGGACGGTTCTCTTTTCTTGCCGTATTGCCGCGCGAAACCTGGCGGAAATCGAGCCGGTCTTTTTCCTCCTTGCGAATATCCTCGATCAGTTCTTCCGGGATTTCATTGATAAACCGTGAAACAGGATTGATGTTCATGCGCCCGTAAAGCGTCCGCACTTCGGCATTGGTCAGGTACAGCTCCTCTTGTGCCCGCGTGACGCCGACATACATGAGCCGCCTTTCCTCTTCCATTTCCGCTTCGTCCATGAGGGAACGGCTGTGCGGGAAAATGCCCTCTTCCATGCCGATCAGGAAGACAACTGGAAATTCAAGCCCTTTGGCGGCGTGCAACGTCATTAAGACAACGGCATCTTTTTGTGCATCATCTTCTTCAAGCCGGTCAATATCCGCGACAAGCGCCAAATCCGTCAAAAAGGCGACAAGGCTTTTGTCATCGTTCTCTTTCTCAAATTCCTGGGCAACCGAAAGAAATTCATCGATATTTTCAAGCCGGCTTTCGGCTTCGAGCGATTTTTCCAGTTTCAGCGCATCCCGGTAGCCGGACTTGTCCAGCAATTCTTCCACCAGTTCGGTAACGGATAAATATTCCTGCATCCGGGTAAAATTGCTGATAAGCTCGTAAAATTCCCGGCAGGCTTTGGCGATTTTCGGGCTGAGGCCGATAAAATCAATTTCCTGAAGTGCCGTAAATAAGGAAACATCCTGGTCCGCCCCATAACGCACGATTTTATCCAATGAAGTCTGACCGATCCCGCGTTTCGGCACATTGATAATCCGGGTCAGGCTGAGGTCGTCATCCGGATTGGCGATGACCCGCAAATACGCAAGAATATCTTTAATTTCTTTCCGGTCGTAGAAACGGGTGCCGCCGACGATATTGTAGGCAATGTTCGATTTCATCAATACTTCTTCGATGACACGGGACTGGGCGTTCGTGCGGTACAAAATGGCAATATCGGAGTACCGGCGTTTACCCGATGCAGTGAGTTCCTTAATTTTTCCGGCAACAAACTGCGCTTCCCCCTGTTCGCTGTCCGCCCGGTAATAGACGAGATTTTGCCCCTCATCGTTTTCCGTCCATAAATTTTTCTTTTTCCGGTTTGCGTTGTTTTCGATGACTTTATTGGCCGCCTGTAAAATTTTCTTCGTGGAGCGGTAGTTTTGCTCGAGCAAAATGACTTTCGCGTTCGGGTAATCTTTTTCAAATGACAGGATATTGGCAATATCCGCACCGCGCCAACGATAAATCGACTGGTCATTATCCCCGACAACACACAAATTCTGAAACCTTGAAGCCAACAATTTCACAAGTGTATACTGGGATTTATTGGATATGGATAGGTAAGCCTTTGAAGTCATCTCCAGCTTTTCCCCCCATTCACACCGTACATGAGAGTTTCCCCTCATACGGCGTTCCATCAATTTGTTATCGCGTTATAATACCTACTATTTTATCGTTTCCAACCAAATCGCGAAGTTTGTTGATTTTATCTAGGGCATTCTCGTCTTTCTTTAGCTTTTGGTTGTTATCAGTCAACTAATCACCACCCGGTTACTGGCAGCTTTCGTTTCTCTTAGTCATACTCGAACCTGATAGACGATAAATGTAGTTGCTTTAACAAATTGACTAGTGGCTATCCCTCCATGATGTTTCCATCACCTCAACGGTACTGTGCCACCACTTTCACTGACATAAAGATAAGTTATAGCCTTCGCTTTTCCTTATCACCGCTTCATTGGCCGGTAAGTCCTCCGCGTTGTCAGCTTCCCACGTTCCGATGATTCTATCTGTACATACACTTTTAGGTGAATCCTCTAGTCCTGCTAGCTTGGACGTGCCTGTAACACGTCAAGGTGTTTCATAAAGACAATTCTTACTCCACCTCACTAGCGCCACGTACCGTGACAATGCCATTTCTAGCATCTATACCTCTAGAACCGTACATTCGGATTTTCGTCAGTTAGTTGTTGTTCACTAACATTCTCACCATGAGTGTTTTATAGACCCCCGGCTTATTTGCTGCACCTTCCACCTCTGGAAAGCTTTCGTCAACTTGACTTGTTACGGCAGCATTCAGCCGACTTCACCGAGCTTATAACCTCAAGATCCTTACCTATCTTGACGCTATTCGGAGGATCAGGGAGAGCCTTTCCGGGCGTTACTCCTTCATTCGACTCTTCGAATCATCAGTTCTCCCAGCTTTCGCTGGTGGCTAATCTTTTCAATTAGCAACGTGTCGCACTATCCTGATACTCATCAACGTGGATGTATTGAAATTTTCTTTGGTAGTATTCGAGGACTTCCGGGACGCGCTTGAACAATTGGATTGTCATCATGATCAGATCGTCAAAGTCAAGCGACTGGTTTTTCTTCAGGCGTTGCTGGTAAGCCTCGTATACGTCACTGACAATTTGGTCAAAAAAATCGCCCGCTTGTTTGGCGTACTGCTCAAAATCAATCAGTTCATTTTTCGCGCTGCTGATTTTCCCTAAAATCGCCCGTGGATCAAATTTTTTCGGATCCAGATTTTTTTCTTTTAAAAGGTTTTTAATGACCGATAGCTGGTCGGTCGCGTCAAGGATTGAAAAATTGCGGTTAAAGCCGATCCTGTCGATATCCCTCCGCAAAATGCGCACGCACATCGAATGGAAGGTGGATATCCACACTTCTTCAGCAGCACCACCCATGATCCCGGCAATCCTGTCTTTCATTTCGCGGGCGGCCTTATTGGTAAACGTAATCGCTAAAATATTATACGGATTCACGCCTTTTTCCACCATTAAATAGGCAACGCGGCGAGTCAGCACCCGCGTTTTGCCGCTTCCCGCCCCGGCAAGAATCAAAAGCGGCCCTTCCGTTGTTTTGACCGCTTCTTTCTGTTCGGGGTTCAGCCCGTTCAGAATACGGTCGGTTAAAAATTGCATGATTTCACCACCAAATGAGAATGTTTGTTCTATTTTATCACAAACCTGTTTGCTTTACAACCCGAACCGTTTTCACGGCCTCGTGTATATTTTCATAAACCACATTGCCGACGACCACTACATCTGCAGCCCGTGCCATCTCCGCAGCCTGTGCCGCAGTGCGGATGCCGCCGCCGTAAAACAAAACGGTATCTTCCAGTACTGTTTTCACTTTTTCGACAAGCTTTGGATCTCCGTAAGTGCCGCTGTATTCCAAATAAAAAACCGGAAACTTGAACATATGCTCCGCCATGCTTGCATAAGCGAGAACGTCGTCGTCATCAAGGCCGGTTGCTGCTTCTGCAAGCTGAGCGGCTTTACAGTCCGGATTTAAAATACAGTAGCCTTCCATGACGATCTCATTCCAATTCATCCATTCCCCGTATGCTTTCACTGCTTTATGGTGGGCACCGGTGATCCAAGTTGTATTTTGGCTGTTTAAAACCGCCGGAATCAAGTAAAGGTCATAAGCTGGTGCGATTGCGTCCGGATCCGATACTTCGAGGCAGCACGGCACGGCGTATCTTCTCACCCTTGACATTAACTGTAACGTGTTATCAAGGGTGACACCGTCCGTTCCACCGATAATCACTGCATCCGTGCCGGACTCGCAAACTTTTTCCAAATCTTTTTCCGAAATATCTTTATTCGGATCCAATTTGAAGGCATGCCGCCATTCACGCACATCATACATCAACCGGAAATCCTCCATTCTTCATCCATCATAGCCCATTATAGCATTTGAAGGTACAGGCAAAAAAGCTTTTCATCAGAACGGGAAAATATAACAGGCCTGCCCGGAAACGCCGCGCTTTCCCCCCATTAAAGCCGGAAAATCTCTCCTGTATGCTTATGCAAAAAAAAGCGGTGCCGGTAGAAGGAAAAATGAAAAGCGCAACTTTTCTAGCAAGATGCGCCAAACCCCGGGATTCTATCACGAAAAAGCCCTTTTTCTTGCGTAAAAAAGCCCTTCTTTTAAAAGAAGAGCTTTTTCTTTTTATTCTGATGGTTCTTCTTCTGTACGGTTTTCCTGCCTTTGTTTTTTTTCGATCCGGTCGAGGACCATCTGGTAGGAATCGTTGCCATAATTCAGGCAGCGTTTGACACGGGAGATAGTAGCTGTGCTCGCGCCGGTTTCCGTCTCAATCGCATGGTACGTCTTATCGTTGCGCAGCATTCTCGCCACTTCCAGGCGCTGCGTCATCGCCTGAATTTCGTTGACGGTGCATAAATCGTCAAAAAAACGGTAGCACTCTTCAATCGTTTCAAGCGACAGGATCGCTTCAAACAGCTGATCCAGCGCTTTTCCGCGTAATTTGTCTATTTGCATAAACGTTTTTCTTCTCCTTTACTCTATTGCTTTCCAGCACGGCTCTGCCGGACTGCCCGAACCCCTGCCTAATCTGTAACGGTAACACTGCTTAAAGTTGGTACAATATTGATCCATGTTTTTCCCGGCACCAGTTTGACCGGTTCCCCGTTTTGATACGGAAGAATCCTGCCGTTGTCATTTTCCCATTCGACTTCCCGGAGCTTTCCCTTTTGGATGAGATACGCTTTGCCTCCAGATGTTAAATCAATATCCTTGCGCCCGTGACTGTCAATCAGCTTATGTTTAGCAGCAACAATGAACAAATTGTCGATGAGGACCGGTTGATCGTTGTTTGCATCCACCGTCTCCACCCCGCCAGAGTAGCGGTCATACTTTCCTTTTTCTGCGTTATACCGGTACACGGCATTTAAATTTTCCCGGCTTGAATAACGGATACTGACTTTCCCCGCAGAAATGCCCGAAATGTTTTTCACTTCATTGGCAGAGGCAAAAGAAAGAGGAAACGGAGGCTGGTTCATTACATAGCCTTTTTTCCGTGCGCCCTTTAAAATATTTTGATAAGTGATATAGGAATTATGGGGCGCTTTTCTGGCCGCCGACCGTTTGAACAAAGTGCCGTCATACTGCATGCCGTTCAGTTCATCGACATAGCCCGAATCGAGCAGCTTTTTCGCGCCCGGGCTGTAGCCGTGGGCAATATATAAAGCATCGTATCCCTTTGCCAGCTTGATGAAATACGGTCTGGCGCTCCGGACAGGCCCGAATTTGGCCGGCATATGGCTCTCAAAAATTGCGACAAACCGGGTGATTTCCCCTTCTGCCAGGGCTTCATAGACCACATCGGCTGAACTTAACCCTGACTGCGGGCGTGCAAGCGGATGATTATTGATCATGACGGCAACCGCCCGTTTTGCTGGCCTGTTTGTTGTCCGAAGCCCTGTCAGCGGTGCGGTCCACCGGTGTGCCGCAGATTTTCCGGCTCCCTGCTGCTGACTGCCTGTACCATGCTGGCGGCCGCATGCCGATAGCACCAACAGGAGGAACATCAGACCAATCAGTCGTTTCTTTCCCATTTTTGCAACTCCAATCACATTTCTTAAATACACCGAACGGCAAACCGCAACCTGCCGTACAGAAAGAGGTTTTTTAGAAACGAACCATCTCCCTTTTTACGCCACGCTTAACCATTTCCATTACTTTATTATTTTAACGCATTATTGTTGGAAAGAGTATCGTTTTCTTCATCACATCGTACATTCCTTTGGAAGTGATCCGGATATAGGGCAAATGGGTCGCGCATAAAAAGAGCAAAGAATACATCGGATCATCATATGCATAGCCGCGGTCCCTTAAAATACTGGAAAATTTTTTCATATCCCCGATCAGTTCATCCATGCTTTTATCCGACATGATGCCGCCGACCGGGAGCGGAATCTCATGGATGATTTTCCCGTTTTCCGCAATCACGATGCCGCCGCCCATTTCTTTCATCCGTTTAAATGCAAGCAGCATATCGCTCTTTGATTTTCCAATGCAAAGAATGTCGCCTGTTGATGAATAAGAAGAGGCAAGGCCCATCAGATTTTTGGCAAATCCTTTCACCAGTGTGTTGATCCGCCATTTTCCTTTTTTATCCATTAACATGAGAAAATTATCTTCATAGTTGTCCGGAAGCACTTCATACGATACGTCATACGAAATGGAGTACGGCCTTGTAATGACACTGTTGGACATCTCCAGTCCGAATGGCATGGAAAATTGCAAATCGTCCGGTTCGAGATCCCAATCCAGTTCAAGCGGGCCTTGACCGTACAATGCCCAATCGACCGGTTCTTCCGGTTCGATTCCTTTGCCATCTTTTTTCAACCAAACTCCTTTCGACAGAACCGAAACAGGCACCGGATTTGTTTCGCTCTCCAAAAAATTGATACTTGCCACCCGGCCTGTTGCAATGATACCGTGCAAATGCTGGATATTGTAGTAACGTGCCACATTGTAGCTTGCCATTAAGTATGCGTCCACCGGGGGCACCCCGTGTTCCATCGCGATTTGAATCATCCTGTCGATCACGCCTTCTTCGTAAAAAGCAGGCGAGCTGCCGTCGGTTGTAAAAAACATTTGATCATACTGGTCAATGCCGAGCGCTTTCATTTCATCCAGTAACACAGGCAGATCGGGGCGGATGGATGAGTGGCGCAAAGACACCGTGTATCCCTGCATCAGCCGGTTCAGTACTTCCTTGCCCGTCATCGCTTCATGGTCACAGTCTGCCCCAAACAGCATCATTTTTGCCAATGTTTTCTCGGAGGCACCCGGGAAATGGCCTTCAATTTTTTTCCGCATCCGCTTGGCTTCCTGAATCCAATGGAGCATTAAGTCGTCGCCGTCCACCAGTTTCGGCCAGCCGGTCAGCTCCCCTCCCTGCAGGACAGCATCATGCTCGAGCCACGATTTTACACACTCGTGAGAAAAAACCATTTCTTCGTCCACAAGCTCCGTCTGCCCGTCGAACCGGGCCCACCAATACATCGTAACCGGTGAATGGCGGAGCTTTTGCATTAGAGAAAACGCTTTCTTTTTGTCTGTTAATAAAACGAGCATGAGGTTATCGTTGATCAATGTTGTTGTCCCTTTTTGCGCTGCATAATGGGCAAAGGTTTGGGGATTATAAAGTTGAAACGGATGGACATGCGGTTCAATATACCCGGGCACAAGCCACTGCCCCGAGCAATCGGTGATTTCGCATCCGGATGTCTTTTCAGGCAGTTTTTCCCCGGTGTATATAATCCGGTCCTGATAAATCCAAATATTGCCCGTAACCCATTTTCTTAACGTCGAATGAAGAAACCGGGCATTTGTTAAAACCATGTCTGGCGAAAGCTTGCCGTCCAGCACGGCGACATGTTCCCTGATTTGTTTGTTTTTCCATCTGTAACGTTGGTCAAGCATTGTCTCATTCCTCCCTAGGGAGACCCTAATATATTCATATATTACCATATTTTATCCATTAAAGCAGTAAAGAAGTTCGAAAACATGGGAAAGGAGATGTTCATCATGAAAATCGCACCCAATATTGGCATTTTAAATGCCTTAATCCGAATTACGTGCGGGCTCACTTCGCTTGCATGGGCCACAGCTAAATTATCGAAAAAACCGGGGCGCTGCAGCTATTTATGTGTTGCGCTCATGGGTGCCATGAAAGTGGGAGAAGGGATTGTCCGTTACTGCCCTGTGACGGATCTCATTCAAAACCGGCAAATGAATGGCGGCCAGGAAGAAGTGTAAACGAGAAGGTAATATAAGGAATAGGAAACATTACCATCTGGAGAAAAAACATACCAGGCAAAAGGCCGGGATTTTCCAGCCTTTTGCCTCAAGGGCTAAGCCTGATTTCTTTTGCCGATATCTCTCCGGTAAAAAAAACCATCCAAACGGAGCCTTTCCAATTCGTGATACAGCGCTTTTCCCGCTTCTTCCAGCGTACCGGCTTTCCTTCCGATGAAAAGAACCCTTCCACCGTTTGATACAAGCCTTTCCCCATCCGCGCGCGTGCCAGCATGGAAAACAAAAGACTGCAATTTTGAAAGCGACGGAATTGGAATCCCTTTTTCGTACGCATCCGGATAGCCGTTTGCCGCAATCACAACCCCTAATACAGCTTCCTTGCGCCACTTGATGCTAGGGGTTTTGTCGTCCAACAGATCGAGAAAAATCTGTGCCAGATCCGATTCAAGCCTTTCGAGCACAACCTCCGTTTCCGGGTCACCGAAGCGGGCATTGAATTCAATCACTTTCACACCTTTTTCCGTCAACATCAAGCCGGCATACAGGACGCCGGTAAACAGGCAGCCTTCCTCTTTCATCGCTCTGGCTGCCGGGCGCAAAATATGTTCCACTGCCTTTTTCACTTCTTCATCCGGGATTTGCGGAACCGGGGAGTAGGCGCCCATTCCGCCTGTATTCGGGCCGCTGTCGCCGTCATATGCACGCTTATGGTCGCGCGCGATGACCATGGGATACACTTCTTCTTCCCGGACAAACGCCATCAGGGAAAATTCTTCCCCTTTTAAAAATTCTTCTACAACCACTTGGTTTGAGGCTTCCCCGAATTTCTTCCCGATCAGAGCAGCACGGAGCGCTTCCTTTGCTTCTTCCAGTGTCATCGCAACAGTTACACCTTTTCCGGCGGCGAGGCCGTCTGCTTTAATGACGATCGGTGCGCCTTTTTCTTCAATATATTTCTCTGCCTCCGAATAGTCGGAAAAAACGCGGTAATCCGCAGTCGGAATGTCGTATTTTTGCATCAGTTCTTTTGCGAATGCTTTGCTGCTTTCAATCCGAGCCGCTTGTTTTGTCGGCCCGAATATTTTCAAGCCGGCATTTTGAAATTCGTCGACAATCCCTGCGCTTAAAGGGGCTTCCGGACCGACAACTGTTAGTTCAATGCCCTTATCTTTTGCAAAAGCAAGCAAAGAAGCCGTGTCCGTTTCATGGATCGGAACGATTTCGGCGATTTGCGCAATGCCGCCGTTTCCCGGTGCGCAATAAATTTTATCAACGCGGGCGCTTTCCGATATTTTTTTGCAGACGGCATGCTCGCGGCCGCCGCTGCCGATTACAAGTACTTTCATTTTAACGTGGCCTCCTCTCTTTGTCCATCATTTTGTAAGGTCTTCTGACTAATTTTATGATCTGATATAACGGGCACCCAGGGACAAATTTCCTGCCGAAACATTCGCCGGTCCTGGCCGGACAGTGGCCTTCGCTTTTCTGTTTACCCGGCTCTGCTTCCCGGGCTTGCGTACTTCTGCGCCTTTTCCTTTTGATAAGCGGGCATCGGTTCGCCTGCAGTCATTGTGTCCTCCAAAGTAAGCCGTACGCTGCGCTTTTCTGTTAGTGTTTAAAGTGGCGGATGCCGGTGAAGACCATGGCGATGCCGTATTCATCGGCCTTTTTAATGGAGTCTTCGTCGCGGATGGAGCCGCCCGGCTGGATGATCGCGGTAATGCCAGCTTTGGCAGCTGCTTCGACAGTGTCGTCCATCGGGAAAAACGCATCGGATGCCATCGCGGCTCCTTTTGCTTTTTCGCCGGCCTGGGCCAACGCAATTTCTGCCGCGCCAACACGGTTCATCTGCCCGGCGCCAATGCCAAGCGTTTTTTCAGTATCCGTCACCACAATCGCATTTGATTTCACATGTTTTACCACTTTCCAGGCCAGTTTCAAAGCCTTCCATTCCTGTTCTGTCGGCTCACGTTTTGTGACAGTTTTCACTTGGGCTTCATCTAAAGTATAAGTATCCTGATCCTGGATCAGCAGCCCGCCTTCTACGGAAGTAATGATTTTTTCCGGTTTGTGCGCTTCCGTAAAAGGCACAGTCAAAAGGCGGATATTTTTCTTGCTTGCCAAAATGTCAAACGCTTCGTCCGCAAACGACGGCGCAATTACAATTTCGAGAAAAATTTCATGTAGCAGCTTGGCCGTTTCCGGGTCAACAGGCCGGTTGAATGCGACGATGCCGCCGAAAATCGATTTCGAGTCTGCCTCGTACGCTTTTTTATACGCTTCAAGCGCCGAATCTCCGACCCCGATGCCGCACGGGTTCATATGCTTTACAGCAACTGCAGCCGGTTCCTTAAAATCTTTTACAATCTGCAGGGCGGCATCTGCATCGCGGATATTATTGTACGATAATGCTTTGCCGTGCAGCTGCCTTGCGTGCGCAATCGAAAACGGCGAACCAAGCGGATTGATATAAAAGCTTGCTTTTTGGTGCGGGTTTTCCCCGTAACGGAGCGTTTGCTTGAGCTCATATGTAAAAGTGACATTCTCCGGAGCCTCTTCGCCAACAATCGTTGTCATATAATCGGCAATCATGGCGTCATACGCTGCTGTATGGCGGAACACTTTTGCAGCCAGCGCTTTTTTCGTATCTTTCGTCACATCGCCGTGCGTTTTGATTTCGTCAATCACTTTGCCGTAGTCCCCTGAGTCCGTAACAACGGTAACATATTCGAAATTTTTTGCAGCCGCACGTAGCATTGACGGCCCGCCAATATCAATATTTTCAATGGCTTCTTCTTCCGTGACATCCGCCTTTGCAATCGTCTCTCGGAACGGATAAAGGTTTACACAAACAAGGTCAATCGGTTTGATCCCATGCGCTGCGATTTGCTGTTCATGTTCCGGCGTCCGTTTTGCCAAAAGCCCGCCGTGGATATTTGGATGGAGCGTTTTTACCCTGCCTTCTAAAATTTCCGGGAAACCTGTTACCTCTTCCACCCCCGTAACAGGCACGCCGGCTTCTTCCAGCGCTTTTTTCGTGCCGCCGGTTGAGAGAATTTCAAAGCCGAGCCCGCTCAAACTTTGTGCAAATGCCGTTATCCCTGTTTTATCCGATACACTGATTAATGCTCTTTTCATTCTGGTAAAACCTCCATGTTGGTTTGATTTTCCACTAGCTTCCTGAGCACATCCAGATACAGCACATGCTCTGTCTGATGAATTCTTGCCGCCAGTGTTTCGTATGTGTCCCCGTCAAGCACAGGGACAGCCGCCTGTGCAATAATCGGCCCGGTATCCATGCTTTCATCGACATAATGAACGGTTACGCCCGTTATTTTCACGCCTGCCGCAAGCGCCTGCCCGATCGCATTTTTTCCCGGGAAAGCCGGCAGCAACGACGGATGGATATTGATGATTTTCCGTGGATACTGATTCAGGAGCACCGGCCCGATTAACCGCATATAGCCGGCCAGGATGATCCATTCAATCTGTTTTTTCTGTAACTGCGCCAAAATTTCCTGCTCATACGCCCGCTTATCCGGATACGTTTTCGGATTGAACACAAACGCCGGGATGTTTTCCTGTGCTGCCCGGCGGATGACATACGCATCTTCACGGTCACATACCAACAGTTCAATCGCCGCATCGAGTTCCCCTTTTTTGGCTGCATCAACTATCGCCTGGAAGTTTGTGCCGCTGCCCGATGCAAAAACAGCCATTTTATGCATTGCCTCTGCTCCCTGCTGCAAAACGGACACCCGCCGTATTTGTAACATGGCCGATGATGAAAGCTTGTTCCCCGGACTGGTTGAAAAAGGAAACAGCGGCCTGTGCCTCTTCCGCCTTCACCGCGAGGACAAACCCGATTCCCATGTTAAAAACGTGAAACATCTCATCGCGGCTGATGTTTCCGTAAGATTCCACAGCGGAAAAAACGGGTGGGACCGGCCATGAACCAAGGCTGATTTCAACACCGAGCCCGTCTCTGTGCATACGCGGAATATTTTCATAAAACCCGCCGCCTGTTACATGTGCCATTCCTTTAATCTCAAATTTTTTCAGCGCGGAAAGCACCGGTTTGACGTAAATTTTGGTCGGGGTTAACAGCACTTCTCCAAGCGGCCGGCCCAGTTCCGGCAAAATCGTATCAACGGTCATCGCATGGTCTTTCAGAAAAATTTTCCGGATCAGCGAATAGCCGTTACTGTGAATGCCACTTGAGGCAAGGCCGATTAAAACATCCCCGGGTGCGGTATTACCCGTGACAAGCGCATCTTTTTCACATGCGCCAACCGCAAATCCCGCCAAATCGTATTCGCCTGCTTCATACATATCCGGCATTTCCGCCGTTTCTCCGCCGACGAGTGCGCACCCTGCCTGCACACATCCTTCCGCCACGCCCTTTACAATTTGCTCAATCGTTTCCGGGTTCTGGCTGCCGCAACCGATATAATCGAGGAAAAAAAGCGGTTCCGCTCCCTGAACAATGATGTCATTGACGCACATGGCGACACAGTCGATGCCGATCGTATCATGCTTGTTTGTTAAAAAGGCAAGTTTCAGTTTCGTGCCGACGCCGTCCGTTCCGGAAACAAGCACGGGCTTCTGGTAATGGAGCGCGGATAAGTCAAACATGCCGCCAAATCCGCCGAGTGCACCGATTGCCCCCGCCCGGTTTGTTCGCGCCACATGCTTTCCCATCCGTTTGACCGCTTCATAGCCTGCTTCGATGTCGACGCCTGCATCCCGGTATGTGTTTGCCATAGGAATCCTCCGTTAATTGCTATTTTTGAATCAGTTCTTTTTCATGCGGCAGCACCGTATCCGGATAGATTTCCGTCGGATACTTGCCGGTAAAACAGGCGAGGCACTGGCCGCATGTTTCATTAATGGCCGGCCTGCCGATTGCTTCGAGCATATTGTCAACCGTCAAAAAAGTGAGGGTGTCTGCGCCGATCATCTGGCGGATTTCCTCCACGCTGTGATGGGCTGCGATCAGTTCTTCATGCGTCGATGTGTCAATGCCGTAAAAACACGGATGTTTCATTGGCGGTGAGCTGATGCATACATGCACTTCCGTTGCCCCGGCATCGCGGAGCATGGTGACGATCCGTTTGCTTGTCGTTCCGCGCACGATCGAATCATCGACCATGACCACCCGCTTTCCTTCGACGATAGCGCGCACCGGCGACAGTTTCATTTTCACACCCTGTTCGCGCAGCGACTGCGACGGCTGGATGAACGTGCGCCCGACATAGCGGTTTTTGATCAGGCCCATTTCATAGGGGATGCCGGATTGTTCTGCGTAACCGATCGCTGCCGAAATGCTTGAATCGGGCACGCCGGTTACGACATCCGCGTCAATACCCGCCTGGATCGCAAGCCTTCTCCCCATATTTTTGCGTGCGGCATGGACGTTGATGCCGTGGATATTGCTGTCCGGCCGGGAAAAATAGACATATTCCATTGTGCAAATGGCCGGATTCGCAGCATACGCATACTGCTCCGACTCAATGCCGCAGCTGCTGATCGATACGAGTTCACCAGGGCGAATGTCGCGGATAAACTCTGCCCCGACAATGTCAAGCGCGCATGTTTCCGAAGCAACGCAATAAGCGTCGCCGATTTGTCCGAGTGAAAGTGGGCGCAAACCGTTCGGGTCAAGGGCGACAAGCAACTCGTCTTCAGTCATAACAGCAAATGCATACGCCCCCTTTAGCATCGTGAGTGCGCTTTTCATCTGTTCTTTCATGGTACGGTAGCCGCTTCTTTTCATTAAGTGGGCGAGCACCTCTGTATCCGATGTCGTCTGGAAAATGCTGCCCTGCATTTCAAGCTGGTGCTTCAATGTATGCGCGTTGACGAGATTGCCATTATGTGCAAGCGCTAGGCTGCCGTTTTGCGAATGGAACAGAAGCGGCTGGACATTTTCAATCCCGCCGCCGCCCGCTGTTGCGTAGCGGACATGCCCGAGGGCTGCATCCCCGTCAAGCCCGGCAAAAGACTGGGCTGAAAATACTTCCGTCACAAGCCCTTCCCCTTTTTTGCCAATGAGGCGCCCGTTTTGTTTGACTACGATACCCGCACCTTCCTGCCCCCTGTGCTGCAGGCTGTGGAGCCCGTAATAGGTAAGCTGTGCTGCATCTTTGTGGCCCCATACCGCGAAAATCCCGCATTCCTCATTTAATCCCTTTATTTCAGCAAGCATCTTAAGGCTCCTTTCCAAGCCGTTTCACATTCCGCTGTATCCGCCAGAATCCACGTCTCCCCGTTTTCCCCTTTGATGGTCATTTGCTTATCATCCGTGACATGGCCAATCCAAACAGCCTCATTCACCAAATTTTGAAACGCCTGCTGGTGCTCTTTCTTCACTGACACAATAAATCGTGACTGGGTTTCACTGAATAACGCCGTAACCGGGTTGCCCTTTAAAACGACATGGGCCCCCAAATTTTCCGTCCCAAACAGACATTCGGCGAGTGCCGGTGCAAAACCGCCTTCTGAGACGTCATGGGCGCTTTGCACAAGGCCGGACTGGATCGTTGCAAGCAGTTGGTGCTGACGCCGGGCTTCGGTTTCCAAATCGAGTGCCGGCGGTTTTCCGGAAATTTGGCCGTCTGTAAGCTTTTGCAGTTCGCTGCCACCGAATTCCGGTTTTGCTTCCCCGATCAAATAGATGAGGTCACCAGCCTGTTTAAATGTCTGCGTGGTCGCATGAGTAATGTCTTCGAGAAGCCCGACCATGCCGACAACCGGTGTCGGATACACGGCCTGTACGGACACTTCCCCACTTCCTGTTTTTTGCAATGTTTCATTGTACAGTGAGACATTGCCGCCAATGACCGGGGTTTCAAGCGCGCGGCACGCTTCGCTCATGCCGTCTGCTGCTTTTTCGAGCTGCCAGAAAATTTCTGGTTTTTCCGGTGCGCCGAAGTTCAGGCAGTCTGTCACGCCAAGCGGCTGGGCCCCGGAACAGACAATGTTGCGCGCCGCTTCCGCCACTGCGATTTTCCCGCCCGTTTCCGGATCCAAATAGACGTAACGGGCGTTGCAGTCCGTTGTCATCGCGAGCGCTTTTCTTGTCCCGCGGATCCGGATGACGGCTGCATCCGATCCCGGCATGACCACCGTGTTCGTCCGCACCTGATAGTCGTACTGTTCATACACCCATTCTTTGCTGGCAATGGTTGGCTGTTTGAGCAATTGGAAAAAGGTTTCCTGAAGATTTTCCACCGCCGGGATTTGCGGTTTCATCGCCTGATAGGCCGCAAAGTAAGCCGGCTCTTTGGACGGTTTATGGTAGACGGGCGCATCCTCTGCAAGCGCATCGGCCGGCACATCTGCAACAAGTTCGCCGTGGTGGTACAGCTTCAACCTTTTATCATCGGTTACCGTTCCGATGGCAACAGCATCAAGCCCGTATTTTTGAAAAAGGCGGATGATTTCCGGTTCCCGGCCTTTTTTTACGACAATCAGCATCCGTTCCTGCGATTCGGAGAGCATCATTTCGTATGGTGTCATCCCGGTTTCGCGCTGTGGAATGCGGTCAAGATTCATCACGAGCCCAACGCCCGCCTTGCTGGCCATTTCGGAAGAGGAGCTGATGAGCCCGGCCGCCCCCATATCCTGGATGCCGACGAGCGCATCATGTCGGACAAGTTCGAGGCAGGCTTCAAGGAGCAGTTTTTCCATAAATGGATCGCCAACCTGGACTGCCGGACGCTTTTCATCCGAATCTTCGCTGAGCTGCCCGGAGGCAAAAGTGGCGCCGTGGATGCCATCCCTTCCTGTTTTTGCGCCGACATACATGACCGTGTTTCCGATGCCGCGCGCCTGCCCTTTTTGAATGTCTTTATGTTCAATCAGGCCAACGCACATCGCGTTGACGAGCGGATTGCCGTCATAACACGGGTCAAATGCCACTTCCCCGCCGACTGTCGGAATCCCGATGCAATTGCCGTAGCCCGCAATTCCGGCAACGACTTCTTTGAAAAGATGTTTCACCCGCGGGGAATCGAGTTCGCCGAAACGGAGCGAATTGAGGAGCGCAACCGGCCTTGCCCCCATCGAAAACACATCGCGGATAATCCCGCCGACACCCGTTGCCGCGCCCTGGTACGGTTCAATCGCAGACGGGTGGTTATGGCTTTCAATTTTAAAAACAACCGCCAGCCCGTCGCCGATATCGATGATGCCGGCGCCTTCCCCGGGCCCCTGGAGAACGCGTTCGCCTTTTACCGGAAACTTTTTTAAGACCGGCTTAGAATTTTTATAGCTGCAATGTTCCGACCACATGACGGCAAACAGCCCTGTTTCGGTATAATTCGGCGTCCGGCCGAGAATCGCTTCGACCCGTGCGAATTCTTCGTCTGTCAGCCCGATTTCACGGTAAATCTTTTGGCTCTTGATTTCGGCCGGTCCTGGTTCAAGCAATAACGGCATGGGATTCCCTCCAGTTTTTCACAATGGATTTGAACAGCTTCAAGCCGTCCGTGCTTCCGAGTAATGTCTCAACGGCCCGTTCCGGATGGGGCATCATCCCGAGTACATTACCTTGTTCGTTCATAATTCCCGCAATATTGGCAATACTCCCGTTAGGATTTTCCCCGTACGTGAACACAATTTGCCTATTTTCTTTCAGCTTTTCGAGCGTTTCTTTATCACAAGTATAGTTCCCTTCCCCGTGGGCAACTGGAATCCGGATCGTTTCCCCATGTTCATACAGGGAAGTAAACATCGTTACGGCATTTTCGACCACAAGCGGTACCGTTTTGCAGACGAATTTCAAGCCTGCGTTCCGGAGCATGGCCCCCGGCAAAAGGCCGGCTTCAAGCAAAATTTGAAACCCGTTGCAGACGCCGAGAACCGGTTTGCCTTCTTCAGCAGCTCTTTGAACAGCCTGCATAACCGGCGAAAAGCGTGCGATCGCGCCTGTCCGCAAATAGTCGCCGTACGAAAAACCGCCCGGCAGGAGGATCCCGTCAAATCCATCTAAACAATCCGCATCATGGCGGACGTATGCCGCTTCTTCACCAAGTGCATCTTGAATCGCATGAAACATATCGGTGTCACAGTTGGATCCCGGAAAAACAATGACAGCAAACTTCACGGCGCAACACACTCCTCAATTTCATAGCGGTAGTCTTCGATGACAGGATTTGAAAGCACCCGCCCGCACACTTCCCGGATGACGTCATCCAGGTCCCGGTCCGTTTTTTCTATAAGCAGCTCCAAATATTTTCCGGCCCGCACGTCCTGCACTTCGCTGTAGCCGAGCTGGGCAAGCGACTGTTTGATGGCAACCCCTTGTGGATCAAGGATGCCTTCGCGCAAGGTGACATAGACTTTCACTTTATACATGCGAAATATCTCCTCTAAAGCGATTTAAGATTTCCTGGTAAACTTCCGTTAAACTGCCCAAATCCCGGCGGAACACATCTTTATCCAACTTTTCATTCGTTGCCCGGTCCCAGAGCCTGCACGTATCCGGGGAAATTTCATCAGCCAACAGGATCGCCCCGTCACGTCCGCGTCCGAACTCGAGTTTGAAATCCACAAGGCGGACGCCGATTTCGGCAAACAGCGCCTTTAGGCTCTCATTTACAGCCAGTGCCTGTTTTCTTAAAAACTGCAAATCTTCCGAACTTGCAATCCCTAAAATCCGTACATGGTCTTCTGTAATGAGTGGGTCGCCGAGTTCATCCTTTTTATAATAAAACTCGACAACCGGCTGCCCGACCGGCGTTCCTTCTTCAAGTCCGAGGCGTTTTGCAAGGCTGCCCGCCACGACATTGCGGACGACTACTTCAAGCGGGATGATCTCCACCCGGCGCACAAGCTGTTCGCGTTCCGATATTTTACGGATAAAATGGCTCTTGACCCCTTTTTCCGCAAGCCGCTTAAAGATCAGGCTGGAAATCTCATTGTTCAGCTGCCCTTTTCCTTCAATCTCCGCTTTTTTCACGCCATTAAACGCGGTGGCCGAGTCTTTATACTCAACGCGCAATACATCCGGATCCTCTGTTTCATACAACCGTTTTGCTTTCCCCTCGTATACAAGCATGCGCCTGCCTCCTTAAGCCTGCTGCGCAAATTTTGCAGCCGCTTTTTATTTTCCGGGACAGCCGGGCTGGATTCACCCGGCCGCCCCGGTTCAGTTCAACCCGAGACGGTCAAAAATCGTATCGACATGTTTCAAATGATAATGGTAGTCAAAGCATGCCTCGAGTTCCGCTTCCGTGAGCCTGCTTTGGATGGCCGGGTCTTTTTTCAACAGTTCCTTAAACGGTACCTGTTTCTCCCACGACTCCATCGCTTTTGGCTGCACCGTATCGTATGCCGCTTCACGGGACATGCCTTTATCAATCAAAGCAAGCAAAACCCGCTGTGAATAAATGAGACCGAGCGTTTTGTCCATGTTCCGTTTCATATTTTCCGGGAAGACGGTCAGGTTTTTCACAATATTGCCGAACCGGTTCAGCATATAATTAATAGCAATCGTTGCATCCGGCAAAATAATCCGTTCCGCGGAAGAATGCGAGATGTCGCGCTCATGCCAAAGGGAGACATTTTCATACGCCGTTACCATATAGCCGCGCAGCACCCGCGCCATCCCGGTCATATTTTCCGAACCGATCGGGTTGCGTTTATGCGGCATCGCGGACGATCCTTTTTGCCCTTTGCTGAAAAACTCTTCCACTTCACGGGTTTCGCTTTTTTGCAGCCCCCTGATTTCCGTAGCAAATTTTTCAATCGATGTCGCGATCAAAGACAAGGTCGCGATGTAATAAGCGTGGCGGTCGCGCTGCAGCGTTTGCGTGGAGATTAGCGCCGGCTTTAAGCCGAGTTTCCCGCAGACATACTGCTCAACGAACGGGTCGATGTTGGCATAGGTCCCGACAGCACCGCTTAATTTCCCGTAACGGATGCCGTCCGCCGCTTGCCTGAAGCGTTCGAGATTCCGTTTCATTTCTTCGTGCCAGAGCGCCATTTTCAGGCCAAAAGTGGTCGGTTCGGCATGGACGCCGTGGGTACGGCCCATCATGACGGTGTATTTATGTTCAATTGCTTTTTGCTTTAAAATTTCAATAAAACGTTCAAGGTCTTTTTCAATGATTTCATTTGCCTGTTTGATCAAATAAGAAAGCGCCGTATCGACCACATCCGTGGACGTCAGCCCGTAATGCACCCATTTTCTTTCTTCGCCGAGCGACTCCGAAACGGCCCTTGTAAAAGCGACAACATCGTGGCGCGTTTCCTGCTCAATTTCTAAAATTCTTTCAACATCAAATCTGGCATTTTCACGGATTTTTTGCACATCTGCTTTCGGGATTTCCCCAAGCTCCGCCCATGCTTCACAGGCAAGGATTTCCACTTCAAGCCATGCTTTGTATTTATTTTCGTCTGTCCAGATGGCGCCCATTTCAGGCCTTGTATAGCGTTCAATCATTCACTGCTGCCTCCGATCGTTTCTGTACATCCTGCCATACACCGGATTGTTCAAGGGAAAGCAAAGTCTCTTCGATTTCCTCTGTCAGCACTGTAACATGGCCCATCTTTCGCTGGAATTTCGCTTCTTTTTTGCCGTAAAGATGGACCGACCATTCCGGCTGGTAAGGAATTTGCGTAAGCGCCCTTTCGACGTGCTGGCCGAGCAGATTGACCATGACAGCCGGCTTCAAAAGTTCCACTTTGCGGAGCGGCCAGTTGCAGATCGCGCGGATATGCTGGCCAAACTGCGAAATCGAACAGGCTTCAATCGAGTAATGCCCGGAATTATGCGGGCGCGGTGCCAGTTCATTGACATAAAGCGTACCGTCCGCTTCTAAAAACATTTCGACTGCAAGCGTNCCGGTTAAATGAAGCTGCTCTGCCACCTTTAGGGCGAGTTGCTCCGCCTCTTTTTTCACCGTATTTTCCACCCGTGCCGGCGCGATTGTTTGATGCAAAATATGGTTGTGATGAATATTTTCAACTACCGGAAAAAGGCTCGTTTCCCCTGCTTCATTCCGGGTGATGATGACAGAAAGTTCTTTTGTAAATGGAATCATTTTTTCAAGGACACATGCGCCGTGGGCAAGAAGCGGATCCGTTTCATTAAAATCCCCTTCATGCCGGAGCGTGATCTGCCCTTTTCCATCATAACCGCCGCGCGCCGTTTTTAAAATACATGGATAGCCAATTTCCGCAACAGCTTCTTTCAAATCCGCTGCGTTTTCAATGACGCGGTACGGCGCAACCCGGACGCCTGCTTTTGCAACTGCTTCTTTTTCAAAAATACGGTTCTGCGTGATCCGGATCAGCTCCGCTCCCTGTGGGACATGGGCAAATCCGGTGGCCTTTTTCAATGTTTCATAATCGATATTTTCAAATTCATAGGTGAGCACATCGCATCGTTCCCCAAGCTCCCGCAATGCCGCTTCATCATCATATGGCGCCGTGATTTGCCCGTCCGCTACCTGCGCACACGGGCAATCCGGCACAGGATCAAGGACAATGATCCGGAAACCCGCCTCTTTTGCGGCAAGGGCCATCATTCTCCCGAGCTGGCCGCCGCCGATGATGCCGATTGTACTCCCCGGTTTAATCATTTTCCTGTTCAAGTTGATCACTGCTTTCATATACGGTTTTCGAAAGTCTTTCCCGCCTTTGTTCAAGCCTTTTGGCAATATGTTCGTTTGTTATGGATAAAATTTGGGCGGCAAGCAGTCCAGCATTCGTTGCGCCCGCTTTTCCGATCGCGACCGTTGCAACCGGGACACCGCCCGGCATTTGCACGATTGAAAGCAAAGAGTCAAGGCCGTTCAACGCTTTCGACCGGACCGGCACGCCGATGACTGGCAACGTCGTTTTTGCTGCGACCATCCCCGGCAAATGGGCCGCGCCGCCTGCTCCCGCAATGATGACTTTTACGCCCCTGCTTCTTGCCTGTTCTGCATATTGAAACATCAGATCCGGCGTCCGATGTGCAGAGACAACTTTTTTCTCATAAGGCACGTCCAATTCATCCAGCACGCTGCACGCATGTTTCATCGTTTCCCAGTCTGAAATGCTGCCCATAATGACGCCAACTTCAACTGCCACCTGCATCCCTCCCCTATTTATGTACAAAAAAACCCGGACGGATCTGCCCGCTCTATTTTAGAGAGAAAGCAGTCCATCCGGGTGCAGCACAAATAAGCATGGAAAACCTTGTGATTCCCAACTTCCGCTTTCCCTCATAGTCCGATTATTTACGGTAACCGGGTAGAGACGTATGGGCCGTATTCCCATTATATATGAGGGTCATATTCACTTTGTATTTTTATCTTAACAGGGAGGCTTGTTGCTGTCAACGAATAATTCATGTTTTACAGGTCGGGAATGTTCGGGTCTGAACTTGTTTTTCTTCCTTCAAAAATAATTTTTCTCGTGACCGGCTCATATTCTTTCTTGCCGTTTTTCTTGACTTCCCGGAACACCGGCTTTTCGATTCTTCTGACCGGTTGGAAGCCTTCTTTTTCCATTCTTGCCAGACAGTCCGCAATGGTCTCATTTTCAAACACTTCAAACTGTTTTTTCATTTGTTCAATTTTCCTTTCTTCACCGCTTTTACCCAAAAACCGCCGTAAATGGTTTTCGGCTCGTATGCAATGATAAAGGCCTTTGGATCAATCGTCTTTATCGCTTGGTATAATTTCAGCTCATATTTCCTCGGCGTCAAAACCTGGAGGGCAATCCGATCCCCTTCAAGCCCGTGCGCATCCCATGTAGTCACGCCGTAGCCGCTTTCCCGCAATTTTTTTGCCAAATCCAGATTTGCCCCTGTTGTAATGACATTGACCGTAATATAGCCGAGCGCCAGTTTTTCTTCAATTTTCATCCCCACCATAACACCGATTCCGTAACCGGCCGCATACGCAATAATGTTTTGGATCTTATTCAGATTGTCAAGAACAAGCCCGAGACCGATGATATACACGATAATTTCAACCATGCTGACAAAAGCGGCAATATACCGGTATCCTTTTAACGTTAGAATCATCCTCGTTGTCGAAAAGGATACATAGATAATATTAACAACAAAAATAATCAGTACCATGACAATACTATTGTGGAGCAATGATTTTCCCCCTCCTCATCACACATTCATTTTGCTTCTTTTCCATCATATCACGGCCGGAGCAAAGTAAACGTGTCCATAAGCATGATTTTTTATGATAAAACTTTTTTGTGATACGATAGGGGGTAATCGAAAGAAATGGGGTGTTCATATGAAAATTGAAGTGTGGTCTGACTTTGTCTGTCCATTTTGCTATATTGGAAAACGGCGTTTGGAAATGGCACTGGCACAATTTCCGCACCGGGACCAGGTGGAAGTTGAATTTAAAGCTTTTGAACTTGACCCTGCTGCTGAAAAAGGCATTGGAAAAAATATCCATGAAGCGATTGCCGAAAAATACGGCATCAGCATGGAAGAAGCAAAACAGGCAAACCACGGCATCGGTGAACAGGCGGCAACGGTCGGGCTTCGTTATGATTTTGACAACATGAAGCCGACAAACACGCTGGATGCACACCGCCTTGAAAAATTTGCCGCGGCTGAAGGCAAAGGAGCGGAACTCGCCGAAAAACTGTTCCACGCCTATTTTACAGACGGCGCATATATCGGTGACCACGAAACACTTGCCACGATCGCCGAATCTGCAGGCCTCAGCCGGGAAAAAGCTTTGGAAGTGCTTCGTGACCCGAACGCCCACTTAAATGATGTACGCGTAGATGAAGCCATCGCACAGCAATACGGCATCACCGGCGTCCCGTTTTTTATTCTCAACCAAAAATACGCCATCTCCGGCGCCCAGCCGCTCGAAACCTTTACAAGCGCCCTTCAGAAAGTATGGCAGGAAGAAGCCGCAGCACCGGTGCTGCAAGACCTGTCCACCGAAGAAGACGTTGCCTGTGCAGATGGAAGCTGCATTATACCGGGGAAGGAAGAAAAGTAACCATGTTATAACAGGCAGGGATATTCCCTGCCTTTTTAAAATACGCCTATGGGCACTCTTTCTGTATCCGCTGATGGTTAGAAAAATTTGTTCGCGGATTTAGAAAAAGCAAATAAAAAAACGCAGACGATTTGTCTACGTTTTTTTATTTGGCCCGGCAACGTCCTACTCTCGCAGGGGGA